>JADHED010001058.1_pt1 | contig 25789 bp, 21 predicted proteins | sample 8952041 | NCBI WGS metagenome assembly JADHED01 (sample SAMN16124423, study PRJNA663239) | bioreactor sludge metagenome | isolation source: sludge (control) | place: India:Bengaluru | collected 2018-09-08
GTGCGGACAGGGCTCCGCCCTCGGTGACGACTGGGAAAGGTGGTACCCCCAGCGGACCGGTTTGAACACCGAAACCGTTGACGTAGTGCCGCTTATCACTGGCTGGGCGTCGTTGGTCCCTCTTCTGGAGGGCTCATGCCTGTAGTGGTCGGCGGCGGACCTCCTGGCTGGCCCGTGGGAGGTCCGAAGGTGGAAAGCACGCCCGAACGAACAACCAGCCACAAGAGCGTCGGGGGCCCCGGGCCGCGCCTCCCCGACGCCCCTGCAAGCGCCGCGTGGAGGCCGAGGTCTGGGAACTCGATGTCGCGGTTCTCGGTTCTCGACGCCGTGAATGGAGCGAGGCGGAAACCGTGAACGACTACCGTGACCCCCACGGCCGATTCAAGAAGGGCACTCCACCCGGGCCTGGACGTCAGCCCGGCCAGCGGGTAGCCCCGCTCATGCGATGGGCGCGGCAGGCGCTCGAGGACCCCGAGCGCCGTCGGGAGATGCTCGACCGTGTCGACCGGGAGATCCGGGGGGAGGGGGCCGTCCCTGTCCTGACCCTTCTGGTCCGGTACGGGCACGGGGACCCGCGACAGGTTCACACGTTCGAGGCGTCCAGAGCGGCGAAGCGGATCGCACAGGCCGCCGGTCTCGACGTCGGGGCCCTCGTTGCGGAGGCCGAACGCCTCGCAGAGCTCCTGGAGGAGGTTGAGGAGGTTCAATGAGAGTCGATCCGGCGCTCGCGCCGTACCTGCCCGTCGCCGCGGCCTCGCTGACCGCTCCCATCGCACCGATCGAGATCCGGAGCTTTGAGGACATAGTGAGAGTCATTGACGAGCATCCGAGATCCCAGATCGAGCTCCGAGCGGGAGCGAAGGGCGGCGGAATGAAGATTCGGCCGCCCCGCAGGCCCGGTGAGCCGCTGATCTGCGAAGGGGATCCGGAGCTGATCGCCGCGGTAAACGCTCTCTCCGTCAAGGACCTGCGGGAGATCCTCGAGCGGGGCGGGATTGACCCGGACTCGCTACGCCGCCGCGAGCGTGGGTAACGAACGACTGGGTAGCGTTCTGATCGCGATGCAGCGAGCAACGGATGAGGACGTGCTAGAGCGGCGGACGAGGCGGAACGGATCGGGCACAGCTACTGTCTCGGGGCACCACGAGCCACGTGGCGTTGGGGCGCCACCGATTTACGGAGCTCCGCTTCCGGGCGATACTCGACAGGGGTAGCGTGCGTCTCACGGAGCCAGGTCAGTCGCCTCGCTCCACTTCGACATCCGAGTCCGCCCTCACACGGTGCGCGACGAGTGTGGACAACACGAGAAGACCTGCAGTTCGCTGTCGCGCACCGCTGATTCTCCGTTTCGTGCCATTCGGGAATCAACGTCCCTACGACCTCGCCGTACTCGCCCAGGGGACCTTCTGACGCGCGGAGAACGACGCTGGAGGAAGTGATGAGGCTCGGACACGGTTCACGCAGGCTGATCGAGGGTCTCCTGATGGTCGTCGCTTGCCTAACGGGCACGGTGTCGTTCGCCGGGGAGCACCTGCCCCCGAGTTCCGCCGAAGCGACGACACAGAAGGGCGCCCCACAGAGCCTCTCGAGCGCACTCGTCAAGGTCGCTGTCGCCAGCAGCCCTCTCGACGCGGCCGTCACCGCTGGCTTCCGTGTTCACGAGGGGCGCATCCAGGTCCACGTGGACTGCGCGACACCGGGGGACGCTGCCACTGTCGTGGCGCTTCTCAGCACGGAAGGCGCCGACACGGTCCTTTCGCGCGACTCCCGGGTCCAGGCCTGGGTCAAGCCCGCCACGCTGCCGGTTCTGGCATCGACGTCGGGCGTCGTGCGAATCCGTCGGCCCGACTACGCCTCGATTCCCCCTGATCCGGTAGTGGCGTCCCCTGACCTCGGGCCGTCTTCCCTGCGCTCGGGCGCGAACCTAACCGCCGGCCTCGCTGCGATGAACGGTCAGCCCTGGCACGCAAGCGGGAACACGGGGCAAGGAGTCAAGATCGGAATCATCGATTACTTCGCCGGCTATGAGGCCCTTCTTGGCACGGAGCTTCCCGCGGCCAGCCGTCTGGAGTTCCAGAAAATCGGCGGCGGCCCCAGGAGCACCAACCCTCATGGGACGGCCTGTGCGGAGATCGTCCACGACGTCGCTCCGGGACTCGACAAGATGTACCTGGTGGAGGCGAATACCGGCCTCGAGTTCGAGGAAGCGATCGCGACGCTTCAGGCAAGGGGAGTTCGGGTGATCTCCGCGTCCGTCAGCTGGCCCGGATTCACGCCCGGGGATGGGACTGGGTTTCTGCAGGGGATTCTCGCCGCCTTCAGAAGCGCCGGGGGGCTCTACGTGCAGATCGCGGGAAACTACAGGAACATAACGTGGCGAGGCGTGCTCACCGATTCAGACTCGGACGGCTGGGCAGAGTTCGCAACCGCGAGTCGTGACGAGATGAACGCCATCGTCACGGAAACCGGGTCGTATGCGACGTATCCGGTCGGCACGGAGATCGAGGCGCGGCTGACATGGAACCAGTGGTCTTCCCCCCAGACCAATCTGGATCTATATCTTTACTACTATGACGCGAACCAGGCAGCCTGGGTCAAGGTCGCGGAATCGACGGCATCGCAGACAGGCCTCGCGAACCAGTCCCCATACGAAAGGATCTCATTTAACACCGACAAGGCTGGGCGTTACGGGCTCGCGATCCGCCACGCTGGTGGGCCGGCAGTTGCCGACATGCACCTCTGGTGTGACACGACCTACTTGAACTACTGGCTCGCGCATAGGTCGAGCTCAATGTCGCTCTCCTATCCCGCGGACGACTCGAACGCGTTCTCCGTTGCTGCCTTGAACGCTACGGGCCCATACGCGCTCGAGTCCTACTCATCCGCCGGCCCCACGGCGGGCCCCGGCGGTTCCATCGCTGGCGGCAGACGAAAGCCGGACATCTCTGGGTACGCCAACGTCGCGACCGCCTCGTACGGCACCGCGAAACCGTTCAACGGCACCTCGGCTGCAGCCCCCCACGTTGCCGGAGCAGCCGTCCTGGTCGCATCTGCGAACCCGGGCTGGTCCGGCGATCAGATCCGGGCGTTTCTCGAGCAGCGGGCCGTCGATATGGGCCCTTCCGGCCCCGACAACGACTACGGATGGGGGAGACTCTGGCTCGGGACGCCGCTGACGACCGGCCGGCGCTTGACGGTCTCAAGATCCGGGACTGGATCGGGAACCATCACGAGCACGCCCACGGGAATCAGCTGCGGCTCGGTCTGCGCCGCTGTTTTCACGGACGGGCTATGGGTCACGCTTGTCGCTACACTCGCGACCGGCTCGGTCTTCGGAGGGTGGAGCGGCGCGTGCAGCGGAACAGGTGCCTGCCAGGTGCAGCTGTCGGCTGATCGCTCCGTGACGGCCACGTTCACAGCGGGCGGCGGCGCCGTCGTGCCGAACGCAGAGTTCAGCTTCTCGCCCCCGTCCCCGAAGATGGGAGAGTCCGTCTCCTTCACCGACACGTCCAGCGGTGCTCCTACCTCGTGGCTGTGGAGCTTCGGGGACGGCCAGACCTCGGCGCTTCGCAACCCGACACACTCGTTCTCGATGGCGGCCATCTACCAGGTGACGCTCACCGCCTCGAACGCCGCCGGCTCGAGCTCGCGGACGAAGAGCATCTCGATCGGATCGCCCACGGCTCCGACGATCACCTACTTCTCCGCGAACCCGCCAGCTGTCGTCGCGGGGCAACAAGCGTTCCTGTCCTGGTCCAGCACCGGCGGCACGTCCGCCTCCATCGACCAGGGTGTCGGCTATGTCCCGACGTCGGGCTCGACGACGATCACGCCCGTGATCGGGGTTCCGTACACACTTACGGTGACGGGCCCCGGAGGATCAGCATCCGCCTCCGTCACGATCTCGGCTGTCTCCACGGCCTCCGCGACCTGGCTCCTGCCCTCGTCTGCTCGATCGCCCGGCACGAACGCCTTCTGGACGACGGATCTCGCTCTGATGAACGCCGGTTCGGAGCCTGCGTCTGTGACCCTGAAGTTCCTCGGACACGGCAGCAGCGGTACCGCCGGGCCCGAACGCACCTTCACCATTCCGGCTCGGTCCACCGTCACATGGCCCGACGTCCTCTCCTCGGTGTTCGCCCTCGGCACGGACTGGGGTCCGATCCTGATTCGCTCCAACGCAACCTCGCTCGTCGCTCAGGGGCAGACATGGACCGCCTCCTTGACGGGTGGCACGTATGGCCAGAGCGTTCCCGCTATCGGGCCGTCGGACGCCATCGGAACGACGCCGAAGACTCTCGTTGGCGTTCGGCAGGACTCGCGTTTCCGGACGAACATCGCGCTCGCGAACTTCGGAGAGACGCCGGCCCTAATGACGCTCCAGGTCCTTCGACCCGACGGCACTGGGGTCAAAACGCGCACCGCCACGGTTGGGCCGCTCGGGTTCGTCCAGCTGAACCTCGCGAACGACTTCGACATTACGAACCTCGACGGCGGGAGTGTCCTGCTGTCGTGCTCGCCTGCGACGTGTCAGGTGGGCGCCTATGCCTCCGTCATCGACGCGAAGACGGCGGACCCGAGGACCATCCTCCCTCGCTGAGGGAGAGAACTGCCTGGGAGAGATGAACGTGGCATCCTTCTTCCGCTTCGACAACCGACGTCTTCTGGCGCCGATCGCCACGGCCATCCTCCTCCTGCCTGCATCTGCGCGAGCCCAGTCGCTGATCGACCTCGAGTACACCCCGAGAGCCGCTGACGAGGGCATCCGTCAGGCCGTCGAGCTGCTGGACGACGACGGACCGTTTGCGTTCTCCCTGCGCTTTGCCAGGGAGGACACCCCCGCTCCAGGCTCGGAGGAGATCGGGCGCATCCGGCTCGGGAACCCGCCTGTCCGCCTCTACGCCAGACAGTCTGTCGTCTCCTTTCTCCAGGGGGCTGCAACGACCCAGTTCAAGGACTGGGGACATCCGCTCGCTGACAACGCCGGCGTCCGCGTAGAGGCCGACGTGCGTCGGTTCTTCGTCGACGAGAGCTACGTCTACAAGGCCGAGATCGCGATCGGCTACGTCGTCCGCGGTCCTGACGGAAGTGTGCTCTGGAGCGCCGAGATCGATTCCGATGCCAAGGTCTTCGGCGTTGCCAAGAAGGCGGCGAACTACCGGGAAGCACTCAGTGACGCCTTCCGGAAGAACCTGGCGCTCCTCGTCGCACGACCGGGATTTCGCGCGGCGTGCACCGCTAAGAATGGTGCGAAGTCCAAGACCGCAGGCGCGACGGTGACCCCCGCTGAGGCCAAGGACGCCGTCCTCCGGCTAATCAAGGAGGGCATTGGCGAGGACCTCCTCGTTGCCTACGTCCGCCAGGCCCGGATCAGCCCTGCCTTCTCGGCTGACGACATCCTCGAGTGGAAGGGCGCAGGGATTCCACCCTCAGTTATCACGGCCGCGCTTGGGGCGGCTGCCTCGGCCTCGGCACCGTAGCCGATTCCCTGCCTGCCCTTCTCGAGGTCGGCACGTGATCAACGCCGCAGTGTCTGTCGACGCATCGTTGATGCGCACGGACGTCGATCGGCGAGGGGCTCAGTCCGCCAGAGCCTCCCTTCACGCGCCCAGGTCCCTGACCTGAACGCGGTTCGATCAGCGCTTCGGCGGCGATACTGCCGTCGGGAGAGAGCGCCCCTCCCACGGCGGAGAGAGGAAAACGAGCCAGCCTCCGTCGATCTCTTCTGTCCAATCGAAGCTCACCGTCGCTTCCGCACTTGTCCAGAACAGCTTGCCGAAGCTCGTCAATTCGGTGGAGGGCGCTCCATAGTGCCGAGAGAGGAGGGACTCCAGCTCTGAGGCTGAGCGAGTCACAGGCACCAAGGAGACGGTGGTCAGGCGGTTCTCCTCGAAGAAGTAGATGATGCCCTTGAGCTCAATCGGACCGTGCTTCAAGGGATCGCTCTCCCGCACGTACATGTTGTTGCCGATCGACCGCATTCCGGCCGGAACGGGATCTCCCCAACGCAGGTCACGAAAGCCGGCCGCGAGTCCGTCGCTTGCCCGAGGAGATGGAGGCGTTTCCGCGCCATCGACTGCAATTGACAGAGACTTGAGAGCATCAACGATGGGGATGAAGAAGTTGAATCCGGTGGGTGCACCGGCGATCGTTCGTATTGCGACGGTGATGCCCACGACGGCGCCCGTCTCGTCGAGAAGCGGACCTCCGCTGCTGCCGTGAGTCACGGCTACATCGCTCTGGATGTAGTTGAGGCCATTATAGACCCGGTTCGCCGAGACGATTCCCTTCGTAATGGTGCCCTCGAGTGACTCGTCGAGGGGCGTGCCGACCGCGAACACCGGCTCTCCGAGCTCGACCGAGGAGCGCCTAAGTGACAGGGGTTGAAGTGAGCCAGAGTCCACCTTGATCAGCGCCACGTCTCGTCGTGCATCGGAGCGAACCACTTCTCCCGTGACCTCGAAACCGCTGGACCACTTGACCTTCACATACCGGGAAGATCCTGTGACGTGCTGATTCGTCATGAGCAGTCCGTCCCTCGAGATGAGGAACGCGCTGCCCATTCCATCGGTCGTGAACACCGAGGCTACTGACCTGGCGGCTACCGCGAGCGATCTCCCTGTCTGTGGCTCCGTGATCAAGCGTATCGGTGCGTCGTTCGCCAGGGTACTCCGAGACGCTCCCTCTGCGACGAGGGGTGTAGAGACGAGGGCCCTGAAAGCACCGTTGTTCAGGAGACTTCGAACGTTCTCACGGAACGCCCCGTAAATGGGGGGCAAGAAACTAGGAGAGTAGTCCTTTCCCTCGAACCGTCCATTCGTGCGGATCGTTGCCACCACCTTCCGTTCGAGGGGCGAGTAGACCTGCCATTCGACCGACATGGACACGGAGCCTCGAACGTGATCAGCGGAGACGATCATTCCGAGGGCCTGGCGGTACTGACCCCGAAGATAGGTCACGAGGGCACCGACTTTGAAGTCCGCCCCCTCGGCGTCCCCGAACAAGCTCGTCGTCGAGGGAGTCTTGAATCCGGCGCGCTGGAGCTCTTCGGCAAAGAGCTTCGCGGCCGTGGAGGTGCTGCCGCTGGCCAGCCCCGATTGCCATGCGATCTTGTCATCGCCTATGGAGTTGATCGCGGCGACGGTCGCCCACGTCTCGCCATCCGGGATCTGAAAGACGAGTCTTACCAGTTCCGCGGAACGGACCACCGGCGCGGGAGGAGTCCGGGGCTGCTCTGCTCCGCTCCGAGACGGCGGGGCACCGCTCAACAGATTGCCGCTCATGAGAAGCGGAAGGACTGCCGCACAGAACCGATCCCTGAGCGCCATGTCACTCCTCCTCGAACCCGAACGGCTCGAACTTCAGCGTCTTCGCGTTCTCCGAGACGACCCGGACAGTCTTCTCGTCGAAACCCTTCGGGTAGGTGACTGACACCTCGAGCGTGATCTCGGCGTTCGCCCCAACGAGCGTCGTCAGGTGCCGGATGATCTCGTCCGAGATCTTGCCGACGTCCTTACCAGGCGTCAGGGGGCTCAGGCGCACGGAGCCGTGGAAGCGGCTCGGCGCCGCCGGCGTCGCGGGGACCTTGCCCGGGGTCGGGACGGTGCCTGGGACCGGCTTCAGGACGTTCCCCGGCTCGGCGACCGATGACGCGGGGGCCGTCTCGGTGCTGTAGCGGTCGAGCTGCTGGCGGGCGAGGTCGGGCTTCACGAGGAGGCCATCGCTCTCGGGCGGTACCGTGATCGCCTGCCCGCACACGAGACCCCGGTAGCGCGGCCCCGACTCGTCGAAGCTCTCCGCGAACGCGAAGGTGTCGACCTGCCAGGTGAGGAGCCGGATGCCGTCGCTGACGGCGCGGGCCAGGACCTCCGGGCCGAGAAGGCGCGGAAGGTAGAGATAGCGGGCGAAGTCGTCGATGAGCTGCCGGACGGGGACGTGGTCGCCGCGCCAGAGAGGGACGTCGTCGAGGTGCTTGCGTAGGACGGTCGAGCCGAGGCTCGTGACGAGCCACTCGTCGCTCTTCAGCTTCCGGCTCGCCCGGACGGCGAGAGCGTCTGTGCCGGAGAGGCGCACGGCCTCCCACTTCACGGGCGCCTGCGGGTTCGCCTGGCCGGGGGCAAGGAGCCACTGGTAGGTCTCGGGGAGACGCGCGGTCACGGCGCCGTCCGCCGCGCTTTTCTGGGTTTCGGCCTGGCGCACCTGGTGCGGGTCGAGGTTGAGCGAGTCCTTCTCGGCGAGGATCGACTTCCACGCCAGGTACTTCCGGAGCGCCTCGTCGAGGTCCTCGAGGCGGACCCTGTCGGCTGCGAGGAAGACGAGCGTGTTCTGGAAGAGGCGCGGCGCGCTTCCACGCGAGGCGAGGATCGCCTTGGCGGCGACCTCCGCTGGGCTCCCCGCCTCCTTGCCGTAGGGGTGTTCGGCAGGGAGGACGACGAGGCGGGCCTCGAGGTCGTCCGAGACGTCGGCCCCCGACCGCGGGAGCGCGTGGATGCGCGAGAAGTCGCCGGTCTTCCGGAGATCCGCGCGGAGGCGCTCGTCCAGCTCCTGGGCCGCCTTGTCGGGGTCTCGCTTCAGCTGCTCGGCGCGGTCCTCGGCGAGCTTCGTTACGGTGGGCTGGGTCGCGTACCAGGCCCGCGGGCCGTCCTGGTAGAGGTATGTCGCCGCCGCGGCGAGGCGCCGCAGCGCGTCACCGAAGACCGCGGGAGGCTCGCCCGGCATCACGCAGCCGAGCTTCACCCGCCGGTCCTCGAGGCCGCGGTGCGCGGCGGAGGTCGTCGGAGCCGAGCCGAGGTAGATCGTCCGCGCCACCCGGCGCGTCGCGTGGAGCTTGCCGAGGTTCGGGACGTCGCCGTCGATCTTCAGCGGGAGCGAGCCGGGGCCGTCGACGTCCTTCTCGAGGATGGGGACCCAGTTGTCCGAGAGGTAGCGGGTCAGCTCGTCGCGCACGCGCCCGTCGTCGATCGGGATCATCGACGGCAGGATGAGCGGGTTCTTGTCCCCCTTCTCCCAGAGGCTGTGGATGACCGCCGCCATGAGCCGCAGGACGCCGCGGGTCCGCTGGAACTTCGCGAGTGTCGACCAGTCGGCGTAGAGCCTGTCGAAGACCTCGGGGTGGATCGGGTAGGCCGCCTGGATCCGCTTCTCGTAGTCGGGCGTCCGGCACTCCGGCGGGAACTCCGCGCTCTGGGCGCGGTAGAAGTCGCCGAAGGCGCGTGCCGTCAGGTCGCGCTGAGTGAAGGAGGCGGGGCCTTCGAGCGGCTCGAAGAGGCGCCGCCTCACGATCTCGAACCCCTCGTCCGACGTCGCAGGCCGCCACGACGCCTCGAGCCGCCCCACAACGTTGCGGAGCCGGTCGAGCGCCTCGCGCCCGCGGATTCCGCCCACCTCCACGTCGTCGGTCTGCGTGTGGGGCGAGCCGGTCGTGTCGGAGGCGGGGAGCGAGATGACGAGGAGGCAGTTCTTCGCGAGCTTCGCCGACTCGGTGAGGACCTGCGCGAACGAGAACTGCGTCTCGAACGTCCCCGCGGGGAGGTCGCGCTGGTCGTGGAGCTGCCGGGCGTAGGCGACCCACTCGTCGATCAGGACGAGGCACGGGCCGTACTCCCTGAAGAGCTCCCGGAGAACGTCCCCGGGGCTCGTCGCCTTCTCGTCGTCCGCCTTCACCCTCGCGAAGGCCTTCTTCCCGCCCAGCTGCCAGGCGAGCTCGCCCCAGAGCGTCCTCACGACCGTGCCGTCGGGTTTCGTGACCGGGTTGCCGGGGGAGATCTTGTTCCCCACGAGGACGACGCGCTTCGCCGCCGGGACGCCCTTCACCCCCGCCTCCGCGAGGATCGCCTCGACTCCCGGCAGGCTCTTGGCCGAGATGCCGGAGAAGAGGTGGTAAAGCGCCAGCATCGAGTGTGTCTTGCCGCCGCCGAAGTTCGTCTGGAGCTGGACGACCGGGTCGCCCCCCTTGCCGTAGATCCGCCGGATGCCATTGACGAGGAGCGCCCGGAGGCTCTCGGTGAGGTACGTCCGGCGGAAGAACTCCGCCGGGTCGCGGTATTCGGGCGTCCCCTCGCCCAGGTGTACCTGCCAGAGGTCCGCCGCGAATTCGGCCTGCTGGTAGCCACCACTCGCGACGTCGGCGTGCGGCGTCACCACCTCGCGCCACGGCTTCAGCGTCCCGCTCGCGGCGACGTCGATGAGAGAGCCCCCCGCCTTCCGCTTCTCGCTCCGCACCTGCTCGTCGTAGACGAGGCGGCGCAGCTCGAGCTTCATCCTGCCCACCTCGTCGGCCTCCGGGGCCGAGATCGCCGTCAGGAGGCGGGCCATCGAGTCGAGCGCCCGGTCCGCGTCGTCGCTCGAGAGCGCCTTCTGGTGCGCCCAGTCGTTCCGCCAGTCGCCCAGCTCGTGGACGAGCGTCCGCTCGGCCCGCCCGAGGACCCGGCCAAAGACCTCCGTCCACGCCCCGCGCATCACTTTCAGGAGCGCCGCCACGTCCCAGTCGGCGAGCGGCCTCTTCGCGACGTTCGGCTCCTCGCCCACGAGCTTCAGCGCCTCCGCGCGCGCCCGCTCTCCGTGCGCGTTCTGCAGCTCCCGCTCGACGAACGGGGCCAGCCCCGCCCGGAGGTGGTCCATCGCCTTGCCGACGCGTTCCTGGTTCGTCAGTGCCATCTTGTTCGTCCCCTGCTGTCCTTCCGCGAAGGACGAGTCGAGTCAGATCCGCCCATCCCTGAAGGAAAGGCTCGTTCGTTCATGCGTCGGCGAAGAGGCCGGCCTGCGCCGCCTCGCGGACGCCGCCCTCCTGGGCGAGCCGGAGGATCTCGGGCCAGCTCTGGACGAGAGCGTTGTACGAGAGCGCCTCGGGCGCCCGCTTCTTTCGTTCGCAGACGGTATAGAGGCGGTACGCGAGCTCGCGGGCGACCTCGGCCCTGCCCTTCAGCTTCGCTGCAAGCTGCGCCGCGGCCGACTCGCCCCCCGCCTCGAGAACGCGGATCAGGTGGTGGACCATCTCCCACGCCGTGAGGCGCGGGTCGGTCGCCGGGTCCCAGGTCGCGGGAAGCTCAGCCGGCTTCAGGAGCCGGACCTTCCCGCGACTCGACTTCAGGATCCCAGCCTCGACCATTCCCGCGACGCTCGTGTTCTTCGACTTGGAGAGCTGCTCGGCGACGCCGTATTCACCCTCGGCGAAGCCCGACTGTTCGAACCAGGTGAGCGCCCAGCGGGTGTCGGCGTCGAAGTCGCCCTCCTGCTCGGCCAGCGACTCGTCGAGGGTCTGGTTGATGAGCGCCAGCGCCTCGCGGACGGAGAGCGGTTTTCCCTCGGCATCGAGGACCTTCGAGTAGCGCGTGTAGACCGCCATCCCCGGCCCGATCGCCGCCTGCGCGAGGTCGACGGGGGCGATGTTGGCGCGCTGGAGGTGGGCGAGGGCGGCGGGAAGCTCGGCCTTGAGAGCGGTGACGAACTCGCGGCGCGTGGCGGTGGGGGCGGCGGCGGGGCGGGGGCGGCAGACGAGGACGATGGAGGAGGCGAGTACGTTGGTGCCGGTCTTTACGCCAGAAGGTCGCTCGGTCCGTATAGGCCAAGTTCCGAGGATCGCGAGGCCAGCACGAATGACAGCACCTAGAAACGTGTCCCAGCCCGTGCTAGCTGTACCGTCGCAGTCGTCGCTCTCTGCTTGCTTGAATGCGTAGTAGATCGTAACCGGGAAACCTGGGAGGGCCTCCTCTACAAGCCGGTGCATCGCCTCAGTCATCCCGCTGAGAAAAAACTCTTCCGCTTTCGCCTTGCCACCGTGTCGGTAAGGCGCTGCAACCAGTTCATCCGCCTTCGGCACGGCCATAGTGCCGAAAAGCTCGGGATATGCCGTGCGGAGTGATCGCCTGAGCCATACATAGAAGAAATCAGACAGATCTGCGTAGCCCACGTTGTCGTAGTACGGCGGATCAGTCGAGATCAACCGAGCACTCGGCAGCGACTGAGTACGGGCATCTGCCTGATAAGCCTCGCCGCCTGCCTTGGACACTCCAGGGATCGTTCTACTCAGCGATGCTGTCGTCTCTCCAAAGTCGCCGGCTGCGCCGCCAAATGGGCTCACCTCTGGGAAGTCCCAGGCCATAGGAATGGCCTGTCGGCTAAAGAGATTTACGCTCTGCTCACGGCTCTTCGACCAGACTGCTAAGGCGTTCACGGTATTTGTCGTTCGGCTCACGGCGAGGCTGAGATACGTCGAAAGCGCAGTCGCATAGGCATTCGCGGAGGCGGAGCGTTGGTTCTGAGGGTCCTTGGGGCTGCCTAGTCCAGCGGCATCTCGCGCGGCCCGTCCCCGGGCCTCCTGCACGAGATCCGAGAGAAGCGTCAACGCCACAAGTTGGCGGGCCGTGAAGAGGTCCCCCCACGTCGAAAGACCGTAGGGCACGCACGTTCCACCCGTGAGTCTTGAAGGCACATCTCCGTTCGGCCTCCAGTCGGGTGTGGCTCTCCGCGCGATTGCCTCGTGGTCAAGCGTAGGCGGGAGGTATACCCGTCCTCTATCCCCTTCCGCGACGATCGCCATCAACCGAGTGCCCATTTGGCCGGCCTTCCCTTCCGCCTTGATGTAGTCACCCTCTATCGCCGCCTCCGACATCAAGCACCGGAAGTTCGCCCCGCGTGCCAGCTTCGTCCCGTTCCCCGCAGTCTCCGCATTCCTCGGCTTCCCGACCTTCACCGTGAATCGGTACCCGCCATCCTCGATGACCGGCTCGACGTAGGCTTCCTTCCCCTCCTTCGTCGACAGCATGAAGGTCGAGGCGAGCGGCACGTCCACCTTCGCGAAGGCGGGGTTCGGGCTCTTGACCGTCCGCGCCCAGAGCCACGCGATGACGGTCAGCTTCTTCCCGACGTACGGCTTCAGGTCGGGGCGCCCCTTCGCCATCTCGGCCGTCACCTCCACCTTCGGGTAGAGGTGGCCGATCCGCTTCTCAGCCTCGTCGCGCATCCACTTGCCGTAGTAGCGGACGTCCTCGGCGAGGCCCTGCGCCCCCTTCCACTCGCGGGCGATCAGGTCGGGGTTCTTCCGCGCCTCGGGATTCACCGGGGGCCGCCCCGCGAACTTCGGCGGGATCTCGATCATCGCCTTGTTGATGAGGACGGCGACCGGGTTCAGGTCGCTCGCGTACGCCTCGAGCCCGAGCCTCTGCGCCTCGAGCGGGAGCGACCCGCCCCCGGCAAACGGGTCGTGGAAGGCGGGGAGCTTGTCCGGGTCGAACAGTTCCTTCGCCCGCGGGTGGTCGGCGTTGTCGGCGCAGGCGCGCCGCCAGCTCGCCCAGATCTCGTCCCGGGCCGCCTGGAGGACCACCTCGTTCGTGGTGTTCTCCCACTTCACGAGCTCTTCGATGATCCGGAAGAGCCGCTGCCGCTCCTTCTCCTGCTTCTTCGGGGTCGGGAAGAGCTCGGGAAGCGACGAGGGGTCGTCGACCATCTGGGCAAAAATGACCGCCCGGGCCGCCGCCAGAGGCCGCCTCGCCCACCAGAGATGCAGCGTCGACGGGTGCCCGTGTCGGATCGACTTCTCTCTCGCCGACGCCTCGTTGATCGCCTGAAGCGGCAGAGCCACCTCGATGAGCTTCTTCCGGACCTTCGGCTGCGTCACGACTTCTTCACCTCTTCCACGAACCAGTCGGCCACCTTCTGAAACGCGACCCAGGACTCGGTCGGCGCGAGGAGCGCCAGGTCGAATGCGGGGCGGCGGTCGAAGGCGAAAAGGACCCGTCAGGCTGGATGACGAAGACTCCGGCGGTCACGCGCGGGGTTCCTCCGAGTGTTCCAGGAGATGGGCGAGCTTGAAGTTCACACTGGCTGCCGCGAACTCCGGCTCCTTCGTGAACGGCTTCCGGACGTAGTGGACCTTCGGGGCGCCGTCGCTGACCACGACGATGGCGAGGATGAACGCCTCGGGCGAGTTCAGGCCGGCCATGATCTCGTTCCGGGTCACTGTCACAGTCGTCGCCCCCGCGACGCGGCCCTTCACCTCGAGGAGCCGAAGGGGGCCGCCTTTCCCGGGCTTCGACTCGACGTCCCAGCCGCACTTCGCGGCGCTGACGTCCTTCGGGTGATGCCCGAGGGCGCGCTCGGCCGCCACGACGGCTTCCATGGCGATCCGCTCGACCTCCGCCGTCTCGACGGCCTGGACCGGGGATGGCCGCGTCTCCGCGGGCGCGAGCGCCCCGAGCAGGCCCCCGGGTACGACGAGCATCCCGCCCATGACGACGGGCGGCTGCGGGGAGAGCTTCCGCTCCTGGTCGATCTCCGCGCGCCGCTCGATCAGCCGCTGGGTCAGCTCCTCCATCTTCCGCTGGAGGTACTGCCAGCTCTGACGAGGCTTCCTCCCCGCATCCTCGAGCGCTTTCAGGTCCTGCGCGCGGTGGTCGAGGTAGTGGATCTCCTTAGTGAGGCGGTCGTTCACCTCGGAGAGGGTCTTCTCGCAGAGGGCATCGACGCGGGTCTGGACTCCCTCGAGGTGCGCCTTCACGAGCTCGCTGACGGCGTAGGTCACGGCGCGGTCCTCCACCCCGATACGAAGAGATGACGCAGCGATCACCGGCTCGAGGACCTTTCGCTCCTCCGGCGTCGGTGCCCGGAGGTTCAGGTGGGGCGCCCAGCCTCCGGTCGAGGCCGTACCGTCGTCCGCGACGAAGACGAAGTGGAGCTCCCGGGACGTCACCCGCCGCTCGCCCTTCTTGTCGGAACGACCGTCGAGGATCGAGTGCTCGAGCGGGACCAGCGCCCGTAGCCGGGTGCCCGGGTCGGCGTCGTCGACGAGGATGCCGCCTTGCCGCAGGAGCCCCCGGTTCTGCTCCAGGACGAGGTCGAGCGTAGAGTCGAGGAGGGGGTGTCCCGGGCAGACGAACTCGGCGCGCGGGAGCCCCACAGGCGCCACGAGGCCCTTCTCGAACGTGATCCGCTCGTAGCGGGCCAGGACCGGCTCCCGGGTGCCGATGACCCGGTCGCGCTGGCGGACGGAGGAGGGGACGTGCGTGACCTCGTAGCGCCTTGGTTCGCGCTGCCGGACCGTCCCCCCGAGCCGCCGCAGGGCCTCGATGAAGAAGGGGCCGACGTGGTGGGGCTGGAGCTTCCGCGCCTCGGCCCGCTCCATCTCGAGGCGGATCTCATCGATCCGGCCCGCCGAGAGCGCATTGCCCGCGAGCGCCTTCTCGGAGACGAGCGCCTCGAGCTTGTCCCGGTCGAGGGCCTCGCCGACCTCCCGGGTCAGCCGCAGACGGACCTCGGGGTCGTCGCCGTACCGGATCGCCTCGACGAGGAGGTCCCGGAGCGACTTGTCGCGGAACGCCTTCCCGAGGACGTCGAAGATCTGCCCGCTGAGCGCTTTCGCCTCCTCCTCGATCTTCCGGCAGAGGGTCTGGAGGACGGCGCCCTCGCGCGTCTCGCCGGCCACGAGGTTCCAGAGGTGGCAGACCTCCGTCTGGCCGATGCGGTGGATTCGCCCGAACCGCTGCTCGATCCGGTTCGGGTTCCAGGGGAGGTCGTAGTTCACCATGAGGTGGGCGCGCTGGAGGTTGATCCCCTCTCCCGCGGCGTCCGTGGCGACGAGGACGAGCGTGTCCTTCTCCTGCGTGAACCTCGCCTGGAACGCCCGCCGCTCCTCGCGGCCCATCCCCCCGTGGATCGCCAGGACCGCCTCGGGCCGCCCGATGAGGGTGCGGATCCGCTCGAGGAGGTAGTTGAGCGTGTCGCGGTGCTCCGTGAAGAGGACGAGCTTCCGGCGATGCCCCTGGCGGTCGACCATCTCCTCGTTGTCGTGGAGGAGGCGGGAGAGCTCCTCCCACTTCCGGTCGGTCCCGCTCCGGCGGACCGCGAGTGCCTGGGCCTCCAGCTGCCGAAGGTGACCGATCTCGGCCTCGAGCTCGGCGATGGTGCGGGCCGCGGTGGCCTGGTCGACGACGCCCTCTTCGGCCTCCTCGACGGCGTCGGTCGGGGTCTCGTCCTCGAAGTCGTCGGGGTCGAGGTCGATGACAGGCCCCGGGTCGATGAGGGCGTCGGCCCCCCGCTTCTTCAGCTTCTCTTCGCGGAGCCGGTCCTCGAGGCGCTCACGCCGCCGGCGGAGCGACTGGTAGATCGCCTCCGGCGAAGAGGCGAGGCGCCGCTGGAGGATGGTGAGGGCGAAGCCGACGGTGCGGACGCGACCGTCGTTGTTCAGGTTCTCGGCCCGGTTGAACTGCTCCTGGACGTACTTCGTGACGGCGGCGTAGAGGGCCGCCTCGGCATCGGAGAGCTGGTAGTCGACCGTGTACGCCCGCCGTTCCGGAAACAGGGGCTTGTTCTCGAAGGTGACGAGCCGCTCCTTGACCATCCGGCGCATCAGGTCGGACGGGTCGGAGGTGTGGGTGCCGTCGCGAAACTTCCCCTCGTACCTGTCGCCGTCGAGGAGGGCCATGAAGAGCTGGAAGTCCGCCTCCTTGCCGTTGTGCGGGGTGGCGGTCATGAGGAGGAAGTGCCGCGCTTGCTCGGCCAGGAGCTGGCCGAGGCGGTACCGCTTGGTGTACTTCACCTCGTTCCCGAAGTAGGTGGCGGACATCTTGTGGGCCTCGTCGACGATGACGAGGTCCCAGTCGACGGCCTTCAGCCTCTGCTGAAGGTCCTCGTCACGGCTGAGCTTGTCGAGCCGGGCGATGACGAGGTCGTTCTCACCGAACCAGTTCCCGGTGGGCGAGGCTTCGATGGCGTCGTTCGTGGCGAGGGTGAACCGCAGCCCGAACTTCTCGAGGAGTTCGTCCTGCCACTGTTCCGAGAGGCTGCCGGGAGTGACGATGAGGCAGCGCCGGACGTCGCCGCGGAGGATGAGCTCCTTGATGAAGAGCCCGGCCATGATCGTCTTGCCGGCCCCCGGGTCGTCCGCCAGGAGGTACCGGAGTCGCGGGTGGCGCTGGAGGAGCTCGGCGTAAACGGCGGTGATCTGGTGGGGGAGCGGGATGACGTTCGAGGTGTGGACCGCGAGGTAGGGGTCGAAGAGGTAGGCGAGGCGGATCCGTAGGGCCTCGGTGGCCAGCCGGACGAGCTCGCCGTCTGCCTCGAAGCTCCAGGCGTTGCCGGCCTGGACGGCCTCGAGGGAGCCCTCGCGCTCCCGCAGGACGAGGGTCTGGTCGAGCTTTCCCGCGGCATCGCGATAGACCACCTCGACGACTGGCCCGATCCATTTCGAGGCGACGACGGTGACGTCGCCGGAAGGGGCGAGGCCACGGATCACGGCTCCCGGGACGATCTCTTCGAGCTTCATCGGGCCCCCCAACGATGATTGTCGCCGAAACGGTGGGCGCGACCTCCTACCTCGGATTCGCCGTCATGAGCCCGAGGAGATGAAGTATCCGCCCCCGAGCGTTCGCCACGATGTCGTCCCATTCGATGTCGAACATCGCTCCCCTAGGGAACATCCAGGCTGGCGCTCCCTGCGGGGCAAAGGAGCGACCTCCACACCCAGACGGCTCGACTCGATGGTTGACCTGCTCGATCTCGCCCGAACGCGAGCAGATCACGTAGAGCTCGTAGGCGACGGCCTCTCCTTCGTGAAAGGCGTCCGCCTCGTCGTAGTTCCGCGGCTCGAAGCGGTAGCCGTAGACGATCCTCTCCTCGTCCGGCTTCGTCAGAATCAGCAACGGAAGGGACGAGAGATCGTCGACGAGCTGCTTGCGGACGAAGTCATCAGGTGTGCTGGTCGTGGCGTCTCCGGCCATGCTTTCCCCCTGTTCGGAGCCTCGACTGCGGCGGCTGTCCCAGCGGCACGATAGTCCCGGCCGTCGACAGAGGATCAAGGCCGACTGCCGACGCAGAGGAGGCTGAGTGCTCGAACCTCATCGGTGCTTGCGCCGGACCGGGACCACCCATGCTGAGGGCAGGCCGTGAAGCCCGCTACCGCACCCATCCGGGCTGACACCCCGGCGTCGTCCGGCACTCCTCGGGAAGGGCTGCGAGCGCCGATCGAAGCTCGTCAAGCTTCATCCGATACGGCGTGAGGGCGGCGTTTCGGATCGCCAGCATCGTCTGGTATTCGTTTCCTGCCTCCCCGAAGGCGACGACGGTGTTGGCCTTGTCGGCGACGTCGTAGTCCTTCTCGGCCTGCGCCAGCGCCGCGCGGAGCGTCGCGACTCGAGCCTTCCAGGTGGCCTCGTCGCCCGCCTTTACGGGAGGCTCCGAACCTTCTCCTCCCACCGGGACATCGGTCTTCGCCGGGGTCCGCGTGCCCGAGACGCTGAATGTCCCAGCCTTCCGCGCGGGCGGGAGGGTCTCGTCGGTAAGGTCGACCTTCGTCTTGCCCGGAGCCTCCGGCTTCCTTCCGAAGCCGCCCGAGAGCTTCCGGGTCGCCGAGGGCGGCGAAGCCGGGGACGCGGCGGTCGTAGGCGCTGGCGTGGACGTTGACGGGACGGGGCTCGGCGTGGCGGCAACGGCCTGGGTTAGGACGAGGACGGCTGCAAGCATGTCCATGGGCTCCTCCAGCGATAAGCCTGAAGGGGGGACAGGGACGAATGGTGTCCCGGGGGATGCGGTTTACACGCTCGGCCTGGCGGCCGGAGGAGCGTACTGCCCGGCCTGGAGCTCGACCCGGTGAGGGGTGCGTCGAACCGTCTTCGCTCGGCCTCGTCGGGCTTCATGCCCCCCCCTCGGCGTCCCGGTCCACGACGCTCTCCGTCGTCGGACGGGAGGAGCGGACCGGGGCCGTCTAGGCTGAGGATGGGCGGTGAGACCTCTTACCGCACCCACCCGGGGTGAGAGACCCATGCGTCCGGCGAGCCTCCTCGGGGAGCCTCTCGAACTCCTGCTGGAACTCCAAAGCCGCCACCGCCGGAATATGGCTGTTCTGCCGGCGGCAGCCTTGCGCTAGCCTAGAGTGACCGGGGCGCCCCGTTGGGGAAGCTATCCAACGGCATCGCGACCCTCCGCCGCTGGCGCCCCGAGCTTCGTTGGAGGGGCGGAGAGATGCGGGGGAATCGTGCCGACAAGATGGGACGCGGAACTCGAAGCGGCGAAGGCACTCGACGCGCTGTGCGGTCCCGGCGCCGCGCTGACGCTCCTCAGAGAGGCCCTCCACGCCGAGTGGGCATGGCAGGACTGGCGTAGGGGACAGAAGCCGCCCCCGCCGCGAGACGTGCCGGATGCGGCGATCTCGAGACCTGCCGCCCTGACCGACTTCGTCAAGCGCTGCCCTTCGCGGGTGAACCCGCTCCTCGCACGGGGTGTCTATCTCGCCGTTTCTATCGCGACCGGCCCCCCCGATTCGTATGCTTTTCGAGTCGACAGGGTGAAGTTGCGAGAGGCGCTGGCAGCCGTGATTCCCAGTGGGAAGCAGGGGCAGACGCGCGATCCGCGCACTACCCTCATGATCAACCTCGACCGGATGGGCGTTCCCGAGAACGAGATCGCAGAGATGCTCGGCGTCAGCGTCCGGACGGTCCGAGCCCGGCGTTCCGAAGCCAAAGCCAAGACCCCAGGTCGTCGCCCGCCTCGCTGATTCGAGGAATCCCCCAATCTCGCGGACTGAGTCAGCCCGCTGCATCTTGTTGCTGCCGACACCGGAGGCGGCAGCTGATGCGAGAGGGACTTGGGGACGGGCAGGTCCGAAAGCTCACGGTCGTCCGGGCCGCCGCCAGAATCGGCCGTCACCCGGTCACTATCGACCGCGCCGTCAGAGCGGGCCAGCTGGCCGTCGAGTGGAGCTGGGGCCGACGCCTCATCGACGAACGTGAGCTAGACATCTGGGCCATGGGTCGCGCCTCTCGGCGGGGGCGGGGAAGACGGAACCCTCCGCCATCAGAGGGACCGCAAAGGTGATCCGGGCCGCCCTTCAGTACGCCGCGCGGCTCGAGTGGCCCGTATTTCCGGTTCGGGCGATCGTCGACGGCCGCTGTGAGTGCCAGCGCCCCCGCTGCGGCGACGCCGGCAAGCACCCCCGGATCTCGGGTTGGCAGAACGAGGCGACTGTTGACGGGCCGAGGATCCGCCGCTGGTGGACGACTTGGCCGAACGACGGGATCGGGATTCACACCTCCGAGTTCTGGGTCCTCGACGTCGATCCCCGGCACGGCGGGGACGAGTCGCTCCGGGCCCTCGAGGAGACGAGCGGGCCGCTCCCGCTGACGCCCCGGCAGCTGACTGGGGGTGGGGGCGTTCACCACCTCTTCAGGCCGGACCCAGCGATCTGGAACCGCTCGAACTTCATGGCTGGGCTGGACACCCGGCACCGCGGCGGTTTCATCGTCGCGACCCCGTCCGATCACGTCTCGGGGCGCAGATACGCCTGGGACGTCGACGCGCACCCCCTCGAGGTGCCGATCGCCGAGGCGCCGAGATGGCTCGTAGGAATAGTCACGGCGGGTACCGCCAATCCCGGTAGGGCCACCTCACCCGAGACGTGGGTCGCGCTCCTGCGGGCTGGCGTGGACGAGGGGGACCGGAACAACACCTTGACCCGGCTCGCCGGCCACCTCCTCAGGCATTACGTCGACCCTTCCGTCGTGCTCGAGCTCCTCTCGACCTGGAACTCGGGACGCTGCCGCCCGCCCCTCGAACCGCGCGACCTCGAGCGGATCGTGACGAGCGTGACGAGGATGGAGATCAGGCGAAGGGGGATCGCGGCGTGAGCGAGACGACCGACTTCAATGCCGCGGCCGACGTGCTGCGGACTGGGAGGAAGCCCGCGCCGGAAGGCCCGGACCCCCGCCGTCTCATCACCCCGGGAGACCTGTTCGAGGAGTTTCTCGAGCGGAAGTCCGTCAGCATCGCGACCCCGTGGCCGCGCTTGACCCAGGCGCTTTCCGGGGGGTGGGAGACACGCAGGAACCACGTCGTCACCGCCCAGGCCGGCGCAGGGAAGACCGCGTTCATCGTCCAGTCGATCGCCCATGCCGTCACCCACGGCGCCTTCTACGGGGTCCTGGCGCTGCGGGACGGGGACCAATGGGCGGACGGCGTGAGGCTCGCTCAGCTCGTCGGTGTGGACAGATTCAAGCTCAGGGATCGCTGCCCGCTCGAGATGGAACGGGCCCGCGAGGTCATGGCCGGCTACTCCGAACGCCTGATGTTCTACGACGTTACGGCAAAGGGCGCCTGCATCGCCGACATGATCGAGCGGGGGCGGGCCTGGGCAGCCGGTCGTGGCCCGCTGATCGTCGCCACCGACTCGATCCACGTCATGCCGTACGCCGACGCGGCGAAGGAAGGGGCACTCGGCCTGTACGACAGGATCGGGTTCCGGCTTGAGTCCCTGCACTCCGACCTCGTCCGGTACGACGTCGCGGCCCTGACGACGGCTCAGGCCGGCCGCGGGGCGTACAGCCGCAAGCGAACCGAGGAGAACGCCGAGGAGATCGCGGCCATCTCCGGAGGCCACGTCGCCGAGAACACGATCGACCTGCTGCTCAACATTGGCAAGCCAACCGCGGAGGGCGTCCGATGGATCCTGATCCCGAAGTCGAGGATCGGCGGTCAGGGCGAGCGGATTCCCCTGATGTACGACGCCGACCGCTCCCGGTGGACCGAGACCGACCACGAGCACGAGCAGGAGTCGCCAGCCGCGAGCCGAGCCCAAGCCCGGCAGGACGCCCGCGCCGAGACCGAGCGCAAGCGCCGGGAAGGCGTCGCCCTGTACCTGAGGCGTAACCCGGAGGGCGAGTCGGCCAGCGGGATCGCCAGGGCCACCGGCCGATGCAGGAACTGGGTGTCGGACGTCCTGGGCGACTTCCACGCGAACGGGTGGATCGAGCCGGCCACGGCGAAGCGGCGCGACGCTCGTGGCAGGGAGGTCGCGGTCAACGTCTGGGCGTGGAAGACGGGGGATGCATGACCGCTGCTGCTTGCATATTTCCCCCCCATACCCCCCTGCTGCCGGTGCAGCGTGCACGGCAGCTGTCGCAGGTGGCTGACACCGCACTGTGGTGCAAGGTGGTGCAGCGTGGTGCAGGCGACGAGAAGACAGAACGAGCGTTCGATTTGTCGGTGGCATGTAGGGCTACGGGAGGAGTGGCCTGGTGATCTCGGTCGACGAGGCCCGCGCTCTGCTCGGCGACGACGCGCCCGAATCGGACGCCGACGTTGCCGCGCTGCGCGATCTCGTCGCGATGCTCGTGGAGGGGATGCTCGAGTCGTTCTGCTCGAGGCCGGATCGGGCCGAGGACGCCGGCGTTGATACCGTCGCGGAGACGGGAGGAAGCGGCCGATGGTAACGACCAGAAGGGGTAAACGTAAAGCGGGAGGTCTCCTGCTTGACACGGCAGCCTTCAGGACCTACCTTGGAGGCATGGCAAAGAAGCTCAGCACCCCGAGCCGGACGAAGGCGATCGGGTACGTAAGGGTCTCCTCGCGGGTGCAGGCGGCCGAGGGCCGGTCTCTCGAGGACCAGCGGGACGCGATCATCCGGCACGCCGTCCTGAACGGGATGGAGCTGGTCGACGTCCTGGCGGACGGCGGGATCTCGGGCGGGAAGGACGAGGAGAAGCGGCCCGGCCTCGCCGCGGCCCTCGACGCCCTCCGCGCGGGGCGAGCGTCGGTCCTGATCGTGAAGCACGTCGACCGCCTCTCCCGCGATTCCGACCTCGCCGGCTTCCTGAAGGTGACAGTCAAGCGGGCCGGCGGGGCGCTGGTCGTCCTCGACGAGACCGAGAAGAGCCCGATGGAGAAGCTCTTCGACCAAGTCGTGGCCGAGATCGAGCGGCTCCGAGGCTCCGAGCGGATGAAGTTCGTCTACGCGGCGAAGAAATCGAAGGGAGAGTGGGTCGGCCCGGTCCCGTTCGGCTTCCGGCTCGGGTCCGACGGCGCACTCGAGGCGGTCGAGGCCGAGGCGCCCATCGTCGAGCGGATCCTCGCCCGTCACGCCGGTGGCGCGTCGCTCCGGGCGATCGCGGCCGAGCTCAACGCCGACGCGGTCCCGACCCGGACCGGCAAGGCGTGGAATCCGATGACCATCTCGGGGATCGTGAAGCGGGGCCGAAGTGAAATCGCATGCGCGTAACGCCGCTCGTCTCCGAACCGTTATGCGGCACAGCGACGCCGAGACCCGCGAGGCCCTGCTCCCAGGGCCCTGCGCGCAGCAGGAAGCCGGCGGCTGGCAAGGCGGGGCCCTTTCCCCTCGCTACACCGCAGGGGCCCTCGGGGCGCGCCTTCCATTCCCTCGCCACCGCCGGCTGCTCGCCGAGGAGGGGACATGACCAGACACCGAGACGGCCGTCTCGATCCTGCGGCCAAGAGGCGGCAGCGGATGGCCCGAATGAATCTCGGCCCTCGTCTCGGGGAGGCATTCACCTGGGCCGTGCTCGCGGCGCTCGTGTATCTCTGGGTCGGACCGGCGGGAGCCATCGGGGTAGCTGGCCTCGCCGTCGTCTTGGCCCTGTCAGGGTTTCGGATCGTGCGGTGGTGGCAGTGATGAAGCGCCGTCCAGTGTCTGACGGGCCGAAGTGTGGCACCCGTCGCCAGCAGGGGTGCTTGCAGCCGTGGCCGAGGATCGTCGCCAGGGGGAAGGCATGAGCGAGGTCCAAGATGCCATCGCATATAAGCGGTTTGAAGAGGCGCTCTTTTGGTACCGGGCGGTCACAGAGGCAGGGCGCGCAGTGATGCAGGCTCTGGTCGGTCACGAGGTCTCCGACGTGACCCTGATTAGGGAGGACAGCGAGGACAATCTCCTCAATATCTTTTGGCGCCGGAGAGATCCAGCGAACGAGGATTTCATCCGCAAGCCCGGGCTGGCCGAGGACGATGTTGCGATGGTTCTGGCCGCCAGTTCGGCAGCGAATGCTCTCGAAGATGGCCGCTCGCTCTTGGAATTTCTCGACTGGCTCAGAAGAGACATGAATCCCAACTCGATCGGGTGTGATGAGGGAACCGACATCGGAGATCTATTTCGACTGTCGCTTGAAGACATTGACGTCGAAGAGTGCGCTGCCGAAGCGTTCAGACTCCTCGACGAGAACTGGGCGGACGTGGAGAGAGTCGCGAGCGCGCTGGTGGGGCGGTGGTCTGCCGGCTGCCGCCATGTCAGCCTTAGCGGCGCTGAGGTGCGGGACGTGTTGGGGGTGGAGGTGCCATGACTCATCACCCGCTCTCCAAGACCGGTTCCGTTTGGGACCGGAGGTTGAGGGCGATCGTCTAATGAGTCGAGCCCTCATCTACGTCCGGGTCTCCTCCCAGGATCAAGTCTCCGGGTTCTCGCTCGACGTGCAGGAGCGGGTCTGCCGCGACTTCGCAGAGCGGCAGGGCTGGGCGGTGGCGCTCGTCTCCCGCGAGGAGGGCGAGTCCGCGAAGACCACCGAGCGCCGGGAGCTCCAGAGGGTGCTCGCTCGACTGCGGAAACCCGGCCACGGGTTCACGCACTTCCTCGTCTACGACCTGACGCGCCTCACACGCGAGACCGCGGACTATTTCGCGTTGAAGGGGCTGCTGGCCGCGGCCGGCGTGCAACTGGTCTCGGTAACGCAGCCAGTGGACGACACGCCCACGGGGAAGTTCATGGGGACGATCCTCGCGGCGGCCGGCACGTTCGACAACGACGTGAGGCGGGAGAAGACGGTCGCCGGGATGCGCGAGGCCATCAAGAGGGGCATCTGGCCGTGGCAGGCGCCGCTCGGGTACCTGTCGCAGCGGGGGTCCGATCGCAGGGCCACGCTCGTCCACGACCCCGAGACGGCGCCGCTCGTCGCCTGGGCGTTCGACAGGGTCGCCTCTGGCGCCTCGACGCAGGAGGAGGTGCGGGCGGAACTGCGGCGCCGCGGACTGGCGATCCCGCGGGAGACGTTCTCCCGACTGATTCACAACCCGATCTACTGCGGGAGAATCGTGGCTCCGAAGTGGAGGATCGAGGGGCGTCTCGCGTCGAAGCCGATCGTCCCGGAGGAGACGTGGAGGCGGGCCCAGGCTGCGCTATCCGGTGCGCCGAAGGGCTGGAACCGGTCGGACCTTCGGCCCGACTTCCCGTTCCGGTGGTGGACGCGCTGCGCTCACTGCGGACGGCCGCTGACCGGGTTCTACGCCCACGGCAACGGGGGGTCGTTCCCGTACTACCGCTGCACAGCGAAGTGCCAGAACACCGCTCGCGCCCGGGTCGACGCCGCGTTCGGCGAGCTGCTCGACTCCCTCGCCTGTCCGCCGGGCCTCTGGCGCCTCTGGGAGGGGACGCTGCAGGAGTGGTGGAAGCGGCGGGTAGAAGCCCAGGCCGCGCAGCGGGAGGCCGCGGAGAGGCGCCTGCGGGCACTCGAGGCCAGGGACGAAAAGCTGGTCTCGGTGCTGATCGACGGGCAGGTCGACGCCAACACCGTCAAGCGGATGCGCGCGAAAGTGGCAACCGAAAAGACCGAGATCGTCGCCGCGGTGCCGCTGCCACTACCGGACTTCAAACCGGCCCTCGCGGCCGGGCGTCGCCTTGCGGAAGCTCCTCGCTCAACGTGGGATGCGCTTCCCCCGGAGGCGCGCCCCGGGTTCCTGAGGGTGGCCTTTCCTGCCCGTCTCGACTACGAACCGAAAACGGGATTTCAAACCCCTGCCAAGTCGCTCTATCTCAGCAACTTGACCAGCGATTCCGGTGCCTTGTGTGAGAAGTGGTACCCCCAGCGGGATTCGAACCCGCGATCTTCACCTTGAAAGGGTGACGTCCTAGGCCACTAGACGATGGGGGCGACCAGGCTGGAGCGCCCTGCGGCGCCGGGCGGAATTTACCATGGGGCGCCGGCCGGGACCCGGAGGGTCGGGTTCCGCGAGCGGTCGCCGGGTGTTTCGGAGTGGCGGAGATGGTGAGCCGTCCGGGATTCGAACCCGGGACCCCCTGCTTAAAAGG
>JADHED010001059.1_pt1 | contig 25774 bp, 15 predicted proteins | sample 8952041 | NCBI WGS metagenome assembly JADHED01 (sample SAMN16124423, study PRJNA663239) | bioreactor sludge metagenome | isolation source: sludge (control) | place: India:Bengaluru | collected 2018-09-08
TGCTCTCCACGATCATCTCCCCGTCTTTGACCCCGATCTCGCCGGCCATGTACTCTTTCAGGTTCTGAATGGCGGCCAGATTGGCGGGCAGGCCGTTCCACAGGTCCCACGACCGGAAATACACCACGAAGTTCAGGGCCCCGTCCTGGATGCGGGTATCGATCGATCTCAGACAGGGCGGGTCTAGCAGCGTCAGATCGGACGGGTGGGCCACCTGCAGCACCATCTGGTTGTTGCGGTGCCCGAACCGGCGGTAGGTGTCGACGACCCACTCGATCTGGTTGAGGTAAAGCCGCCCGTTCTCCTCGAAGAGGACCTTGCCGTCCACCTCGCGCCGGTCGACGATCTCGGTGTTGGCCTCCCGCCACCACTCCAGCTTCTCGTCGGTGACCGGCACCCGCGTGAGGCGTTCGCCGTAGGTGTAGGATTCACCGGGCTCCTTGCGCGAGGACATGAGGTACTCGATGTAGGCGCGGCTGTAGCCCGGCCCGCCGTAGATGTAGTCGTGCTCGACCGGGTTGGGGATGCCGCAGCTCGGCGGGATGTCCGGGATCAGCGGCTGCGTGCCGGGGAAGGCGACGTGGCCGGTGAAGAAGTCGTACTCCAGCCGGGTCTGTCCGGCGTAGGAGCCGCGGTCGATCACGAAGCGGCGCCCGTTGTCCAGGATGTCGTGCACGGCCTGGAACCAGAGGTCGGGAAGATCGCGGGCCTTTACCTGGTGCAGTCGCATAAATCGTCCTGTCAAAAAGGGTTAAGGATGCATCGCCGGCGATGAAGCCCTCGGGGCGGGGCGGTCATCAAGACTGCGACGATGGATCGGTGCGATACCCTTCGGCGCGCATCAGGGCGTCGATCAGCGTGGCGCGCGCATCCGCATCGTTGATGATGAACCGCTCTTCGGTCACCACGAGGTTGTTTTCCAGCAGGTCCTTAAGCTGTCGGCAGGCTTGCAGGAGCAGAGGAGCGGCCGCCATCAGAATGGCGTTGGCCCTTCGTTCCTGGCGCTCCGGTGTGTCGTCGGGAGTCACGACCGCCAGCATGCGGTCGCTGGCGAAAACCCCGAAATTGCCTTCTTCCTCCACGGCCCTCCACGGCCCGGGCGTGAACCCGTTCAAGAACACCTCCTCATGGCAGCAGCACGTTGATGAGAGACCAGATCCCCCAGCGAAAGAGCCGGATCACCGGGTCGAGAACATCGAAATAGAGCAGAACCACCAGGATGATGAAGCCGTAACGCTCCAACTGCAGGAGGAGCTTCAATACAGGGCCGGACACCACCCCCATGAGGATCTTCGATCCGTCGAGCGGCGGGATCGGGATCAGGTTGAAGGCCGCCAGTGTGAGGTTGACCTGCGCCAGGAAGAACAGAAAGACATTCAGCGCATCCGAAGACCCGTCTGAAATCAGCCTCAGCGCCAGAAGCGCGAAGAACGCCAGGATTGTGTTGGCGACGATCCCGGCGGCAGATACCAGGATGAAGCCCTTGCGCGGCTCGCGGAAATTGCGCACGTCGATGGGCACCGGCTTGGCCCAGCCGAAGCCGAACACGAACAGCAGCAGGGTGCCGACCGGGTCGATGTGTTTCAGGGGGTTGAGGCTCAGGCGCCCGAGGCGCAGCGCCGTCGGATCCCCCATGCGGTTGGCCACCCAGCCGTGCGCCAGCTCGTGCAGCACGATGGAATAGAGCAACGGGACCGACAGCAGAACGAATATCAGCGGCTGCTCGATCAGGAGACTGAGAAGGCCCATGCGGTCCGGGTCCGGCTAGATGTCCAGGGTGCTGACCTCAAGGGCGTTGCTCTGGATGAAATCGCGCCGCGGCTCGACCTCCTCGCCCATCAGGATCGTGAAGATCTCGTTGGCGTCGACGAAATCCTCGATCTTGACCTGCAACAGGGTGCGCTTGCCCTCCTCCGGGTTCATGGTGGTTTCCCAGAGCTGCTCGGGGTTCATTTCGCCGAGACCCTTGTAGCGTTGAACGGCCAAGCCTTTCTTCCCCTCCTTGAGGAGGTGGTCCAGCAGTTCCTCCCGGCCGGCGGCCGTGAACGGCTCGCCGCCCTTTTCGGCCGAGCGCACCGTGAAGGGCCCCGTGTCGTACTTGGCGATCCTCTTCTTCAGGTCGATGCACTTCTGAAATTCGCTGGAGTAGATCAGCCCGCGACCGATCTTGATGCTGCTGCGCAGCCTGGACCCCGGGCCGGCGAAAATCGCCTCCGTGGCTTCGTCCGGGTTCTTGACGTGCAGCTCGAAGACTCCACGGTCCGCGTTGAATGCCGGTCCTTCGACGGCAAACCCTTTGCGGGCGAGCGCCTCCTTCAAACCGGCCATGCGCTGCTCGTCCTGCAGAAAACTCTTGTCGTCCAGACCCCCGTCGATGAGCAACTCGGCGAGCTGGGGGGTGAGGCCGCGTTTGGTGAGCGTCGACAGCAGGCCGAGATAGTCCGCCAGGTCGGTGCTGTACATGAACAGCGCGTTCTCCGACAGCTCCAGCTGGTCGGGGCCGTAGGTGACCACCCGCTGCTGGCACACCTTGCGCAGCACCCAGCTGTTCAGCTCCGACTCGTCCTTGAGGTACATCTCGTCCTTGCCCTTGCCGACCTTGAGCAGCGGCGGCTGGGCGATGAAGAGGTGTCCCTTGTCGATCATGTTCGGCATCTGCCGGTAAAAGAAGGTCAAGAGCAGGGTCCGGATGTGCGACCCGTCCACGTCCGCGTCGGTCATGATGATGACCTTGTGGTAGCGGATGTTGTCGATGTTGTACTCTTCCTTGCCGACGCCGGTGCCGAGCGCAGTGATGATGTTCTTGATCTCCTCGCTCTGCAGGATCCGGTCGAAGCGCGCCTTCTCGACGTTGAGGATCTTGCCCTTCAGCGGCAGCACCGCCTGGAACCGGCGGTCGCGCGCCTGCTTGGCCGACCCGCCGGCCGAATCCCCCTCGACGATGAAGATCTCGCGCTCTTTAGGGTCGTCCGACTGGCACTCGGCAAGCTTGCCGGGCAGGGTCGCGTCCAACAGAGATCCCTTGCTGCGGGCGAGATCGCGCGCGCGGCGCGCGGCGTCCCGCGCGCGGGCCGCCTCGGCGCTCTTGCCGATGATCTTGCGCGCCACGGCCGGGTTTTCCTCGAAATAGGCGCCAAGCTTTTCGTTCACCAGCGACTCGACCAACCCTTTGACCTCGCTGTTGCCGAGCTTGGTCTTGGTCTGCCCCTCGAACTGCGGGTCGCGGATGCGCACGCTGATGATGGCCGTCAGGCCCTCGCGGACGTCGTCGCCCGTAATCTTGGCCTGCATGTTCTTGGGCAGGTTGCCGTTGGTCGCATAGGCGTTGATGGTGCGCGTCAGCGCCGACTTGAACCCGATCAGGTGCGTCCCGCCCTCGGTGGTGTTGATGTTGTTCGCGAATGAGAGGATCTTGTCGATGTAGGTGTCGTTGTACTGGATCGCGACTTCGACCTGGATGTCGCTCTTCTCGCCCTCGATGTAGATCGGTTTGTGCAGGGAGGTGTTGCGGCGGTTCAGGTGCTCGCAGAACGCGACGATCCCGCCCTTGTAGTGGAACTCCTCCTTGACCTCCGAGCGCTCGTCTTCGAAGGCGATCCGAACGCCCTTGTTGAGAAAGGCGAGCTCGCGCAGGCGCCGGATCAGGATGTCGTTGCTGAACTCCGTCACCGTGAATATCTCGGAGTCGGGCCAGAACTGGACCTTGGTGCCGCGACGCCTGGTGGAGCCGGTAACGGTCAACTCGCTGACCTTGATCCCGCGCGCATACTCCTGATGGTAAACCTTGCCGTCGGTGTAGACCTCCACTTCGAGGCGCGACGAGAGCGCATTGACGACCGACACGCCGACGCCGTGCAGGCCGCCCGAAACCTTGTAGGAGTTGTCGTCGAACTTGCCGCCCGAGTGCAGCTTGGTCATGACGACTTCCAGGGCCGGCATGTTTTCCTTTTTGTGCATCCCCACCGGGATGCCGCGGCCGTTGTCGACCACGGAAACGCTGTTGTCGGCATGCACGATCACATTGATGAGATCGCAGAAACCGGCCATGGCCTCGTCGATGCTGTTGTCGACCACCTCGTACACCAGGTGATGCAGGCCGGCGACATCGATGTTGCCGATGTACATGGCCGGGCGCTTGCGCACGGCCTCGAGGCCTTCCAGCACCGTGATGTTGTCGGCGGTGTAAGACCCTTCAGGCAAAAGCCTTTCAGCCGCTTCTTCCGAATCCGCTTTTTCGTTGGTATTCATGATCGCTTTTTCGCAGTTGCGGTGTTTCTCATATCATCAGATGCGCATGGGCATGATGACGCTCAGGTAGTGATCGTCCTTCTCGCCGCTGATCAGGCACGGTCTGTCCTCGCTCACGATGTTCAGGTTGACCTTTTCCTCGTTGATGACGTTCAAACTGTCTATGAAAAATTTCGGATTGAACATCACTTTGATTTTGTTGCCTTTGTATTCGATTTCCATATCCTCCTTCGACTCCCCGATCTCGGGGTTGGTGGAGGAGATGTTCAGCTTGTTTTCGCCGAAGGTGAAGATGACCCCCTTGTACTCGTCGGAGGATAGAATGGACATGCGCTTGAGCATCATCACGAACATCTGACGGTCGATGAACAGGTTCTGGGCCGCGGGCTTCACGATGATGTCCTGGTACCTGGGGAACTCGCCTTCGAGCAGTCTGATGATGATCGTCTCGCGCTCCTTTTTGATAATGAAATTGTTGTCCTTGAACGCGATGTTGACCGAGCCCTCGGGTTCCAGGAATTTAGCGACCTCCGTCAGACTCTTCTTGGGAACGAGCGCTTTGCCTGCCGCGGGAACATGGATCCCTTCACCAAAGACGTGATCGACCTTGGAGAGCCGGCTGCCGTCTGTCGACACCATGCGCAGCGCCTTTTTGCCGTTGTCTTCGATCCACTCGGCCAGCACGCCGATGATGTGCGTGCGCCGGTCGTCGGTGGCTGCCGCGATGATGACGGACTTTGCGATCATGTCCGACAAACCGGCGGATTCCATCTCGACGAAATCGGCCGAATCGACTCGCGGGACCTCGGGGAAGTCGTCGTGGTTCACTCCGACGATGTGATATTCCACCGTCTCGTTCCCGATCTCCACCCAGTGGTTGTCCATCTCCTTCAGAATTATTTCCGTGCTGGGGAAATCCCTCACGATTTCGAAGAGCTTGCGCGCATTGATGGCGATCGTCCCTTCCCGGCGGACGCTCGCGGCATAATGTCCTTCGAAACCGGTCTCCAAGTCGGTCGCCGTCAGGGTTATACCGCCCTCGCTGGCGCGGATCAGCACGTTGGTCGTTATCGCCAGATTCGTCTTGCGCCCAACGATACCCTGGATGCGGGACAGCACCGGCAGGATATCCGCCTTCTGAACGGTGACGTTCATGTCTTTCCCCTTTTTTTATTAGTTTTAAAAAAGGTGAAGAAGATAGATTGTCTATATGTTCAAAATATAATAACCCTTAGAAATCAATCAAGAAAAATTAAAATTAAACTATTCGGAAAAGAGTCGTGCCGTCACGCCGGGCGTCAGTTGTGGAGAGCAGCCGGCGCTTTGTTGATAAGTAGAGATCTGTGAACACGTTTTGAGAGCACCGTCTACAACTCCAGCCAAGGGCTAACTGGATTTGATCCACTTTCCCATCGATGGGGCAGCCTTGGAAGCCCAGGAACCCGCTACGCGCGCCTGAATGAAAATTTTGTAAAGATTCTGCACGAACAGAAGCATCTTGTTCAACTGGCCGGCGCGGTCGATCAGAAAAATTTCCATCTCCTCCTGGCTCTGAGGAAGAGAGGCGCCGGGCGTTTTCAGGCTGCTTATGTTGAGGCTCTCTCCCTTGATGCTGAAGCTCCACTGGTGTTCCCCGGTTTTGAAGACCAGGCTGAGTTCGCTGACCAGCGCACCCTTTTTTAGCGCCAGCCTGCCCTCTTCCAGCCCGGCTTCGTCGCCCCGGATGCTGATGCGTTCAGTGGACTTGCTTCTGCGGTTTTCGAGGACGACCCGGTTTCCGATCTCCAGCGCCGTGCAGTCCGGATCGGCGGATCGAAACACCTCCTGCTTGGTTTCGACGTGGTACCACACCCACGTGAGGAACTCGTCCCCGAGAAACCGATACCGGCTGTAGGCTACGGAGAGGTCCAGCATGGCGTCTTTAGAGTGGCAATCAGTTCGGAAAATGTGTAGGAGAAAGGCCGATCAGGACGTCGCGGTCGTGATCCGACAACCCGGACATCAGGTCGGCCGCCGTGTATGGAAAAATTCGAATAAGGGAAAGATTGAAAGAGCGTTTGAACAACACCTCCAACTCTTCGTTGGCCGAGCGCAGGTTTGAAAAAAAGCTGACGGCGGCACCTTCGTAGTCCCAGATGAGATCGTACACGTGGGGCGTGGCGGGGAGCCGGATGGCCAGGTCCGTGACGACCTTGTCCTTCAGCGCCTGCTTCTCATCCTTGGAAAGAAAGCGCTGCCTGGTTTTCGCCAGCCGCTCGGAGGTTTCCAGGGTGATGTGTTTTTTCAGGAGCTTAGGGGGAATAGTCTTCCGGTCGATCCTTAGCGAGAAGACGAACAGGTTGCCGAAGACAAAGGACGAACCCTCGAAGGTCGGCTGAAAAGGGTGTTCGAAGGATGTCCAGCCGATGGATTTGTCGGCGGCATCGTTGTCGATTTCGCGGACGGCGTTCTTCCTCAGAGCCCTGGTGACGGCTTCCATCACCCCGCTTTCTATCTTGCCTTCGACCTTGTAGCGGGTGACCGATGCCGCCGACGAGAGAATTCCCATGGGTTTGGCCCTTTAACCACCAGATATGGTGGTGAAAAAAGATAATGTAAGTATATAGCGTATTTACTGGCTCGTTACAAGCTAATTCTTCATCCGGCGAGGCCGATGCAAAGGCCGGGGTGCGCCCATGAAAATTACCGCAGATTTTCACGTTCACTCCAAGTTCTCGCGTGCCACGGCCGGCGACCTCGACCTCGAGCACATATGTGCGGCCGCTCTGATAAAGGGCATCCAGGTGGTCGGGACCGGTGACTTTTGTCACCCCGCCTGGTTCGCCGAAATCGAGGCCAAGCTCGAGGGCGCGGAGCCGGGCCTGCTGCGGTTGAAGCGGGATGCGGCCACGGCGATCGAGCAGGATTCCCCGCCGAGTTGCCGCGGCCCCGTGCGTTTCATCCTGACGACCGAGATCAGCAACATCTACAAGAAGGACGGCAGGACCCGCAAAAACCACAACCTGGTGCTCGCGCCCGATATCGAAACTGCCCGCCGGCTCAACCGCCGCCTGGAAAAGATCGGAAACATCCAGTCCGACGGGCGCCCGATTCTCGGACTCGACGCCCGCGACCTGCTCGAGATCGTGCTCGAGACGTCGCCCGACGCCTTCCTCATCCCGGCCCACATCTGGACGCCGTGGTTTTCCATGCTGGGGGCCAAATCGGGTTTCGATTCGCTGCGCGAGTGTTTCGGCGACTTGAGCCGGCACGTGTTTGCCGTCGAGACCGGCCTGTCGTCGGACCCGGCCATGAACTGGCGCGTCTCCTCGTTAGATGGGCTGAGCCTGGTCTCCAATTCGGATGCGCACTCCCCCGGCAATATCGCGCGCGAGGCCAATCGCTTCGACACGGAGCTCAGCTATTTCGCCCTCAAGAGGGCGCTGCAGACCCACGAGGGATTTGAAGGCACCCTCGAGTTTTTTCCCGAGCACGGCAAGTATCATCTGGACGGCCACCGCGACTGCGGCGTGTGCCTCGATCCACGGGAAACGCGCCTGAAAGAAGGGATCTGCCCTGTCTGCGGAAAGCCGCTGACCATCGGGGTGCTCTACCGCGTCGAGGAGTTGGCCGACCGCGCCGGCGGTCAGCGCTCGCCGGGGTCGAAGGGCTATCACAGCATGGTCCCGCTGGTCGACATCCTGGCGGAGGTTCTGCAATCCGGGCCCAAGACCAACCGTGTTGCGACCGCCTATCGCAGCGTCACGGAAGCGCTCGGGCCGGAGCTGTTCGTGCTGCAGGATGCCGATCCCGGGCTCATCGAACGGGTTGGGATCCCGTTGCTCTCCGAGGCCGTGCGCCGGGTGCGCGCCGGAAAGCTCGACATCCGCCCGGGGTACGACGGCGTGTACGGCAAGGTGGGGATCTTCACCGCCCGGGAGCGCGCGGAGCTCCAGGGACAGCGCCCGCTGTTCGCATGCGGCGGAGTGCCGGACGAGGGTCTGCGCTCCCGTGCGGAAGCCGGGAGCATGGAAAAGAGAGAAGCAAACGCATCCGCGGAGAGCGAGGTCGTCGCCGGTCCTTCTCCAAACCCACCCAACCTCGAACAGGAGCGCGCACTCACGGAGCCCGCCTCCCGGCTGATGATCGTGGCCGGCCCCGGAACGGGCAAGACCCACACCCTGACCCGGCGCATCCGCCACCTCATCGACAACGGCGGCGTCCCGGCCGAACGGATTCTCGCCCTCACCTTCACCCGCAGGGCGGCCGAGGAGATGCAGACGCGGCTGGCCGTGCTGCTCGGTGGCGGGCGGCCGCTGCCCCTGGTCACCACCATCCACGGGTTTTGCCTCAAGCTGCTGCGAGAGGATCCGGTCGACGACATCGGGATCGTGGGCGACGAGGAGCAACTGGCGCTCATGGCCGATGCGGCCGCGACCGCCGCGCAGGACGGGACAAGAAGCGCCGAGCTGCGCGCCTGGGTGATGCGCGCCAAGCAGAACCTGCTTGCGCCCGACGCGACGTCTCTCTCTGACGGTCCCGGGGGTTTCAAAGCCGCCTATCGCGCCTATCAGCAGGTGCTCCGCATGCAGCGCCTGATGGACTACGAAGACCTGATCTTCAACGTGGTCACCCGCATGGAGGCGGACGCCGATTATGCCCGCCGTTGCCGGGAGAAGTTCGTCCACGTCATGGTCGACGAATATCAGGATCTCAACTTCGGCCAGTACCGCCTCATCCGCAACCTGGCGCCGACCGGGTGGACAGGGGGCCATCTGTGCGTGATCGGCGACCCCGACCAGTCCATCTACGGCTTCCGGGGGTCGGACCGGGGTTTCTTCGACCGCTTCACGGCGGATTACCCCGATGCCCGGCTTCTCAGGCTGACCCGCAACTACCGCTCGACCGAGACCATCCTCGCGGCGTCGCATGCGGTCATCGCGCGCGACGGTCTGCCGCGGGAACGGATCTACTCCGGCATCGACGGCACGCGGACGGTCGGGGTTATAGAGTTGCGGGACGAACACGCCGAAGCCGAGGCCATCGCGCACCGCATCGAGGCGCTGGTCGGGGGCACCGGCTACCACTCGCTCGACACGGGGCGGGCGGACCGGCCGCATGCGGACCAGGCGCTGAGCTACGCGGATTTCGCCGTGTTGACCCGGACCCATGACCAGATACGGGTGTTGGGGGAGCATTTCAGCGCCCTCGGGATCCCGTTTCAATCCGTCGCGCGCGAAAGGGTATACCGGCAAGCGGGGGTCGCGGCGGCGCTGTCGGTCATGCGGATCACGGCCGGCCGCGGCGTGCACGGGGATTTCGCGCGCCTGGTCGCGGTCCTGGCCCCGGCCCTCGGGAAAAAGGCGGCGGCCACGTTCAGGCAGTGGTGCCTCGCCGGCCGGATGTCGCTCGCGGACGGCCTGGCGCGGGCCTCCCGATTTCCGGTGCCCGGCCTGGGGAGGCAACGTCAGCTGAACCTGATCGATCTCGCGCGACGCGTGGAGACGCTGCGCTCTGAAACCGCCGAAATATCCACACGGGACGTGATGGAGCGGATCGTCGCCGAGCCCGGCGTTTCCGCTCTTCTGGAAGGCGAAGAGGCGCAGGAGGCCATGGCGCGGCTCTTCGCGCTTGCCGATGCGCCGGGCCTCGATCGGGACCGCCGCGCGTTTCTCGACCAGGCCGCGCTGCAGCGCGACACCGATCTTTATCACCCGCACGCGGAGAGAGTGGCGCTGATCAGCATGCACGCGGCCAAGGGCCTCGAGTTCCCGGTCGTGTTCGTTGCCGGGTGCGAGGAGGGGCTCATCCCCTCGCGCGCCGCCGAAGACCGGGAGGAGGAGCGCCGGCTGCTCTATGTGGCCATGACCCGGGCGGGGCAGCGGCTCTTCCTCACATGGGCCCGCCGCCGCCGGCTCTTCGGCAAGACGGAGGAGCGCGAGATGTCGCCGTTCGTCAGGGACATCGAGGGCCGGTGGCTCGAAAACGAATCCGCCGCTAAAACCCGCACCCGCAGAGGCCCTGACCAGATGACGCTTTTCTAAAAAGGGATGGAAAAATCCGAAGCACGAAATCCAAAACAGATCCAAAATGGCGGACAGTCGTATATGGCGCCGTTCACATGGGGCGGTTGGCAAAAACTTGCTCCGTGACCCGTTTCCGGCTAAAATAAGGGTCTATGAGGTTCTGCGCGTCCATGATCGCATGGGGGGCGGCGGTGCTGGCCCTCCTCCTCGCCCCGGCCCCGGCCCCGGCCGACATCTACCGGTACATCGACGAGAACGGGGTGATGCACTTCACCAACGCGCCCACCTCCGCCAAGTTCAAGCTGTTCATGCGCGAGCGCAAGGTCTTCATCTCCAAGCTCGACTCCAACCAGTTCGACCCGATCATCTCCGAGGCTTCAAAGAAATACGGAATCGAGGCCCCGCTCATCAAGGCCGTCATCAAGGCCGAGTCCGATTTCGACCCCAACGCCATCTCCAACAAGGGGGCCCGCGGCCTGATGCAGATCATGCCGATGAACTACCGGCTCCTGAACGTCGAGAACCCCTTCGACCCCAACCAGAGCATCGAGGGCGGCGCGCGCTACCTGCGCGACATGCTCGACCGGTACAACGGCAGCCTGCACCTCTCGCTGGCCGCCTACAACGCCGGCCCCGGCGCCGTCGACCGGCACGGCGGCGTACCCCCCTACCCCGAGACCACCGAGTACATCGACCGGGTCCTGAGATACTACCAGCGCTACAAGAACTCGTGACCCGCCCCCGCCCGGTAACACCCGGCTGAGCTGGCCGGTTTCTTTTTTCCGAAGCCTGGTTTCCGAAGATCTTTTCGAGGGAGTGCTGGTCGGGCGGCCGCGGCGTTATGACGCTGTGCCGATGCGACCCTTCGCGGTTTGCTTGACGTGGAACAGGGCCTGGTCGGCCTTCGCGAGCAGACCGCGGACGTCGGCGGCATCCTTGGGGTAGGTGGCGATCCCGAAGCTTGCGCTCAGGCGCACCGACAGCCCGCTGCCGGTGAGGTAGATCGTGTTCTTCATCTTTTTGCGGATGGACTCCGCTTTGGCCGTGGCTCGCCGAAGGTCGTATCCCGGCAGCACGAGAACGAATTCGTCCCCCCCGTAGGCGACCCCAAAACAGGGTTTGCGCAGCAGCGAGCGGAACGTGCGAGCGACTTCCCGCAGTGCGAGGCTGCCGTTCAGGTGACCGTAGGTGTCGACCACCCGCTTGAAGTGGTCCATGTCGATGAAGATCAGCGACAGCGGCTGGCCCGAAGCCCGGCAGCCCCGGCAGAGAGTCTCGAGCGCCCTGTAGAGATAGCGGGTGTTGTAGAGACGGGTGAGGTTGTCGCGCATCGACAGGCCGCGGAACCGCTCGCGCCCCCTGCGCAGCGCCTCCTCCAGGTGCTTGCGCTCGGTGTGGTCCACCAGCATGCCTTCGATGATCTTCTGGCCGCCTTCGTCCTGCGTCAGGCGGTAGTTGGCGAGGGCCCAGACCGGCTGGCCGTCCCTGCGGCGCAGCTTCACCTCGAAGTTGGCGAGAACCCCCCGACGCTTGAGGGCCTTCAGCATGCGCAGGCGCTCGGCCGGTTCGAAGTAAAGCCCCACGCTGCCGTCTTTCAGGCGGAGCATCTCCTCCGTGGAGTCGTAGCCGAGGATGCGGGCGTAGGCCGGGTTCACGCGCAGCAGCTTGCCGTCCAGCTCGGCCTGGAACATCCCCTGCACGGCATTGCGGTACATGTTGCGATAGCGCTGCTCCGCCTTGTGCAGCTCCGCATGGGTGGCTTTCAGCTCGGTCATGTCGGTGAGGAAGACGAGGTAACCGGCGACCTCGCCGGCCGGATCGCGCAGGGCGCTGCGCTGGAAGAGGGTTGCGAGCTTGCCGCCGTCGCGAACGAGCAGGCCGGCTTCGAAGCTCATGTGGTCCCGGCTGGCGGAGTAGAACTCCACCGATTCCACGTCGTACAGGCGGTCGAAGGGCTTGCCGATCAGCTCCTCGGGCGAATCGCCCGTCATGAAGAGCAGGGCCGGGTTCACCTCGGCCACGCGCATGTCCGGGCCGAGCATCGCGAACCCCTCGGAGGTGGAGTCGACGATCCGGCGGTACTTTTCCTCGGTGAGGTGCAGCGCGGTGGCGTCGCGGAGCAAGCACAGGGTGGCCGGCCGGCCCTGCCACGTTGCCGGTTCGCTGCGCAGTTGCACCCATCGAGCGCGGCCGGTCTTGTCGAGGAGTTTGACCGTGCAGGCGGGCGGGGCGCTCTCCCCCGCGCCGCAGGCGCACGCGGTTGCCTGCCGCAGCACGCGGTCGAGCTCCTCGGGGCGCGCGATCGCCGCGACGTCGGCGGATTGCAGCTCGGCGGCCGAGTACCCCAGCAGCGCTCCCGCCCGGAGGTTGGCGAACCGGAACCGACCCTCCTGGATCACGAGCAGGGCCTCCGGCAGGTGCTCGACCATTTGCCGAAAGGTCGCGTCGGGTTCCGGCTTCGCGGTCGGGGATCCGTTGGAATCCCGAGCATCGGGTGGTCGCGAGGGCTCATTCATCTCTATCGCCCGCGATCATTCGAGATGCTGCAGCACCAGCGCGCTGCGGGTCGGCAAGTAGAGGCTGAGAACGTGTCGCCCGCCCTCCGGAAGCGTGAAGTGCTCCTGGCCGGGGGTGAGGCGCCCGAACCCGCTGTAGGCAGGGGCGTCGCTGTCGAGCACCATCCGGAATTTTCCCGGCGGTGCCGCGATGCGGTAGCCGAAGGGGGAGCGGTCGGGGTGGAAGTTGAAGGCGAACACCAGCCGGCCGCGCTGGAACGCGATGACCTTGTCCTCGTTGTGCTCGTGCAGCAGCTGCGGCGCTGCCGCGCGAAGGAGCTGGTACCGTTTGACGAGCGCGAGCATGTCGCGGTCGAACGCGGCCAGGCGGCGATACTTCAGGGCCGGGTCGTCGACGAGGTTCCACTGGCGCCGGGCGAACGCGTACGACCAGCCGTTGCCCTCGCGCGGGAAGTCGATCCACTCGGGGTGGCCGAACTCGTTGCCCATGAAGTTGAGGTAGCCGCCGCCGGCCGTCGCGATCGTGATCAGTCGGATCAGCTTGTGCAGCGCAATGCCGCGGTCCACCCGCCAGTGCGGGTCGTCTGCCCGCATGTGCCGGTACATGTCCGCGCCGATCATGCGGAAGATGAGCGACTGGTCGCCCACCAGCGCCTGGTCGTGGGATTCGGCGTAGCTGATGGTTTTCTCGTCCGCGCGGCGGTTGGTGAGCTCGTACCAGAGGTGACCCATCGGCCAGCCCTCGTCGGGCACCTCCTTGACGAGCTTGATCCAGTAGTCCGGGACCCCCATGGCGAAGCGATAGTCGAACCCGCTGCCGCCGGCCGACTCCGGTGCGGCCAGCCCCGGGATGCCGCTGACCTCCTCGGCGATCGTCACGGCGTCCGGCCGCACCTGGTGGACCAGGCGGTTGGCCAGCGCGAGGTAGGTGAGGGCGTCCTCGTCCACGTTGTCGCCGAAGTAGTCGGCATAGGAGAGGAAGTCCCGGCCCAGGCCGTGGTCCAGGTAGAGCATGCTGGTGACGCCGTCGAAGCGGAACCCGTCCACGCGGTACTCGTCCATCCAGAACCGGCAGTTGGAGAGCAGGAAGTGCAGGACCTGGGTCTTGCCGTAGTCGAAGCAGCGCGAGTCCCAGGCCGTGTGCCGGCCGCGCGGCAGATCGTGGAAGAACTGGTGGAGCGTCCCGTCGTAGCGGCTCAACCCTTCGACCTCGTTCGACACGGCGTGGGAGTGCACCAGGTCCATGACCACTGCGATCCCCATGCCGTGCGCCGCGTCCACGAGGGACTTCAGGTCCTCGGGGGTCCCGAAACGCGAGCTGGCGGCGAAGAAGCTGGAGACCTGGTAGCCGAACGAGCCGTAGTACGGGTGTTCCTGGACGGCCATGAGCTGGAGGGTGTTGTAGCCGGCGGCCGCGACGCGGGGGAGGATGCGCTCGGTGAATTCAACCCAGGTGCCGATTTTCTCCTCGGCCTGGGCCATGCCGGGGTGCACCTCGTAGACGAGCGGGGGGGACTTCTTGCGCGTGAAGGCGTCGTGCTCCCAGCGATAGGGGCTCGGCGGCTGCCAGACCTGGGCGTTGAAGATCACCGTGGCGGGGTCCTGAACCACGCGCCGCGTCCATGCCGGGATGCGGTCCCCCGCGCCGCCCGGCCAGTGCACCCTGAGCCGGTAGAGTTCGCCGTGCCGCAGACGGCGGGCCGGCAGCCGGAGCTCCCACGCCCCCGGCTCCCCTTTGCGCGTGAGCTCGAATTCCGGCCGCTCCTGCCAGCCCGTGGCCTCCCCGATCATGAAGAGGCGCTCGGCGTTCGGCGCCCACTCGCGCAGGATCCACTGGTTGCCGCGCCGGTGCAGGCCGAAGTGCTCGTGGCCGGAAGCGAAGTCGGCGAGCGAGCGCCGGCCGCCGGTGAGGCGGGCCTCGGTCTCGTCGACCAGCGCTAGGCGTCGCCGGATCGCCTCCGCGTAGGGCGCGAGCTGCGGGTCGCGGCCGAGGATGCGCTTCAGCCGCGGGTCGGGGCTGGGGGTCGGCTTGCGGGCGGGGCGGGCCATGCGTCCTCCATGCGGTAAGGCCGGTCGCCTCCTCGAGGGCACGGTCAATCCACGAACAGCGGGCGCTGCAGCATCTTTTCGTACAGCTCGATGTACTGCCGGGCCGACTGCTCGTAGGTGAAGGTCTCGACGGCTTCGGTCATGATGCGCTTGATCTGCCGGGCGCGCACCTGGGCCGGCAGCGAGTAGAAGCGCATCGCCTCCTCGATGGCCCAGAAGAGGCCCGGGGCGTCGAAGGTCTTGAACACGAAGCCGTTGCCCGTGCCGGCCTCCGCGTCCAGGTGGCGCACCGTGTCGTGGATCCCGCCCGTGTCGTGGGCCACGGGCAGGGAGCCGTAGATGGGGGCGATCATCTGCGGCAGCCCGCAGGGCTCGAAGCGGGACGGCATGAGGATGAAATCGGAGGCCGCATACGCGAGGTGCTCCATCTGCTCGCTGAAGTCGCAGATGGCGACGCGCTTGTGAAAGCCGTGGTGGTTGACGACGTCCTGGAAAACCGGCTGGTACTCGCCGTTGGCGACGAACACCACCTGCAGGTTGCGATCCCACCACGTCGAGATGAGCCGGTAGAAGACCTCGGCCAGCAGCTGGCAGCCCTTCTGCACGGGGTCGAGGCGCGAGGGCCAGAAGAACAGCGGGGCTTCCGGGTCCTCGATGAGCCCGAGGTTGCGCTGGATGAAGCGCTTGTTTTCGCGCTTGGCAGCGACGTGGTTCTTGGGTCCGTAGGTTTGTTTCAGGTCCTTGTCGGAGTCGGGCCGGAAGGCCGGGTCCGGCGCGTTCAGGATGCCGAAGCCGCAGCCGGCGTAGTACTTGTTGGCCAGCTCCTGTCGGATCTGCGGCTCGACGAAGGGATGCTGGCCCTCCACGACCTCGACCAGGAAGGTGGGGCTGACGGTGTTGACGAAGTGGGCGGCGAAGATGCCGCTCGCCAGGAAGTCCACCGGGTTGGCGTCCCGCGCGCCCTCGTAGCTCGGGGCGTAGTTCATGTAGTACAGGTGCTGCCAGAAGCTGGCGGCGTCGATCCCGCGGTCCTCGATGAAGGCGAGCGTCGACTTCACCGTGTGGATGTTGTGGACGGTGAACAGGCACGGGATGCGCAGGCGCCGGGCCACGGCCGGGATAAGCCCGGTCATCCAGTCGTTGCAGTGGATGAGGTCGGGCTGGACGCGCGGGATGATGTTGTTGACGACCTCGCGCTGGAAGGCGAGCGCGAGTTTGATGTTCTCGTCACCGTACTTCGAATACACCCGGTTGATGTAGAAGAACGCGCGGTCCTCGGCCAGGTGAACCCGGTCGTCGGGCATCTTGCGCTGGATGCTGGTGATCTCTTCCTTCAGGAACGGGACCAGGCGGTCGCTGAAGATGGAGCGGTAGTCCGGCAGTGCGACGTGCACGTCGGCCCCCTGGTCGAAGAGCGCGCTGACCAGTGCGGCCGAAACGTCGGCCAGGCCCCCGGCCTTGGCGGTGAAGAACGACGCGAGGCTGCCCATGCGGTCCGGAAGATAGGTGACTTCCGGGGTCACCACCAGCACCCTGGGGTTGCGATGTGCGCTGCCCATGGCGAAAATCCTTTCGCTGCTTCGATGAGACGGCAGAACCGCGGAGGGCGCCGCCTAACAGAAGCAAAATGCGAGCCAGTTAAAGGCGCCCGAGGTCGGCCGCCGTCAATCCTGCGCCCAGCTGATCAGCCCCGGCGTCAGCTTGATCCAGGCGTCGCCGTGCGGGGTGGCGCGCACCGAGTACCCGAAGCGGCCGGCCGCGTCGCATCCGACCTGGCAGCTGTAAACGTAACGGCCCTTCCCGTGGTCCTCGGCCACCTGCATCGGGACGATGCGGCTGTCGGTCAGCTCCGAGAAGGTCTTGTAGTGACCGACGTAGAGCTCGATGTCCACCTCGTCCGGCCGCAGCTCTCCCAGGTTCACCTCGGCCGCGACGTGGAACGAATCCCCGACGCGCTGCACCCCGAGCGATTCGCGGCGGGGCGTGCCGATCTGGACCCCCTTCCAAAGAGTGCGCACCCGCTCGGCCTGCTCGGCGAATCGCCGCGCCGCGTCCCCGCCGTTGGCCGTCAGCCGTTCGTACTCGCGCCCGCAGGGGCCATAGAACGTCTCGACGTAGTTCGTGACCATGTGCAGGGCGCAGAAGCGCTCCATGGCCATCTTCATGGAGGCCTTCATTTTGCCGACCCAGGCGTTGGGCTGGTCGCCGTTGCGCCGGTCGTAGAAGCACGGCACGAGCTCGTTTTCCAGAATGTTGTACAGCGCCTGGCTTTCGACCGCGTCCTGGTAGGCGTGGTCCTCGTACTCCTCCCCGTTGCCGATGCTCCAGCCCACGCTCTCGCGGTAGCCCTCGCACCACCACCCGTCCAGGATGCTGAAGTTCAGCGCGCCGTTGATGGCGGCCTTCATGCCGGAGGTCCCGCACGCCTCGAACGGCCGGCGGGGGGTGTTCAGCCAGACATCCGCCCCCTGGAGCAGGTGGCGGGCCAGGTGCATGTCGTAGTCCTCTAAAAAGACGAAGCGCTCGCGCACCGACGGGCGGTTGGCGAACTGGAAGAGCTGACGGATGAGGTCCTTGCCCTCGTTGTCGCGCGGGTGGGCCTTGCCGGCGAAGATGAATTGGACCGGCATCTTGGGGTGGTTGATCAACGCCTCGAGGCGCTGGGGGTCCTGGAGCAGGAGGAAGGCGCGCTTGTACGTGGCGAAGCGCCGGGCGAAGGCGATCGTCAGGATGCCCGGGTCGAGGGCCTTCTCAACGTTTTCGAGCACGCCGCGCGGGGCGTTGCGCCGCTGGTACTGGCGCACCAGCTGCTCGCGGCTGGTGCGCACCAGCCGCGAGCGGTTGAGCTCGTGGGCGCGCCAGAGGTCCTCGTTGTAGATCTCGTCGATGCGCCGGATGTTGTCGGGTCGCTGGGAGCCGAGGTACCAGTCCGGCCCGAGGTAGCGGTCGAAGAGGTTGGCGAACTCGTGGGACACGAAGGTCGCCACGTGCACGCCGTTGGTGATGTGGGAGATGGGGATCTCCTCGACCGGGCGCCCCGGCCAGAGGTGCGCCCACATGCGGCGCGCGACGCTGCCGTGGAGCTGGCTCACCCCGTTGCAGGCGGCGGAGAGCTGCACCCCCAGGATGAACATCGACACCGGGCCGCTCTCGCTCGCCCCCTGCGCCTGGCCCCAGGAGAGCAGCTCCCGCTCCGTCGTCTTCAGCCGTTCCGCCAGGGGCTTGAGACAGGGGCGGACCATTTCGGCCGGGAACTCGTCGTGCCCGGCCGCGACCGGGGTGTGGGTCGTGAAGATCGTGGTGCGCGGCACGATCTGCAGCGCCGCTTTCAGGTCGATCCCGTGCTCCTCCACGATCTGGACCAGGCGCTCCAGCCCGGCAAAGGCGCAGTGGCCTTCGTTCATGTGCACGACCTTGGCGCGGATGCCCAGGGCCTTGAGGGCGCGCATGCCGCCGATGCCGAGCAGCACCTCCTGAGCCAGCCGGATTTTACCCTCGGCCGAGTAGAGCCGCGCGGTGACCTCGCGGGTCTCCGGCGGGTTCTCGAGAATGTTGGAGTCTAAAAGGTACAGCGGCACCCGGCCGATGGAGACCTTCCAGATGATGGCGTGGACCGGCCCGTCCGGGCCCTGCACGCTCACCCGGATTTCGTTTCCGGCCGCGTCGCGCACGCGCTGGATGGGCAGGCTGTAGGCGTCGGTCTCGGGGTAGGCTTCCTGCTGCAAGCCCTCGTGGTTGAGGTACTGGCGGAAATACCCCTGGCGGTACATGAGCCCGACACCCGCCAGGGGCAGGCCCATGTTCGAGGCGGCCTTCAAGTGGTCCCCGGCTAGGATCCCCAGCCCGCCGGCGAACAGCGGCAGGCTCTCGTGAATGCCGAACTCCATCGAGAAATAGGCGATGTGCTCGTCGCCGGCGAACGGCAGCTCCAGCTGGATCTCGGGGTGGTGCACCCGTTTTTCGAACAGACCGCGCACCCGCTCCATGTGGCCGATGTAGCTGGTGTCCTTGGCCAGCTTTTCGAAACGGGCCTGGGGCACGCGATTCAGAAAGGGAATCGGGTTGCGCCCGCACTCGGCCCAGAGGCGCGGATCGATTCGCCGGAACAGCTCGACGGCGTCGCGCGTCCAGCACCACCACATGTTCCGCGCGAGGGTTTCCAGGAAGGCGAGGTTGCCGGGGATGTTGGGCTGCACCTGATAGGATTTGAAATTGCGCATAAACGACGATCGGACTCCTCTATCGTGCGAATGTATTAACGTAGGATATCGGGATTTTTATAAAAAATCAATCCGTTCCCGGCGGCGGCGGGAGTTGCAGCTTCAGCCACACGCGCACCCACTCGCTGACGCCCCAGGATTGGGCGTCGCAGCCGCGCGTCGTGTGCGGGGAGTCCCCGTCCAGGATCTCGGGCAGGTGGCCGAGGCAGCCGGACTCGAGCAGCGCGATGCTGCTGGTAAGCCAGGCGCAGGCGGTCTCACGCCCTTCGCTGCCGTAGCATGCGGCCCAGGCCTCGCAGTAGGTGGGGAAGGGCCAGGTCCAGGCCGTTCCGTTATGGTACGCCGGTTTGCGGCGGGTGTCCTCATCGCCGGTGTAGTGCCCCCAGTAGGGTCGCTGCGGGTCGTTCAGCGGCGTAGCGTTGTGGACCACGGGGATCGGGCGGGCGACCGGTCGGTCCGCCAGGCTGCGAATGGCCCCCGGCACCAGGAGCTCCGCGCAGCTCTCCAGGATCCCCTTGGCCAAGGGTTCGGCGGGGTCGAGCACCCCGAGACTCACGGCAAAGAGCTGGTTCGGCCGCACCGCGTCGTCGGGATCGGCCGCGACGGCCGGCCGGCCCGGCTCGGCGTGCAGGCAGTCGCACAGGCCGCCGGTGGTCGGCTTTCGGAAGAGAGTGGTGATCGAGTCGCGCACCCGCTCCGCCAGGGCCCGCCAGCGCCGGCCCTCTTTCGGGTTGGCCTCCGCCGCGGTCGTGAGGGCGGCGTGCCACAGGGCCTGGATCTCGATCGGGAACCCCTGGCGCGGGGTCCCGGCCGGGTAGTTCGTGTCCATCCAGGTGAAATGCGACGGGCTGTAGATCAGGCCCGAGTCCGGGTCCATGCGGACACCGTTGGGCGTTCCCGCGATGTAGCCCCGCACGATGGATGCGAGCACCTCCCGCACCGGGCGCCCGCCGCAGTCGCCGCCATACACCGCCTTGCCCCCTTCCGCCTGGGCCAGGTCCGCGCAGGCCACTGCAAACCACAGGGGGGCGTCCGAGGTGTCCCGGTTGCCGGCGTCCCCGCCGCGGATCATGTTCGGCAGGGTGCCGCGCTCCTCGAACTGCCCGAAGAGGGTGAGAACGGCGCGGGCGTCGGCGAATCGTCCCGCTGCGACCAGGCCCCGGACGCTGATCAGCGAGTCGCGTCCCCAGTCGAGGAACCAGGGGTAGCCGGCGATGACCGACTTCAGGCCGCCGCGGTCGACGACGTAGTGGCCGAGGGCGGCCGTCAGGATGTCGATCGGCCGGGCGACCGGCGGGGATGGGGGTTTCATGGGCTCCGGCGCAGGGGGCACCACGTTCGCAGTAGATTCGGCCGGGTTGATTTCGGCCGTCAGCGTGACCTCTTCGTCGCCCTTCAGCCAGGCTTCGAAATACCCGGGGCTGAAAAGGTCCGAGTGCGGGTCCTGCCCCCGCTCCTCGTCCCGCGAGCGATGCACCATGTACTGCCAATCGGGTTCGTGGAAGAACCGTCCGTGCGAAATCGCTGCTCGCAGACGGCGCCGGGGGTTCGGGTGGAACTCGAACCCGGAGGCGGCGGCCGTGACCGCCGCGCGGAAGTGGTGCTCCGGCCCGGCGAAGGCCTTCGTGGTTTCGTGGAAGCTGCGGTCCTCGACGTCCGGGCGCAGAATGAGCCGCACGGGGGTAGCGTCCGCCAGGCGGGAGGGGTTGGCTCCGGCCCGCCGGCGGGCGAAGGTCAGGCGCACGGCGTTGCGGCCGGGCAGCATCTCGGCGGTCAGCGTCAGGAGCACGTGTTGGCCCTGGCCGCTCGGGATCCTGTAGCGCCAGGTCGCGCTGCGGGTGTCCTCGCTCAGCGCAAACGCCTGCAGGCTGTCGAGCGCGATGTCCTGGGAGTAGCCCTGGTAGACGAGCCACGCCCGGCAGCGGGTGAACATGACCCATCGGTCTTCGGGATGGTCGGGGCTGAGGTTGGCCGCCAGCAGCGCGTCGTACCGGCTGGTGAGCTCGCCCCAGGCCACCGGGATGCGCAGCATGGCTCCGCGACCGTTGGTGGAGAGGAAATGCATCGGCTCATGCAGCAGCCGTGCCCGCCCGAAGATCCGGCGCGCGCGCGCCTCGCCGCCGGGCGGCAGCAGCATGAGGGGCGCGGTCGCGCGGCGGGAGCCCGCCTCCTCGTGGACGACCAGGTGCAGCGTCAGCCGCCGCAGGTGTCTGGCGGGGTCCGGCGGGATCATCAGGCAGAAGTGGTCGCCGGCCGCCGACCGCAGGCCGGCCTCCACGGCGAGGCTGCGCTCTTCTTCGGCCAGGCGCGCATGGAACGGGAAGGCCGAGCGGACCATCAGGAGGTGGCCGGGCGGGATCATCACCTCGCGGCGCAGGTCCCGGGGCCACTGCCAGGCCACGACCCGGCCGGCGGATCCCCTGCGGTTGAGCCCCACGCAATAGGCTTCCGGGTCGACATGCAGCTCCCGGGCGGCCGCATCCGCGTCGAAATCGGGAAGATCCCGCGTGCCGTCGAAGTGCTCGACGATCTGCAGCGCCTTGGCTCTCAGCCGCTGGTGCTCCACTCGCGGCGGGACGGCTGCCTGCGACGCCTCCGGGTCTCCCAGCAGTTCCAGGTCGGCAGGGTCCGGGCTGAGGCAGAGCACCTGGCCCGGCTGCAGCGCGCAGCTGAAAACCCCATCGCGTTTTTCGACCGCCACGGGGCGGCCGGTGAGCAGGTCGCAGCAGGTCGCTTGCGTCCGGCCCGATCCGTCCTCGGTCCAGGCGGCAGTTGCCGCCTGATCCGGGTCCAGGTTGACCGGGATGACCAGCCGCTTGCCCGAGGGCGGATGCCGGCGCAGGATGACGATCTGGTTCCCGTCCCCGGCCTGGACGAGGGAGACCTCCGCCCGGTCGTGAAAGGCCGGGTGGTGCCTGAGCAATCGAGAGAGCCGGGCGATCTCCCCCACCTGGTTGGGCGAAGCCCCCCAGCTCAGCGATGGGGCTTCGTGCACGTTGATCTTTTCCGTCGCCAGCCACTCGACTCCGTTGGCGAAGCCGAAGGCCCCCTGGTGGGAGGCGAGCGCGCACAGGGCCGTGCGCATGCGCGCCCAGGCTGGCGATCGAGCCGCCAGCCGCAGGTTGTCGTGGGTCTCGGCGAAGTGCACGGTGATGCCGTGGGTGGCGGAGATCTCGTTGGCCTCGGGCAGGTAGTGCTCGATCTGGGACCGATCGTAGTTCTGAAACAACTCCGAGTAGGCCCAGTTCAGGTTGGCCGTGTTCAAGAGCTCGCGGGTGACCGAAATTTTGCCGCCAAGCCCCTCCAGAAGGAAGGTCGTCTCCGGGAACTGTTCGCGCACCCGGGCCACGACGTACCGCCAGGCGGCATGGGGGACCATGTAGCCCGCATCGCAGCGGAAGCCGTCCACTCCGCGACGGCACCAGGTCAGGAAGACCTCCGCCATGAACTGCCAGAGCTCCTCATGCGCGTAGTCGAGCCGGGTCAGGTCCTCCCACTGCACGCCCCAGGCCCCCGGGACCTCGATCCGGCCCTCCGGGGTGCGGGCGAGCCACTCCGGGTGGTTGACGTGGAGGTTTGCAGCCCACCCGGTGTGGTTGATGGCGATGTCCAGGAAAATCCGCGCGTGGCGCCGGTGGATCGCGTCCACCAGCTCTGCGAACTGCTCCATCGGGGTGGCCTTCGGGTCGAAGACCGCCAGCGCCGGGTCGACCCCTCTGAAGGAGAGCGCGGCGTAGGGGCTGCCGAAGCGGCCCATGCGGCCGTACGTGGTCGGGGTGGGATGGATGGGCAGGAGCATAAGGATGCGGCAGCCCAGGACACCGACGATGAAGTCGAGCTCGGCTGCGAGGTCGCGGAAGGTCCCCGAGGGCGGGATGACGGTGTAGCGCGCCGCGTCCAGGGTCTGCACGCATTCGCGGGCCTGCGGGGAGAGCATCGCCTGACCGGCCTTGTTGGGTCCGAACTGCCGCACGAAGGCGTTGTAGACGATGTTCCCGCAGCAGGCGTCGGCCGGCTCGACGTTGAGCGCCGTGTTGACGCCGGGGGGCCACACCGGGGATGCCTGCCCCTCTTCGAGGAAGAAGCACTTGGCCTCGAAGTGGCCCACCGCGGTCAAAGGGAGCCGGACCTCGAAGCGCCCTTCGGCCACCCGGCGCATGGGGATGTCGAACCAGTCGCGGCCGAGCGGCGTCTCCTGTTGATCGACGCTGCGGATGATCTCGGTGCGTGTGACCTGCGCGTGGCCGATGTTGGTGCGGATCCAGGCCGATCCCCGCATGCCCGGGGGAAGGTCGAGAGAGAAGGGGGCCAGGTCGCCGCAGAAGTAGACGCCGCTGCTGCCGGGGGGGGGCTCTTGGATCAACTGGGCGGATTGCTGCATGATTCCTCCGTATTCAGCATACCCCAATTCGCCTACGGAAAAAAGCGCGGCCGGGCCTTTGCGCTTGCAAAATCAATAAACTTCGCTAAGGTGAAATCGTGAGGCGGCTGCCGCATCCATGCTCCGTGGGCCGCCCGAGGAGGGAATCGGTGTCGGCGAAAATCATCCGGGGGTTGGTCGTCGTGGTGTTCCTGGTCGCGGGGGCGTGGGATGCGGTCTGCCAATCCGCTGCGACACGGGGCGCTCCGCCGCCGAAGCTGATCCAGGCCCTGATCTGCGAAGACATCAAGGACGGGATCCCGGCGTTTCCGGCGGTGACGTTTTCCATCTCCGCCGGCAAGATCTACTGTTACACGTTCTTCGACCAGCTGTCCGAAGACACGGTCGTCTACCACCAGTGGTTTTTCCGGGACAAGCCGAGCTCGCGCATCCGGCTTTCGCTGAAGCAGCCGCGCTGGAGCACTTACAGCAGCATCCAGATGCGCGAGGCCGACAAGGGGCCGTGGCGGGTCGAGGTCAGCGACGCGAGCGGGCGAGTGCTGAAAACGCTGCGATTCAGCGTGACGGATTAGGCGGATGGAAAAATTCCTGCATCTGCTCGACAGCCTCCGCTGGCAGGATGTGGCCGACATCGTGCTCAACAGCTACATCCTGTTCCGCTTCTACGTGCTTTTCCGCGGCACCTATGTCTTCCGCGTCCTGATCGCGCTGACCCTGCTGTGGTTCTTCCAGCAGATCGCGGGCTACATGGGGCTGATTGTCACGAGCTGGGTGGTGCAGGGCATCGTGGCGGTCGCAGCGCTGATCATCGTCGTCGTTTTCAGAAACGAAATCCGGACGGTCCTCCAGGCCAAGAACATCCGCACGATCCTGTGGGGCTTTGCCCCCAAGGCCCGCCTCGCGCCAGTGGACATCATCGCGGACAGCGCCTTCGAGCTGGCCCGCCGCCGGCACGGCGCGATCATCGTCATCCCCGGCGAGGAGGACATCCACGAGCTGGCCCAGGGGGGGCTCGACTGGAACGGCGACATTTCGCGCGAGATGCTGCTGAGCGTGTTCTTCCCCGACAACCCCGTACACGACGGTGCGGCCATCGTCGAGGGGGACCGCGTGTCGCGAGTAGGCGCCATCCTGCCGCTGTCGCGCCGCGACGACCTGCCCTCCCACTTCGGGACACGCCACCGGGCCGCGCTCGGCCTCTCGGAGATGAGCGACGCGCTGGTGGTGGTGGTGTCCGAGGAGCGTGGCGAAGTCAGCCTGGCGAAGGGGACGCGCCTGAGGGGGATCGGCAGCCGGCGCAAGCTGGCCCAGAAGCTCGAGGAGCATTTCGGCATCGCCGAGGAGCAGGGGCCCCACCTGAAAAAGGAGCGTCTCGAAATTTCGATCGCCGCACTGGTGTCGCTGCTCTTCATCGCCGGCTTCTGGTTCAGCATCTCGCAGGGGCTGGAGACGCTGATCACCTTCGACGTGCCGATCGAGTACCAGAACCGCGACCCGAACCGGGAGATCGTGCAGACGTCGGTCAACACGGTTCGACTGACCCTGAGCGGCTCGGGGACTCTCATCAAGTCCATGCGGCCGGATCAGGTGCGGGTGCGGCTCGACCTGACCAACACGCTCGTGGGCCAGAACCACTTCAGCATCACCAGCCAGAACATCTCGCTCCCGCCGGGGATCGTCCTCAAGGGGGTGACGCCGCACAACGTCTCGGTGGACCTGGACCTCACCATCCGCAAGGAGCTGCCCGTGCAGGTGGACTGGGCCGGACGTTTGCCCGAAAACCTCATCCTGACGGAAGCCATTGTGGAGCCCCAGCGGATCGAGATCGTCGGCAGCCGGCGCGTGCTCGAAACCCTCTCGACGGTTTACACTGAAAAAGTGTTCCTCGACCGCCTGCGCGAGAACGCGGGGGTCCTCGAAGCGGGGCTGGTGCTCCAGCCCGGGTTCAAGGTCGCCCCGGGTTCCAGCGACCGGGCGCTCATCAAGTACATCACCCGCAGGCGCGAATAGCGCTGAATCCCATCTCGATCAGAACGAAAACGGAAAGCGCACGCTGACCGGCAGTTGGTCCACGCGTTCGCTCGTCGGCAGCGGGCCGATCAGGTCGAGCGCGAGCTGCACCGTGGCCGGCTGCCCGGCGCGCTCGTAGCGGCTACGTCTTCGGGAGATGTCTCGGAAAGCCTGAGAAAAGCGATGTTTATGTCGAACTACGGTTCTACAACGTGAGGTCGCTGTCGATCACCGTCCCGGCGGGGATCACGGCAGGCTGCGACCGGGTGTTGGAGATCGTCACGGAGCCACGGATGGCCACCCGCTCCAGGAAGCGAACATCTCCGACAACGGTGAGGGAATCGC
>JADHED010001060.1_pt1 | contig 25772 bp, 23 predicted proteins | sample 8952041 | NCBI WGS metagenome assembly JADHED01 (sample SAMN16124423, study PRJNA663239) | bioreactor sludge metagenome | isolation source: sludge (control) | place: India:Bengaluru | collected 2018-09-08
CCCCACCCCCGGGGGGCGCCCCCCCCCCCCGGGGGGGCGGCCGGCCCCCCCCCCCCCCCCGCCCGGGGGGGGGCCCCCCCCCCCCACGGCTGCCCGTCGCACTACGTCGGTCGGCAGCGAGATTCGCCGGTGGCCACCACCGCGACTTCGTCGCTGGATCCAGTCGCGTGTCCGACGCGCCCAGCGCCGAGGAACCAGCGACCGTACCGCTCGTGTTGTCCCGTTGCAGGAGGCCCCGATGCCCATCATCAAACCGCGTCTGCGAGGCAAGCAGATGGTCCGCCGAATAGTGAGGCTGGATCGCGAGACGAACGAAGTGCTGTTCGCCTACGCGCACTTCCTCGGCGAATCCACCGACTACGTGATCAATGAAGTGATCGACACGGTGCTCGCGAAGGACAGGGACTTCCAGTCTTGGCGGGCCGAGCATGCCGGCTCGTTCGTGCCGACGTCGCCAAGCGCCCAACAGGTCAAGAAGCGGCGCGGAAGGCGTCGTGTCGACGCGTCCTCGACCGGGGCGGACAACGCCGCCGAACCGGTGGCCGTCCGCGCCTGACCGACGGGCAGAAGGGCGGACGCTGTGTTCCGGACGATCCTCGAGCAACGCGCGCTGGTCGCGATGGCGATCGCGATGGGTGTGGGCACGGTCGGACTCCGTGCCTATCCCGTCGATCGCACGAACGTGTACCTGCAGTTGATCGAGCTGCAGCATCCGACCGCGTTCCTGGTGCTCGTGTACGGCTACGCGACCCTGTGGTTTACCACGCCGTTCTTTGCCGCGTCGATGCTTGGATCGCTGACCACGATCGTCGCATTTCGCCGACCTGTTCGCGCGCGGCAGAGAGCGCTGCCGCCTTACGTGCCACCCGAACGGAGACCGGCACCATCCCTGGTGCTCGGTGAAGCCCACTTCGAGACGGCGAACGGTCGTGCCCCGCAACCGTCCTGGCTCGAGATCCCCCAGCGCGGTCTCTACACCGGTGTCATGGTGGTCGGCGCCGTCGGCACGGGCAAGACGTCGGCGTGCATGTACCCGTTTGCCGACCAGCTTCTCCGCTGGAAGTCGACCGATCCGGACCGCAAGATCGGTGGCCTCGTCCTCGAGGTGAAGGGCGACTTCTGTCAACAGGTGCAGCAGATGCTCACCAGCGCCGGCCGCGCCTCCGACTACATGGAGATTCGGCTTGGCGGCGACGTCTGCTACAACCCGCTTCACAACGACCTCGACCCCTACGCGGTCGCGTATGCAGTCGCGACGCTCGTCAACAACCTGTTCGGCAAGTCCAAGGAACCGTTCTGGCAGCAGGCGTACACAGATCTTCTCAAGTTCGTGATCCTCCTGCGCCGTCTCGCCGACGGCTACACGACGCTCGCGGAGGTCTACCGGTACATCCTCGAAGACGGGACGATCGAGGCCGAGATCTCCAAGCTCAAGACCACGCTGAGCAAGCCGCCGGAAGTGATCGTCGTGCCGCTCGCGAACTACGAACTGCAGGACTTGGCGACCGCGGGGTGGCGGGACTGGTTCCAGGAAGGTCCCGAACACATGGCGCGCCAGTACACGGCCGACCTCGAAACGCACTTGCGCGACCACGGGATTCCCTACGTAGTGCGCAAGACGAAGGGCACGGCGTGGCTGGAACGGAAACACCAAGTCGAAGCCGTCGACCGCTGGTTCACGTACGGCTGGAAGCGCCTGGACAATCGCCTCCGTTCCTCGATCACCGAGGGCATCGTCGTCTTCCTCTCGCTCTTCGACGACAACCCGGCGGTCAACCGGACGTTCTGCCCCCCGAGGAGCGTCTATGCCGACGCACCGAAACCCGGGGAGCCGCGACCGCTCCCCAAGCTCGAAGAACTCCTCGAGTCGGGCCGCGTCCTCGCGCTCAACTTCCCGGTCGGTCTCAACCCCGGCCTCGCCAGGGCGATCGGCGTGATGCTGAAGCTCGACTTCCAGCGCGCCGTCATCCAACGCATCCCGAAGATCACCGCACATCCTGACCGGATCTGGCGCGACCTCCTGTTCGTGTGCGACGAGTACCACGCCTTCGCGACGGTCGGCGAAACCGACCCCACCGGAGACGAGCGCACGTTCGCGCTATCGCGCCAGGCGCGCCTGATTCCGATCGTCGCGACACAGAGCATCAGCTCGCTTCGCTCCGCGCTGCCAGGTGACGAGAGCTGGCGCACCTTGCTGCAGTGCTTCCGGACGAAGTTGTTTCTCGCGACCAGCGACGAGTTCACGGCGCGCGCGGCCGCGGATCTCTGCGGACGACGCGACCGTATGAAGGCGCACTACACGCTGTCCGAGGGCGGGCAGGGCGCGCACATTTCGCTATTGACCGGGCGTGCAACGGCCTCCCGGCAAACCGTCAGCGCCAGCAAGAGCTACGCGCCCCATCACGAGTACATCTTCTCGCCGCGTGTGTTCACCGAGTTGCAGAACGGACAGGCCATCGCGTTGCCGTATGACGGGCTCAATCCGATGCGCCCGCAGTTCTGCTATCTGAAGCCGCACTACCTCGACGTCCAAACCAGCTACTTCGATCACGTCGAACGGGGGGCGCTGTGAGCAGCCTGGATCGCATCCTGCCGTTCTTGCGACCCATCGAGGACTTGCTCTGCGATCCGTCGATCACCGAGGTCATGGTCAACGACGGCGGCCGACGCGTGTTCGTGGAGCGCGATGGGATGATCGAATCGGTGGCGGGCCGGACGCTCGAGACGCGGAATCTCACCGTCGCCATCAAGAACATCGCCCGGGCGTGCGGCGACGAGATCTCGGATGCTCAACCGCTCCTCGACGCCCGCCTGGAGGACGGCTCCCGCGTGGCCGCCATGTTCCCGCCGTGCGCCGTGGCGGGCCCGGTGCTGACCATCCGGAAGTTCACGCGGCGGTACAGCCTGGACGATCTGGTCGATGTCGGGACGTTGACGAGGGCGACGGCGACCGAACTGAACCGGGCGATTGCGACCGAGCAGAACGTCCTGATCTCGGGCGGAACCGGAACGGGGAAGACGACGCTGCTCAATGCGCTCGCGGCGCACATCCCCGATCGCGACCGCATCGTGTTGATCGAGGAGACCGCCGAGATCCACCTGGACAAACCCAACGTGCTGCGCCTCGAGGCGCGCAGGGCGCAGGCCGCCCTCGGCCAGGAGGCCCCGCTCCCGCCGGTGACCATTGCCGATCTGCTTCGTGCCGCGCTACGGCATCGTCCCGATCGCATCCTGGTCGGCGAGGTGCGTGGCGCGGAGGCCTTCGACCTGCTGCAGGCCCTGAACACCGGGCACCTGGGAAGCCTCAGTACCATCCACGCCAACTCTGCGGAACAGGCGTTCACGCGCCTCGCCCATTGCGTGCTGACGGCCAACGTCGGACTGCCACACCGAAGCACAAGGGAAGCCATCGCCCTCGCCATTCATCTCGTCGTCCACATCGCGCGTGTGGGCGGCCGTCGTTGCGTGACGGAAATCGTCGCGGTCCGTGGGTACGACGCCAAGGACGATCGCTTCGTTCTCGAACAACGACTGCATGGACAGCCGGCTTCATACGGAGCCTTGTCATGACCAGGACCTTCGGACGAGTGACGCCAGTGTTGCTGCTCCTGTCACTGTCGGCGTGCGGAGGGGGCGGATCCTCAGCACCAACCGCGCCGACGACACCGCAGTCATTCCTCGCCGGCACATGGCGGGGAACGATGACGATTCAGCCGGATCCGACCGGGCCGGTACCCGGGACACCGGTGACCGGTCCCGTCACCTGGACGTTCGAGGTCGTACCGCAGACGAACCAGCAGGCGTTCCGGACGACGATTCGGTCCGAGAACGGGTGGCTCCCCATCACGCTGACGTCCTCGACATCCATGATTCCGGGCAACACGCCGCCAGCGCAGATCAGCACCCAGGGCGAGTACGACTCGCCACGCGGCTGCCGCGGCTCGTTCGGGAGCTTCGCCACGGCGGAAGCCGGCAGCATCCAGGGCAGCTTCACCGGTGTCGACTGCCCGATCACGTTCACCGGCACCGTCACGCTCACCAAGGAGTGACGAGCATGGCCGCCGTCGACCGACGAGTGCCCGTGCAGTTCCTGCGAGCCGCCTTCGAGGCGGACGACTGGATCGGCGTGCTGCTGAAGACGTACCGGACGGGACGGGTCATGCAGCGAATCGTGCCTGTATCCACAGCGATCAGCGACCGCTTCCAGGCGTGGCTACGTCACATGAACGCGCACGACTGGAACGTGTATGTCAGCGTGAACGCCTACCGAGCTGGCCGTTCGCGGGCTCGCGACGCCGTCGCGGGCGTCCGCCACCTGTTTCTGGAAGAGGACCGGGACGGTCCCGGGTTGCTTGCGGCCCTCTCGACCCGGCCGGATCTGCCGTCCCCTTCGTACGTGGTGCATTCGTCACCGGGGCGGCTGCACGTGCTGTGGCGCGTCAGGGGCGTGGCGCCTGTGCACGTCGAGGAACTCCAGAAGCGCCTGGCGCGCGAACTCGCCACCGATCGGGCGGCGACATCCAGCGCGCAGACCACACGGCTTCCAGGGTTCTTCAATCACAAGCGCCGGCCAGCGGTGCGCGTGGGCATCGAGGTGCTCCACGCGGACGACGTGTTCAGTGCGGCGGACCTGCCGACGCCGCATCCCACCGCGGAACCGGCAACGCACCCTTCCGCGAGATCGCAGTCGATATCCGTCGCCGGTCGCATGCGGCGCGCCTGCGCCTTCCTTCAGCACGCCGACCCAGCCATCGCGGGGCAGCACGGCGATCGGCAGACGTTTCGCCTGTGCTGTCGGATCGTGCGGGGATTCGCGTTGGACGATGACGAAGCGATGCGGGCGTTGGCCGAATGGAACGCGCGGTGTGTCCCGCCCTGGTCCGAGAAGGAACTGCGGGAGAAGGTGGCAAACGCGAGACGGTACGGACGGGAGCCTGAGGGCGGACTCCTATGACGGATTGCACTGATGCGCATGCTCGTATGGCTGCGGTGGGACGGACGAAAATAATCCTTGACTCGTGACGCGCATGGTTGTATTCCATGATCATCTCGTCACTACGCACGCGCTCCCAGGGCCGTGCGTCCCACCCCTGTTCGACGGCGTCCACAGGACCTGCTCGAACGCAAGCCACTGCCCGCGGTCCCAGGCCCGGCAGTCTTGGAGCCAACCATGTCCAAGTCAAAAGGCGAGGTCGTCGTGTCTGTGTCGATCATCCCGAATCAGCAAGGCTCTCCCGCAGGGAAGCTCGCTGACGCGGAGGTGATGTTCGAACCCGCATCAGGCCCGCTCAGCGGGTTGAAGTTGATCGGGTTCGCCGTGTGGGAACGTCGCGATGGGGGGCGAAACGTGACGTTCCCCGCCCGGCAGTACTCCGTGAACGGAGAACGCCGGAGCTTCGCGCTGTTGCGTCCTGCGAACGGGGACGCCAGTGCGCAGGAGGCGATCAGGCAGTGCATCCTGGACGCGTACGAGCGCTCCGAGGATCACGTCTGACCGACCAGAAGGCACCCAGGCGGCGCGGGCTCAGCCCCGCCGCCTGGGATCGCGGTTCATACGATACCCGACGCGATCCGTCGGCCATGTGGCTGACGTTCACTCGAAAGGGCGGCGCCATGGAGAGCGTGACGCGCTTCGTCGACAGGCATTCCGGGGCACTCCCAGCGATCTCGACGCAGGTCCTGGCAGCGACGCAGACCCTTGTGGCCACTGCCAGCTACCTCCTCTCCGAGGACGGGCGGAAGGCCTCGCTGCTGGCCGGCGGTGACGGCCGCGCACTGCAACAGGTGACGCTCGAGGTGCCTGAGAACCGTCTCCACCTGGTGTCTGTCGACAGACAGGGCGTCGCCCGACTGAAGCTCAGGCCTCGATACGAGGTGAACAGCGGGGCCCTCGTCCGCATCGATACCGCGCCGGTGTACGACGCGCCGCCGAATGCCGAGGACCTGTACCGAGCGGCCGCCCGGAATCACGAACTCGAGACCGCCTACGACGCTCAGCGCGACGCGCACCGTTCCCGGAGAACCGACGACGAGCGGACGCGGCGCCAGCACCTGGCCGAATCGTTCTTCGCCGACAAGGCGATGCGTGCCGTGTCGAATCCACCGCCGACGCCGCGAGCGTGCTACCTGACGACCGACCGTGGCCTCTTGCTGTTCGACATCGCCACCGACCTCGGCCTCGCGAAGGACCTCCCGCCCGAGGCGTATCGTCGATTCCGCGCCGACCAGCGCGCGCACGAAGAGAAGGTCCGGCAGGACCAGATTGCCCAGGCGGCTCTGCACGAGGAGAAGAAGCGGTTCGTCGCCACCTGGATCGCCGAGAACGGTACTGCGGAGGAGAAGACGCGTCACGCCGCCGGGGTGCTCCCGATGGCCGAAGTCGTGAAGCGAATCACGGACCGCGTGTTCGCCCCGATCGACACGCGACCGGAGTACGTCCGTGACGGCGCGCAGAGGTTGCAGACGTTCATCAGGACCGTGACTGGCGCCGCTGACACCATCATCCGGCCCGCCGATGTCGTCGTTCGTAGCACCCACGCCCTCATGGCCACCGCCGAAGAATGGGCTGCGATTCGCGAAATCCAGGCAGCCGTGCCTTCGGCTCAGGTCGTCCTGCGTCATCATCAGTTGCGATCCCGTCGGCACCATGGCGTGCCGAGCCTGGTCACCATCGGCGTGCTCGTCACCATGGGCTACGGGCCCTTCATCCTGCGCCGCGAGTACGTCGTCTCCAACAAGCAGACGGCTCCTGCATCTGTGCCGGAGGTGGACGTGACAGAGAACACGTAGGTCGGCGGCCGCGGCGAATCCGTCCCTGATTCGCGCGGACACGACCCAAAGCTCTCTCGCAGTGGTCGTCCTGACCACCCCCTCACGTCGACCGGCGTGAGGGTCGTTCCACCTCGTCGCCCCCAGGGCACGCAGAAAGGAGCACCCCAATGAACGGGACAGGTGTGTCTGCCGTCAACGCGTACTCGGCTCATCGCGAATGGGCATCGCGCCCACCGGATGAGCGGTACACCAGCGTCCAGGCTCTCTACGAAGCGGCTCGCGCTCGGCGCAACCGCATCGAGGAGCGCACCATCGAGACCGTCGCCTTCAGGACCGAAGCGGTCGACACCGACGCACTCGCGCTACGCGATGACGCCGGTCACGAGGCCGCGATGACCAACTGGAGCTTCGAGCAGCTTGCCGGCATCGCCGGGGCCCCGCCGAAGTACCTCCGAACGCTGCCCGCGACGATCGCGTCCGACGCGATCAACTACGGGCTGCGCCGTCAACGTCGTGAGCAGCACCAGTTGCTCCTCGACCGCGACGATCCGTGGACGGTGCACGCCATCACCTCGCCGAGGTATGCGCGGGTGCACCACGACGAGCTGGCACGGCGGGTGCTCGACCTCATGGCCGCGCATCCGGCCTGGCAACTGCCGCTCGGCTACAAGGACGGCGTGTACGGCGCTGAGCGGGTTCCGTCCGGCGCCTACCTGGGAGATCGAGACATGTTCCTCTTCGTCGTGGACGGGAACCGAGATCTCGACGACCCCACCGACGCGTCGCACGCTGGATTGTTCCGCGGGTTCATCCTCCGGAACAGCGACGTCGGTGCCGCTGCCTTGACCCTGGATGTGTTCCTGTTTCGCGTGGTGTGCGCGAATCATCTCGTCTGGGGATTCCAGCACGTGGCCGGCTTCCGGCGCCGGCACGTGGGCGCGTCGATTCAGGACGAGTGGACGGCCTCGCTGACGGCCGTGCGCGCCACCCTGGATGCCGACGTCGCCGACGATCGACTCGTGCTCCTGCGGGCTCAGTCCCGGGAGCTGGGATCGGATCGTGCGGCGGTGATTGAGACAGCCGTGCAGCGACTGGATCTGTCGCAGAAGCAGGCTGGCGAGGCGTATGCCCTCGCGGAGACGTTCGAGTCGAATCCCCGTTCTGTCTGGGGTTACGTGCAGGGGCTCACCCGATTGAGCCAGCGCACGCCTTGGCAGGATGGCCGCTTCGCTCTCGACCGTGCCGCCGGCCGCCTACTGACCTCGGTCCACTAGACCAGGTCATCGCCGTTCGGGCCCAGCCCGCGGCAACCCACCACGTCACAGCGGACGCTGGCGCCACGCCACGTCCATTCCCTGCCCCGCCGCGACGACCCGTCGCGCCAGGTGGCCGCCTTCGCTCCCAGAGCCAGGCGCTCTGCCGGAGGTGTCTGCCATGCGCGACGGATCCCCTCGTCGACAGGCCACCACGTCGCACCCACGCACCTGGACGCCCGAGCGCGTCCAGGTGCAGCACTGGAGACAGCGTCATCGCGCCGACGTGCTTCGCGAGCTCGCCGATGGCGCCGCCGGTCTCGGGTGGACGCGGGGCCTCTTCAACGCGTTGCTCGAGCAACTCCACGTCACCGACGAGTTCGATCGACTCGTCGGCCCCACGACGCGTGTACCAGCCAGCCAATACCCGCGGCTGATCGCCATCGCGCTGCTGTTGCGCCGCAGTTGGTCACACGACGACCTGTGTCGCATGGGCAAGCGGATCGGTCTCGGTGTCGGCCCGCTCGAAGCGGAACTCAACGCCTTCGGCTGCGACTGCTTCCGCAGGAGCCGAGGAGCACAGCCACGAGGCGCGAGCGGCAGACCCGTCCGCGTCACGAGGGCCACGACCAGGACGTAGTGCCATGCCCGCAGCTTCGGGGTGCGGATTCTGTGGAAGTCCTCAACCGCGTCAAGGCTTCGCTCGCTGCGCTCGCCGCCGGCGCGGCCTTGACCCGGCCTCGGCACTTCTCACGTACGGCACTTATCGAAGCGGCGGGGGATCTCGAAGGAAGGAGGAGTCCATGCGTCAACGGACGCTCACGCCAAGCATCACGGTGACGATCGGGAGCCACACGCGGATCTACTTCGCGATCATCACCACCGCACCGGCGGATCTGGATTCGCCATCGACGCTCACGTTGCACGCGGCACCGCTCGGCGACGTCGCCGGCTTCGCCGCTGAACCGCCCACTCTCGACGGCACGCGGAGCCAGTTGCCCGCGCGCCTGATCCTCGTCGACGCCATGGAGATGGCCTGGCAGCGAGCCAAGTGCCGCGGCCATCACCACCCGTTCCTGCCAGCCGACCCCGTGCTCGTCGGCCTCAACGCCCTGCAGCAGTGGCTCTGGCAACGGCTTCAAGCACCCGCCAGCCAGGCAGCCGCATGACTCGCAGCGATTCGTCGGCGTCAATCGCTCGCCGGAACGGCGAGCCGCCCAGGAGGTCTGAACATGATCGTCAAGATCCGCCCCGTCAACGAACCCGCTGCGCCGGGCAAACTCGCCGATGCCGAGTTGCACTTCACCGATGGCGTCCTCGATGGACTGAAGCTCGTCGGATTCGCCATCTGGGAGCGCCGCAGTGGCGGCGGCCGGAACGTCACGTTCCCGGCGCGTGCCTACACGGTTGAGGGATCGCGGCGCAGCTACGCGTTGCTGCGACCGGTCGAGAACGCGGCGTCGCAGGAGCGCGTTCGCGACTTCATCCTGCAGGCCTACGCGGAGTTCGAACAGGCCATGTCGGAGGAAGCCTCGTAGTCGTTGAACGTGCCACCCCAGACATCGCGCATGTGGCGGTGTCTGGGGGCGGCACCGGCGCCGGGACCGCTCTCATCCAAAGGACAGACGATCATGGCCAAGCCCGCGATGCGCAACGATGTAGAATCGGACCTGTCGTTCGCCCTGGTCCCTCCGACCGGGACGCTGAGAGACGTAGAGGTCGCGGCTCGCCTCGGCGTGTCGCGCTTCACCGTGCGTTCGTGGCGGCTGAAGGGACTCGGCCCCAGGTTCCTGAAGATGGGCCGGGCCGTCCGGTACCGCCGCGAGGACGTTGACGAGTACGAACGGCAGGCTCTCGTCGAGACGCAGGCGCAACCCGATCAGTTGCTGACATGATCGGGGAACCTCGTCGACACCCCACTGGCACGCTTGCCCCATCGAAGTCACACGCTGTTTGCCCAGGCGGCTCGGCCGTCGCTGGGGCGGGAGTTGTGCGTATGGGATTGTGGAAGCGTGGCCGCCGGTATTGGACGCAGACCGTTGTCAACGGCACCTGGATCCGTCGACCCCTGTGCCCTCCGGGCTCGACTCGGGGGACCACGAGCTGGCAGGAAGCGGTGCGGCTCGAGAAGGAGCTGATTCGCGCAGCCCTCGAAGAAACGCTTGCTCCACAGGGGCACTCTACACGACTGTTCGAAGCCATCGAGGACTACCTGCGGGCGAAGGAATCCACCGCCAATAGCAAGCGCGTTGTCCAGTTCAACCGTGAGCGGCTCGCGTCAGTCAAGCGGCTCGTCGGCGACGTGCGCCTGTCGACCATTACCTCCCGCACCATCGAGGCGTTCCAGGCGAAGCGACGGCTCGAAGGCGCCGCGAATCGGACCATCAACATGGACGTCGGCGCCCTCCGCCAGGTGTTGAAGCGGTTCAAGCAGTGGCGCCGGATCGAGGACGACGTCAAGATGCTCACCGAGTCGGGAGGCGAACCGCTTGGACGCGTGCTCTCCACCGAGGATCAGGAGCGGCTGTTTAAGACCGCGGAGGCCAACCCCGAATGGGAACATGTCTTCTGCGCTGCCATACTCGCGGCGAACACCTCCATGCGAGGCGTCGAAGTAAAGCACGTTCGGCGCAAGGACTTCGATCGCGAGAAGCGCGTCATCCACGTTCGCACCAGCAAGAACGAGACGAGTAAGCGGGTCATCCCGCTGAACGACTCCGCGTTCAAGGCGGTAGAACGCATGTGGACCCGCGCGAACGTGCTCGGACACGCAGAGCCCGAGCACTACCTGTGGTGCGCCAGCCAGCATCACAAGTTGGACCCCACGAAGCCAGCCCGGAAATGGGACACGGCCTGGCGCGCGTTGCGCGAGGCCGCAGGTCTGCCGGGCTTGCGCTTCCATGACCTCCGGCACACCGTCGTCACGCGGTTGCTCGAGGCCGGCGAGCCCGACCACGTCGTCGAGTCGATCACCGGCCACCTGTCACGGAGAATGCTGGAGCACTACTCGCACATCCGGCTCAAGGCGAAGAAGGACGCCCTCGACAGGCTCGAGAAGCGGGCTTGATCGTGACCGGCGCTCGCCTGCGCCGGATAGGGTCAGGCGCCGTCAGGACGTGCCGTCGTGCCCGTGCGGTGGCCCGGGAAGCGTCCCCTGTATCCCTCATCGCCGGGCCGCCGGGGTCGGCCCCAATTTGACCACGTCGTTCGCCAGCCGGTAGACTCGACCAACCCGTGAAGAGACTCGCCGCCCTCCTCGTGTGCATCACGCTGCTGGTGACCCTGCCGCTGGGTCCGTGGCAGCACGTACACGATCACGGCCATGACGCGCACCACGCGGGGGGAGCCCTGCATGCGCACCAGTCGGCCCGACCGTCCGGGGCGACTTGGCGGACACACGGTCCAGACGAAGACGCCCGGACCCTCTCAGCCGTCGCGGCCTCGGTGGCGACGGGCGTGACGTACCTCGCCGCGTTGGTGGCGACCCCGTTCAGTCTCGACACGCCGCTGATGACTTGCGCGGACTTCGAGCCGATCGCCGAGTCCGGCCACGACCCGCCGGTGCAACGCCCCGTTGCGTCGCGCGGCCCGCCTTCGCTTCCCGCCTCCTGGCTCGCCTGAGCGTTCCGCTCGTTCTCCGTCCACGCTGATCGTTGGAGTGTTGCCATGCGCGACGTGTCGCGGAAGGCCGCGCTATACGCGGCCTTCGCCGTCCTCATTCCGTGGGTCCCGGCCCATGCCCAGGGCTTGACCGAAGCCGAGGCGGTCGCCCGTGCCCTTGCCGCCTCGCCTCGTGTGCGCGCGGCCAACGCACTGCCGGCGCAGGCCGCTGCGGAGTATCAGGTGCGACGCGTGGTTCCGAATCCCACCGTGCGGTTTCAACAGGAGGACGCCGCGGGGACGCGTGACCGCTTCCTGCTGTTCGATCAGGAACTGCCGCTGTCGGGTCGTCGTGGGCTGTTGGGACAGGCGTCGGCCTTCGCGGTCGAAGCTGCGACGGCGCAGGCCCGTTCGGAAGCCGACCTGGTGCGTCGTGACGTGCGCATCGCCTACGCCGACCTGGCGGCAGCGGGTGCTCGGGAGCGCGTGCTCACCGACGGGCTCTCCGCGCTGGACGCCGTGATTGAGCGGCTGCGCGCACGCGAGCAGGCCGGTGAAGGCTCCGCGTTCGACCGACTACGTGCCGAACGCGAACGTGTCGACTTCGCCGACGACCGTCGAGCGACGCAGGCGGCGATCACCGCCGCGCGGGCGCAGCTAGCGGCGTTGTTCGGCGAGTCGGATGGCGGGAAGACGCTCACGGCGACGGACGAACCCGGTCGACCGGCCATCCTGCCGCCTCTGACGGAGGCGATCCAACTTGCCAGGACGCGGCGCCCCGTGCTGAAGGCCGCCGACGCGGACGTGCAGCGCTTCTCATTCGAACGCAGCGCTGCCGCCCGGCTGGGATGGCCCCAGCCCACCCTGTCTGGCGGCTGGAAGCAGACGACCGAGAACGCGCGTTCCCACAGCGGATACGCGCTCGGGATCGGCGTGGCCCTGCCGCTCTTCTCTCGGGGTACAGCGGTCGCAACGGCGGGCCTCACCGGCGCAGAGGCGATGCGTGACGTGCTTGCGCGAGAGATCGAGGCAGAGGTACGTGCCGCGCATGCGCACGCCGAGGCCGCGAGCGAACGCGCCCGCAGCTATGAGACCGAGGCGTTGGCGCGCTCCCGGGAACTGATCCAGATCGCGACCCTGGCCTACGACGAAGGAGAGATCGGCATCCTCGAACTGCTCGACGCACACCGCACTCGCCTAGAGGCGGAAGTCCGTGCCCTGACCCTGAAGACCGACGCTCGGCTGGCTGCCGTCGCGCTCGACTTCGCGACCGCCGAAGAGGTGATCCGATGACCGCCCGTTGGATGTTCGTGATGCCCCTGTTGTTCGCGACCGCCTGCGGTCGCAACACGCCACCGGCGCCGGCCGCTGCTCCCGCCGAGTTCCCGTCCACGTCGGTGACGCGATGGAGTGCCCGCACCGAGCTCTTCGCCGAGCACCCGTTGCTCGTCGTGGGGCGCCCGGCACGCTTCGCGATCCACTTCACCGACCTGCAGACGTTCAAGCCACTGGCGGCAGGACGGAGCACCGTGACGCTGGTCGGCAGCCGGTCCGAAGCGTTCACGACGGACGCGCCATCGGTGCCCGGCATCTTCGGTGTCACTGTCACGCCCACCGTCGCCGGAACGTACTCGATGCGCATCGACGTCACCGGCCCGATCACCGACGCGCACGAAGTGCGTCAGGTCGAGGTCTATCCGAATGAAGCCGCTGCTCGCGCGGCCGAGACTGTGGGCGAAGACGGCGAAGGGATTACCTTCCTCAAGGAACAGCAGTGGACGCTGGACTTCGCGACGGCTCCCGTCCAGAAGCGTTCGCTCCGCCGCGCCTTGCTCGTGCCCGGTGAGGTGCGCCCGCGCACGGGTGGCGACGCCGTCGTGTCAGCGCCAGTCGCTGGGCGGATCGTGAACCTACCCACGAACATCACCCTTGGTGCTCACGTCGGCGCCAGTGCCGTGCTCGCGGAAGTACTCCCGCAAAGCACACAGGCCAATGATCGTCCGAGCCTTGATGTGGAACTCGCGGAAGCGCGCGCGCGTCTGCGACTTGCCGAGGCGGAACGCACGCGCGCGGAACGTTTGACCTCCGCCGGCGCCGTGCCAAGCCGTCGGCTGCAAGAGGCGCAGATTGCCGAATCGACCGCGCGGACGCGCGTCGAGGCGGCGGAGGCGCGGCTGGGCCAGCTCGATACCGCACGCACCGGTCGCGGCGACGGCGGCAAGGACGGCCGTTTCGTGCTGCGTGCCCCCTTCGCCGGCGTGCTCACCGAAATCTCGGCCCTCCCCGGTGTGGCGGTCGAACAGGGGGCGGCGCTATTCCGCATCGTCGCCTTGGACAAGGTCGACGTTGTCGCGCAGGTTCCGGAGGCCGATCTGCCGCGGCTGACAACGCTGGCGGAGGGAGAGGCGGTGGTGCCCGGCACGGAACAGCCGATCGCCCTCGGCACGCCAGTCTCGCGCGGTCGCGTGCTCGACCCGACGTCCCGGACGCTCCCCGTCGTGTTCCGACTGAGCGCGCCCCCTCCACAACTCGCGGTCGGGCAACGGCTCACGGTCCAACTCTCGACCGGCGCTCCGACCGAGGCCCTGGCGATTCCCGCGTCGGCCCTTGTCGACGACGGCGGGCGCCTCGTCGTGTTCGTGCAAGTGTCGGGTGAGACGTTCGAACGGCGCCCAGTCACGGTGCGCACCCGTGACGGCGCGCTGGTGGGCCTCGAAGGTCTCAAGGCAGGCGAGCACGTCGTCGTTCGCGGGGCACCGCTCGTCCGGCTGGCGTCGATGTCGTCGCAAGTGCCGGCGCACGGGCACGTCCACTGAGGGCCGCCATGATTGACAAGCTCATTCAGTGGTCCTTGGGGAACCGCACGCTGGTCTTGGCGCTCGCAGCAGGGTTCCTGCTCTGGGGCGGGTACGTCACGGCGCGCATGCCGATCGACGTGCTGCCCGACCTTACGGCCCCGACGGTGACCGTGCTGGCGGAAGCGCGCGGCATGGCCCCGACCGACCTGGAGTCGCTCGTGACGTTCCCGATCGAAACGGCGATGAATGGCGCGAGCGGCGTGCGGCGCGTTCGCTCGGCCACGGCCGTCGGCGTGGCGGTCGTCTGGGTGGAGTTCGAGTGGGGCGAAGACATCTACCGCGCACGACAAACGGTCGCGGAGAAGCTTGCCAGCGTGGCCGACACGCTGCCGGAAGGCGTCGAGCGTCCGGCGCTCGCCCCCGTGTCGTCGATCATGGGCGAGATCCTGTTCGTGGCCCTCGAATCCGATCGTCACGATCCGATTGCCCTCCGCACGACCGCCGAGACCGTCATCCGGCGCCGCCTGCTGGCGGTGCCGGGGGTGTCGCAGGTCATCGTCACTGGCGGCGGTCAGAAGCAGTACCAAGTGCTGACCGACCCGCGGGCGCTCGCGCACCAGCGCATCACTCTGGACGACGTCGAACGGGCCGTGGCCGGTAGCAACCGCAACACCAGCGCCGGCTTCCGCGTGACCGGTGGCCAGGAGTACCTCGTTCAGGGGGTCGGTCGGCTCAGCACGGTGGAGGACATCGGACAGACAGTCGTGGCTGTCCGTGACGGCCGGGGGGTGCTCGTGCGGGACGTGGCGGCCGTCCGGGTCGGAGAGGCCATCAAGCGCGGCGAAGGGGCACACAACGGCGAGCCGGCCATCATCATCGGCGTGCAGAAGCAGCCCGGGCAGAACACGCTCGTGCTCACGCGCGCCCTCGATGCGGCGCTCGACGGAATCCAGGCGGGTCTGCCGGCCGGCATGACGATCAACAAGCGCATCTTCCGGCAGGCCGACTTCATCGAGTTGTCCATCAGCAACCTGGTCGCGGCCTTGCGCGACGGCGGCATCCTCGTCGTCGTTACCGTGCTGTTGTTCCTGGCCAACATCCGGGCGGGGGTGATCGCGCTCGTCGCGATCCCGCTGTCGCTCGTCGCGTCGATCTTCGGCCTGACCCTGGCCGGGGCCACGATCAACACCATGACCCTGGGCGGCATGGCGATCGCCGTCGGCGCCCTGGTCGACGATGCGATCATCGACGTGGAGAACGTGTTCAGGCGGTTGCGCGAGAACGCGACGCGCCCGGAAGGCGAGCGGCGGCCGGCCCTGGAGGTCGTCTATCGCGCCAGCGTCGAGATTCGCAGCTCGATCGTCTTCGCGACGGTCGTCATCCTGATCGTCTTCGCGCCGCTGTTCTTCCTGGGCGGCGTCGAGGGGCGGCTCCTCCAACCGCTGGGACTCGCCTACGTCATCGCGCTGTTCGCGTCATTGGTGGTCGCCGTGACGGTGACACCGGTGCTGTGCTCATGGCTGCTGCCGCGCGCCCGCGCCGTCGTGGCCGGCCACGAGCCGTGGGTCGTGCAGGTGCTGAAGCAGCTCTACCGACCGATCCTGGAGTGGACGCTGCACCACGCGCGCTTCGTCCTGGCGGGTGCGGCGGTCCTGCTGATCGGTACGCTCATCGCGTTCTTCTCGTTAGGGCGTTCGTTCCTGCCGGAGTTCAACGAAGGCACGCTGACGGTCAGCGCGGTCACACTGCCTGGCACCAGCCTCGAAGACAGCAACCGGCTGGGGGCCGCGCTCGAGCGCCAGTTGCTCTCGGTGCCCGAGGTGGTCAGCACGGCGCGCCGGACGGGCCGCGCCGAACTCGATGAGCATGTGCAGGGCGTGGAGTCGGCGGAACTGGACGTGCACCTCGAGATGAAGGACCGGCCGAAGGAGGCCGTGCTCGAGGCCATTCGCGAGAAGGTGACCCTGCTGCCCGGCACCAACGTGACGATCGGCCAGCCGATCTCGCACCGCATCGACCACATGCTGTCAGGCACGCGCGCCAACATCGCGATGAAGGTGTTCGGCGACGATCTGCAGACGCTGCGCGTCCTCGCCAAGCAAGTCGAGGCCGCTGCGCGGAACGTTCCGGGCGTCGTGGACCTGTCGGTCGAGCAGCAGACCGACATCCCGACGGTGACGGTGAAGTTCGATCGGACGGCGCTTGCGTCCTACGGCCTGCCGGCGGGCACCGCCGCTCAGGCGCTCGAAGCGGCCATGGTAGGCCGCGAGGTGAGCCAGGTGATCGAGTCCGGGGTCGCGGTGCCCATCGTCGTGCGCTATCCGCCGGCAGACCTGTCGGATCTCACGACCCTCCAACGCACCGTCGTCGACACGCCGTCAGGCGCCCAGGCGCCGCTCGGGGCAGTGGCGCAGATCGCCGAGGACCGGAGCCCGAACTTCGTCAGCCGCGAGAACGTGCAGCGAAAGATCGTCGTGCAGTGCAATGTCGCCGGGCGCGACTTGCGGGGCGTGGTGCGCGACATCGAGGCGAGCGTGGCACGCTCGGTGACATTCCCGAGCGGATACCACATCGAGTACGGCGGCCAATTCGAGAGCGAGGCCGATGCCTCTCGCCTACTGTTCTGGCTGAGTCTGGCGGCGATCCTCGCGATCTTCGTGCTATTGACGAGCGCATTCGGGTCGCTCATCGACGCGCTCATCATCATGGTGAACCTCCCGCTGGCGCTGGCCGGCGGTGTCATCGGCGTCTGGATGTCGGGGGGCATCCTCTCGGTCGCCTCGATGATTGGATTCATCGCGCTGTTCGGCATCGCCACACGGAACGGGATCATGCTCGTGTCGCACATCGCTCACCTCCGTGACGAGGAGGGCGTGACGGATCACCGGGAGTCCATCGTGCGGGGCGCGCTCGAGCGGTTGACGCCGATCCTGATGACGGCGCAGGCCACGGGCCTGGCGCTCGTACCCGTGGCCCTCGGCATGGGCGAGCCCGGCAGCGAGATCCAGGCCCCGATGGCGATCGTGATCATGACGGGGCTCGTGTCGGCGACGGCGCTCAACATGCTCGTGGTGCCAGCAGCGTATTGGCTGTTCGGAAGGCGGCAAGCTGCCGCGTAGGATCGACGTGTAAGGAGAGATACAAATCGGCGGCGGCGGGGACCAGAGTCGCCAGTCGCATCATCCCGAGCCGCCGCGACCGGGCCGACTCTACTTGGCGTACTGCTGAGGGTTCGCGTCGAACGTCGACTTGCACGACGCCGAGCAGAAGTAATACGTCTTCCCGTTGTACTCGCTCTTCGCCGCGGCCTTCGCCGGATCAACCTGCATTCCGCACACGACGTCTTGTTCCATGGTCCCCTCCGTGGTTGCTGTCGTCGAACGCATATCAGCCCGCGTAGAGGCTGAGTGGTACTCCGTCGGCGCTGTCTTCGCTGAATTCGCACCCCTCCGACGTCCGGTGTGTGCAGCGCCGCGGCCGCCGACGCCTGTAGATGGCGACGACGGCCACGACCGCGATGCACGCGGCGAGCGCCAGCCGTGTTCTACTGCGTGATTGGCGCGCCCGGGCCATTTCGGCAGACCCCGTACCACTCGCACAGCCAGGTGCGCATCTTGATGATCTCCTGGCTCTGCGTCGCCATGATGTTCTCGCAGAGGGTGATCAACTCGGGGTGGTAGGCCTGCTCGGTGCACTGCGAGGACTTGACGATGGCCCGCCAGTGATGCCGAATCATCATGGTCATGAACTCGATCTCGAACTCCGACGGCGGCAGTTCCGCCATCTTGGTCATGTGGCGCTGCATGCCCGGGTTCATTTCCGGCGAATAGCTGATGCCGTACCAGTCGCTCAGCCACGACTGCATGGTCTGGATCTCGGACGTCTGGCTCGCGATGATCTGCTCGCACGTCTGCAGCAGTTCGGGATGGTAGGCGCGGGTGAGGCACGTCTGAGCCATCATCACGGCCATCATGTGATGGTCGATCATCTCGGTCATGAACCGGATTTCGTACTTGGCCTGGTTGGGTGTTGGGGCCGGTTGGTCGGCCCAGAGCGCCGGAGCGCTGAGGCTGAGGACGGCCGTACAGGTCAGCAGCACACGCCGAGCACGTTCGGGAATTGGCATCGCAGGTCCTCCAGTGGGTGCTGGGGAAGCTGCAATCCGGCCGCCAACGGTCTGACCCGGCGCAGCTCGCGGAAGCTCGCCGGCCACCCGCGTGAATGGCGACATCCGCGTGATGCGAAATCGCGCTGAGATGTCTGGAAACGAGACGGACGGAGGTCCGCAGGTTCGGTGAGCGTGCTTACTGGCGGTGTGGCTACACCGCCCTGCCCGCGGGAAGCTCGCCGGGTTCGGTGGGTGTGCGCCTGATGAAGCTCGCAGGCGTGGCGCCGAGCAGGCGGACAAAGGTGCGGCGCATCGTGTCGACGCTCCCGAAGCCGCAGGTGCTGGCCACCTCCTTCTGGCTGACGGCCGCGTTCTCGATCAGGCGCCGGGCCGTGTCCACCCGCAACTGGTCGAGAAACCGTCCGGGCGGCATCCCTTTCTCGCGCTGAAAGGCCCTGATGAAGTGCCGCAGGCTCATCCCGGTCTGCCGGGCCAGGTCCTCCACGGTGAGCCTCTGGTCCAGGTGCTCGTACATCCACACGACGAGGTCGTCGAAGGGACGCCTGAGTCCCTCGTAAACCGTGAGGAGCCGCCCGAGCTGGGGCTGGTTGCCCGGCCGGCGGATGAACATGACGAGCCATTGCGCGATCTCTCGCGCGCGGGCGCGCCCGAAGTCCTCTTCGACGAAGGTCAGCGCGAGGTCCAGGCCGGTGGTGATACCGGCGGATGTCCACACCTCGCCGTCCTTGACGTAGATCGCGTCACGGACAACGGTGACGTCGGGGTACTGTCGCGCCAGGTTGTCGCACCACTCCCAGTGGGTCACGACGCGACGGCCCTTCAGGATCCCGGCTGCCGCTAGGAGAAAGGCGCCAAGGCAACTCGCGCCAACCCGTCGGGCAGAGGACGCCGTCAAGCGAAGCCAGGTGAGGTACGCCGCGTCGTAGACGCCGGCGGGGGCCTCGGGCCCGCCGACCACCCAGAGTGTGTCGACAGGGACAGCGATCTGATCGTAGGAGCGCGCGCCCGTCAGCGTGAGACCGCAATTGACCGGGAGGGCTCCGTCCCGCTGTGGCGAAGCCACCTCGACACGGTAGCCATCACATCGCGAGAACACTTCCAGCGGACCGGCGAGATCCAGGACCTCGAGCGGTGGGAGTCCTGTCAGCAGGATGCGCCGCACGGGCAGATTATGGACCAGCTCCGCCGCCCCTGGCATCCGGGGCACTCGACTCTCAAGTTGGCGCCGCGGCCCATGGCACGAAACGTCGTGATTACGCCATTGTCCCCACGGCCGGCCCGTCGTAGTGTGCTGGATACCGTCTCAACCGGAGAACTCCAACTGGCTGTCGCCCGGAGTGCGTCTTGCATTCTCGGAGGCATCCGCAAGGGGAGAGGTGCGCCAATGACAGCACGCTACGTGTACTCAGCGCTATTCGCGACGCTCGGGCTCTTCAGCATGCCGATTCTGGCCCAGACCCATAACCACGGCTCGCAGCCGGCCGCCTCGGCACAGCACGCGACCCATGCCACAGACGATGCCTCCTACGTCCGGATGATGCGCATGCATCATGAGCAGGGCGTCAAGATGGCGAAGCTGGCGGTCGAGAAGGCCCAGCGAACAGAGGTGAAGCAGTTCGCGCAGAAGACGGTGGATGACCAACAGCAGGACATCGCCACCCTGCAGCGGTTCGAGCAAGGACAGTCCACGGCCTCGAGTGGGTCCGGCGCGCATGAGCATGGCACGACCGGCACCACGGGGGCGCAGTCCGGTACGGACATGCCGTCGATGGGCGCGCATGGCGACCACATGAAGATGGGGCAGCAGATGCTCTCGAAGTTGGAGCAGGCGACCGGCGCCGCGTTCGACCGTGAGTTCCTGCGCATGATCGCGCAGCACCACAAGATGGCCATCAAGATGTCTCAGCCGAGTACACAGTTCAAAGCGGAGGACGTTCGGGAGTTCGCCGCGGAACTCACCAGGAAGCAAACGGCAGAACTGAAGGATATCGAGGCGCTGCAGCGGAAGGAGCAGTAGCCGCGATGTCCTTCAATCCGACCCGTCGCCGCCTGGTGCAAGGGCTCACCGCGACCGGCCTGCTCGCGGCGTCAGGCCACTGGCCGAGCGCCGTGTGGGCCGAGGGCCGGCGTCGAGAGGCGTGGTCGGAAGTCCGCGGGACGGACTTCGACCTGCACATCGCCGAAACGACGGTCGACATCACGGGTCGCGAGCGCACCGCGTTGACGGTCAACGGCTCGCTGCCCGCCCCGACGCTGCGGTGGCGGGAGGGGGACACGGTGACGTTGCGGGTGAGCAACGGCGTCCCGGGCGAGGATGCGTCGATTCACTGGCACGGCATCCTCCTGCCCGCGAACATGGATGGGGTGCCGGGGCTCAGCTTCCACGGCATCCGCCCCGGTGAGACCTACGTCTACCGCTTCCACGTGCGGCAGGGCGGCACTTACTGGTATCACAGCCACTCGGCGTTCCAGGAGCAGCAGGGCCTCTACGGGCCGCTCGTCATCGACGCACGCGACCCGGAGCCGTTCGCCTACGACCGTGAACACGTCGTCATGCTGTCGGACTGGACGGACGAGTCACCAGAGCGCGTGTTCTCGAACCTGAAGAAGCGCGCGGACTACTACAACTTCAACAAGCGCACGGTCGGCGACTTCATCCGCGACGTGCGTCGGCGCGGATTCGGCGCGACCGCGTCGGAGCGCGCCATGTGGGGGCGGATGCGCATGAATGCGACCGACCTCGCGGACGTCACGGGCGCCACCTACACGTACCTCGTGAACGGCCAGCCGCCTGGCGCGAACTGGACGGGCGCCTTCACGCCCGGCGAGCGCGTGCGGCTGCGATTCATCAACGGCGCGTCGATGACGTACTTCGACGTCCGCATCCCAGGATTGCCCATGACGGTGGTCGCCGCCGACGGCCAGTACGTGCATCCGGTGACGGTGGACGAGTTCCGGATCGCGGTCGCCGAGACGCTCGACGTCATCGTGGAACCGCGCGGGCAGGACGCGTACACGATCTTCGCGCAATCCCTCGATCGCACCGGGTATGCGCGCGGCACCTTGGCGGTGCGCCCGGGACTCGCCGCGGCGGTGCCGGACGTCGATCCGCGCCCCGTGCTCTCGATGGCGGACATGGGCCACGGCCACGACATGGCGGCCGAGCACGGGGAGATGTCGCACGGCAGCGGCGCGACCACGGGCACCGGGCACGACCGGCACAGTGCGACGCCGGCTTCCGACGCGCACGCGGGCCACCAGATGCCGATGGACCCGATGCAGCGCGCTCCCGCGGCGGATCCGCACGCCACCCATCAGGGTGCCGGCTCGGCCGGCGTGTCGCACGGCAGCACGCCGTTGTCCGGCGTGCCGTCACACCCCGCCAGCGAGCAAGGCAACCCGCTCGTCGACATGCAGACGATGTCGCCCTCGTCGAAGCTCGATGACCCGGGGCTCGGCCTGCGCGAGAACGGACGCCGCGTGCTCACGTACGCGGATCTCCGGAGCACGTTCGCGGATCCCGACGGCCGCGAGCCGGGGCGCACGATCGAACTGCACCTGACCGGGCACATGGAGCGGTTCGCCTGGTCGTTCAACGGCATCAAGTTCTCGAGCGCGGAGCCATTGCGCCTGAATTACGGCGAACGCCTGCGCCTCGTCCTCGTGAACGACACGATGATGTCGCACCCGATCCACCTGCACGGGATGTGGAGCGATCTCGAAGACGACGACGGCGCGTTCCAGGTGCGCAAGCACACGGTGGACATGCCGCCCGGCACGCGACGCAGTTACCGGGTGCGCGCCGATGCGCTCGGCCGGTGGGCCTATCACTGCCATCTGCTCTACCACATGGAAGCGGGCATGTTCCGCGAGGTCCGCGTGGAGGAGCCATGAGGCGAGCCGCGCTGACGCTCCTCTTCGTCGCGGCGCTGGTGGTGGGTTGGCCAGGGTCAGGAACCGCCCAGAGCTCGAAAAGCCCCGCGGCAGAACCATCAGCGACGCCGGCCACGTCGCCGCAGCACCCCGCGCACGAGCCGCCGACACCAACTCCTGCACGGCCTCAAGGGCACCAGCATCACCCGGCCCCCGCGCCTGAGCCTCCGCCCGGCCAGACGCAGGCGCCGGCACACGCGCACGACGCGCCACTCGGTGGCGCCGTCCCACCGATCACGGACGAGGATCGCGCGGCCGCCTTTCCCGAGGTCGAGGGCCACACGGTGCACGACCGTGCCGTGCACTACCTGGTGCTGATGGACCAGTTCGAATGGTCCGGCCGCAACGGTGGGGTCACGTCGTGGGACAACACGAGCTGGCTGGGCGGAGACGTGCATCGCGCCTGGTTCCGTGCCGAAGGAGAGATCGTCGACAGTGAGGTCGAAACGGCCGACGTGCACGTGCTCTATGGCAAAGCGATCTCACCCTGGTGGGACCTCGTCGGCGGCATTCGGCAGGACATGCGACCGGGCCCGGCGCGGACGTGGGCGGCGTTTGGCGTCCAGGGCCTGGCGCCGTACTGGTTCGAGGTGCAGGCCACGGGCTACGTGGGAGCGGAAGGGCGGACGCACGCCCGTATCGAAGTCGAGTACGAGTTGCTGCTGACGAACCGACTGGTCCTGCAGCCACTGGTGGAGTTGGAAGTGTATGGCAAGGCCGATCCCGAGCGGCGCATCGGGGCAGGGATCAGCAGCCTCGAGACCGGCGTGAGGCTCCGGTACGAGATTCGGCGCGAGATCGCCCCGTATGTCGGGCTCAGTTGGGAACGCGCGTTCGGCGGCACGGCCGACCTCGCCCGCGACGCCGGCGATTCGGTCTCCCATGTCCGGCCCCTCGTCGGCCTTCGCGTCTGGTTCTGACGTCCAACCCCGCTTCGGCCCGGCGGCCCTGAGGATCTCATGCATACGCACGCCAACGCCCACGCATCCGCCACGTCGGTCGTCGACCCGGTGTGCGGGATGACGATCGATCCCGAGCAGGCTGCCGGTCACGTCGTGTTCGAGGGTGCGACCTACTACTTCTGCAGTGAGTCGTGTCTGCAGAAGTTCCGTGACGAGCCGGCGCGCTACGTGCCAGGGCCGACAGGGGTGGCGCACGCACTCCACGCAGGGGCGGATCCGCGGCCGACACCATCGCCGCAACAGCCCCCTTCACGGGACACGACCGCGTCCGAGACGGTCTACACGTGTCCGATGCATCCCGAGATTCGCCAGAACGGGCCCGGGGCCTGTCCCAAGTGCGGCATGGCGCTCGAGCCGGTCTTGCCGACGCCGACCCAGACCCAGACCGAGTACACCTGCCCCATGCACCCAGAGATCGTCCGCGACGCGCCGGGCACGTGCCCCATCTGCGGGATGGCGCTCGAGCCGCGCACGGTCGGGGTGGAGGACGAGGAGAACCCCGAACTCCCCGACATGTGGCGGCGCTTCGTGTGGGGCGCCATCCTGGGTGCGCCGGTGTTCGTGCTGGCCATGTCGGACATGGTGTTTGGGGCCGGCCTCGGCGGACGGATCGACCTTCGCCTCACCAACTGGCTCGGGCTTGCCTTGGCCACGCCCGTCGTCTGGTGGGCCGGCTGGCCATTCTTCCAGCGGGGCTGGGCCTCCATCGTCAACCGTAGCGCGAACATGTTCACGCTGATCGCCCTCGGGATCGGGGCGGCCTACCTCTACAGCGCCGCCGCGACGGTCGCACCCCAGTTGTTTCCGGACGGCTTCCGCATGCACGGCGTGGTCGAGACCTACTTCGACTCGGCCGTCGTGATCACCGTCCTGGTGCTGCTCGGCCAGGTGCTGGAACTTCGCGCGCGCGCCCGTACCGGCACGGCCATCAAGGAGTTGCTCGGCCTCGCCCCGAAGACGGCCCGACTGGTCACCGACGACGGTGAGCAGGACATTCCGCTCGCGCACGTGCATGTCGGGAACCGCCTGCGCGTTCGCCCCGGCGAAAAGGTCCCCGTGGATGGCGTGATCATCGACGGCCGCAGCGCCGTGGACGAGTCGATGGTGAGTGGCGAACCGCTCCCGGTTGAGAAGACGGCTGGCGCGCGCGTCGTCGGCGGGACCATCAACGGCACCGGGTCGCTCCTGATGGAGGCCGACCGCGTCGGGCAGGACACACTCCTGGCGCAGATCGTTCGGATGGTCGGCGAGGCGCAGCGGAGCCGCGCGCCGATCCAGCGCTACGCCGACGTGATCGCCTCCTACTTCGTCCCCGCGGTGGTCGCGACGGCCGTCCTCACGTTCGTCGTGTGGGCACTCGTGGGCCCAGAGCCGCGTCTCGCGCATGCCCTGGTCAACGCCGTGGCGGTGATCATCATCGCGTGCCCGTGCGCCCTCGGGCTCGCGACGCCGATGGCGATCATGGTGGGCACGGGGAAGGGCGCGCAGTCAGGCGTGCTGATCAAGAACGCCGAGGCGCTGGAGCGGTTCGAGAAGGTCGATACCCTCGTCGTTGACAAGACAGGCACCCTGACCGAAGGCAAGCCACGCGTCGTGGACGTCGTGACCGGGGAGGGCGCGGATCGGCGCGAGTTCCTGCGGTTGGTCGCCGGACTCGAGCAAGCCAGCGAGCACCCCCTGGCGGCCGCCGTGGTCGCCGGCGCGAAGGAGGCCGGCGTCGAGCCCGCGCCTGCCGAGGCGTTCGAGTCGCACACGGGAACCGGCGTCACCGGGCGGGTCTCCGGACGACAACTGGCGGTGGGGAATGCCACGCTGATGCGAGACCAGGGGATCGCGCTCGGCCCGCTCGCCGCACAGGCCGAGACCCATCGGGCCGAGGGTCAGACGGTGATGCTGGTCGCCATCGACAACCTGCTGGCCGGGATCGTCGCGGTGGCAGATCCAATCAAGGCGTCCACGCCGGAGGCGATTCGAGCCTTGCACGATGCCGGGCTGAAGATCGTGATGCTCACTGGCGACACGCGCGCAACCGCCGACGCCGTCGCGCGACGCATCGGCATCGACGCCGTCGAGGCCGATGTCCTTCCAGCGCAGAAGCGTGAGGTCGTCGCCCGCCTGCAGCAGGAGGGCCGAACCGTCGCCATGGCCGGCGATGGCGTCAACGATGCCCCAGCGCTCGCCGAGGCGGCGGTCGGGATCGCGATGGGCACGGGCACCGACGTCGCGATGGAGAGTGCAGGGGTGACGCTCGTGCGCGGCGACCTGCGAGGGATCGTGCAGGCCCGTCGCCTGAGCCGGCTCACGCTGCGCAACATCCGGCAGAACC
>JADHED010001062.1_pt1 | contig 25761 bp, 30 predicted proteins | sample 8952041 | NCBI WGS metagenome assembly JADHED01 (sample SAMN16124423, study PRJNA663239) | bioreactor sludge metagenome | isolation source: sludge (control) | place: India:Bengaluru | collected 2018-09-08
TTTTTACGTAAGACGATCTTAATTGGCTGAAAAGATATGCGAAAAAAACAGGCGATGGGCGATAGGCAATGGGGAAAACCCATTGCCTATCGCCCATCGCCTATAGCCTGTTTTATGCCAGATACCGGTGCAGTTTCTGGTAGCTGGGGAAGTCTCCGTCGATGAAGTCGGCACCGAGCTCTTTGGTCGAATCGCCGCCCTTTGTGATCCTCTTGATGGTGCACCGCATTTTCACCGGTGTCTTTTCATTGGGTATGCTGAAGATGGTGTCGAATTCAGAATCGTGGATCACCTCATAGTCCTGCGGTATGGAAATCCTCAGGCCTCCGAGCGAGATGCTGTTGACGATACCTGTCTGGAGGGTTGACTCTTTTGCTTCCTGGCTGTAGACGAAGGCAGGCAGCGACACGTCTTTGCGCTGATATCTCCTTCTTTCTTTTTTTGTTCCCTTGAGTTCCATCCTGTCTTTGACCTGGCTGCGAAGCATGTTCTCGATGATCGAAGAAAGCGAGCGCCTTTCAACGTCGGCTATTTTTTCCAGGGCCTGCTTCAACTCTTCGTTGGTCCTGAAGCATATCGTGACATCTTTTTTCATGCATCCCCCTTGAAACCGTTTCATCACCATGTAATTGCAATACAACAGTATAACATATAACTTAGATAATGAAAAGTGTGTATGAAGGCATCACGGGTGACTCCCATAATTTATAGGCTATGGGCTATGGGGGAACCGGAAGGCCCATTACAGGGGTTCCTATCGCCTCTTGCCCATTGCCTGTCCTCTATTCGCTCAACGGACGATTACCCGAAAACGGTTGATTATGGTATAATGAGCGGGAGGCCGTTATGCATCCCCGTATCGCTCGCACGAGCACGGGTTCTCAAAATATCCGGACACACGACCTTTGCCGTGCCGGGTGAATTCCAGGCAGGAGGCGTCATACATGAAGATATTTGTCACCGGCGGCGCCGGTTATATCGGTAGCCATGTAGTAAAACTCCTCGGTCAGTACGGCCATAATGTTCTCGTATACGACAACCTTTCAACGGGCCATGAATGGGCGGTCCTTTCCGGCACGTTCGTGCGGGGCGACCTCAGCGACCGCCGGCTGCTCACCGACACTTTGAATGATTACCGGCCTGATGCCGTCATGCATTTCGCCGCTTCTATACAGGTGGAGGAGTCAACGCGCGAACCGCTGATGTACTACCGGAACAATGTCGTCAACAGCATAAATCTGCTTGACGCCATAACCGACCTGGGCATCGGATATTTCATTTATTCCTCAACCGCTGCCACTTACGGGGTGCCCGGCACGAGCCCGGTTGACGAGAATGCACCGCTCAAACCCATCAATCCCTATGGAATGACAAAGGTGATGGTCGAAAAGGTCCTTCAGGACACTGCAGCCGCCCGGGGCCTGAAATACATAGCCCTGCGTTATTTTAATGTCGCGGGTGCTGACCCGGACTGCGAGATCGGGCAGGCATACAGCCGCGCCACGCATCTCATCACCCGCGCCCTCAGGACTGCGCAAGGGGCCCAGGACAGGCTATCCGTGTTCGGGACGGATTACCCCACCCGGGACGGGACCTGCGTGCGGGACTATATCCATGTCGCAGACCTGAGCGCGGCGCACCTTCTGGCGCTCATGTACCTCAGGCAGACCGGGGAATCGGACATTATGAACTGCGGCTACGGTCACGGATTTTCCGTCCTCGATGTTGTCAATGTCGCGAAAACTGTAACGGGGGTTGATTTCCCGGTAGAGTTTGCCGGCCGGCGGCCGGGAGACCCGCCGGAGCTTGTTGCCGATAGCACGAAACTCAAAAGGCTTACAGGCTGGAGCCCGCTTCACGACGACCTCCCCTTTATTGTCGAGACCGCCTGGAAGTGGGAGCAGAGACTCTCCCGGAAGGCAGGCGCATCGGATAGATGAGGATTTTTGCCACGGCTATAGCCGTTCTCCTGTTTTTTGCCTTTCTCTTCACCCGGGCACCGGCCTACCTCTCCTATTCCGAAAAGCCCCGGAAGGCCGACGTGGTCATTCTGTTCCTCGGGAACGAGTACAGGGAGCGAAAGGCCGAGGCTCTGCGCTTGATCCGTGACGGATACGCCGATTACCTTCTCGTCCCGGCCTACGGGAAGCTGCTCAGGGCTGCGGACCTCGGGCGGTCAACCCGGAACGGCGCTCCCTTGCGGCCCCCGCATTATCCCGGCTTCTATGAGGACACTCACATCGAGGTGCTCGAGGCGAAAAAGATCATGGACAGGAACGGGCTCACGTCCGCCATATTCGTCAGCTCTCCCTACCATATGCGCCGCATCAGGCTGATTGCCAACAGGGTCTTCACCGGCGGCGGTTACCGGACGACATTCGTCCCCACGCGGTACGAGAAGCCAACGAATGGCCTCTGGTTTTTCAGTCAGAACAATATCCGGAAGGTGGCCGGCGAATACGGTAAGATCGCCTGGTTCTTTCTGTACCGGTGGATGAAATAAGAGAGACAGCGAACGTTAAGCGGTAAGCGGTTTAAGACGGTGACATCAATAAGAGCAAAAAGAACCGCTCACCGGTCCTTTTTTATTGCTCACTGTTTACCGTTCAATTACCGCGGCGGAGGCCAACACCGTAAGTCACCAAGGGCAGGGAAAGGATGGTCGATGCCGACCTCCGTCGGGGTATTCTTAATAATCGCTCTATGTGAGGGGCCCGCAACCTGTTCGTTGCTCCCTTTTCTCTTTTGCTTCGGGCAATGCTTGAACAAGACAGTATGACAGCTTTCTTAATTTCCCCCTTCACCCCGCCATTGTCCCGAGACTTCCGATACACACGAACAATTATTCATTTTTTAAAGAACGGTCTAAATCCCTTAATTCCCGCAAATCTACTGCAGGTCCCAGCCGGACACCGAGAACGGGCTCGATGCCGCAGCGGCCGGGTGCCCCTTCGCGTGGCGCATTCTGTACCAGATCATGCCTGCTCCCACAACCCCGAGGGCGAGAATGATCTGGACAGAGTACCGCGTGAACGCCCCGGGCGCGTGCATCATTCTGAGCGTGAAAGGATCGGACAGGATCATCTCAGCCGCAACTTTTCCGAGTATGCCCGAACCGATGTATGTAATAACCGGGAACCGGCCCATAAGCCGTGATATTATCCCGCTTCCGAAAGCGACCACAGGAACGCTTAAGCCGAGGCCGAGGAACAGCAGTGCCGGGTTGCCCTTGCTGGCCCCCGCTACGGCGATGACATTGTCGAGGCTCATAGCAAGGTCTGCAAGCACTATCATCCCGATCACTTTCAAAAATCCGCCCGATGTCGCCTTCTCATCGTTTTCTGAATCCTTGTTCAGAAGTAATTTAACCGCGATGCCGAGTATCAGGAGGCCGCCGACGAGCTTCATGTAAGGCACGCTGAGAACTATCGCCGCACAATAGGTAAGGACTATGCGGACGAGTATCGCCGCAACCGTACCGAAGACGATGCCCCGGATGCGCCTTTTTAGCGGTAGGGAACGGGTGGCAAGGGCGATGACGACGGCGTTGTCACCGGAGAGGATGAGGTTGGCCATAATGACTGTGCAGAAATCGACAATGAACCCGCCGCCAAGATATGCGTTCATGAGGTCTGCTGCGCTTGTTATGTGTGCGGCGGCGAGAAACCCGGCCATTTTGGGCCATCCTCCTTGTATAGGTGTAGCAAGTATACCGGGTTCGTGATAAGCAGGAAATCGGGGTTTCCCTGAAATTAGGGGGGGAAATCCCTGATATGTGAGAGACTGCGAGGCGCGAGGCGCTCAAACACGGGCGAACACCATTGCTAACTGTCCGTAATGACTGATGATTTAGTGATTGTTGGGCGAATGCAACCTGCCAGTGGCTGGTGCTGGTTTAGATTGGTTTTTCCCCTTTAGCCTTTCGCCCCGATTACAAGGACGTCAAGCCTTCCCTGATGGCGTATTTCGTCAATTCGGCTACGGTCCGTATCTCGAGCTTGTCCATTATCTGCTGGCGGTGCGTTTCGACGGTCTTTACGCTGAGGTTCAATGTCGATGCGATCTGCTTTGTGCTTTTCCCCTCGGCAAGGAGCTGGAGCACTTCCCGTTCCCTGGCGGTGAGGACGGTAAAGACGGTGGATTCGCTTTTCGGAAGGTTATAGAGGTATTCTTTGACAACAATGTCCGTTATCCTGGGACTCAGGTACGACTGGCCCGACATCACAGTATGGACCGCATTGACGAGCTCTTCGAAGGCGCTGTCCTTGAGAAGATAGCCGGATGCGCCTGCCTTGAGCATTTCGAGCACGAATCTCCGGTCTGAATGCATGGAAAGGGCTATTATCTTTATCTCCTTGTTTTCCGAAATGATCTGGCGGGTCGCGTCGATCCCGTTCATTTCGGGCATGCCGATATCCATTATGATAACTTGGGGCAACAGTTTGCGCGCGAGTTTCGTCGCCGTAAGGCCGTCCTGGGCCTCAGCCGCCACTTCCATGTCCGGTTGCTTTTCAATAAGGGCCTTAAGGCCTTCGCGCATGATCTTGTGATCGTCCGCAATGACTATCTTCGTTTTCAATTGATGCCTCCCTCACGTGTAAGCGGCGCCTGCAGTACAATGCGCGTCCCCCTGCCTATCCCGGAACGGACATCCATGTGGCCGCCCAGCGAATGAAGCCTTTCTCGAATACTGAAAAGGCCGTATCCGCGGGCCTCCGCAAGATGATAGCTCTTTTTTGACGCGTTGAACCCCGCTCCGTCATCTGCCACGTGGATGGAAATACTGTCATCGATCCGCCGGATCGTGACCTTCACATGTTTTGCGTTTGCATGCTTGACGACATTAACAAGCAGTTCCCTGACGGCCGTGAAGAGGACGACCCTAATTTCATCACTGATCGCTTTGGGGGCATCGTCATTCTCAAATTCACAGCTGACGGCGTTTTGCTCTTCGAGTTGTTCGGCCAGCCATTCCACGGCCGGCTCCAGGCCGAGATCATACAGGATCGGCGGACTTAGCTCAAACGTCAGGGTGCGCCCGTAATGGATCGCTTGACCGATAAGGTCCCGTATTTCCCACAGTTCCTTCCTGACGCTTTCGTCAGGGATGAAGCTTTCAATGAGCCCCAGCTTCATCTTGGCGGTGGCATGCAACTGGCCGATGTGGTCATGGAGCAGGCTTGATATCCTCCGCCTCTCACGCTCTTCCGCGAGCGTCAGTTCAGACGCCAGCGCCCGGAGCTGCGTCTGATACTGGTTTATGCGTTCTTCAGCCTGCTTTCTCTCGCTGATGTCTTCGACCGTGCCTTCGTAATAAAGCGTTTTACCATCCTGGTCGCGTATGGCGCGGGCGTTCTCTCTGACGTGCATGATGCCGCCGTTTTGCCCGACCCTCCATTTCGCCTCGAGCCCCCGTACCCGTCCTTCACGTTCGAGCTTATCCTTGATCTTCTTGCTGAGATACGTCGGCTCGCAGCTCTTTCTGAAGGACTTCACCGCATAGAATTCGTCGAAGGAAGAGTATCCCATCATGCGTATCAGGGTGGGGTTTGCCATGAGGATCTTGCCGTCCGGATTCGTCCGGTAGATCCCCATAGGAGAATTTTCGAACAGGTTCTTGTACCGCTCGGCGCCCCTCCTTAACATCTCCTCGACCTGCTGACGGCGCTTCAGCTCCTGAACGAGACGCGAGTTTGCTTTCAAAAGCTCGCTTGTTCGTTCGATAACGCGGCGCTCCAGTTCCTCCTTCGATCTGTGCAGTATATTTTCCGCCATTTTGCGTTGCGTAATGTCGTTGTCTATCTGGAGGATGGCGACCGGGCCGCCCTTCTTGTCTGTCCTTAGCTTCCACTTGCTCTCGACGATAAGGTCCCGGCCGTCTTTTGTCTTGTGGGCCAGTTCGCCTTCCCATTTGCCGTCCGCCAGGAAGGACCGTCTGATGTCCGCCAGCGGTTCCGGGTATTCCGTTCTCAGAAGTGCCGACATGGGTTTCCCCATGGCCTCCTGGCTTGAAAAACCGAAGCGGTGCTCGGCGCCTTTGTTCCAGAAGATGATGCGGTCTTTCATGTCCCGGACCATGATCGCATCCTCGGCAATGTCGATAATCTCCGCCTGTTCGCGGAGCGTCGCCGCCTGGATTTCCAGTTCGTGCTGCGCGCGCAAACGTTCCGTTACGTCGCGGACGTTTACCATAATGAACCGGTCGCCCTTGTAACGGATCAGGGAGGATGTTATCTCGACATCTGTCAGGGACCCGTCCCTTCTCCGGTACTGGCGTATCCCCGAGACATGCTCCGTGTGCTTCAGGACGTGCTTGATATTGAGGAGGATGTCCTTCTTTTTCATTCCGATGATGTCGGTAACGGAGATACCGACTATTTCCTTCTCCGTGTACCCCATCATCCGTAAGAAACTCGTATTGGCTTCTATTATTTTTAAGCTGGACGGGTTGAACAAATAAACGCCGTCAGAGGAGTAGCGCACAAGGCGCCGATATCGGTCCTCGCTGTATTCAAGGGCCTTCTCGACCGACTTGAACTCCTCTATGGAGGCTTCAAGAAGTGCGGCCGCCTTTTTTACAGCCTCTACCTTGTCGGCGATATCGATGCCGACAGGCCGTTTCGTCGTGCCCCGTTTTTTCTTGGTCTCCATCTATGCAGGTTCCTGGCGGGCCCTTCCCCCGGCTCACGGCAAGCATAACGCTCCGGGATCCCCCGGCCGGTTGTTGCACGTGAAACATTATTCTTTACGCCCTCAGCCTCGTCGCCAGCAGGGCCACCCTTTTCCCGAGTTTCCGCGCATTTTCCAGTGTCTTCTCATCCGGCGCGCCCGTACAGGATACACCGTAATGGCCCGTTGCATCAAGGGGGTCACCGACGATGATCATGCCGTAGATCATCAAGGCCTGGATGATGGAAAACATCGTTGTTTCCTTGCCTCCCGACTGGTCTCCCGATGTAGCGAACGCTGCGCCAACCCTATCGCCCATTTTCTGGCGTACCCCGACGAACCGGTCAAAAACGTCCTTGAGCTGCGACGCCATGCCGCCGAAATAGACTGGCGAGCCCGCCACGATCCCCTCCGAGTTCAGAAAGTCCTCTTTTGTCACCTCGTCGGTGGTTTTCAGGACAACCTGAACATCGCCCGCTAATTTAACGCCTTCGGCAATGGCCTCTGCAAGTTTCTTTGTGTTTCCCGACCGCGAAAAATAAAGAACAAGGATCTGCATTCTTCCTCCGAATACTCAGTTCGCCGACCTCAGGGAAAGGGACCCCTCCCCGAGAGCGCCCGTTCAGGAATCAGCGAACCGGCTGGTGAGCGAAATACTGGTGTTTTCTCCGTTCCAGGCGTAGCTGTCTTTCCGCCCGGCAACCTCTTCGCCCTCTCCGTAACGTTTCAGAGCCTCCTCTTTCATGAGAAGGTACTGAAACAGCGAGTTCACCCTGAGGGTAACACCGGCGAGGCGCCCCTCACGAAAGCCGTATTCTATGGCGGTGAGCCGCGCCCGGCCCCAATGCGGCACCTCTCCCTGCTTTTCGTACAGCGCGTTGCCTGCGCAGTCCGTCCGCACATATCTCATCGTACCAAGCTCTTCTTTTGGTGTACCCCATGCAAAACCGCCAAACCCCTGCGGCTCGCCCTGAAATGCCCCCAGGCGGCCAATCCCGGCAAAGAGGGGCCCAAGGAGAGCGAGCATCATGACAATTATCATCCTTCGAGCGTGCTTAAGTTTCATCTTCCTCGACCACCACGCAAATGTCGGGACGGTTCCTGTGATATTCGGCATGATCGATGCCGTATCCGACAACAAAACCGTCGTCTATGGTAAAGCCGACATAATCGCCCTCGATGTCCACCTCCCGGCGGCACCGCTTGTCGATGAGGGCGCAGATCTTTAACGCCTTCGGGCTGCGCGCAAGCAGCATATCCCTGACCCTTGTCAGGGTCAGCCCGGAGTCGATTATATCTTCGACGATCACAACATTCTTATTTTCTATGTCCTCTTCGAGGTCCTTGATGATCTCGACATTCCCCCGCGTCGCCATCCGGTTCCCATACGAGGACACCCGCATGAAATCGATCCGCGACGGGTTCCTCACGCGCCGGACGAGGTCCGACGTGAAAACAAACGATCCCTTCAGCAGGCATACAAAAAGGATCTCCTCGTTCGCAAAATCGCTCTCGATCCGCCGCGCCAGATCCTTCACGGTATTCGCTATCTCCTCCTCCGAAAAAAGCCTCTTTAACATAGGCCCCTATCCTCATAATGCGTGGCGAAGCACGACTATCTCCCCCAGTGATGCGAGGTTCGACGGCGTAACCTCTATTTCTGCCACCCCCGGCTCAGTTACCGACGATTTCCCTTTTGTAAAGTCCGCCACCGGCGCTATCGGGAAATCACACTTCTCGGTCTTGAAATGCATGGGGATTGTAACGGCGGGTTTCACGTCCTTCACTATTTTCGTTGCTTCCGCCGGGTCGATCGTGTAAAAACCGCCCACCGGGGCCAGCAGCACGTCGATCCGCCCCATCCTCTTAACCGCTTCATCGTCCAGCACGTGGCCCAGGTCTCCCAGGTGCGCGATCCGCATGCCATCCGCCTCTACGATATATATGATATTTAATCCCCGCTCTTTCCCCCCCGACGGGTCATGAAAGGTGGGGATCCCCTGGATCGCCACGCCGGACCCTCTGTGCTCCCCCGGTGTGTTTATAAGCGTGAACTTTCCCTTGATGTCCCCTGTATAATTATGATCGTCATGGTCATGGCTCGACAGAACGATATCCGCCGCCTCGGCTATCTTGCCATAGGCAAGCGCTCCTCCGAAGGCACCAGACTGGTACGGGTCCAGTATGATCCTCGTCCCGCTTTCCGTTGTTATGAGAAAGGCAGAATGCCCGTACCATTTTATCTTCATCCTCTCCTCCCTTTTTTCCTTGATATTACAACTACTTTCCCCCACTGTCAAGGCCGGTCCCGGCCCCGTCTCAACCCGCGCCCCCCCTCCTGTCCCTCCTGTCGCCCCAAATCCCCATAATAACAGAGCATTCCGCCTCAATCCTTGTATCCGCGAACCGATTAGCGTAATCTATCTCCAGGCGGCTGCCCGCATTTGCCGCCCCGGGCCCTTACGCCTTACCGATGGAGGAACACAATGGGAGCAAAACAAATCCATGACGGAATGTATCTTGTAGGCAGTTCCGACATTACCGACGCCAGGGACTGCTGCATATACCTCTTGAACCTCGGCGACGAACTCGTCCTCATAGACGCCGGGGCCGGTGCGAGCGCAAATTCGATCATTGCCAATATCGACAGCCTCGGCTTCAAATCCGTACCCCTCACCACGATCGTCCTTACCCACTGCCATATAGACCACGTCGGCGGCGCTGCCGCCCTTCGCGACAAGTACGGTGCGCGGATCGTCATGCACAGACTCGACGCCGGCCCGGTCGAAACCGGGGACCAACGGCTAACCGCTGCATACTGGTACGGCGTAAACTTCCAGCCTCTTCCTGTCGACATCAAATTCTCAGGCCAAGAGCACACGCTTTCCGCCGGGCCCCATGACCTGGTCCTCCTCCATACACCTGGTCACACGCCCGGCTCCATCTCGGCCTATATCGATAAATCCGGAAAACGGGTCCTCTTCGGCCAGGACATCCACGGCCCAGTCCTTGCAGACTTCGGCGCCGACATGAAGGACTGGACGAGCTCAATGAATCGGCTTCTCGCCCTCAACGCCGACATCCTCTGCGAGGGCCACTTCGGCATCTACCAATCGAACAAGAAGCTAACGGCATATATTGAGCGGTATCTGGAAGAATATGGGGAAGAATAGGCGATGGGCGATGGGAAATAGGGAAAACGCTCACCATCCAGACTCCATCACCTATAGCCTGTTTTTTATTGTTTCACGTGCAACATCATATTGTTTTGTTAATGATTACAACTTGTTAGGATGTCTGCCACTCACCGCGCAGGTTCCCTGTCCGGGAAACGCAGCTCGCGCTCGATGTCCCGGATCTTTCGCGCGAGCATATTCTTGACCCGCGCCTCCATCTCCGTGAACTGCACAGAGGCCATGGCGATCGTCTTCCGTATCCTTTCGTTCTCCGGTTCCCACACTCTCAGGACCCGCCCCTGCACCGAGTGTGCTGCTGAGTCCATCACTATCGTCAGCGCGATATCGTCCCCGGCATTCAGCGCGTTAGACCGTTCATAGCTGAACCGTGCTCCCCCGATCGATACATCGATAAGGTTGACCGGTCTCCCGTGGATGGAAATCGTAAGCCCCGAGCTCCCCGGCGGTTCCAGGCGGAAGAACATCCGCAGGTTGTATTCCTCGGCCTCGCCTGCCTGCCTCAATGCCAGGGCCTGCACCCTTACGGTGGGGTTGAGCTCGTAATCGGCGATGAAGCCCGCGATGACCGCCGGAAACCCCATGCGGCGCAGTCGTTTCCCCGACTTGTCGAGGAAGGTGACAAATATCTCCTGTCCAAGGCGCGTGCGCGATATCGGCGGATCGGTCTGGGCCGCGATCAGCACATCCTCCCCGGCCTCATGTATGACCGAATTTCCCACATCGATTGTCTCCCTCATGTGGTCGACATTCACCACGAGGTTTATGTTGGTCCCCGGCCTTATATTCATTCTGATTGCCTGATCCATCTCCTGAACGGGTACGCCGCTATGACAAGGACCATGGTCACCCCGTCGGTATGGTTCTCCAGGGCGTGCGGCGCGCCAGCCGGTATCCATACCGAATCCCCTTCTTTCACTTCCTCGATCTCGTCCCCGACCTTCATGTGCCCACCGCCCCGATATATATGGTATATCTCCTCCACCGGGTCAATGTGCTCCTCGATAACCTTGCCCGGCTGCAGCGTCGCATACGCGAGGAACTCGATCCCCTCCATAAAATGGCTCGTCAATATCATAAAGGCGTCCGCGCCGCCGTGCGCCCTGTAGTGTGTCCCTGACACCTCAGGATCGTTAAAATGTCTGACTATCATATCTCTCCCGTCAAATAAAGTATCGGCAATCCTGTGCCATTTGATAACCTCCCGTTGCTCTTCACCGGGGTACGGCGCGCCCTTTCCTTTCTGATTACGAGATGTTGCGGCACTTCGTAGCCCGTCCGGGGCCCTCTTGAGGTTTTTCCATTATTACGGTATATCCCTTCAATGTCAATGTTTTTCGGCCCCGCCTTCCTCGGGCTCCATTGACACGCCGGCCTCTATTTTGATAGAGTTGCGTTACCTCTGAAGACGTAAGGGAAACAATGGAAATATCGAAACGAGCCGGCCGGATACCGCCCTTTTATGTGATGGAACTCCTCGAAAAGGCCCGCATGATGGAACTGCAGGGCCATAGCATAATCCACATGGAGGTCGGAGAGCCCGGGTTCGAAACCCCCGGCAACATAAAAGCCGCCGCCATAGAGGCCTTAAGCCAGGGCAAGACCTTTTATACACACAGCCTCGGCATTCCCGAATTGAGGCAGGCGATCTCGGACAATTATGCCGCCTCCTGCCGCGTCAAGGTCCCTCCCGACCGCGTAATAATAACGAACGGCTCCTCGGGGGCATTTACCCTTCTGTTCAATGCCCTGCTCGAACCCGGCAGGTCGCTCTCCCTGTCCGATCCCGGCTACCCGTGCTACAGAAACATCGCATCGCTGACAGACTGTGCCATAGAACCGATTCATGTTTCGGCAGAAGAAAACTACGAGGTCCTTCCCGGTCATTTCGATACGGTCAACCCCCCCGATGTTCTCATCATCGCCAACCCGTCGAACCCGACCGGCACCGTCTACCGGCCCGAAACGATTGCCGCCCTTCACGGGCGCCTTTCCAAGACCGGCAGCCTGCTGATCGTCGACGAAATATATTCCGGCCTCACGTACGATATCGATTTTACATCGAGCGCCTGTATCGCCGATGACATCATCATCGTAAGCGGTTTCTCCAAGGCCTACGCCATGACCGGCTGGCGCCTCGGATGGACGATCGTTCCTCCCGACCTTGTTCGCCCGCTCCAGAAGCTGGCCCAGAACCTTTTCATAGCGCCCCCTTCCGTCTCGCAGTATGCAGCCCTCAAGGCCTTCGACAGCACCGAAGAGCTTCCGCGCATGCGTTCCGTCTATAAGCAAAGACGGGATTTCCTCATCCCCCGCTTACGAGGCCTCGGTTTCACCATCCCTCGCATTCCCGACGGTGCGTTCTATATCTATGCCGGCATCGAAAACTTCGCCATGGACAGCATGGTCTTTGTCGAAAAGGCCCTTGCCGAAGCCGGGGTTGCGATAACCCCCGGCTATGATTTCGGTGCGTTCCGGGCGTCCTCCCACGTGCGTTTCTCATATGCCGACAGGCTTGAGAACCTCAAGGAGGGCTGCGACAGGCTCGAGGCCTGGCTTAAGGCAGTCTGAACCGCGCGCCATCCAACATATCTATAATGTTTTTTCCCCATTGCGCGATAAAACTGTAAAGGAGGCTTTGTGCCCAGGATAAGCCCCTCCGGGCTCGCACCCGGAATGATCACGGCGCGGCCGGTCGTTAACGCGAACGGAATGGTCCTGCTCGGAGAGAACACCGAGCTGACGACCGAACTTATAGACAGGATAAAGAGTATGGAGGTGGACGCTGTCCATGTCCACGGGACAAGCGCCCCCCTAAGGCCCAAGGAGGCGCTTCTGGCTGAGATAGAGGGCCGCTTCCGTCTCGCCGGCAACGACCCGAATACGGACACGATCAGGAAAGCCGTCATGCGGCATATAGAGAGCCTCTATGCGTAATATGGATGTCAGGCGCGTGCGGGAAAAGATCGAGAATGTAACGGCCCTTCCCACAATCCCCAAGGTGCTCAACAAACTCCTTGCCGTGATCGAGAACCCGCGGGTATCGCTCAATGAGATAAGCAATTTCATAGCCGGCGACCCGGCACTCACGACCAAGGTGCTGCGCATGGTCAACTCCCCCGTGTACGGTTTTCCCGGCAGGATCTCCTCCGTCAACCAGGCGGTCATACTTCTCGGTCTCACCGTCGTAAAGGGGCTTCTTCTCGGCGTCTCCGTCTTTGACCTTATGCAAAAGACAATGACCGGGCTCTGGGAGCACTCGATCGGATGCGCCATATTCTCACGGATAATTGCCATAAAAAAGGGGCACAGAGACCCCGACGAGCTGTCCGTAGACGGCCTGCTTCACGATATAGGCAAGGTCTTTCTTGTTCTCCAGTTCCCCGATGAATATCAACAGGCCCTCGCGGAATCCCGGCGGGACAGTCTCACCATCTACAGCTCTGAAAAAAACCGCTTCAACACGACCCATTCGAGCGTCGGGAGCTGGATGGCCCGCAAGTGGCGGTTCCCCGCCTCGCTCATCGACGTTATCGAGTATCACCACAAGCCCCAGCTCACGAAAAACACCCCGTTGGAATCCTCTATAGTCCATCTCGCGGACATTTTGGTCCGGTCCCGGGGATACGGTTTCCCCGGCGACGACTTTGTCATGCCGGTAGAGCAGGCTGCCTGGGATGTCCTGGGTTTCGACGAGGCGGACCTTGCAGAGATATTCAAAGAGGCCGAGGAGTCCCTCGGCATGACGGAAGACCTCGCGCTATGAGCACGGGCAAGGCCATCGTCATCATATCCCGGGATGTCGTGCTTTCCGAGATGCTCGACCGGGCCCTGGCGCGCAGGTACGGCGTGTTCGTCTTTCGCAGTATCCGGTCCGCGATCGATTACATTTATAACTCCCCGCCGGACCTGATCATTCTCGATACGCCGGAAAACGACGCCTGCTCGATGGAGATTCTCAACAATCTCAAGGGCGACCCCATTTTCTACCAGCTCCCCATTCTGCTCGTTGTGGACAGCAGCGCCAACGTCCCCGCATCGGACACGTTCTTTGTCGATGACTACCTGAAAAGGTCCGACATCGAGACCGAGGGGATGGCCCGCGTTTCCCTCGCCGTGCTGAGGTCCGAAAGGATGGTCGACGTCAATCCCCTGACGAAGCTTCCCGGCAACATATCCATAAGCCGGTGCATCCAGGCACGCATCGAATCCGGCGATGTCTTTGCCCTGGCCTATGCCGATCTCGATTATTTCAAGCCCTTCAACGACCATTACGGCTTTACCCGCGGGGACGAGATCATACGCATAACGGGGCGGCTCGTTCTCAACATCGTCAAGAGTAAGGAGCCCCAGACGTGTTTCGTCGGCCACATCGGGGGGGATGATTTCGTTTTCATCACCTCCGTCGATACCGTCGAGGAGGCCTCCGCCGAGATCATCCTGGCGTTTGACAAAATCATACCGACCCTCTATGACAGGACCGACCGGGACAATGGTTTCATCGAGACCCCCGACCGCCAGGGAAATACGAGGAGGTTCCCGATAACCACCCTTTCCATAGGCATTGTGACAAACCGGAGCAGGTCTTTCACCCACTTCGGCGAGATGACGGAGGTGGCCTCAGAGATGAAAAAACAAGCCAAGCAGTCCTGGGGAAGTTGTTATCTTTGCGACAGGCGCATAGCATGCTAAGGCCGCCCCGGTTTCAGGCCGTTTGCCGGCCGTATTTTTTCGTTGCCCAAAAGATACATCTGACGTAAAACTTACGTAGACCGGCAAAGAGGCCGCAAAATGACAACGGGCATTGTAAAAGACCCCCTCTATCTTGAGCATGTCTGCGGGGATTACCATCCCGAGAACCCCGCGCGGCTCACCCACATATACGCGATGCTCCCATCCATAGATTCCGCCGGCATCAGCTACATAGAGCCGCGGCCGGCCTCGCATGAAGAATTGTCGCGCATCCACGATCCTGCATATATCGAGAGCATTGCCGCCACCCGCGGGAAGTATGTCCCTCTTGACCCCGACACGGGCGCATCGCCCAGGACGTATGAGGCCGCCCTTCTCGCCGCCGGGGGCTGCCTCAGTCTTGCCGATTCCATAATGGCGGAAGATGCGACAAACGGTTTCGCCCTCGTGAGGCCCCCCGGCCACCACGCGGAAAGGGCGCGCCCCATGGGTTTCTGCATATTCAACAACATCGCCGTCGCCGCGCGTTATCTCCAGGCGGAGAAGGGCCTTGGCCGGATACTCATAGCCGATTTTGACCTCCATCACGGGAACGGTACACAGGGAAGCTTTTATTCCGACCCGTCCGTCCTCTATTTTTCCACGCACCAATACCCGTATTATCCCGGTACCGGCTGGTACGAAGAGACGGGCGCCGGGGACGGGAAGGGGTACACCGTCAATGTCCCCATGGGTTACGGTATGAACGACGACGACTATGTCTTCGTCTTCCAGGAGGTCCTCGTACCGATAGCCGACCTCTACAGGCCGGACATGATACTTGTTTCGGCGGGGTTCGACATATACCACGACGACCCGCTCGGCGGCATGTCTGTCACCGAATCGGGTTTTTCCGAGCTCACGCGGATCGTTCTCGACCTTGCTGCGCGCTGGTGCAATTCCCGGGCACTGTTTGCGCTCGAGGGCGGGTACGACCCCGAGGGCCTTGCCCGCAGCGTCAAAGCGGTCATCACCATGATGAAGGGTTCGCCCGAATTCACATATGAGAGGAAGCGAGACCCCTGCCGCGCGGTGGTGGGCCTCGTCAAAGATGTCAGGAAGGAATTAACCCGATACTGGGGAAATTTTTAGTTCTCGTCCTTCCACACCATTTCTTTCAATTCTTTTCCAACCTTGAAATAGGGGAGGCGTTTGGGCTCGACCTGAACGGTCTCGCCGCTCTTCGGGTTCCTGCCCCTGTATGCCTTGTATTCCCTCAGGGTAAAGCTGCCGAATCCGCGGATCTCGACACGTTCGTTGTTTATAATCGCCTTCTTTATGCTGTCAATAATCGTGTCAACGGCGATCTTTGCTATCTTCTGGTTCACGTTTATATCTGTCGCAAGCTTGTTTATTATGTCCATTTTATTCATTTCAGGCCCCTCCTGTTGTTAACTTTCTGAAATATATTTACAGGCATTCTTGAATATCTTCAGTCCGTCTCCCTCTTCCCCAACGTCTTCCCGTGTCCACCGGGGGTGCTGGGCCCGGCGCACATAAGCCTCCGGGTGCGGCATAAGGCCGAAAATTCTTCCCGTATCATCACACAGGGCCGCTATTGAATCCGCGGACCCGTTCGGGTTGTCCGGGTATGCCGCCGTTACAGCCCCCGCGCTATCGGCGTATTGCAGGACTATATTGCCCCCCGCCCTCATCGACGAAAGGTTCTCCGCCGAATCAACAACGCACTTGCCTTCACCATGCCGGACAGGAAGATAAATTTTATCCATATCATACGTAAATATGCAATGAGAAAATGGATTTGCCTTCAGGTACGTCCAGCGGTCCTCGAACCTTCCCGAGTCGTTCGCCGTGAGCGTGGCGGTCTGCTGCCCGTAGCTTTTCCCGATCGCAGGCAAGAGCCCTGTCTTGATCAGCAGTTGAAAACCGTTACAGATCCCGATGATTATCTTCCCGTTGTCAATGAACTTCGCGAGCTCGTCGATGAGCCGCCTGTTCGTCCCGGCAATTTTCTGGTGTTTCCACTTGACGCTTTGCGCCTTTGCGGAGCCGAGGTCGTCGCCGTCGAGGAACCCGCCCGGGAAATTGATGAAGCTGTAGGCGTGGATCTTCCGCGGGTCCTCTGCAAACTCGTTCATGTGGATCAGGTCCGGGTCAAAACCCGCGAGTCTGTTCGCATAAGCGGTCTCGTGCTCACAATTTATTCCGTTACCGAAAAAAACGGCGCTTTTAGGTCTTTTTCGTGTCATGTCGCGTAGCTGTGCAAGCCGGCCAGAAAAAAATTAACCCCGAAATAGGTCATGATAACGCTGGCGAATCCTATGATCGACAGCACCGCTATCCGCCTGCCCTTCAAGCCGCCGGCAAGCCGCAGGTGAAGGATAACGGCGTAAATGATCCACGTTATGAGCGACCAGGTTTCCTTCGGGTCCCAGCTCCAGTATGATCCCCATGCAAAATGGGCCCATACGGCTCCGGTAAGTATACCAGATGTCAGCATCGAAAAGCCAATAATAATGCTCCTGTAATTCATGTCTTCGAGGTTTTCGCGGGCCGGAATGGTCCCGTTCGGGCCGAAGAAATACAGCGCCCCGCAGATAAAAGAAATTGTAAACGCGGCGTACCCGAGAAAGCACGTTATAACGTGAATGTGGAGCCAGTTGCTCTGCAGCGCCGGTATCAAGGGCTGAATGCCCCTTTCGACCCCCGGCGAGAGCGACGCATATGCCATGAGCACGAGCGATATCCCGGAAGCAATGAACGTAACTATGGGATAGAGGCGTCTTTTGGGAATGCCTATCAAAAAAACGGACACGGACCAGGAAAAAAATATGAGGGATTCGTAATAATTGGAGAGCGGGGCGTGGCCTATCCCGAGCCGGTACGACAGGGCCCATCGCATCAGGATCCCTGCCGCCTGAACGGCGGCCGCCGCATACAGGGCATACTGGACCGCCGCGAGAAGCGCCTGCCTTTTACACACAAAATACAGGATGTGGAAAAAGAAGAGTGCGAAGTATATGATCGTCGCCAATCCGAGCAGGGTGTGGTCGGTGATCACGCGATCCCTCCCCCGAGCCTTTCGATCTCCTTTCTGAAGGCCTCCCTGTTCCGGGAAGTGGTCCCGGCGACGACGAGGGTGTCCGGTCCCCCGGCCACGTATATCCTTCGGTGCGCCGTGAAGAAATTGATATAAAGCCCGGCAAGCATCAGCACGAACCCGCTCAGTACGGCCGGCACACCGGGGTCGCGCGAGACCTCGAGCCCGGTGTGATAGAGCCCGCCAATCTTTACGAGGGACACCCTCGAGCCTTTTAATGTGTGCGATCTCATTTTTTCAACTTTCTCGAGGAACCACAGGGCCCTCGCGCCGTCCGGGTCCATATACGCGACCATGACGCCGGGCCCGAGACCGTGAACGTCGTCCGCATGCCGCACCACCATGAACGGCACTTTCGCGTCCCGGGCGGCCTCCCCCTCGGCAAGCTCGAACGTTCTGCCTTCCCCCGTGAAGGTATAGATGTTCGTGCGGCCGTAGCTCGACTGGTAAAAATATATGCCCCGGTACGAAAGGGGTTCGTTCACGCGTATCCGGCCCCGCTTCAGGACGTTGCCCTTATCGTCCAGGATCTCGATGTCGCTTGCGTATTCCTTCGGCTGACCTGACGGGTACAGCGTCACCCGGAAACCGGTGCATCTGACCCTGAAGCCAAGCACGACGGCGGACTGCCCGGGCTTGCGGGACATCGCCGCGGACGCCTCGTCCCCGGGCCTCAACACCAGGTACGCCTTAAACCCCGCCATGTTCCCGATAAGGCCCCCCGCGAGGACCAAAAGCACGCTCGTATGGATAATAACGACCCCCCACCGGGAGAGACGCCCCTTTTCGAACAGTTCGATTCTTTCCGATATGCGCACTCTCTTGTACGAAGGTCCTATCCTCCGGATGACCTCCCCCTTATTGAGAGGGGAAGTGACGAAGCCGAAACCTGCCGAAACGAGCCCGGAAAGGTCACCGGTATGCCTTTCCGCCGGGCCCGTTAATCTTCTCAGGCGTTGAAGTGTGCACAAAAGAAGGTTCAGCGCAAACACGCCGAGCAGAAGGTAAAACCAGGGAGAATGGTACGCATCGTCCAGCCCGAAAAGTTTTATAAAATGGTATGCCTTTTCGGAGTAGCGGGAAAGATATTCCTCCCGGGACGCCCCCTGCGGCACGAGGCTGCCCACGATCGATGTCGCCGCTATAAGCGACAGGGTCACGATCGTGAGGCGCACAGACACAAGAAAACGGAAGGCCCGAACGACCAGCCGGTTCCCCGTTTTATTGTTTTTTGTGGCACTCATTGCACTTCGTGGGAGCGTTCACTTTTTTCGCTACCGATTCTTTGTGGCAATCAATGCAGTTCTTATGATATGCGTCCTTTATCGGCGGGGCGCCGTCCTTCGCGTCGTTGCGGTCATGGCACGGCATGCACCCGCCGGGCTCCCCGGGGGTTTTGTCCTTATGATGGCAGACGACGCAGTCGACCTTTGCCTTTTCCGTATGGAGGGGGTGGGAAAACGCCACCGGGGGGAGTTTGGCCCCGTCAAGCTTCAGCATTGCGGGCCCGGCCGTTTTCTTCTGGGCGTATGCGGCCTGGAGCAGGATAGCAACAAAGGCGATCATTACCGCAATCCCCGCGAGGACCATAAATTTCCTATTCATTCGCCATCACCCTGTCGTGTCGTTTCTCAGTGAATCCTATCGCAGGAGGCCTTTCCGGGTCAAGGCTCGCTTGCGCTTATAAACTACGCTTCACCTTTCCTGTACCCGACGGCCGTGTGGTAGGCCGCCCTGTCAAAAAAATAGACCAGCCGCTCCCCGAGTTCGAACATCCGGTATATGTCAACCGCCCTTTCCCAGACGCCGAACGAATATGTGAACATCCACACGTGTTTCTTGAGAAGGGACAGCGAGCTTATCGCCTCTTCAAGGGGAACGCCCCCCTCCTTGCGCTCACGGCCGAGGCTCCGGTAAAACGCCGTGAATTCGCTCTCGCTCTTTTCCTTCCTCAGCCAGGCACCGAACTGCCCCATAATGATCATGGCCCGGCCCCTGAGGTCGTGCCTGCTCACCGACCGGTAAGACCGCGTCGACGGGTTTGTCATTATGTCGTCGAGCCAGAGCTCCACGATCTTTCCGGAATTCTCCTCAACCGCCTGGGCAAGCTCGTCCGACAGGAGGACCACTGGGTAGCCTATCCGGTCCTTGACGGTGCTTTCAACGAAGGTTTCAAAGGAATCGTGTATGCTCCAGAGCTCCTTCTTGAGCTCTATAAACCTGGCAACGGCCTTTTCCTGCGAATCGAACGCGAGCTTCGGGAGGTTCATGACCGGAAAGTACCGCGCATCCCACGCGTCGTCCCCCGCCTTTTCGATGCCGCCTGTTTTCTCGACCTCGAACGTGACAATGAGCAATTCGCCGTACATGGGGTTTATATGCGAACCCACGTCAAGGAGCTGGACGATCTTCCCGTCAACCCCCGCCTCTTCCTTGAGTTCCCTTAAGGCCGCGTCCTCGATGCTCTCGCCCGTCTCCGCGAAACCGATCGGGCAGCACCACATGTCCTTGAACGGCTCCTTGGCCCTGCGGACGAGGAGGACCTCCCGTTTCTGGTTGACAAGAACTACCGAGGCGACCGGCAGGGGATTTTCGTAATATACCGTACCGCACGCGGTACAGACCTGCCGGTGCTTTCCCTCGAGAAAGTCGGTGGTGAGCGGTTTCCCGCAATGATTACAGTAGACCTTTGTCTTCATGCGCGTGCCAGGAATATCCGGTCGTTCTTGTTGAACTTCAACTCCCCTTTCCTGCGAAGCTCGGAGAGCATCTTCTCGCGGACGATCCGGGGATCGACATCCTTTTCGATAAACTCTCTCTTGAAATCAATGTACCTGGCAAGCGAGGCCTCGTCCCCCCGATGAAATACGAGCGAATTCGGATAGTCGATATGGCGCACGTCCGTGAAAAACGGGCGCAGTATCGTCGTCCCGTTTTCCGCGGAAAAGCGTTCTATCACCTTCCTCAAGTTCCTGAAATCAAAATAGTGCTGGCCCTCCTCAAGCATCGACGCGCTGTGTGTCAGGCACAGGAAAAGCCCGCCGGTCCTTAAAAGCCGCGCTATCTCCGGAAGAAAACCGGGGAAAAAATAGAGCGAGTACAGGGAAACGATGAGGTCGAAGCGCGCCGTTGAAAGCCCCGTCGCCCCGGGAAGCGTCATCCTGAAAAAAAAGACCTCCCGGGCCTTCGGCCGTGCCGCCTCCAGAAAAGGCTTTTTGTTCTCCTCGAGGCAGTCGATGCCGCCTATGGTATCGAGGCCGGCCGGCACAGCCTCTTCGAACCATCCGTACCCGCAGCCGAGGTCGAGAATGTCCCGTATGCCGTTATCCCAGGGGATGGCGTCCCGCACAACCCGCCTGATGTCTTTCTTGTTCTCCGAATGGTGCTGGATAATGGTCCCCACCTCGGCATGCACCGCCAGATCGGAGTAGCTTTGTATGATCTCCCCGGTTTGGGCCTCCACTTCCGCCTGTTCCATAGATCAAAACCCCCTTATCCCGAAAACCGGTCCGACAGGGCCCCCTTGCCCTCCCTGAGGACCTCGACCGTATCGTCCGCAAGCCTCACGACCGTGGACGGCAAACCGCCGAGGATGCCCCCGTCCACGATCAACGATACGTTCTTGCCGAATGTCTTTTCGATCTGCCGGGGGTCCGAGATGATGTCCCCGCCGGCGATCCGCGCGCTCGTGTTGATGATCGGCCTCCCGCAGAGGTTCGTAATTCCCACCGGCACCGGGTGCGACGGTATCCTCACCCCGACCTCTTTCCTGTCCGTCATGAGAAGCTTGGGTATTATCTTCCGCGCCTTCAAGACAAAGGTGAAGGGGCCCGGAAGGTACCATTTGACGATGTCGAAGGAAAAATCCGTCAGAACCGCGTAAACGCTGATGTCCTTCATGTCCCTGCATATAATGCTGAGCCGGCTCTTCTCGTCGAGACGCTTCATTGCATACAGCTTCCGTATGGACTTTATATTGAAAAGGTCGCAGCCGATCCCGTAGTATGTGTCCGTCGGGTACGCGATTATCCCGCCTTCCTGCCACGCGCCGACAATGAGGTCGGTTATCTTTTTTTTCGGCCTCTCGGGGTTCCACTCGACTATCATGCTTTTCTCGCTACCAGCTGCGCCGTGATTCTGACCTTTCCCGGGCGGTCATGCGCCCCTTCTTCGTAGTGTATGGTCTCAAACCCCGGGAAAAGGCTTAAAAGCTCCCCGTCATCGAGAAGAAAGGCGGGGTTCCGGCGCCGGTCCGCCTCGTTCTGCCTTTTCAGAAAGGTCTCATATATAAGTATACCACCCGGTTCGAGGATTTCCGCAATATCCCGCGCTATTTCGCGCAGCAGGAAGAAGAACACGACGACCCCGCCGAACGAGCCCTTTTTAAACGGGAGGCCGGAGGCGTCGCCCCTCACGATATCGACAGGGTACGCCGGCAACCCGGCCGCTTCCCGGGCAAGCTTGATCGCCTCGGACGACAGTTCGAGGCCGGTCATCCTGCATCCCCGGGACGCGAGGTAGGCCGCGTCCGTTCCCCTCCCCATCGCAATATCGAGGACCCGCCTTCCCGCGAGCAGGCCTGCAAAACTGACAAGAAGGTCGTGCGGGGCCCCGGGGCCGTCGTAAAACCCGGCCCGGTACCTTTTGTCCCAGTCAGGCGGTGCGGGGCCCTTGTCTTTTCGTGCCAAATCGATCTCCCGTCCGAGCTAGTATTATAGTCTATTACCGGCGGTTAATGGATAGCTTTTTTTTAAGCGGGGTGTTATATAAGAGCCATGGCCACCAGAATAGTTTTTCTCGACTGCGATGGCACACTTACAACGGTCAAGAGCAGTTGGGAGCACCTCCACAGGCGGCTTGGCCTCTGGACGGAGAACGCGGACGAATACCAGGCGCTTTTCCGGCAGGGAAGCATAGACTATCACGAGTTCTGCCGGCGCGACGCCCTCCTGTGGAGGGGTGTTGCGCTCGATTCGGTCCTGCCCATACTTTATGACATACCCTACCAGCCCGGCGCGCGCGACCTCATCCGGTCCCTGAAGGGGGCGGGCGTTGTCACCGTCATTATATCCACGGGCCTATCGTTCCTGGTCGAAAAGATAAAAAGCGAGCTCGGTATCGACCATGCGTTTGCGAACGACCTCCTCGTCGCCCGGGGTACGCTTTCGGGCGAGATACGCATAAACGTCGATTATGACATGAAAGGGGACATTGTCCGCTCCATGCTCGAGCGCCTGCGCTTCGGGTTCGGCGAGGCGTCCGCGATCGGGGACGGCGAGGGCGACAGGGGGATGTTCGAAGAGGTCTGCATGCCCATCGGCTTCAATATCAACGGCGGTTCGGCGAACTTTCCCGGCCGGACCCGGTATATCAACGAACTGCGCGAAGCAAAATATCTCCTGGGGGTCGGCCGATGAACCTTTCCCTGCCACGCTTTTTTTTGCTCGCCGGCCTGTTCCTTCTGTTTCTTCTGCCGTCCTGCGCGCCAAAGAAGATCGCGATCTACGATACCATTCCCCGGGGCCTGCGGGGAGATGTCGTCCAGACAGCCCTTGCCCAGCAGGGCAAAAAATACAGGCTTGGCAACAAGGGGCCCGATTATTTTGACTGCAGCGGGCTCGTCTATTACAGCTACCGGCAGGCCGGTGTTTCCGTGCCGCTTACCGCCGAGGCACAGGGGCGTTACGGGGCCGAGGTGCCGCGCGGCAACGTCCAGCCGGGAGATCTTGTGCTTTTCAAGATAAAGAGCGACGACCATATCGGGATCATGGTGAACTATTCCGATTTTGTCCACGCATCCAAGTCCCGCGGTGTTGCCGTCGACTCTCTCAACCTGCCCTACTGGCGCCGCTATCTGACCGGTTTCCGGTCGGTCCTTTACTAAGGGAATGCGTTGCCGGCCCCTGGCTAACACGGCGAAACGTAAGGGTGTTCCGTTCCGCTCTCCGGCCGGCCGCCGGTTCGCCGATGTCCCCGGATAAAACTGTTGACTTGAGAAAAATTGTCCTGTACAATAAACTCATTACGTTTTCCGGCACAACACTGTTGACAAGCTTCTCAGTTAAATTATGAATTAATTCTAGCCTCTGGGGTACTTACTAATTTTCCACATATGTTGAAAAGTTGTTGAAAAAATCCGTGCCATGTCTGATATCTTATCCCAAATAAAGCCCAAGATTGCTTCGCTTGTCAGTGAAGACAGCTTCAAGACCTGGATCGAGCCCCTGACTTTTATCGACCTTCAGAACTCGACATGCCGGGTAGGCGTTCCGAATGCGTTCTTCCGGGACTGGGTTGCAGAGAACTTCGGGCCCATCATCGTCACATTGCTCAGGGACGCAATAAAGGAGGATGTAAAGATCGAGTATGTCCTGAAAAGGGATGAAAAGGCAACCGAGGAAAAGAAAAGGGTTGTTGTAAAGAAAAATATCAGCTACAGCCAGTTTAATCCACGGTACACGTTCGAGAACTTTGTTGTCGGCTCAAGCAACCAGTTCGCCAACGCCGCCTGCCTCGCGGTGGCGACGAACCCGGGAAAGACGTATAATCCCCTGTTCATTTACGGCGGGGTCGGTCTCGGGAAAACCCACCTCTTAAATGCGGTGGGGAACTTCCTTGTAAGGCACGCGACGATCAACCCCGAGCGCATCTGTTACATCACGGCGGAAACCTTCACCAATGAGCTTATCAACTCGATACGCTTTGAGAAAATGGACGACTTCCGTAACAGGTTCCGCAAGATGGACATCATTCTCATCGACGATATTCAGTTCATCGCGGGCAAGGAAAGAACACAGGCCGAGTTTTTTCATACCTTCAATACCCTCTACGACAATATGAAACAGATCGTGGTAACAAGCGACAAATTCCCGCGGGACATTGAAAATTTCGAGGAGCGGCTGAAGTCGCGTTTTGAATGGGGCCTTGTCGCCGACATACAAACACCGGATATTGAAACAAAGGTTGCGATCCTTAACAAGAAGGCCGAACAGGAGAAGATCGACCTGCCCCTCGATGTCGCCTTCTTTATAGCCACCCATTCTGAGGATTCCATACGGTCCCTCGAAGGCACTCTCATCCGTGTCGGAGCATATGCCTCACTCAACCAGGCCCTCATCACGACAGACCTGGTCAAACAGATCATGAGCCATATCATCAAGGAAAAAAATAAGGAAATAACGATAGATATGGTGCTGAAAGAGGTGTCTGCCCATTTTGGCGTCTCGCTCTCCGACATGCGTTCCAGCAAACGCATACGTTCCATCATCCTTCCGCGGCAGATCGCCATGTACCTGGCCCGCAAGATGACAGATTCATCGCTCGTAAGTATCGGTGAAAAATTTGGAGGAAAGGACCACGCGACGGTCCTGCACTCCATTCGGAAAATAGAAAGTGAATTAAATGTGAAAAAGGAGTTGAAAAGTACTGTTGAAAAGATAGCCCAAAAATTGAAATCAACATAATTCAACAATCCGCAAATCTTTTTAACAGGCCACGTTTTTATTTTATCGAATGTTTTCAATAAAGTATAAAGTTTTCAACATTTTAACAGCACTTACTGTTACGAGGAGTTAAAAGATGAAAATAGTATTAGAGAAAAATACGATCCTCCAGCCGATCTCCAAGATAGTTTCCATTACCGAAAAAAGGTCTCTGATGCCCATCCTTTCTAACATACTCATAGACTTTAGTAAGAAAAGGACAACTGTATATTCTACAGATCTCGAGGTCAGCGCCATAACCTATATCGATTTCATGACGGAGAACGAAAAAAAAGTCGTGGTACACGGGCGTAAATTTCTCGAAATACTGAAAGAGCTCGATAATGAAGAGATCGAATTCATTTTTGAAGATAATGTCATGACGATAAAACAGAAGATGACAGAGATATCCTTGAGTTTGCAGGACCCTGAAGAATTCCCCGAAACAAAGGAAATATCGGGTAAAGAGGAGTTCGTAGTGCCGGGCAGCATCCTTCTGGAGATGATAGACAAGGTCGAATTTGCTGTCTCTGTCGATGAAACGCGCTATATACTGACCGGCATGTACATGAGAGGCCAGGACGGCAAGGTGGCCGTTGTCGGGACGGATGGTTTCAGGATGGCC
>JADHED010001063.1_pt1 | contig 25722 bp, 17 predicted proteins | sample 8952041 | NCBI WGS metagenome assembly JADHED01 (sample SAMN16124423, study PRJNA663239) | bioreactor sludge metagenome | isolation source: sludge (control) | place: India:Bengaluru | collected 2018-09-08
AAGGAGATGCTGCCCCTGGTGGCCAAGCCCATCCTCCCGTACGGGGTCGAGGAGGCCGTGGCCGCCGGCGTCCCGCAGATGCTCCTCGTCACGGGCCGCGGCAAGAACGCCATCGAGGACCACTTCGACATCAACGTCGAGCTCGAGAGCTTCCTCGAGGCGCGGGGCAAGTCGGCGCTGGCACGCGAGATCCGCGAGATCTCGGACGCGATCCAGATCGCCTACGTCCGCCAGGGCGAACCGCTCGGCCTGGGGCACGCCGTGCTCTGCGCGCGCGAACTGGTGGGCCAGGAGCCCTTCGCCGTCATCCTCGCCGACGACGTGTACGACGCCCAGCCGGCGGCGCTGCGGCAGCTGATCGACGTGTTCGAGCAGCGGGGCGGCCCCGTGCTCGCCGTGGAGCGCGTCCCGATGGAGGCCGTCAGCAGCTACGGCGTGATCGCGGGCGAGGCCCTCGGCGAGGGCGTGTACCGCATCGACGACCTCGTGGAGAAGCCGCCGCGCGAGGAGGCGCCCTCCGACCTGGCCATCATCGGGCGCTACGTGCTCACGCCCGACATCTTCCCGATCCTGGCCGACACGCGCAGCGACCGCACCGGCGAGATCCAGCTCACGAACGGGCTGCGGCAGCTCCGCAGACTGCGGCCGCTCTACGCCGTCGAGGTGAAGGGCGTGCGCCACGACACGGGCAACAAGCAGGGCTTCCTGCGGGCGATGGTGTACTTCGCCCTGCGCCGGCCCGACCTCGCCGACCAGTTCCGCGCCTACCTCAAGTCCCTGTCACTGTAGGGGCGGCCCTTGTGGCCGCCCACCTGCCCGCCCGCGTGGCCGCCCGTCGCGGGTCGGCCGCGGAACCGGCGGCCCTCAGTCCTTCTTGCCCCCGTCGCCGCCGGACGCCGTGGCCGGCGCCGCGTCGGACTTGGCCTCGGCCGGCTTGCTCTCGCCGCCCTTGTCACCGCCGGCCGCGCTCGACGCCGGCGTGGCGCCGCCGCCCTTGCGCGCGTAGTCCGTGATGTACCAGCCCGATCCCTTGAACTGGATGGCGGGCGAGGACAGCAGCCGGCGCACCGTGCCGGGGCAGGCGGGACACGCCTCGACGGGCGCGTCGGAGAACTTCTGGATCACCTCGAAGCGGTGACCGCAACTCTCGCACTGGTATTCGTAGAGGGGCATGGCAGTGATCACTCGAGCAACGCACCGCTGTCGTCGGCGCCGAGCATCAGGCGCCGCTGCGTGGTGAAGGGGACCAGCCCGTTGCCGAGCAGGGTGTCGTGGAACGTCTTCAGGGAGAAGCCGGCGCCCTGCGCCGCCTCGACGTCGGCGCGCAGCTTCAGCAGCATCAGCTTGCCCAGGGCGTAGACCACGTAGGAGGGATCGAAGGTGCCGCGTTCGGCCTCGCGCCGCGCCGACCCCTCCTCGAGGAAGGCCTCGTCGCGGAAGAAGCGCACGCCCTGCTCCACCGACCAGTCCTCCACGTGCAGGCGGATGCCCACCACCAGGCGGGCGAGGCGGATGAGCGCCTCGGCGAGCTGGCCGAGCCGGACGCTCGTCTTGCGCTTGTTGAACCCCTGCTCGACCATCAGGTGCTCGGCATAGTGCGCCCAGCCCTCCACCATCGACAGCGGGGCGAACGCGATGGACTTGCGCAGCGGCGACTCGATCGCCCGCACGTGCTGGAAGTGCAGGAAGTGGCCAGGGTAGACCTCGTGCATCGCGATGGCGGGCAGCGCCGCCTCGCTGAAGTCGCGCAGGTGTTCCTCCTGCCGCTCGGGCGGCCACGCCGGGTCCGCGTCCGTCAGGTAGAAATAGGTGGGCAGCGGGCGGCTCTCGAAGGGCCCCGGCGTCCACAGGCTGGCGAATGTCCAGCGGTAGAACTGCGGGGTCGGCGCGACGATGACCTCGCCGTCGGGCACGGTGACCAGGCGGTGCTTGGTGAGGAAGGCCACCAGCTCCTGCAGTTGCTGGTTGGCGAAGGCCACGAGCTGCCCGGCCGGCGGGTGCACGCCCTTCACCTTGCGCCACTCCGCCGCCGGGTCCTTGGTGCCGGTCTTGCCCGCGGCCAGGCGGCGGAACTCCTCCTGCGTCTCGGCCAGCTCCCGCAGCGCGATGTCGAGCAGCTTGTCGGCCGACAGCGTGATCCCCTCTTCGAGCTTCAGCTTCGTCTCGAAGCGGTCGCGGCCGAGGCGGAACGAGCCCTTGGTCTTCGGGGCCACCTCGTTCTCGAGGTACTCCGCGTACTCGCCGATGGACCGCACGGCGTCCTTCGACGCATCGTCGAGGTCGCCGAGCAGCGAGAGCTCGTCCACCGAGGCGAAGGCCCGCGGCAGGTCGCGTTCGATGAAGCCCTGCACCCCGCGGAGCGTCTCGAGGGCCGTCTTGACGAAGATGCCGGCCGGCTCCTTGACGTTCTCGCGGGCCTGCGCCAGCAGGCGCGGGGCCTGGCGCAGCTTCGAGAGCACCCGGCGGGCCCGTTCCTCCGCCGGCGCGTAGGCGAACAGCGCCTGCGAGGCGAGGCTGAACGCGAGCGTCTCCGCGTAGAGCTGCGGGCTGCGCTCCCAGGTGCGCAGTTGCTCCAGCTCGTACTGCCGGGCCCGGATGTGGCTCTCCAGCACCGGGCGCTCGATCCGCTGCACGGGCGTCAGCGTCTCGGGGCGCATCGCGTCCAGGCGGCGGCCGAAGGAGCCGAGGTCGCGGCCGAGGCCGTCGAGCGACGCCCGCGAGAAGTCCTCCAGCAGATCGTCGTGCGTGTGCACGCCGTCACCGGCGGCCGTGGTTGGGAACGCCTCGTGCAGGAACGCGAGGTAGTGGTCGACGAAATGGGGCAGCGGCTCGGCCGAATACATCGTCTCGTGCCGTGTGGCGGTCGGAAGAACGTACGTGGATATCGCGGCCCGGAGCCCCTGTCCCGCACGGGACGGGGACGGCCATCCCGCAATGCTACAATACGCGGCCCGTCAGGCTGAAACCCGGCGGCGGCCGATGCCCGGCACCCTCTTCCTCGTCGCCACCCCCATCGGCAACCTCGAAGACATCACGGCCCGCGCCCTGCGCGTCCTGCGCGAGGCCACGGTCGTGGCCGCCGAGGACACGCGGCGGACGGCCGGCCTGCTCCGGCACTTCGGGATCGCCACCCCGCTCACGAGCCTCCACGAACACAACGAGCACGACAAGGCGGCAGCCCTGCTCGACCGCGTGGCCCGCGGCGAGTCCGTCGCCCTGGTGTCCGATGCGGGAACGCCGCTGGTGTCGGACCCCGGCGCCGGGCTGGTCCGCGCCGCCCGGCACCGGGGGCTGCGGGTCGAGGCGATTCCCGGGCCGAGCGCCGTGCTCACCGCCCTGACGGCCTCGGGCCTGCCCTGCGAGACGTTCACCTTCCTTGGCTTCGTCCCGGCGCGCGCCTCCGAGCGGCGCCAGTGGCTGACGCGGGTGGCCGCGGAACCCCACACCGTGGTGTGCTTCGAGGCGCCCCACCGCATCCGAGACACGCTGGCTGCCATCGACGAGATTTTTGGCGGACGACAGATTTCGCTCGCCCGGGAACTGACCAAGGTCCACGAGCAGGTGCTCACCGGGTCAGCGGCCGAGGTCCTGGCATCCCTCCACGAGGAGCGCGGGGAGTGCACGCTGGTCATCGCGCCCGACGCCGGGCCGGTCACGGGGACCGATCAGGCCCCGAACGACAGGCAGGCTTGGCTTGATTTCAGGCAATTAACCGAAAGAGAAGGGTTCGGTCGCCGGGAAGCGGTGACGGCGCTGGCGCGACGCTACGGACGCCCGGCCAACGAGGTCTACGCGGCGATCGAGCGGGGCAAGGCCGAGGGGTAGGCGGCGTTCCGGCGCCCTGCCGGCAGGCCTCACGACCCAGGTGTCTCTCGCATCTTCCGCACGCGCGAATTCGTAGGTCCCGGCCGAGGGCCCCGCGAATCACCCAATGAGAATGGGTCTCCGGACGATGTTGAAATTCAAGGTCTGACCCCAACCGGGCCTTGAAAGGGCGCTGGCGGAGGTCAGGGGCGGTGCGGCAGCCGCTCGAGGCCCACCAGTTTCCACGCGCCTTCTGTCGTACGCCAGAAATAGGCATGCATGGGTTGGGTCCAGGTCGCAGGCGCCCCGGCCCCGGCCGCGATGGCCACCCGGACGTAGGCGGCCGTCCCCGAGAGGAGGCCGGCGGGGGCCACCTGTCGCAGGCCGCCCTTGGTCTGGCCTGCCTCCCGCACGTCGCCCGTCGCGTTGTCGAAGGTGGCCCAGCTGACCACGTACTCCCCCGGTGCCGGCGCCACGCCGGCGTCCACGGCGGCGTTGGCGAACGACAGCGTCCCGGCCGCGTCGATCGCCGGGTCGACCACCGGGTTGATGGCCGGCAGGTAGCGGGCGATGATGGCGTCGCGGCGTTCACGGAGGAAGGTGGCGAGGCGGGCTTCCGCCTCGGAATCGCCGAAGCGGCCCTGCGCGATGGCGGCATCGATCATCGCGTTGCCGATGCCCTGCAGCTTGCGCGCGGCCCAGAACTTGTCGTCCTCACGCGCCCGGAGGAAGGCCGCGTTGGGGAAGCGGGGCGTCCACAGTTCGGGGTCCCAGTTCCGGTGGTCGGCCGGGATGCGGCCGATGGCCGGCGATTCGTAGAACGCCTGCGTTCGCCACGCGGGGATGCGGAACCCCAGCGAGATCATCCGCTTGCCGATCTCGCCGTAGGGCTCCACCACCGGTTCGTAGCCCTCGAAGTGCTCACGCGGCACCACCGACCCGCTGCCCAGCGTCGAGCCGAAGTCGAGCAGGTAGTGGCGGACGAACTGCAGGTCGCCCTCCTTCACGAGCACGTCGAGGGAGTTGATGCTCTTGGCGTCCACGTGGTTGAGCCACGCGGCGAACACGCGGTAGCCCCGCAGCTCGCGGCGGTGCTCGTGCGGCACGAGATCGTTGGGATCGTCGCTGCGCGTCCCGTGGAAGACGATGCGGCCGACCGGCCGGCCGGGGGCGGCCTTGCTCGCGATGACGCGGTAGGTGCCGTCGGGCTCGACCTGCGCGCGCTTCAGCAGCCAGCGGACGTCGCCCTCGCGCATCCGCCGCTCCTTCGCCCCGGGCGGCGTGAACGTGGCCGACTCTCCAATCACGAGATCCGCCGGGCGCAGGCTGGAGATGTGGTACTCGGCGGTGTGATAGCCGAGCGCCCAGAACAGCTTCGCGGACACCACCTCGCTGCCCGACCCCATGCCTCGATACCCTGGCGGGTCGAACTTCAGGAACCACACGTCGCCCTGACGGTCGCGGATCGTGAAGCCGGGCGTGACGCCGTCGCTCTTGGCCGACACGATGGTCCACTGGCCGCCGGCGGGCCCGCTGCCGGTGTTGGCGCCACGCGCCACGTCGTCCACCGGCACCGGGCGCAGGCCGGCCCGGTTGGTGAACCACGGGCCGTCCATCACTTCGTCCACGGTGTTGACGTTCTGCGCCCGGCGATCGAAATCCTGGTCGCCCGGCTTCGCGAACACGTTCTCGACCGTGTCGAAGAACAGCGACGGCTCGAGGCGCTTCATGTCGCCGACGTTGGTGATCGGCTCGCGCCACAACGGATCGTCGGCGTAGAACCGCGGGCGCGTCTGCGCGCCCACGGCCATCGACAGGGCGAGCGCGAGGACGGGGCCGGCGACCAGGCGAGACAGGCGGCGGGCAACGACAGCTGAGGTGTGCATGGTTGGGTGCCCCCGCTAGAAGCTCGGCCCGCCGGAGACGATGAGCGCCAGGCCTTCGCGGCTCCTGGCCACCTCGAGCCGCAGCGCCGTGTAGCTCGGCCCGTGGAACCTGATGCCACCGCCCCAGGCCGACTTCAGCCCGTCGGTGTCGAGGTCGCCCCGCCGGGCCTCCACCTTGCCCGCGTCGTAGAAGACCGCCAGGTCGACGAACTTCGACGGCCGCCAGCGGTACTCCGCCTGCAGCAGCAGCCGGTTGCGGTCGCGGAACCGGCGGTTGGGGAAGCCCCGCAGCTCGTCGCCGCTGCCGAGGGTCGGCATCATGAAGAACGGCACCTGGTCGCCGCCGCGGCCGTAGGCGACCGTGCCCAGGGCCCGGAACGCGAGCACCCAGTTGGCCCGCAGGATGGGCACGAACTGCTGCAGCTCCACCTCGGTGGCCTCGAAGCTCCACGGCGCGTTGTCCCGCGCGTCGTAGCGCCGGTGCTCGATCCGGTAGAGCCCGCCGCTCGTGGTGTAGCCCGGGGACTCCCGCCAGTCGACGGCCGCCGAGGCGTGGGTCACCACGTAGTCCACGTCCTCGCCGAGGCCGGGGGCCGTGGCCGGCGAGAACTCCTGCTCCACCGAGGGCGCGCGCCGGCCGCCGCTGGTCTTCACCTGCTCGTAGCCGATGCCCGCGCCGAGGTGCAGGTAGGGCACTGGCTGCACCCGCAGGCTCGCCCCCACCGTGGTGGGCTCGTAGGTGAAGCTGGCCTTGCGGTCTTCGTCCGAGTCGCGGCCCAGGCCGTAGAAGGACACCTTGTCGGCGAACAGGTACTTGGCGTGGACGTCCACCGTCGCGCGGCCGTCGAGGAACGTGGGCAGCGAGGCGCGGGCGTCGAGCGTCCGGTAATTGCGCAACGACCAGCCGCCGTAGACGTTCAGGTGCCCCGTGTCGGCGTAGACCGTGCGGTAGCCGGCCCCGACGCCCAGCATCCCGCCGCCGAGGACGCTGCCGAACCACGGGTAGAAGCCGCTCGGCGCCGTGGCCAGCAGCACCGGCTCCAGTCGCTCGACGATGCGTTCCGCCGGGCTGGGCTGGGCGGGCACCAGGCGGCTGGCCTTGGCCGCCTGCTGGGCCAGGATCTCGGCCTCGCGCGTCTGGGGGGTGGGTGCGGGTTGGGCGGCGGCTCGCGCCGCGGTGACCACCAGCCCCGCGACCAGTGCCACTCGGCAGGTTGCACGCAGAATCGTCATGTTCATCGCCAGCGCCAGCCTCTCACGGTCCGGGGCGCCGTCGCCCTCCTCGCCGCGCCAGCTGCACACGCACAGCGGGTCCGCGGCGCAGGAGTCGTGCCCGGGTCGGCCCGGCGTCCACCACGGTGCCAGTGAGGGCGAGATTATACGCCCGCGGCGGTGCCCGCTGCCGCCACTGCTCATTGCGGCCGGTGCGCGCCGGCGCCGAGGGGGGCTCACCGTCGGGCTGGCGGCGCCGATATGATGTGTAAGCCCGAACGCCCCATGACCGAGTCGCCTCGTCCCGACCTCCACGTCCTCGTCCTGGCCGCCGGCAAGGGCACCCGCATGCGGACCCGGCGACCGAAGCTGCTGCACCCGCTCGCGGGCCAGCCCGTCATCCGGCACGTGCTGCGCACTGCCCGCGCCCTCGCCCCGGCCAGCCTCACGCTGGTCGTCGGCTACCAGGCCGACGAACTGCGGGCGGCGCTGTCGGACGAGCCCGACCTGGGCTTCGCCGTGCAGGAGCCGCAGCTGGGCACGGGCCACGCCGTGCTGCAGGGCGAACAGGTGCTGGCGACGGCCACCGGCACCCTCCTGCTGCTGTCGGGTGACGTGCCCCTCGTGCGGGCCGCGTCGCTGCGCCGCCTGGTCGATCACCACGAGTCCTCGGGCGCCGCCGCCACGCTCATGACGGCCATCGTGCCGCGGCCCTTCGGCTACGGCCGCATCCTGCGCAAGGACGGCGCCATCACGCGCATCGTCGAGGAGCGCGACGCCACGCCCGAGCAGCGCAAGGTCACCGAGATCAACAGCGGGCTCTGGGCCTTCACCCTCGACGGCCTGTTCGAGGCCCTGCGCGAGATCGGCACCAACAACGACCAGCGGGAGTACTACCTGACGGACCTGGTGCAGCTGCACCGCAAGGCCGGGCGCGCGGTGGAGACCGTGCGGCTCGACGACCCCACCGAGATCCGCGGCATCAACAGCCAGAACGAGCTGGCCGAGGTGGCAGCCATCATGAGGCGCGCACGCAACGACGAACTCATGGCCGCCGGCGTGACGCTGGTGGACCCCGACAGCGCCTACATCGACGTGGACGTGGAGATCGGCCCCGACACGATCGTCCACCCGAACGTCTACCTGGAGGGACACACCCGCGTGGGCAGCGGCTGCGAGATCCACTCGGGCACGCGCATCGTGAACGCCGAGGTGGGCGACGGCGTGCTGGTGCGCAACCACTGCGTCATCGAGGACGCCCGGGTGGCCGACGGCGCCAAGGTCGGGCCCTTCGCCCACCTCCGGCCGGGCAGCGACGTCGGGGCCGAGGCCCACGTCGGCAACTTCGTCGAGCTGAAGAAGACCGCGCTCGGCGCCGGGTCGAAGGCCAACCACCTGACCTACCTCGGCGACGCCACCATCGGCGAGGGCGTCAACGTCGGCGCCGGCACCATCACCTGCAACTACGACGGCGTGCGCAAGCACCCGACGGTGATCGAGGACGGCGCCTTCATCGGCAGCGACGTGCAGCTGATCGCGCCGGTGACCGTGGGACGGGGCGCCTACGTCGCGGCCGGCTCGTCGATCACCGACGACGTGCCGCCGGGGTCGCTCGCGATCGCGCGCGGCCGGCAGGTGAACAAGGACGGCTGGGCCGATCGGAAGAAGTGACCCAGGCGACCGCTCCTTGATCCTCCAGCCCCCCAACCCGTTCACCGGCCACTCACCCAGGTTCCTCCCATGTGCGGCATCATCGGCTACCTTGGCCCCAAGCCCGTCGTCCCCGTCATCGTCGAGGGCCTGCGCCGGCTCGAGTACCGCGGCTACGACTCGGCCGGGGTGGCCGTGGTCTCTGGCGACCAGGTGGAGGTGCGGCGGAGCGCCGGCAAGCTGGCGCGCCTCGAGGACGCGCTGCGCAGCGCCCCGCTCGAGGGCCGCTACGGCATCGGGCACACGCGCTGGGCGACCCACGGCCGGCCCACCGAGGAGAACGCGCACCCGCATCGCGACGCCACCGGCCGCATCGTGGTGGTCCACAACGGCATCATCGAGAACTACCTCGACCTGAAGCGCGACCTGCAGCGCGACGGCGTGAAGTTCCTCAGCGAGACCGACACGGAGGTGGTGGCCCACCTGCTCCGCCGCGAGACGCGGGACGACGGGCTCGAGCAGGCCGTGCGGCGGGCGCTGCAGCACCTGCGCGGGCTCTTCGCGCTCGTGGCGATCTCGGCCGACGACCCGGGCACGATCGTCGCCGTGCGCAACGGCCCGCCCATCGTGGTGGGCCTCGGCGACGGCGAGTACTTCGTCGCCTCCGACATTCCCGCCATCCTGGCGCACACCCGCGACGTGGTGTTCCTCGGCGACGAGGAGATCGCCGTGATCACCGCGGGCGGCGTGCGCTTCACCGACTACGCCGGCGCGGCGCTCGCCAAGCCGTCCCAGCGCGTGCTCTGGGATCCCGTCATGGCCGAGAAGGCGGGGTTCAAGCACTTCATGCTGAAGGAGATCTTCGAGCAGCCGCTGGCCATCCGCGAGACGGTGCTCGGGCGGGTCTCGCGCGAGTCGGGCCGGGTGTTCCTGCAGGAGATGAACATCGACGAGGCGGCGCTGCGGCGCGTGGACCGGGCCGTGATCCTCGCCTGCGGGACGTCGTGGCACGCGGGGCTCGTGGGCAAGTTCCTGCTCGAGCAGATCGCGCGCCTGCCGGTGGAGGTGGACTACGGCAGCGAGTACCGCTACCGCGAGCCCATCGTCGACGACCGGACGCTGGCCATCGTCATCACCCAGTCGGGCGAGACGGCGGACACGCTGGCGGCCCTGCGCGAGGCGAAGAAGCGCGGCGCGCGCAGCATGAGCATCTGCAACGTGGTGGGCAGCATGGCCACGCGCGACACCGAGGGCACCGTCTACACGCACGCGGGCCCGGAGATCGGAGTCGCCTCCACCAAGGCGTTCACCACCCAGCTCGTCGCGCTGCACCTGCTGGCGCTGCACCTGGGCCTGGTGCGCGGCGCGCTGACCCCCGACGGGGCCCGCGAGCACATCGAGGCGCTCGAGCAGCTGCCGCTGCTCGTGGAGGACGCCCTGCGCAGCGAGCCGCAGATCGAGGAGATCGCCAAGCGCTTCTACCAGTGCAAGGACTTCCTGTACCTCGGCCGGGGCGTGCAGTACCCCATCGCGCTCGAGGGGGCGCTGAAGCTGAAGGAGATCTCCTACATCCACGCCGAGGGCTACCCCGCCGGCGAGATGAAGCACGGCCCCATCGCGCTGATCGACGAGGCGATGCCGGTGGTGGCCATCGCGCTGCAGGACCACGCCTTCGACAAGATGCTGGGCAACGTCCAGGAGGCCAAGGCGCGCGGCGGCCTCGTCATCGCGCTGACGACGCGCGGGGACGACCGGCTGGAGGCGGTGCTCGACCCGGTGAAGGACTCGCGGATTCCGCTGCCGCCCGCTCACCCGCTGGTGGCGCCGGTGCTGGCCGTGGTGCCCCTGCAGCTGCTCGCGTACCACATCGCCGTGCGGCGCGGCTGCGACGTGGATCAGCCCCGGAACCTCGCCAAGAGCGTCACCGTCGAGTAGGGGCCGGGCATGCCCGGCCCGTCTCCGCGCGTCCGGCCCGGCGCCGCGACGGACGTCGCGCCCTACGCCGGCTCCAGCCGCGCGAAGCGCGCCATCAGCTTCTTGGTGCCGACCGAGGCGAAGCGCACCGTGACCTTCGTGTCCTCGCCCGCCGGCTCCACGCTCTGCACGGTGCCCACGCCGAACTGGGCGTGGCGCACGCGCATCCCCGCCCGCAGGCCGCCCGTGGCCGACTGGTCCTCGTCCTCGTAGCGATAGGCCGGCGGCTCCTCGCGCACCCGTCGCGGCGGCGCGGCGTGCGGCGCCCGGGGCGTCGCCGACCGCCAGGCGGTGCCGTCCGCGTCGCGGCGGGAGGCGAAGCCGCCGCGCGCCCCGTAGGACGACCCCGTCCGCGAGGTGCCCCACCCGGACCCGAACAGGCTCTCCTGCTGCTCCACGAGCTCGGCCGGGACCTCGCTGAGGAAGCGTGACGGGTCGCTCGACTGGTACTCGCCGAACACCCGACGCCGCGCCGATCCGGTGAGCACCAGCTGCCGCTGGGCGCGCGTCATGCCGACGTAGCAGAGCCGCCGCTCCTCCTCCACGTCGCCGTCCTCCTGCGCCCGCGCGTGGGGGAACGCGCCCTCCTCCATCCCGGCGATGATCACCGTGGGGAACTCGAGCCCCTTCGCGGCGTGCAGCGTCATCAGCCACGCGCGCGCCGCCTTGGCGCCCTGCACCTCGTCCACTTCCGACAGCAGCGACAGCCGGTCCACGAACCCGCCCAGCGAGGCCTCCGCTTCGCGCGCCTCGTAGTCGCGCGCGGACGACACGAGCTCCGTCAGGTTGGCGATCCGCTCCTCGGCTTCCTCGCTGCGTTCCTCGTGCAGCGCGGCGAGGTAGCCGCTGGCCTCGAGCATCCGGCCGAGCACCAGCGACACGGGCTCACGCGTGGCCATCTCCCCCAGCTTCAGCAGCAGGTCGTGGAAGCCCTTCAACGCGGCGTGGGCGCGGGCGGGCAGCCGCCGCTCCCCGAGCACGTGCACGGTGCGGGCCCACAGCGACCGCGACGACGAGAGGTTGTGCAGGCCGGCGACGACCAGCGGGGGCGCGTCCGCCCCGGGCACGGACGGGTCGACGTGCTCGAGCGCCTCCATCACCGACTTGCCGACGCCGCGGGCGGGCACGTTCACCACGCGCCTGAAGCTGACGTCGTCGTGCGGGTTGAGGATCAGCTTGAGGTAGGCGAGCGCGTCCTTGATCTCCTTGCGCTCGTAGAACCGCACGCCGCCGACGATGCGGTAGGCGATCCCGTCGCGCATGAGGGCGTCCTCGATGGCCCGCGACTGGGCGTTCATCCGGTAGAGGACGGCCACCGACGCGCCGGTGTCCGCCGCGAGCGCCCCGCGGACGGTGCGGCTGATGAAGTCGGCCTCCTGCAGCTCGTCGCCGCCGCGGAAGTAGAGGATCTTGGCGCCCCCGCGGCGCTCCGTGTAGAGGCGCTTGTCCTTGCGGTGACGGTTTTGCTGGATCACCGCGGAGGCGGCGTCGAGGATCACCTGCGTGGAGCGGTAGTTGCGCTCGAGGCGCACCACCTGGGCCTCGGGGAAGTCCTGCTCGAAGTCGAGGATGTTCCGCAGGTCGGCGCCGCGCCACTTGTAGATCGACTGGTCGGGATCGCCGACCACGGCGAGGTTGCGGTGCTGTTCGGCCAGGCGGCGCACGAGCAGGTACTGCGGCCGGTTCGTGTCCTGGTACTCGTCGACCATGATGTAGCGGAACTGCCGCGCGTAGCGCTCGCGCACGTGGTCGGCGCGCTCCACCAGTTCCACGGTCTTCAGCAGCAGGTCGTCGAAGTCGAGGGCGTTGCTCTCCTTCAGGCGTTCCAGGTAGCGCTCGTAGACGGCCGCGATCTGCTCGTCGCGCAGGTTCCAGCCGCCGCGCAGGCTGTCGGGGCCCTCCATCCGGTTCTTGGCCTGGCTGATGCGCGCGAGCGCCGCGCGGGGGGGCACCAGCTTCTCGTCGATGGCGAGGTCCTTCAGGATCTGCTTCACGGCCGACTGCTGGTCGGCGCTGTCGTAGATCACGAAGTCGCGGGAGAGGCCGATGGCCGGGGCCTCGCGGCGCAGCAGGCGCGCGCAGAGCGAGTGGAACGTGGAGATCCAGAGGCGGTTGCCGTCGCCCCCGAGCAGGTGGGCGACGCGCTCGCGCATCTCCTCGGCGGCCTTGTTCGTGAAGGTGACGGCGAGCACCTGGTCCTCGCCGGCGAGGCCCCCGCCGATCAGGTACGCCACCCGGAAGGCGATGACGCGGGTCTTGCCCGACCCGGCGCCCGCCAGGATGAGCAGCGGGCCGTCGGTGTGCAGCACGGCCGCGCGCTGTTCGGGGTTGAGGTCGGCGACGAACGGCGGGTCGCCCCCGTCGTCTCGCCCGGCGGCCTGGCCGCCCCATCCCCTGCCCGCCGCCCCTGCCTGGCCCGCGCTGCTCATCGGTGCTCCACGACGATCCTGGGTGCAAAAGAAACGGGGCACGCCCGCTGCGGGCGTGCCCCGTCGGTCGATCACGGCGTCCGCGGCCGTGCCCCGGTGCCCGGGCCGGCTAGGAGGCCGGCGTGACGTCGCCGCCGATCTGGGTGATGACCCAGCGGCCCGAGGCCGTCTTGCCGTCGGGGCCGTTCCGCAGTTCGGCGCGGGTCAGCACGAGGTGCAGCTTCTTGGTGGAGACGGTGCCGTCCGGCGCCTTCACCTCGGCGTCGATGTGGACGTCCTTGCTGATGAGCTCACCGTCGTACTTCACCACTTCCACCTGGTTGCGCGCGTCGAAGACGCTCACCTCGGTGAGCATCCGGTCGGCGCCGAGCGCCTTGCGCGCGTCGGTGAGCTTCTTGGCGAAGGCCGCGGTCTCGTCGCGCCACTTCTGCCACTCGGTCTGGATCTCGAGATCCTTCCCCTTCAGCGTCTGCTTGGCGCCCTCGGCCTTGAGCACCCGCTGGATCGCCTCGCTGTTGGCGTCCTGGTACTCCTTCTTCTTCTTGTTGAAGTCTTCCTCCTCCTTCCGGAGGGCCGCCTCGGCTTCGGCCAGTTCCCGCAGCTTCAGCGTCTTGCTGGTCTCCTCGCCGACGCTCGTGATGGTGAACTTCTGGACGACTCCTTCGGTCGTCGGCGAGAACGACACGGTGGCGAAGTTGCCCAGCGTGGCGTTGTCCCGCATGCGCGAGGCGGCGAAGTACTTCTGGATCAGCTGCTGTTCGGGCGGGCTGGAACAGGCGGCCACCGGGAGCACCGCCAGCGCCAGGACCGCGAGCAACAGCTTGTGGGAACGTGGCCGAACTCTCACGTCAGCCTCCCTCTTCTCCGGCCCTCAGGCCGGCCATGGACCCTTGACCGGGCATCGCCCGGCAGTATGACGACTATTCCGAGGGGTCGTCGCCCTGCCCCTCCGAGGGGGCGGATCCGGGCGCGGCGGCCCCGTCGGTCGGGGCAGTATCGCCTTGATCGGCCTTCTCTGCAAACCGGGCCACCGAGACGACGCGGTCGCCCTCGCCCATGCCGATCTGGATCAGCCGCACGCCCTGCGCATTCCGCCCGGTTTCGCGAATTCCGGCCACCGCCGTCCGCAGGATCTGGCCCTGCACGGTGACCAGCATCAACTCGTCGTCGTCGCTCACGTGGACGATGCCCGCCACCCGGCCGTTGCGTTCTGACGTCTGGATGTTGATGAGGCCCACCCCCCCGCGCGACTGCACGCGGTACTCGTCGATGTCGGTCCGCTTGCCGAAGCCGTTCTCGGTGACCGTCAGCATCATGCCGCCCAGGCGGACCACGTCCATCGCCACGACCTCGTCGTCCTCGCGCAGCGTGATGCCCTTCACGCCGTAGGCCGTCCGGCCCATCGGCCGCACGTCGAGTTCGCTGAAGCGGATGGCCATCCCCTCACGGGTGCCGAGGAAGATGTCGTTGGTGCCGTCCGAGAGCTGCACCTCGATGACCTCGTCGCCGTCCTCGACGCCGAGCGCGATGATGCCCGCCGCGCGGGGGTTGCTGAAGGCCCGCAGGTCGGTCTTCTTCACCACGCCCCGCCGCGTGGCCATCACCACGTACTGCTGGCCCTCGCTCTCGGGGAACGCCCGCACCACCAGCAGCGCCGCGATCGGGTCCTTGCCCAGGTCCACCAGGTTGACGATCGCGGTGCCCTTGGCGCTGCGCGACACGTCCGGGATCTCGTGCACCCGCAGCCAGAACGCCCGCCCGCTCCGCGAGAACACCAGGATGTAGGAGTGGGTGGACGCGATGAAGAGGTGCCGGACGGCATCCTCCTCCTTCACCTTCATCCCCTTCAGGCCCTTGCCCCCGCGCGCCTGCCGCCGGTACTCGTCGAGCGTCGTCCGCTTGATGTAGCCGGTGGCCGTCACGGTCACGGCCACGTCCTCGTCGGCGATCAGGTCGAGGTCCGAGATCTCGCCGGGGTCGGCCATGATCTCCGACCGCCGGTCGTCGCCGTACTCCTCGCGCACCGCCTTCAGCTCGTCCACCACGATCTGCAGCAGCAGCCGGTCGCTCGCGAGGATCGCCTTCAGGCGCTCGATGGTCTTCAGCAGCTCGGCCAGCTCGTCGAGGATCTTCTGCCGCTCCAGCCCGGTGAGCCGCTGCAGCTGCATGTCGAGGATGGCCTGTGCCTGCAGCTCGCTCAGCCCGAACTCGCGGACGAGCCCGGCGCGCGCCTCCGCCGGGTTGCGGGCCGCGCGGATCAGCGCGATCACCGCGTCGAGGTGATCGAGGGCGATCCTCAGGCCCTCCAGGATGTGCGCGCGGGCCTCGGCCTTCCGCAGGTCGAACTCGGTGCGGCGCCGCACCACGTCGCGCCGGAACTCGATGAAGTGGTCGAGCACGTCGACGAGCGGCAGGATCTTCGGCCGGCCGCCGACGATCGCCAGCATGATCACGCCGAACGTGGTCTGCAGCGTCGTGTGCTTGAACAGGTTGTTCAGCACCACCTCGGGCACTTCGCCCCGCCGCAGCTCGATGACGATCCGCATGCCCTGGCGGTCCGACTCGTCCCGCAGGTCGGTGATGCCCTCCACCACCTTCTCCCGCGCCAGCTCGGCGATGCGCTCGATCAGCTTCGCCTTGTTCACCTGGTAGGGGATCTCGGAGACGATGATGGCCTGCTTGTCGCCCCGCTTGGTGTCCTCGATGCTGGTGAGGGCGCGCAGCGTGATGCCGCCCCGGCCGGTGAGGTAGGCCTGCTGGATGCCCGCCCGCCCGACGATGATCCCGCCCGTCGGGAAGTCGGGGCCGGGGATCAGCTCGAGCACCTTGCGCAGCCGTTCCTCGCGCGTCGGCAGCGGCGCGCCGCCCTCCTCCGCCATCCCCGCCGAGTGCTCGATCAGCCACACCGTGGCGTCGATCACCTCGCGCAGGTTGTGCGGCGGGATGTTGGTCGCCATGCCCACCGCGATGCCCGTGGACCCGTTCACCAGCAGGTTCGGGTAGGGCGCCGGCAGCACGGTCGGCTCCTCCCGCGACTCGTCGAAGTTCGGGACGAAGTCGACCGTCTCCCTGTCGAGGTCGCTCATCAGCGCCTCGGCCAGGGCGTCCAGCCGCGACTCGGTGTAACGGTAGGCCGCCGGCGGATCGCCGTCGACCGACCCGAAGTTCCCCTGGGGATCCACCAGGGGATAGCGCATGTTGAAGTCCTGCGCCAGGCGCACCAGCGTGTCGTAGGCCGCCGCGTCGCCGTGCGGGTGGTAGTTGCCGATGACCTCGCCGACGATCTTCGCGCACTTGCGGTAGGGCCGGTTGCTCGCCAGCCCCATCTCGCGCATCGCGAACAGCACCCGCCGGTGGGCGGGCTTCAGGCCGTCGCGCACGTCCGGCAGGGCGCGCCCGATGATCACGCTCATCGCGTAATCCATGTACGAGCGCTTCATCTCGTCTTCGATGTTGACGGGCTGACGCGACTTGGCGAACGTGGGCTGGTCCATGAACGAGGCTTCGGTTCGGGTTTGAGGCTCGAGGCTCGGGGCCTGGGCGTGGGGCCCGCGCGTCCGCGCGCGACCTCCTCCGCCCGGCCGTCAGATGTCGAGGTTCTTCACGTCGAGCGCGTTGTCCTCGATGAACTTGCGGCGCGGCTCCACCTGGTCGCCCATCAGCGTGGTGAACATCAGGTCGGCCTCCGCGTGGTCCTCGGCGCGCACCTGCAGCAGTGTGCGGTTCTCCGGCTGCATCGTCGTCTGCCAGAGTTCCTCGGGGTTCATCTCGCCGAGGCCCTTGTACCGGTTGATCGCCACGCCCTTCTTGCCGGCCGTGATGAAGTAGTCGACGAGCGAGGCGAAGGAGTCGAGCCGTACGTCCTGGTCGCGGTCGCCCCGGGCGCGCCGCGGCTCGGCCGCCAGCCGCGTGGAGGCGTCCACGGGCACCCCGCCGAACGTGGTGGCGTCGACCCCGGCCGCGGGGTGGTTCGGCCCGTCCTCGGCGTCGGCCTCCGCGGCCGGCGTCGACGAGCTGACCACGATCGGGCCCACCAGGTCCCGCACTTCGCGGTAGCTCGCGAGCAGCGTCCGGTACTCGCCGGTGGAGACGAACTCGACGTCCACCACCTGCCGGCGCACCGACCCGTTGCTGCGCGACTCCACGACCAGCGCCTCGACGTTGTTCTCCTCGTCGGGCTGCAACCGCACGGCGCGGCCGGCGGCGTCGAGTTCCGCCGCGAGGCCCTCGAGCGCGGCGTGGTCGGCGAAGAACGACCGGTCGCGCACGTCGCGGTCGAGCAGCGCGCGCAGCACCACGGGATCGGGCAGGCGCCGCTCGACGATCTGCTGGTACTTCGCGAGCGCGATGAGCTTGTGCAGCAGCTTCTCGAGGTCGTCGCCGCGGACCTCGGCGCCGTTGGCCTCGAAGCGCACCACCCGCGACTCCGCCGCGCGCCGGATCAGCCAGGCCTCGAGCTCGCGGTCGTCCTTGATGTAGTACTCGGCCTTCCCGCGCTTGGCGCGGTAGAGCGGCGGCTGCGCGATGTAGACGTAGCCGTGGTCGATGAGCTCCCGCATCTGCCGGTAGAAGAACGTGAGCAGCAGCGTGCGGATGTGGCTGCCGTCCACGTCCGCGTCGGTCATGATGATGACGCGGTGGTAGCGCAGCTTCGTGATGTCGAAGTCGTCGGCGCCGATCCCGCAGCCCAGCGCGGCGATGATGGTCTTCAGCTCGTCGCTGCTGAGCATCTTGTCGAAGCGCGCCTTCTCGACGTTCAGGATCTTGCCCTTCAGCGGCAGGATCGCCTGGAACTTGCGATCCCGCCCCTGCTTGGCGGAGCCACCGGCCGAGTCGCCCTCGACGATGTAGATCTCGCTGTGCGCGGGATCGGTCTCCTGGCAGTCGGCGAGCTTCCCCGGCAGCGAGCTGTTGTCGAGGGCGCCCTTCCGCCGCACCAGGTCGCGCGCCTTGCGCGCGGCCTCGCGCGCCCGCGCGGCGTCCACCGCCTTCTGGATCACCCGCCGCGCCACCGGCGGGTTCTCCTCGAGGAACGTCCCCAGCCGGTCGTTCACGATCGCCTCGACGATGCCCTTCACCTCGGTGTTGCCGAGCTTCGTCTTCGTCTGCCCCTCGAACTGCGGCTGCGGGATCTTGACGCTGATCACCGCGGTGAGGCCCTCGCGGATGTCGTCGCCGCTGATGCTGGCGTCCTTGAGGTCCTTCGCCAGGTTGTACTTGGCGGCGTAGGCGTTGATGGAGCGCGTCAGCGCCGCCTTGAACCCCGAGAGGTGCGTGCCGCCCTCGGTCGTGTTGATGTTGTTCGCGAAGGAGTACACCAGCTCCGAGTAGCCGTCGTTCCACTGCAGGGCGATCTCCGCGTCGATGCCGTCGCGGTCGCCGCGCATGTAGATCACCGACTCGTGCACGAGCGTCTTGTTCGTGCTCAGGAACGCGACGAACTCGCGGATGCCGCCGCGGTAGAGGTACTCGTTGCGCCGGCCGCCGTTGCGCTCGTCCTCGAGCGTGATCGTCACGCCGGCGTTGAGGAACGCCAGCTCGCGCAGGCGCTGGGCGAGGGTGTCGTAGACGAACTCGGTCGTCTCGAACACCTGCGCGTCCGGCTTGAACGTGAGCTTCGTGCCGCGCCGCTTGGTCGTCCCCGTCACCTCGAGGTCGCCGGCCGGCACGCCGCGCTCGTAGGACTGCTGGTAGACGTGGTGGTTGCGCCAGATCTCCAGGTGCAGGCTCTCCGACAGCGCGTTCACCACCGACACGCCCACGCCGTGCAGCCCGCCCGACACCTTGTAGCTGTTGTTGTAGAACTTGCCGCCGGCGTGCAGCACCGTCAGCACCACCTCCGCCGCCGAGCGCCCGCTCTCGTGCAGGTCGACCGGGATGCCCCGCCCGTTGTCCACCACCGTGATGGAGTTGTCCACGTGGATGGTCACCGACACCTGGTCGCAGTGGCCGGCCAGCGCCTCGTCGATGGAGTTGTCCACGATCTCGTAGACGAGGTGGTGCAGCCCCGGCGCGCCGGTCGAGCCGATGTACATGGCCGGGCGCTTGCGCACGGCCTCGAGCCCCTCGAGGACCTTGATCTTGTCGGCGCCGTACTCCGCGCTCGCCGTCTCGTCGAATTCGGACGCGAGCGACGCGTCGGCGGGGGCCCCGTCGGCGAGGCGCGTGATGTCGGTTGGTTCCATGGACTGTCAGTTCCGGTCGGGTCCTCGCGCGGCGGCGACCACCGGCGCGCACGCCGGTCCAGCCCACCGCGTGCCCCGGGCGCGTGCACCAGGGCGGTGGACCGTGGGACGCGGCGTCCTCGGGCGGCGGCCTACAGCCGCATCGGCATGATCACGTAGAGGTAGTCGTAGCCCTCCGGGGCCACCGGCCGCATCACGGCCTGGCTCACCTCGTCCTTGAACTCGAGCGTCACCTGCTCGGTCTCCACCGCGCCCAGGAAGTCGCTCACGTACTGCGCGTTGAAGCAGATCTGCACCGGCGGGCCGTCGTACTCCACGAGCAGCAGTTCCTTCGCCTCGCCGAGGTCGGGACTGCTCGAGGTGACCTCCACCTGGCCCTTGTCGATCAGGAACTTCACGGCCCGCGACCGCTCGCTCGACAGCAGCGCCACGCGCCGCACCGCGCGCGAGAACCGCTCGCGCTCGAAGTCGATCTTCTTGTCGTTGCCGCGCGGGATCACGCGGTCGTAGGCCGGGAACTGCCCGTCGATCTTCCGCGACACCAGCAGGCGCGGCCCCGACTCGAAGAACAGGTGGTTCTCGGTGCGGCCGAACCGCAGGTCCGATGCCTGCGGGTCCCGCAGCAGCCGGTCGAGTTCCGCCAGCGTCTTCTTCGGCAGGATCTCCCGCCGCTCCTCGACGCCTTCCGCCTTCTTCGCCTTGCGCCCCTCGGGCGCCTCGGCAACCGGCCGCGGCACCGTCACGAGCGCCAGCCGGTGCCCGTCGGTGGCCACCAGGCTCAGCGAGTCGGCCTTCATCACGAGCAGCGCGCCGTTGAGGAAGTACCGCGTGTCCTCGCCCGTGATCGCGAACACGGTCTTGGCGATCATCTGCCGCAGCGCCGCCACCGGCAGCGTCTCCTCGTAGGCCTCGAGCGCCGACGGCAGACTCGGGTAGTCCTCGGGAGGCAGCGTCGAGAGCCGCGACTCGAACCGGTCGGCCGCGATCTTCACCCCCGAGTTGTCCTGCTCGATGCGCACGTCCGCCTCGGGCAACTCCTTCACGAGTTCGAACAGCTTCTTCGCCGGCAGGGTCATCGTCCCGGCGCGTGCCACCGACGCCGGGCAGCCCGTGCGCAAGCCCACCTCGAGATCGGTCGCGAGCAGCTTCATCGCTTCGCCGTCGGCCTCGACCAGGATGTTGGCGAGGATCGGGATCGTGATCTTGCGCTCGACGATGCTCTGCAACAGCTGGAGTTCGCGGAGGAAGTCGCTCTTGCGGACGACGAGTTCCATGCTGGGGCCGACCTCGCGGGTTGTGGGGCGCCGGGGAAGGGATCTGGATCTTGTTGATACAGACCCCGGAACAGAACAAAGAAGTATAACAAGGAAAAGGTGCTGTGGAAACGTCGGATCGCGTCGTTTACCCCTTTTTCTTCAACGACTTGAGCTGTTGAAGCAGGACCGCGACCCGCCAGCCGCCGGCACCCCGGGCTGTGGAAGGATTGGCGGGTGCGCCCGCGTCCGCAATCCATGCACAGGCGGGCCTGTGCACGCCTGTGGACGACCGGTCCGCTGGCCGCCGCGGCGCCGGCCGGGCCTACCGGAAGTTGTCGAGCAGGCCGCTCATCTGGCTGTTGAAATCCGCGTCCCGCTTCCGCAACTCCTCCACTTTCCGGATGGAGTGGATGACCGTCGAATGGTGCTTGCCGCCGAAGGCGCGGCCGATCTCCGGCAGCGACGCGCGGGTGAGCGTCTTGCAGAGGTACATCGCGACCTGGCGCGGCATCGCCACCGACTTGGCGTTGTTGCGTGACTTCAGTTCGCTCACCTTGAGTTGGTAGAAGTCCGCCACGAACTTCTGGATCACCTCCACCGTCACCGCGCGCTCCTCGGTGTTCAGCAGGTCCTTCAGCACCGTCTGTGCGAGTGGCAGCGTGATCTCGAGCCCGTGCAGCGACGCGTAGGCGATGAGCCGGATGAGCGAACCCTCGAGCTCGCGGATGTTCGACTTGATCTTGCCGGCGATGTAGAGCGCGACGTTGTCGGGCAGCGGCACGCCCTCGGCGTCGGCCTTCTTCTTGAGGATGGCGACCTTCGTCTCGATGTCGGGCGGCTGGATGTCGGCCGTGAGGCCCCACTCGAACCGCGAGCGCAGGCGCTCCTCCAACTGCGGAATCTCGTGCGGCGGGCAGTCGCTCGTGATCACGATCTGCTTCGCCGAGTCGTAGAGCGCGTTGAACGTGTGGAAGAACTCCGTCTGCGTGCCCTCCTTGCCGGCGATGAACTGGATGTCGTCCACCAGCAGCAGGTCCACGCTGCGGTACCGATCGCGGAAGTCGAGGATCCGCTCGTAGCGCAGCGCGTTGATCATCTCGTTCATGAAGCGCTCGGCGGAGATGTAGGTGAGGCGCGTCAGCGGGGCCTGCGTCAGCACGTAGTGCCCGATGGCGTGCATCATGTGCGTCTTGCCGAGCCCGACCCCGCCGTAGAGGAACAGCGGGTTGTAGGAGCGTGACGGGGCCTCGGCCACCGCGCGGCAGGCGGCGTGCGCGAACTGGTTCGACGAGCCGACGACGAAGGTGTCGAAGGTGTAGCGGGGGTTCAGGCCCGAGGCGGTGATCACCGGGGGCGGCGCGTCCTGCGCTTCCGGCCCGCCGTGCACCTCGGCGGCGTCGGCCGCCTCGGGGCGAAGCGCCGCAAGCTCGGCCGTTTCGTGCTCCAACTCTTCGGCCGTCGAGAAGCGGACGGTGGCCGTCGGGCGCCCCACCTCGACGAGCGCCTCGTGGAGGATCCCCGCGTAGTGCTTCGTGAGCCAGTCGCGGACGAAGGGGTTCGGCACGCGGACGAGCAGGGTGTCCTGGAACTCCCGCACCAGGCCCGTCTGCCGGAACCACGTGTAGAACACGTGCCGGTTGACCTTGCTCTCCACGCGCGACAGCACCTGGTCCCAGATCGAGTGTTCGTTCATCGCTGGAGTACCGCCCGGTGGGCCCTTCGCTGCACGGACACGGCCGACTTTCGCCCCGAGACGACGGCGCCGCAACGCGGGATCGACGGCCGGATGACGCGGAATTTGGCGGAAAACCTCAAGGATCTCGGCTTTCGCCCCGAGACGACGCCCGATTTCCGCGCGGCGCCTGCACACCGGGGGCGAAAACTGGGGAAATTTCCACAAATTTTTCCACAGATGTGGAAATCTTCTGGTACCCGAGGGGGCCGTCCGGGTCGAAAGGGACTCCGAGAGTAGCACAGGACCTCCCCGCCGGCGCAACGAGTTGACGAGACCCGAACGGCTCGTTCTCCGCCGCGGCCATCCGGCCCCAGGGCGCCGCGGCCGGGCCCAGCTCGTCCGCCCGGATTGCCGCCGTCTGGCCACGCTGCCGATTGACACCCGCCCGAACTGGCGCATAGGATCAGCGGTTCTGGCCCGGCGCTCCGGGACAGAAGGGTGACAGACCATGAAGCGCACGTTCCAGCCGAACCGCCGCCGGCGTCGCCGCACGCACGGCTTCCTCGTCCGCATGAGCACCAAGAACGGCCGCCTCGTGCTCAAGCGCCGCCGCGCCAAGGGCCGCAAGCGGCTGACCGTCTCCTCCGAGTCGTAGGTCGGCCCGGCTACCCGCCGGGGCAGGCGCCCCCACCGTGGATGCACGCCTTCGCCCCGACCGCCGCCTGCAGAAGCGCGCGGAGTTCGTCAGGGCCTACGACCACGGCGCGAAGCGGCACGGCCGTTTCGTCATCGTCTTCGTCCTGCCGACCGGGGGGCCCACGAGCCGCCTCGGCGTGTCCGCCACCCGGAAGTTCGGCGGCGCCGTGGCGCGCAACCTGGCGAAGCGGCGTGTCCGCGAGGTGTTTCGCCGCATCCCGCTGCCGCCTGGGCTGGACGTGGTCGTCGTGCCGAAGCGAGAATTTCCCGATGCGAGCTTTGCGGACCTCGACGCCGACCTCCGGGCCACGCTGGCTCGCGCCGCCGATCCGCGAACTGGTGGCGGAGGTGCCCGTCCACGGCCGCCTCGCCCGCCTCGGTCGCGTTAGCGCGCTGGCGGCGCTCCGCGCCTACAAGCTGCTGCTCGCGCCCTTCTTCACCGGTGCCTGCCGGCACCTGCCTTCTTGTTCCGACTACGCGGCCGAGGCCGTCGTCCGGCACGGCGTGGTGCGCGGGAGTTGGCTGGCGCTGACCCGACTCGCCCGGTGCCGGCCGTTCGGCACCTCGGGGTACGATCCGGTGCCCACGGCGTGGCCGCCACACGGCGCCCGTCGCGCACGATGAGTTCTTGATGGAAAAGCGCGTCCTCCTCGCCATCACGCTGTCGTTCCTGGTCCTGGCAGCGTATCAATACCTCTTCGTCAAGCCGCAGCCGCGGCCCCCTCGCCCGGCGACCGCCGGCGGGGCGGCCACCGCGGCGGCCACGCCTGCCCCCGCGCCTGGCGGTGCAGCGGCGCCCTCCGCGGCCACGCCGGCGCCCGCAGCCGCCGTGTCGGCGCCCGAGCCGGCCCCCGTGGCGGCGCGAGTCGCCGACACCGAGACCCGCGAGGTCGTGGTCGAGAGCGACGAGATCCGCGCCGTCTTCACCAACCGCGGCGCCCGCCTCGTCAGCTGGGAGTTGAAGCGTTACCTCGACGACAAGGGCCGGCCCGTGGACCTCGTCCCGGCCGGCATCGCCGACGACGAGCCGCGTCCCTTCGCGCTGATCCCGGACGATGGGGAGGTGGCGCGGAGGATCGGGGAGGCCCTGTTCAAGCCGAGCGCCACCCGGTTGACCGTCGGCGAGGGCGCCTCGCTGCTGGCGTTCGAGTACCAGGCGGCCGACGGCCTGTCGGTGGTCAAGCGCTTCGAGTTCGCCCCCGACGGCCAGCCCTTCCTCGTGCGGCTCTCGGCCGAGGTCACCCGGGATGGCCAGCCGCTGCCCTTCGCGGTGTCGAGCGGGCCCGGCCTCGGCGACACCGACCGCGCCGCCAGCGGGGGCGGGTTCTTCTCGCCCGCCTACTACCAGAAGCCGCAGGCCGTCTTCCAGGCCGATTCCTCGGCCGAGCGCGTCGCCCTCGACAGCCTGGCCTCGTCGCCCACGCAGCAGGGCCGCTTCCGCTATATCGGCTCAGAGGATCACTACTTCCTGTCGGCCCTGTTGCCCGGCGACCGCAACGTCCGCGTGGACTACCGCCCGGTGTGGGTGCAGGCGCCCGAAGGCCCGCGCGGCCTCGTCGTCTACACGATGCGGCTCGAGGGCCCGTGGCAGGACGTGACGTTCTTCCTCGGCCCCAAGCACTTCGACCGGCTGGCCGCCGTCGACCGCGAGCTGGTGCGGACCATCAACTTCGGCATGTTCGACTGGCTGGTCGTGCCGCTGCTGCGCTCGCTCAACTGGCTGAACGGCTACGTCGGCAACTACGGCTGGTCGATCATCGGCCTGACGGCCATCATCAACCTGCTCATGTGGCCGCTGCGGCACAAGAGCATGGTGTCGATGCGCAAGATGCAGGCCCTGCAGCCGCAGGTGAAGGCCATCCAGGACCGCTACGCGAACCTGAAGATGACCGATCCCGCGAAGCAGAAGATGAACACGGAGCTGATGAACCTGTACCGGGAGAAGGGCGTGAACCCGGCCAGCGGCTGCGTGCCCATGCTGCTCACCTTCCCGGTGCTCTTCGCCTTCTACTCGATGCTCTCGCAGGCCATCGAGCTGCGCGGGGCGCCGTTCTTCGGCTGGATCACCGACCTGTCGGTGAAGGACCCGCTGTTCATCACCCCCATCCTGATGGGCGCGAGCATGGTGTGGCAGCAGCGGCTGACCCCCTCCACGGCCGACCCGGTGCAGCAGAAGGTGTTCATGTTCATGCCCGTCATGTTCACGGTGATGTTCCTGTGGGCGCCGAGCGGGCTGGTGATTTACTGGTTCGTCAGCAACCTGTTCGCCATCGGCCAGCAGTACCTGACCAACCGCATGATTGGCTTGCCGCCCGCCCCCAAGCCGGCGGGCGCCCGCGCGTGACGCGCACGACGTTGCCCCGGAGACCCGCATGAGCAGCGAGGCCGACTTCCTCCCCCGCGTGAAGGCCTTCGTCGAGCGAGCCGTCGTCGGCATGGGCCTGCGGCTCGACACCGAGATCGTGGAGGCCGACGACCACGTCCGCATCGAGCTGAGCGGCGACGACCCCGAGCCGATGCTGCGCCGCAAGGGCGAAGCGCTCGACGCGCTCCAGCACGTGGTGAACTCGGTGTTCCGCCACGAGGTCGGCGACCGGCGCCTGGTGGTCGATTGCGACGGCTTCCGCCGCGCGAAGGACCGCGAGGTGCGCCAGATGGCCCGCTTCCTCATCGACAAGGCCCGGACGAGCGGCGTGCCGCAGCAGATCGGGCCGCTCAACTCCTACGCGCGCCGCCTCGTGCACCTCGAGGTGGCCGAGGCCGGCGACGTGCAGTCGTCGAGCCAGGGAGACGGGGCCACCAAGATGGTGGTCATCTCGCGCAAGTAGCCTCGCCGGTGGAGGACGGCCGGGGGCCGCCGTCCACTCCGCCCCATGGTCGCCCCCGCCGACACGATCGTCGCCATCGCCACGCCGGCCGTCCGGGGCGGCCTGGGGGTGGTGCGCCTGAGCGGCC
>JADHED010001051.1_pt1 | contig 25694 bp, 27 predicted proteins | sample 8952041 | NCBI WGS metagenome assembly JADHED01 (sample SAMN16124423, study PRJNA663239) | bioreactor sludge metagenome | isolation source: sludge (control) | place: India:Bengaluru | collected 2018-09-08
GTCCTCCGCAACGGCACGAACCTGTTCAAGATCTTTTAGGGGATCGCATTGGAGTGCAATCGGGATGAGTGGATGCTTCGGATGCGCGGCATGGGCTCATGCCCATGCAAGCAGCCGGGGCATTCAATCGCCCGATTTCACTCCAACCCTTCGGGCAAGTGCCTTGCCGGGCGGTCTGCGGCGTTGCGGGGCTTGCCAATAGCCGAGCTATTGGCTGCACACCGCGCCTTGCATCCCATCCCGGCAAGATACTTGTGCGACCCCGAAAAGATCTTGAACAGGTTCTAAGGACAACCCATGGTGAAACGACGCACATTGCTCCTCGGCGGCGCCGCAACGGCGGGCGCGCTGGTCATCGGCTGGGGCGTGGTGCCCCCGCGCCAGCGGCTGCACACTGCGCAGCCACTGCCCCAGGCCACGGGCCAGGTGGCACTCAATGGCTGGCTCAAGGTAGCGGCCGACAACACGGTGACGGTGATGATGGCCAAGTCCGAGATGGGTCAGGGCGCGCACACCGGGCTGGCCGCCATCCTGGCCGAGGAGCTGGATGCAGACTGGGCCCAGGTGCGGCTGGAGATGGCGCCCATCGACGACATCTACAACAACCTGGCCACGGTGGTGGATGGCCTGCCGTTCCACCCCGACAACGACGGATCCATCAAGGCCGTGGCGGGCTGGCTGACGGCCAAGACCATGCGCGAGGTGGGCGTGATGATGACGGGCGGCTCCAGCAGCATCAAGGACCTGTGGCGCCCCATGCGCGAGGCCGGTGCCCACGCGCGCGCCATGCTCATCAACGCAGCCGCCGTGCAATGGAAGGTGCAGGCCGCCGAATGCAAGGCCAGCGCCGGCGTGGTGGAACATGCAGCAGGCCAGCGCGCCACGTTTGGCGAGCTGGCGGCACTGGCGGCGCAGCAGCCGCCGCCGCCGGGCAAGGTCACGCTCAAGGAGCCTGCTGAATTCAAGCTGATCGGCAAGCCCCTTACCCGCATCGAGGCGCCCTCCAAGCTTGACGGTACGGCAGTGTTTGGCATCGACGCCCGCCCGCCCGGCCTGCTGCACGCCAGCGTGGTGATGTGCCCCACGCGGGGCGGCAAGGTGGCCCAGTTCGATGGCGCAGCCGCGCAAAAGATGCCTGGGGTCAAGCAGGTGCTGGCCGTCGCGCCGTACCACGGCGGCACCGGCGGCGTGGCTGTGATTGCCGACACGCCCTGGCACGCCAAGAAGGCCGCCGCCGCGGTCACCGTGCAGTGGGACCACGGCCCCGCCGCCATGCTGTCGAGCGCCGCCGTCATGACCCAGCTGACCCAGGCGCTGGACCAGGCCCAGGGCTTTGGCTACCACAGCGTGGGCGATGTGGACCAGGCCCTGCAAGGTGCCGCCACCACCCTCACGGCCGACTACCGCGCGCCCTATCTGGCCCACGCCACCATGGAGCCCATCAACTGCACCGTGCAGTTCAAGGACGGCGCGGCCAGAGTGTGGACATCCACCCAGGTACCGGGTCTGGCGCGCATGGCGGCCGCCAAGGCCCTGGGCATCGACGAGGACAAGGTGACCGTGCACCAGCTGCTGCTGGGCGGCGGCTTTGGCCGGCGGCTGGAGGTGGACTACGTGGCCCAGGCCGCTGCTGGGCGGCGGCTTTGGCCGGCGGCTGGAGGTGGACTACGTGGCCCAGGCCGCTGCCATTGCCAAGGCTGCTGGGGGCGCACCGGTGCAGACGCTGTGGTCCCGCGAACAGGACATGCAGCACGACTTCTACCGCCCCGCCTGCGTGGCGCGGTTCAAGGCCGGGCTGGACGCACAGGGCCAGCTGGTGGCCTGGCACAACGTGTCGGCCGGCCAGGCCATCGTCCCGCAGGTGCTGTCCCGCACCTTTGGCCTGCCGGGCGCCGGGCCGGACAAGACCGCGTCCGAAGGCGCGTTCGACCAGCCCTACGAGTGGCCCCACGCACGCATCGCCCACGAGATCATCGACCTGCCGCTGCCCGTGGGCTTCTGGCGCTCAGTAGGGCATTCGCACCAGGCGTTTTTCAAAGAGAGTTTTGTGGACGAAGCGGCCCACGCTGCCAAGAAGGACCCGATGGCCTTCCGTGCCGCATTGCTGCAAAAACACCCGCGCCATCGGAAGGTGCTGCAGAAGGCGGCCGAGTTGGCCGGCTGGGGCCAGCCCCTGCCGCCCGATGCGTCGGGCATGCAACGAGCGCGCGGCGTGGCGCTGCACCAGTCGTTCGGCTCCATCGTGGCGCAGGTGGCCGAGGTGTCGGTGGGTGCCGACAAGGCGATCCGTGTGCACCGCGTGGTGTGCGTGATCGACTGCGGCGCGGCCATCAACCCCAACCTGATTGCCCAGCAGATGGAAAGCGCCGTGGTCTACGGCCTCACGGCGGCGCTGTGGGGCGAAGTGACCATAAAAGACGGCCAGGTGCAGCAGAGCAACCTGCACGACTACCCCCTGCTGCGCATGGCCGACTGCCCCCGCGTGGAGACCCACATCATGGCCAGCGCCGAGCCCCCCGAGGGCGTGGGTGAGCCCGGCGTGCCGCCCATCGCCCCCGCCGTGGCCAATGCCCTGTTTGCCCTGACCGGCCAGCGCCTGCGCGCGCTGCCGCTCAAGCTCAGCTGACCCGACGCACCGGAGCCCCCATGACCACGACCCTGAACCTCAACGGCCAACCCGTCGCCGTCAACGCCGAACCCGACACGCCCCTGCTGTGGGTGCTGCGCGGCGAGCTGCAGATGAACGGCACCAAGTTTGGCTGCGGCATGGCGCTGTGTGGCGCCTGCACCGTGCACCTGAACGGCGAACCGGTGCGCGCATGCATCACGCCCCTGTCGGCCGTGGGCAATGCCCAGGTCACCACCATCGAGGGCCTGCAGGGCCCCGAAGCCACCGCGCTGCGCACGGCGTGGACGGCGGTGGATGTGGCGCAATGCGGCTACTGCCAGAGCGGGCAGCTGATGTCGGCCTGTGCCCTGCTGAAGAAAACGCCGCAGCCCACCGATGCCGACATCGACGCCGCCATGTCGGGCAATGCCTGCCGCTGCGGCACCTACCCGCGCATTCGGGCGGCGATCCACCAGGCCGCGCGCGGGCCTCAGGGCTGAGAGATTTGGCCCCCCAGGTCGAGCGACACCTGCTCGACCACGCCCCCTTGTTCGGGCGGTAGGTCGGCGCAATAGACGGCGTTGCGCCCCGTGCCCTTAGCCTGGTAGAGGGCCTGGTCGGCGCGGTTGCCGAGCTCTTCAAAACCCATGCCCGAGCCCTGGTGCAACGTGGCCACGCCAATGCTCACGGTGACAGCCACCTCCTGCCCCTCGTCGCCCACGCACACCAGCAGGGTCTCGACCTCGCGGCGCAGTGACTCCGCCACTTGCAGCGCGCTGGGGCCATCGGTCTCGGGCAGCACGATGACGAACTCCTCGCCCCCAAACCGCGCAACGATGTCCACACCGTTGCGCTTGCGCGCCGCGCACACCCGGGCCACGGCGCAGATCACACGGTCGCCAGCCAGGTGGCCGTACATGTCGTTGACGGACTTGAACAGGTCGATGTCCGCCACCAGCAGGGACATCGGGTGGCCGAAGCGCTCGGTGCGCTTGGCCTCCTTGGCGCCCAGCTCCATGAGCGTGCGGCGGTTGGACAGGCCCGTGAGCGAGTCATTGGCGGCCAGCCGCTCCAGCGTGGCGTTGAGCTGCTGCAGCAGGCGGTTCTGCTCGGTGAGCTGCTGGTTGACCTGGGCGATCTCGGTGTCGCGGCACTTGCGGTCGTGGATGTTGAACGTGACGCCGATCAAGCGCTTGCCAGGCGTGTCGCTGTGGCCGTCCATGATGCGGCCATAGTTGGCAAACCAGATCCACTCGCCACTCTTGGACCGCAGCCGGAACTCGCACCGGTATTGGGGCGTGACGCCCGTCAGGTGGTCGGCCACAGCCAGGCGCACGGTGTCGATGTCGTCGGGGTGGAACAGGCCATAGATGTCCTGCACGCCCGAGACGATTTCGTCTTCGGTGAACCCCAGCTCTTCAAACGTCTTGGTTGCCTTGCACGTGACGTTGCCGGTGATGAGGTCGTTCTCCCACAGGTCAAGCCCGGCGGCCTCCAGGGCCAGCTCCAGCCGCTCCTTGTTCAGGTCCGCCTCACCCATCGCCATGACCATTTCTTTTCACAGCGTTCCGTTTCTCTCGTGCGTCGGCGCGGGCTTCAGGAATCAGGCGAGGGGCATGCCGCCCGCGTAACCGATATTGCGCAGCAGCGCCGCAAAGGAGGCCACCACAACGGGGGTGTTGTAGAGCTGGGGCGCCGACTGCACCGCAATCACGCTCACCTGGTTGCCGGTGCTGCGGCCCGTTTTGACATCGAAATGCTGGGCCAGATCGTCGCTGGCGTTGGAGAACCCGCGCCCTGTGCTCTCGGAGTAGTAGCAGATCGTCGTCGCTGGCGTTGGAGAACCCGCGCCCTGTGCTCTCGGAGTAGTAGCAGATCGAGTCGGGCGCGATGATGTCGGGGGTGGTGCTCGCCGCCGAATACGTGATCAGGTTCTCGTTGAGGTTGTAGAGGTAATGCGTCTCGGTGCTCTGGGCCGGGTCGGGCGCATTGTCCAGCCGGATGATGCCCGAGTCCAGCGACGCGCTGGAGGTGGACTGGGTGACCGAGGTCATGAAAAAGTTGGTGACCACGGCGCGCGCCGCACGGCCGGTGAGGTTCTGGATACCCGCCGCCACGGCCTGGGTGCTGAGCGGCGTGACCGCCTGCAAGAGCTGCAGGCCCAGCCGGCGTGCCTCCTCCAGCCGCCCGGGCTGTAGCTGCCCGACAACGCGAACTGGTTGCCCGCGTTGGAGGGCCACATCGCAATGCCCGAGTACCCGCCAAAACCGCCCACCACCCCGCCCGCCAGCGACTCGATGCCCGACGCCGTGGCAGAGCCCAGCACCGCATACTCCGCCGCCACCAGCGTGGACGCATCGCTGGCCAGCACGGCTGGGATGGGCGCGGGCCCGGTGGGGGCGGTGAAGGTGGTCTGGGGCAGCTCGGGCACCGCGCGGCCCGCGCCAGCGCCATTGACCACCCAGATACTGCCGCCCGACATGGCCGCGCCGATCAGCGGCACCAGCGAATTGATGGGCCCGATCTCCACCGGGATGAAGGCGCCCGGCTGCATGCCGGTGTACGCCTGCATCACGGCCACTGTGTTGTTGATGAAGTTCTGCACCGCCGTGAGGGTGAGGTTGTCGGCCGAGTCGGGCGAGCCCATGATGGCCAGCACGCAGGCGTTGGTGGCGCCGTCGTAGTCCTGCACCTGCACCGCGCCCTTGTAACCTTGGTCTGCCAGCTGCTGCCGATGGCGCAGGCGTCGTGGTAACTGCCGCCGCCGCCACTGGCCAGCACGGCCGCCCCGGTAGCGATGGCCTGGAAGTCGGTCAGGCCATAGAAATAGACATTGCCCATCGGGCACCCCTCTCCTTTTTTTGGATGGGATGCACGATATCCCAGCCCCGTCGAAAGTCATTGACCGGGATACCACGCGGGGATCGGCGCCACGGCAGGGCCTGCACTCTGGTTTACGGGGGCATCATCGCCTATGCTGTGCATCAGTTGTATTTGCCATTGCCCACCATGAGCCTCCCCGAAGAATCCACCGTCTACGGCACCGAAGACCTTTTGATCAGCCTGTGCAACTCCGTCACCCGCGTGCTGGGCGTGGCCACACACAGCCAGATCCACTATTCCGGCATGGTGCAGCGCATCAGCAAGACCTGCCTGAAGCCCGACATCGGCTGCTTCGTGCTGTTTGACGGCGGCTTCTCGGGGCTGGTGATCATCAACTTCTCGGGCCAGGCGGCGATGGAGCTGTACGCCAACTACCTGCTGAACATGGGCATGTCCAAGGACGACCTGGTCAGCTCGTACACGTCCGACGAAGTCAGCAACGTGATGGGCGAGCTGATGAACCAGGTGGTGGGCGACTTCACCGGCAAGGTGCGGCGCGAGCTGCAGACCCACATCACGCAAAACCAGCCCAAGATGCTGGTGCTGAACAAGCAGGTGCAGCTGAGCGTGGACGCCAACCTGGACAAGCCCGAGGCCCGGCGCGTGACCTTTTACACCAGCAACAACAACATCTTCTACCTCGAACTCGCCATCGACCGCACCGAGTTCATCAAGCTCTATGACTTTGAAGCGCAGGAAGCACCCGACCCCGACGCGCTGATGGCCCAGTCGCAAGCAGCGCCCCCCGTACCCGCACCACCACCTGCGGGGCAGCACGATACCGACGCGCTGCTCAAGTCACTGGGGATGTAAAGCTATCAAAACGATAGCTGCCGGCGTTTTACTGACAAGCGCCAGCGGCCAAAAAGACCTGAAACCGTGCGGGTCGGCAGCCCTCAAACCGGGCGCTGCGTGCCCAGCCGCTCCGCAATCCAGATGCCGCCCAATACCATCGCCAGCGCCACGGCGTGGTACCAGCCCACCGGCTCGCTCAGCACGCCCACGGCCAGTGCGGGGCCAAAGACGGGGTTGAGGTTGAGGAACACGCTGGAGCGTGCGGGGCCGATCAGTTCCACAGCGCGGATGAAGAGGATCTGCGAGACAAACGATGGCAGCAGACCGATGTAGACCAGGATGGCCCAGCCCCACGGTGTAGGCCAGAAAAAGCGCCCCGACAGCACTTCGGCCGCCAGCAGCGGCAAAGAGGCCAGTGCTGCAACGCCCGCCACGGCCGAGAAGAACACCAGCGGCGGCACCGCAGGCCGCGCCCGCAGCCCCAACGTGTAGCCCGCGTACAGCAGCGACGCCAGCAAGATCCAGGCGTCGCCCACGTTGATGTCCAGCGCTGCCAGCGCGGCCCAGGAGCCGCGCGACGCCACCACCGCCACGCCCGCCAGCGTGATGACGACACCCGCCATCTGCAGTGCGGTGACGCGCAGCCCGAAAAACATCACGCCCCCCAGCAGCACCAGCACAGGGATCATTCCCTGTATCAGCGAGAGGTTGACGGCCGTGGTGTGGTGCGCCGCTGCATAAAACAGTGCATTGAAGGCTGTGAACCCGCTGATGCCCATCAGCGCCAGATACGTCCAGCGCCCGCGCAGCGCTGGTACATGCTGTGCCACCTGCTGGCGTGCCACCAGCCACAGCGCGATGCATGCAATGCCCCACCGCGCGGTGGTGAGCATCATGGGTGAAACGTGACCCACGGCCAGACGCGCCGCCACCGCATTGCTGCCCCAGATGAGGGTGGTGACGACCAGCAGCAGCGCCGGGCGCCGGTACAGCCCGCGCAGAAAGGCCGAGCGCGCAGCAGCAGCGGCTGCTGCAGAGGAGGATGCGGACATGGGCTGAGCGTAGCAAATTTGCCGCTGCCCACCCGCACCCACCCCAGCGCAATGCGCCCGACGGGCCGCCGGCCCACCAGGGCGGCAGAGATGCCAGCAGGCAGCCTGCGTCGGGCCCGCGCCGCCTGAACGCAGCCGCCTACCCCTCAAACTGCGGATGCAATTGCCGGATGCGGTTCATGGCCATGGCGGCAGCGGCGGTGCGTGTTTCCACCCCCAGCTTGGCAAACACGCGTTCCAGGTGCTTTTTGACGGTGGCGGGGCTGGCCCCCAGGATGTCGCCGATGTCCCGGTTGATCTTGCCCTTGACCACCCAATACAGCACCTCGGCCTCGCGCGCGGTGAGCTTGAACGACAGGCTCATGGACTCGATGATCTTCGCGTCGGACACCTCGCGCATCACGATGAGCCAGTCGCCACCGCCTGCGCTGTCGCCCGCCTGCTGGTGCAGGCGGAAGGTGAGGCGGCGCGCGCCCTGCTCCACCGCCAGGCGCGGCGGCTCGGCCAGCGAAGCCTCCAGCAGCTCGGCCGCGTTGTCGGCCAGCACATGGCGGCGCAGCCAGGCCTGCACGGGCTCGGGCGCCCATTGGCCAAACGGGGTGGGTGCGCCATCCGGCCCCACCTCGCCAAAGTAGCTTTGCAGCAGCTCGCGCGCCAGCGGGGTCTGCCAGACGATGCGGCCATCCGCTGCGCGCACGGTGATGCTGGCGTAGCCAAACGCATCGAGCGCGTTGCGCGCCTCGCGCGCTTGTCGCGCGTCCTGCCGGGCCTTGCGGGCAGCGCCCAGGTGCACACCCATGCGGGCCATCACCTCGCGCGGCTTGATGGGCTTGGTGACGTAGTCCACGCCGCCTGCCTCCAGCGCGGCCACCAGATGCTCGGTCTCGGTGAGGCCCGTCATGAAGATGATGGGGATGTGCGCCGTGGCAAGTGATGCCTTGAGGCGCCGGGCGACTTCAAAGCCGTCCATGCCCGGCATCATGGCGTCGAGCAACACAATGTCGGGCAGGGCCTGGGCCGCACGCTGCAGCGCCGCCTCGCCGTGCATGGCCACCAGCACGGTGTAGCCCGATTCATCCAGCGCGTCGTGCAGTACGGCCAGGTTGTCGGGCACGTCGTCCACGATCAGCACCACATCGCTGTCGCTGCGGTCCAGCGCGCTGGCGGGCGCTGTGGAAGGGTGAGAGGGAAAGGGGTTGGCAGTGGTCATCACGAAGGTGCCTGCTCGAGGATCTGGCCCATGGCATCGAACTGGAATTGCTGGGCCAGTTGCCGCATGGTGCCGACAAAAGCGCTGTGCGCGGGCTGGCTGCGTTCAATGTCGTCCAGCGTGTTGAGAATGCCCCGGTAGTAGCCCAAGGACACCGCCTGCGCCAGAGCCAGCAACGCAGCGGCATCGGGGTAAGTCAGGGGTGCGGGCGCCGCAGACGCCACGGCGGGTTCAGCACCCGCGGGCGCCGTGATGGCCTCGTCGTATAGCCACTGCAGGCCCAGGCGGCGTTCGAGCCAGTCCAGCAGCTCGCTGTGGCGCACGGGCTTGACGATGAAGTCTTCGGGGCGGATATCCACGTCGTTGTCGAGCGCCTTGTCGAAAGCATTGGCGGAAACGATGGCACATTGCACGTGGGGCAGGTGCATCTGCCGCACGCGCCGCAGCGTTTCCCACCCGTCGATGCCCGGCATGGCCAAGTCCATGAAGATCACGTGCGGACGGTAGCCGGTGGCCAGCAGGTCCAGCGCATCGTGGCCGCTGGCAGCCTGGCGCAGCTCAAAGCCCAGGGGTTCGAGCAGCTGCACCAGCAGCTCGCGGTCGGGCTCCTCGTTGTCCACCACCAGGATGCGGCGGCGCTCGCCCGCATAGCCCTTGCGCTGGCGTTGGCCATGGGCAGCCACTGCCGCCGGCGCTGCGGCCTTGCCCAGCGCATCGCCATGCACCTCGGGCAGGAACAGCTTGACGTGGAACACCGAGCCTACGCCCGGGGTGCTGCTCACCGTCAGTTCGCCACCCATGAGCGCAGTGAGCATCTTGGCGATGGTCAGGCCCAGCCCTGCACCCGGCGCGGCCGCCGTGCTGCCACCGCCCGATCCGCCACGCGCGAAGGGCTCAAAGATGCGCTCGATCTCCTCGGCCGTGAGGCCGGGCCCGGTGTCCTGCACCTCGATGCGCGCCATTTCGCGCGCATAGCGCACGCGCAGGGTGACGGTGCCCTGCGCCGTGAACTTGACGGCATTGCCCAGCAGGTTGATGACGATCTGGCGCAGCCGCTTGTCGTCGGCGCGCACCACCTCCGGAATCACCCCTTGCACGTCGAACGTGAACGCCAGGCCCTTGGCGGCGGCCTGCAGCTCGAACAGGCTGGCCATCTCGTGCAGCCCATCAGCAAAGCGCATGGGCGCTACATCCAGCGTGAGCTTGCCCGACTCGATGCGCGCGATGTCCAGCGTGCCCTCGATGAGCGACAACAAATGTTCGCCCCCGCGCCGGATCACGTGCACCGCCTGCTTGCGGTGCGGCGGCACGCCCGCGTCTTCGCCCATGAGCTGCGCATAGCCCAGGATGGAGTTGAGCGGCGTGCGGATCTCGTGGCTGATGGCGCTGATATAGCGGCTTTTGGCCTGGTTGGCCTGGTCGGCCCGCAAGCGGGCTTCCTCGGCCTGCTGCTGCGCGGCCTCGGCCACGCTGCGCGCCGTCTGCAACGCTTCGTCGGTCTGGCGGTGCAGCTCGATCTCGCGCACCAGCAGGCCCGTTTGGCGATTGGATTCTTCCTGCGCCACCTGGCGGCTCTTGTGCGCCAGCACCAGCCACCACGCCACGATGCCCGAGATGACCAGCAGCGCGAGATAGGCCTTGAGCAGGCCCGAGCGCAGCGCCACTTCAGGGGCGGCCAGCACCTCGGTGTCGGTGGCGGCCTGGGCAATGGTGTTGAGCTCCTGGTGGTACAGCAGCCCCATTACCGACGCCAGCAGCGGCGCAATCACCAGCATCAGCAGCAGGAAGTGGCCCAGGCCCGTGTCCAGGTAGCGCCAGATGGCACGGGGCAGCACCCAGCGCAGCGCGGCCGACCACTGCACCGCCATGCTCGCGTGCGGCTTGCACAGGTCGCCACAGCGCGCATCGAGCGTGCAGCATAGCGAGCAGATGGCGCCCCGGTAGGCGGGGCACTGGGCCATGTCGGGCGCTTCGTACTCGCGCTCGCAGATCACGCAACGCTGCACCGTCAAGCGCTGGTAGCTGCCCATGTCGGAAGCCCGCGCGCCGGGCACAGGCCCCGCCACAGGCACAGCCACCGGCTCGCTCTGCCGTGCGATGTAGTACTTGCCGCGCGTGGCCCAAGCGATCAACGGCGCGGTCACAAAGGCCACGGCCATCGCAATGACGGCCGAGAACGCCTGCGGCAGCGGGCCGAATAACCCCACGTGCGCGCTGATGGACAGCACAGACGCCAGCGCCATCGATCCCACGCCCACCGGGTTGATGTCGTACAGGTGCGCACGCTTGAACTCGATGCCCTTGGGCGACAGGCCCAGCGGCTTGTTGATGACGAGGTCCGCCACCACCGACATGATCCAGGCGATGGCGATGTTGGAGTACAGCCCCAGCACCTCGCCCATGGCGCGGAACACGTTCATCTCCATCAGCATGAAGGCGATCAGCGTGTTGAACACCACCCACACCACACGCCCCGGGTGGCTGTGCGTGAGGCGCGAGAAAAAGTTGGACCACGCGAGCGACCCCGCATAGGCGTTGGTCACATTGATCTTCATCTGTGAGACGACCACAAACAGCGCCGTCGCGGCCACCGCCCACCCATAGTGCGGGAAGACGTATTCGTAGGCCACCAGGTACATCTGGTTCGGATCCACCGCGCGCTCGGCGGGCACCATGTGCGTGAGCGCCAGCCAGGCCAGCAGCGCGCCGCCCAGCATCTTGAGCACGCCCAGCACCACCCAGCCTGGCCCGCCCACCAACACCCCCAGCCACCAGCGGCCGCGCGTGCTGGCGGTGCGGGCGGGCATGAAGCGCAGATAGTCGGCCTGCTCCCCCATCTGGGTAATGAGCGCAATACCCACGGTGAGCGCCGCACCAAACAAGGGCAGTTGGAACGTGGCACCGCGCGCTAATTCACCACCGTAGTGCACCACCCCAGAAAACGCACCAGGATCGCGCACCAGCACGTACACAAACGGCACCACCAGCATCAGCAGCCACAGCGGCTGCGTCCATACCTGCAGGCGGCTGATGGCCGACACGCCGTGGGTGACCAGCGGAATCACCACAATGGCGCAGATCAGGTAGCCCCAGGTGGGAGGAATGTCGAGCGCCAGCTCCAGCGCGTAGGCCATCACGGCGGCTTCGAGCGCAAAGAAGATGAAGGTGAAGCTCGCGTAGATCAGCGAGGTGAGCGTGGAGCCGATGTAGCCAAAGCCCGCGCCGCGCGTGAGCAGGTCCATGTCCACCCCGTAGCGGGCCGCGTACACGCTGATGGGCAGCCCCGCTAGAAAGATGATGAGCCCCGTGGCCACGATGGCCCAGAAGGCGTTGATGAAGCCGTACTGCACCAGCAGCGTGGCGCCCACGGCCTCCAGGATCAGGAAGGATGCGGCGCCAAAGGCCGTGTTGGCCACCCGCCATTCGGACCACTTGCGAAAGCGCTGGGGCGTGTAGCGCAGCGCGTAGTCCTCCATGGTCTCGGTGGCCACCCAGCTGTTGTAGTCGCGCCGGACCTTGACCACCTGCTGGGGCGCCTGCGCGTCGGCGTCCGGCCCTGGCACAGGGGCCGAATTCGCGTCGGGCGGGGCAAGGGAGGCGGTGGAGGGGGGCATGGGCAAAGGGCGGCGACAGCCCCTGCAAGTGCAGTTTCCATGCCACGGGTCGGCTTCATGTCCAGTGCACCTTCGCCCTCTGGCGTATGGCGGGCACGGGGCTTGCTGCCTATGATGGATTCGTATTCACTCGCTCAATCGGCACATCATGGAACTCACCCCTCGCGTTCGACCGCCTCGGCGGTCGCGCGAGCTAACGACCCCAGCTTTGAGAAAAACGAAATGGAACTGACCCCTCGTGAGAAAGACAAGCTGCTGATCTTCACCGCCGCCCTGCTGGCCGAGCGCCGCAAGGCCCGGGGGCTGAAGCTCAACTACCCCGAGGCGGTGGCCCTGATCAGCGCCGCCGTGATGGAAGGCGCGCGCGACGGCAAGACTGTGGCACAGCTCATGAGCGAAGGCCGCACCGTGCTGACCCGCGCCGATGTGATGGAAGGCATCCCCGAGATGATTCCGGACATCCAGGTCGAGGCCACGTTCCCCGACGGCACCAAGCTGGTCACCGTGCACCAGCCGATCGTCTGAACCCCCTTCTACTTTCTATTTCCCCTCTTCTCTCTGTGGAGCCCCCATGCGCATCGCCCTCTCACACCGCCACACAGCCGCTCTTCTTTTCATAGCTGCCAGCGCAATTGGTACTAGCGCTAGCGCCCATACCGGCGCTGAGTCGCACATCCACAACAGTTTTCTGAGCGGCTTTGCCCACCCCCTGTTCGGTCTGGACCACCTGGCCGCCATGGTGGCCGTGGGCCTGTGGAGCGCCCTGGCCGCCCGCAACGCCGGGCGCGACCTGCTGTGGGGCCCCGTGGGCTTTGCGGCCATGCTGATGGTGGGCGCCGTGCTGGGCCTGCAGGGTGTGGCGCTGCCAGCGGTGGAGCCCATGATTGCCGCGTCGCTGCTGGTCACCGGCCTGCTGGTCGTGTCGCGCCTGCGCGTGCCCGGGCTGGTGGCGGCGCTGGGTGTCGGCGTGTTTGCCGTCTTCCACGGCGTGGCCCATGGCTATGAGCTGGCAGGTAGCGACAGCGCCTGGTTGACCCTGGCAGGCATGCTCACGGCTACCGTGCTGCTGCACAGCGCAGGCCTGGCCGCTGGCTGGGCACTGCGCCACCGCCATGTGTGGCTGGCCCGCGCTGCAGGTGCTGGCGTGGCTGCGTTCGGTGGCGTGCTGCTGGCGCAGATGGCCTGAGCATTCCCTGCAAGGAGCTTTCATGATCCCCGGCGAACTTCTCACCGAACCCGGTGAACACCTGCTCAACACCGGCCGCCGCACCCTGACGCTGGTGGTGCGCAACACCGGCGACCGGCCCATCCAGGTCGGCTCGCACTACCACTTTGCCGAGACCAACAACGCCCTGGGCTTTGACCGTGCGGCTGCGCGCGGCATGCGGCTGAACATTGCGTCGGGCACCGCCGTGCGCTTTGAGCCCGGCCAGGAGCGCACTGTGGAGCTAGTGGACTACGCGGGCGAGCGCCGCGTGTTCGGCTTCCAGGGCCTGACGCAGGGCGCGCTGTAGCAATTTCAAGCCAAATTGGCAGATAGCGCGGGTATTTATTGCCCAAGCAGCTATCAAAAATAGAGTAAACCGTTCTCACGGAGCACCCCACCCATGGCAACCATTGGACGACGCGCCTATGCCGAGATGTTCGGCCCCACCGTGGGCGACCGGCTGCGCCTGGCCGACACCGAACTCATCCTTGAAGTCGAGGCCGACTACACCCTGCGCGCAGGCAGCTACGGCGAAGAGGTGAAGTTTGGCGGCGGCAAGACCATCCGCGACGGCATGGCCCAAAGCCAGCGTACCAATGCTGGTGGCGCGGTAGATACGGTTTTGACCAACGCCCTGGTGATTGACCACACCGGCATCTTCAAGGCCGACATCGGCCTGCGCGCGGGCCGCATCGCCGCCATCGGCAAGGCGGGCAACCCCGACACGCAACCCGGCGTGGACATCGTCATCGGCCCCGGCACCGAGGTCATCAGCTGCGAAGGCAACATCGTCACCGCTGGCGGCATCGACAGCCACATTCACTTCATCTGCCCGCAGCAGGTGGAAGAAGCCCTGGCCAGCGGCGTGACCACCATGCTGGGCGGCGGCACCGGCCCCGCCACCGGCACGCTGGCCACCACCTGCACGTCGGGCCCCTTCAACATGGAGCGCATGCTGCAGGCGGCCGACGCGTTCCCCATGAACCTGGGCTTCCTCGGCAAGGGCAACGCCAGCCTGCCCGATGCGCTGCACGAGCAGATCAACGCAGGCGCCATTGGTCTCAAGCTGCACGAAGACTGGGGCACCACGCCCTCGGCCATCAGCAACTGCCTGGATGTGGCGGACGAGACAGACACGCAGGTCGCCATCCACTCTGACACACTCAACGAATCCGGCTTTGTGGAGAACACCATCGCCGCCGTGGCCGGGCGCGGCATCTGCGCCTTCCACACCGAAGGCGCGGGCGGTGGGCACGCGCCCGACATCCTGCGCGTGGCGGGCGAGGACAACTTCTTGCCCAGTTCCACCAACCCCACCATGCCGTACACGCACAACACGCTGGATGAGCATGTGGACATGCTCATGGTGTGCCACCACCTCGATGCCAGCATTGCCGAAGACCTGGCCTTTGCCGAAAGCCGCATCCGCAAGGAGACGATTGCCGCCGAAGACATCCTGCATGACCTGGGTGCCATCAGCATGATGAGCAGCGACAGCCAGGCCATGGGCCGCGTGGGCGAAGTCATCCTGCGCACCTGGCAGACGGCCCACAAGATGAAGGTGCAGCGCGGCTGGCTGGCCCCCTCCGCCGGGCGCGATGATCTGGCCGAAATCCTGCAGCGCAACGACAACTTCCGCATCAAGCGCTATGTGGCCAAGTACACGATCAACCCCGCCCTTGCGCACGGCATCGCCCACGAGGTGGGCTCGCTGGAGGTGGGCAAGTGGGCCGACATCGTGATCTGGAAGCCTGCGTTCTTCGGCGTGAAGCCCGCACTCATCTTGAAGGGCGGCCTGATCGCCATGGCAGCGATGGGCGATCCCAACGCCTCTATCCCCACACCGCAGCCCGTGCACTACCGTCCCATGTTCGGCGCATTTGGCGGGGCCATTGCCAAGACCTCGCTCACCTTTGTGTCGCAAGCGGGCCTCAATGCGGGTATTGGCGACCGCTTTGGTCTGCGCAAGACCTTGAGCGCCGTGCGCAACATTCGCGGCGTGCGCAAGCAGCACATGGTGCACAACAGCTACACGCCCAAGATGGAAATTGACGCGCAGACCTACACCGTGCGCGCTGACGGACAGCTGCTCACCTGCGAGCCCGCCACCGTGCTGCCCATGGCACAGCGCTACTTTTTGTTCTGAGCAACGCATGGCCGCCCACCCATCCCCGCTGCACATCCGCCTGGACGACCTGAGCGACCCGCGCATTGCCGCCTTCATGGAAGAGCACCTGCAGGACATGCGCGTCACCTCGCCGCCCGAGAGCGTGCACGCGCTGGACATGGCCCGGCTGCGCCGCCCCGAGATCCGTTTCTGGACGGCGTGGCTGCCAGACGACACCGAACCGGCGCCCGGCCGGCTGGTGGGCACCGGCGCCCTCAAACACCTGAGCGCCGACCACGTCGAGCTCAAATCCATGCGTGCTGCGGAGTCACTGCGCGGCCTCGGTGTAGGCCGAGCAATCCTTGAACACATCCTGGGCCAGGCCGTGGATCTGGGCTACCAGCGCATCAGCCTGGAAACGGGTACCCAGCCCTTCTTTGAACCCGCGCACCAGCTCTACCTGCGCTATGGCTTTACCCACTGCGCGCCGTTCGGCAGCTACCAGCTTGACCCCCACAGCCGGTACATGAGCCGCGCGCTGTAGAGCCAGCCCGTGCCACCCCGCAGCCAAGGCCACAATGTGAACCTCGCCTTGCCGGCACCGAAATTCTCTTTTGCAATGATCCAGGTTTCCAAACTCCTCCCCCAAGGCCAAGGCCTCGCGCCCGTCCTGCTCAAACGCGCCACCACCGTTGAACTGGACTGGGACGTGCGCCAGAAAAGCCGCTTTGCCGCTACCGACTCCGCCGGGCGTGAACTGGGTATCTTCCTGCCACGCGGCACCCTGGTGCGTGGCGGCGATGTGCTGGTGGCCGAAGACGGCTCCATGGTCCGCGTGATTGCAGCGCCCCAGCCCGTGCTGGTCATCACCCACTGCCAACACCACGGCACGCCGTTTGACCTGACCCGCGCCGCCTACCACCTGGGCAACCGCCATGTGCCTATCGAGCTGCAGCCTGACCACCTCAAGATCGAACCCGACCATGTGCTGGCCGACATGCTGCGCGCCATGCACCTGATCGTGACCGAGCAGAACATGGCGTTTGAGCCTGAAGGCGGCGCCTACGCAGCGGGGCATGGTGGTGGGCACAGCCATGGGGTGCATGGGCACGACCATCACCATGGTCACGACCACGACCACGACCATTCACACGATCACTCCCATTCGCATGTCCACGGCCATGGGCACAACCACGATCACAGCCATGCCGCCCCCGCTGCAATCGTTGCAGCAGCGCCCCGTGGTCGCACCGTGTCCATCCCGGTGGTCGCCCAAGGGCATGTACACGGCCCCCACTGCAACCACGACCACTGAGCCCGCAGCCTTATCCCATGCGCCTGGACCGCCCCACGCCCCTGCCCGCCGCCAGCTTCTTGCAGCTGATGTGGCTGGCCTCCCCCGCGCTGCCCGTGGGCGGGTTCTCGTATTCCGAAGGGCTGGAAAGCGCCATTGAAAACGCGGGCCTCGCCAGTGAAGCCGCCGTGGGCGACTGGCTGCTGGACCAGCTCCACATCACCCAGGCACGCGGTGACATGGCCCTCATCGCCAAGGCCGTGGGTGCCTGGCGGCGCGGCGACATGGAGCATGTGAAAGAACTCAACGACTGGGTGCTGCACACCCGCGAGACGAGCGAGCTGCGCCTGCAGACCGAGCAAATGGGCCGTTCGCTGGCCGACTGGCTGCGCAACCAGTACCAGGGCGACGAAGCCCTGATGCCCGCCGAGCGCCACCTGGCCGCCCTGCACCCCACCTACCCTGTGGCCTTTGCGCTGGCCGCATCGCCCACCCAGGCCAGCGTGCGCGAGGTGCTGCTGGCCTACGCCTTTGGCTGGGCCGAGAACATGGTGCAGGCCGCCCTCAAATCCATGCAACTGGGCCAAAGCGCGGGCCAGCGCATCCTGGCCCGGCTGGCCGCCGCCATCCCCCTGGCCGCAGACCACGCCGCCAGCCTGATGGACAGCGAGCGCCAGGCGTTTTCGCCCATGCTCGCCATCCTCAGCGCGCAGCACGAAGTGCAATATTCAAGACTTTTTCGCTCCTAGCGCAAGCAGGATCAGCGCAAGCAGCTATCTATTTAATAGCAAATGACGCCATCGCCAACACCATGACCACCGCACTGCACCACATCCCCCACCGCACCAAAAACCTGCCCCCCCTGCGCGTAGGCATCGGCGGCCCCGTAGGCTCCGGCAAAACCACGCTGCTGGAGATGCTGTGCAAGGCCATGCGCGATGACTACGACCTCATCGCCATCACCAACGACATCTACACAAAGGAAGACCAGCGCCTGCTCACCGTCAGCGGCGCACTGCCCGCCGAGCGCATCCTGGGCGTGGAAACCGGCGGCTGCCCCCACACCGCCATCCGCGAAGACTGCTCCATCAACCTCGAAGCCATCGACCGCATGCTGGGCGATTTCCCCAACGCCGACATCGTGTTTGTGGAAAGCGGCGGCGACAACCTGGCCGCCACCTTCAGCCCCGAGTTGAGCGACCTCACCATCTACGTCATCGACGTGGCCGCCGGCGAAAAAATCCCCCGCAAGGGCGGCCCCGGCATCACCAAGAGTGATCTGTTCGTCATCAACAAAACCGACCTGGCCCCCCATGTGGGCGCCAACCTGGATGTGATGCACGCCGACACCACCCGCATGCGCACCACCACCCAGGGCCTCAAGCCGTTCGTGATGACCAACCTCAAGACCCTGGCGGGCGTGGCCGACGTGGTCAAGTTCATCGAGACCCGGGGCATGCTGCAAAAGAAATCAGCCCCCGCAGTCGGCTAGAATTCGCGCCTTCCCTCCCGGAGACTTGGGTGAGTGGTTTAAACCAGCAGTCTTGAAAACTGCCGACGGGCAACCGTCCGTGAGTTCGAATCTCACAGTCTCCGCCAGAGCCTTGTTTTAGGACGTCCGAAAAAGTCCACAAAGCCCGCCCCTCTCCTATGAAGGCGGGCTTTTTTTCGTCCATAGAAGCCCGGGGGCATCCGCTGGCATCCAGCGTTTTTGGCGGTATTTCTGACGGGATGCGGGTAAGCTGCTGATTTCAGATACCGTCAAAACCGGAGATACCGCCATGCCGCGCCTTGCTGTACCCCTGACAGACACCGCCGTACGGAATGCCAAGCCAGACGCCAGCAAACCCAAAGGGCACACGCTGCCAGATGGCGGGGGGCTGTACCTGCACATCACCCAGGCCGGGAAGTACTGGCGCATGGACTACCGCCGCCCGAACGGCAAGCGCAACACCCTGGCCTTTGGCGTATACCCGGCTGTCAGCCTTGCGCAGGCCCGAGATCGACGCGACCAGGCACGGGGGCTGCTGGCCCAAGGCATTGACCCCAGCGACCACAAACGGGACGTGGAGGCCAGCAAGAAGGCCGCCATGCTCAACACCGTGGAAGCGATGGCACGGGCCTACCTGGCCAACAAGCGGGATGGATGGTCCACCACCCACTACGACCGCGAAGCCCGCAGCCTGGAGAAAGACCTCTACCCCTACCTGGGGCACCGCCCTATCGGTGAGGTCGAACCGCCCGAGCTGCTCCGGGCGTGCGAGCGCATTCAAGACCGCGATGCCGTGGAGAGTGCGCACCGGCTGCTGACCACTGCATCCGGCGTCTGGCAGTTCGCCATAGCCAAGGGGCACGCCACGCGGGACATTGCCCAAGACATCAAGAAGGCGCTGAAGCCACGCAAAAAGGGGCACTTCCCGGCCATCACCAACCCGGCCCAGTTGGGCGAGCTGCTGCGTGCCAGCGACGGGTACGGCGGCGGCCCCGTGGTGCGTGGCGCCCTGGCCATCGCACCCATGCTGTTCCAGCGCCCCGGCAACCTGCGCACCATGCGCTGGGCGGATCTGGACCTGGCAGCGGGCTGGTGGACGATCCCCAGCGCTGACATGAAGCGCAGCGTAGCGGCCAAACGGGACGGGGCAGCGCACAAGGTGCCACTGCCCCGGCAAGCGGTAGCCGCCATCCTCAAGCTACAGCCCTTGACCGGCCACGGTGAGTACGTGTTCCCCGGCCTGCGCGACCACAGCAAGCCCATGAGCGAAGCCGCAGTAAACGCCGCCCTGCACGCCATGGGCTACAAGGACATTCACACCTGGCACGGCTACCGCGCCACGGGCCGCACCCTGTTGCGTGAGGTGTTCAAGGTGGATATCGACGTGATCGAAGCCCAGCTGGCCCACGTGGGCGGCAAGACCCACGGCGGCGCATATGACCGGACCACCTTCGCCGATGAGCGGGTTACGGTGCTGCAGCAATGGGCGGACTACCTGGACAAGCTCCGCCAGGGCGCGGACGTGATATCGATGCCCCAACGTGTCGCCTGAGTGGGCGCACCAGCACCAGACGAAAAGGGCCGCGAGGCCCTTTTTTTGTGGCCGAACGGTGGTGGCGCACTCTCTTCGGACGCTAGAAAGGTGAAAAGGTGGGGGCACTGGGGGCAAATAGGTGAAATCGAGCAGCAGCGCGGTTTCCCGGGAATTTGCCAGTGGGGGCACTGTGGGGGCGGACTGGGGGCGGGTTGGGGGCAAATAAGGATAGTGATAGTGAAACAACTTCATTCACTATCTAATTTCATTCGTTTTTCTGCTGATCCTGCCCCCACTTGGAGCTATCGGGACATTGCCGGAAAATGCCGCGAAAGTGAGTTCTCGCGCCCCCCCCCGCCGCCGCCATGCGCAATCGTCCTGATGCTGAAAGGTGCCGTTTACTCGGCAAAAAATGAGCCCATGACCGAGAACGATTTGCCGGAAAAGCGGGGACTCACCCAGCAACAGGCCATGGCATACGTCGGTGCCAAGCGCCGAACCTCGGAGGCGCTGTGGGCGCCGAGGCTTGTCGCTATCAAGCAAGGGGTCTGCTTGATTTACGACCGGCACGACCTTGATCGAGTCTTCGACCAGCTGAAAGCAGAAGCCGCCAGCGCTGTTGTGCCTGGCCAGGGTCCGCGTCCGGCTGGATATCCGTTTCCCATAGTGGGTGTTCCAGCCGAGAAGGAACGGGCGGCGGCAGCGTCATTTCAAGCCGCCCTTGCGGAGGTGCAAGCCGTATGGAAGCGTAAAAGGAAGGACCAGGGCGGGGCAGCGCGCTAGCGCTGGCGCTGGCGCTGGCGAACCATATTGCCCCGTACTTCGGGCGGCACTACATTGCACACAAGGTGCCCAACACACCCGAGGCAGCGTTCTCGTCCCCACGACAGAGGGGCGCCGTTCGTTCCGCGTCAGCTTGTGAGATAGGGTGCATCCGTGCGCGAGCCCGGCTGGCATGTTCTGGCCCCCATGTGTTGAAGGCCCCATCTCGATTTTTGGCTGCCTGATTCAGCGCGAACTGAATAACCCATTGCGGGCCGATTGGGCTTTGATTTCGATGGAAGCCGCCTTACACTCTCGTACGGTTCAGGGCACATTTGGACGAACACCGAGCGGCGCAATCGGGTTTGTCATCCAGTGACACGCTGTCCCAAATCGCCCTCGCCGACCAGGGCGGCTATTGCTGCAAAAAGCGGTGCGTCCCCGACGCACACCCGGTGGCACCGTCAACGCCCGTGATTTGCAGGCCCCGAATGCGCCCCTGGCTCATTCACCTTTTGGTAGGCATCATTGCGCCCATATGTGGCGCAGCTGGTGTGCTGCCGCCTGCAAAATCCAATCAATGAAAGCGAGCATCCGCATGCCCTCTGTCAAAACCACGCGCGTTCACGACCTGTCACCGCCGAATCTCAAGCCTATGAGCTTGGAGCTTTTCTGTGATATTCCGGAATACGGTATGTCCTTTGAACTGGGCACCATCAAAGCCTATGTCAATCATTACGACGCTGGCGATGTGCATCCATTTTCGGGAGTTCTTTATGTAGATGATCGACGTGTTGATTCAGTCGCAGGCTCTGTTCCGTGGTCACTTCCGGCGCCCAATCGTGGTGGGCGCAAACCAGGGATTGGGCGGGACATTGCCGTGTTTTTGGCCAGGAAGCATTATGAGGCGCGAGGCCCAGAGAAGGACTCGAACAACAAGGACCATACTGTGGATGAGTCTGTTGTGAAGTGCTGGACTGACCGGCGTGCGCACAGCTTGAGGGCGCTGTCGGAATATCAGGCCACTCGTGCAGGCTATGTCGAAAGAGAGCTTCCCTTGAAAAAGCTCCCGCCGAAACCCAAAGAAACTCATTCTGGAATTACGGAGGTAAGCCACGTCTCGCATGCTGTCGGGCGGGCGAACGAACACCTTGCAGACACAATTCTCGGCGTGATCGGTGGTTCCTTTTCCAGCGAGAAGGAAGGTTCGATCATGATCCTTTTGCTGCGCGGTAGTGGGTTTGATCGAACGGCCAAAGATGCTGATCGCGCTGTACTGCGCGGCCCCTTTTGGGCCTGGGCGTATGGTGAGGAAGAAGCCGAGTATTTCAGCGAACGACAGTCCTTTGATGTCACGCTGGATACGCCTATTCACCCCGGTTGGTATGTCGCTAAAAATGGTCAGCTGACAACAGATTTCAAATCCTAGCCATGATCCCCAAACCCCTCCAGTTCCTGCTATTGGTGCCTCTGGTCTTCGGTACGTTGGCACCGAAGTTCTTCGTCGGTGTCTTCGCCCTGGGGCTTGCCGCGCTGGCGCTGTGGTGGGCTGGCCGCGTGCTCGCAATGCTGTTCGGGGATTGACAACCCCAACGCACACCGTGCCATAATCCGCGCAACCCCGAAAGGGGCCAGTGCTGAAAAGCACGTCGGGCTTGGTCGCCCGGTTTCACAGTAGGCGCAGCAGCCGCGCCCATTTTTGGACAGCGGCTTTTTTCATGCCCACATGCTGCGTGTGGCGCACGGCTTCCTTTACGGCGGGCCGTGTCGGGACACCCGCAAGGGTGTGCCGGTACCTACTGCCGGTCGACCAACCTGACACGGTCTGCCACCCTTGCTTGGTCGCTGGGGCGGCAGGTTTCAAACCTGTTCAGTAGGAGCCTTCATGGCTAACACCCCTCAGGGGCGCACCGCGCCCGCGTCTCTGGCCGTCCCGGCCGCCTCCCCCGTCCTAGACCCCGTCGCCTTGCACGGCGAAGCCATCAACGCTTGTGCGATGGCCACGTACTACACCCGCAAGGGCAACCACGCTGGCGCCGCCCGCAAGACCGTCCAAGCCCTGGCAGCCCTGCGCCGCCTGGCAGCACTGCGCAGCCTGGACGGTGCAGACGTTTGCGCGAGGCCCAGCACGCAAGGGGGTGCAGCATGATCGCGCCCATTCCATCAAATACTTTGACCCCCGCGCAAATGGGGGCGGTGCTGGAAGTCATTGCGGGGCGGATGAACAGCCTTAACCGCTTGTTGTTGCTGGCGCAAACACGAGGCGACAACTGGGAGGCCGAAACTCTTTTGGATGTCGCGCAGTTCATGACTGAGGCTGTGGGTGCCATGGCAGATGATGCTATCGGCGGCGAGGTTGTCGGGGATATGCGCCGTTGGTTCTACGGCCCGGTGTTTGACCAATATGCCGAGCAGGGGAGGGGTTGAGCCATGGCAAAGACCACCAGCAACCGGCCGCAGGCCGGTGGGGAAAACTCACGCCTCGAATCTGCTGCAGCGGAGTTGCAGGCAGTCACCACGCACCAGGCGTTCTTCCCGGCCACACCCAAATCTGATCACCTGTTTGCGGTGCAGGCGGGCATTCCACTGAATGACGCGCTGGAGCAGCTCACGCTGCTGATAGGCGTGGCAGAGAACTCCGCAATGGACGTTGCGATATGCGTCGGCAATGGCGGCGAAGCCAATGGAGCGTGGGCGCCGGTTCACCTGCTGACTTTTGCGCACGCACTCACGCAATCGATCCATCGTGGCTATGTTGAAGCGCAGCGTGGCGCCCGCTCGCAGGGGGAATGACCATGGTTGCCGCACACAACGCGCTGCCCTGCGTAACGGGCTACCTGGCAGACAACTTCAATCCAGCTACTGCGGCAGTCGTTTTGAATGAAGCCGCCTCGCCCATAGCTTTTGCTGGGATGGTGCTGCGCCGAACTGCAAAGCCTGGCCGCCGCTTCTGCGGTGGTAGCTGGAAGCGGCCGCGACATCACCGCCGACGACTTCGGGGCGATTTTTGAGCACCGCCTGCCTGCGCTGGTGGGCGTGCTGGGCTATGCCATTGGCGCTTTGAATGCCGAAGAGCAAGGCGGTGCTGCATGAGTACATCCCAACTGCCAATCACCATAGTTGCGCGCGGACGTTTGCACCGTGCCATCGTGAGTTTGCCCCTTGAGATGTGCAAGCGCGGGCATACCACGCAAGAGCGCATCGTGTTCTTCGAGGGTCCCAGTCGAGGTACCGGCTCTCATCTTGCTGCGCTGCTGGCGCTTGCATGGGGGGTGGACACCGCCGAATGGTGCGAACGCGGTTTCATTTACAACATCAGCAGCGCGCGCGAATTGCTCGCGCAGAACTTGAGCGATTCGCAGGATGCGCGGTTGTTGGAAACCGGCTGGGGTGGCGATATGCCAATTCACTACGCATGCGCCTCTGACGTGGACCTGTTCGTTACCCCGCAGGTGCACGAACGTTTACTGGCGGCTCTGCAGGCGACAGCGGCAATTCGGGAAAGCTACCTTACGAGGATAGGGGCGCCAGGCGCGCACAACGCGCGAGGTGGGGCATGACCTCAAACCTCACTCACGCAATTACTCTTACAGGGCCTGCTGCACGTGAGCGCGCCAACACGCGCTTGGTGATGTTGATCGGCACGCTGGAATACGTCACCAACCACTGCACAGACACCAACTTGGCGGGGGCGCTTGATCTGCTTTCGGTTGGTGCTGAGGATCTGCAGGCTTTGGTCGGTGAACGCCTTGAAGTTGCGCCTTCAGAGAGGGATTGCGAGCGCATTCGTCGGCTGGTGATCACCTTGGTGAAGGCCTGCAGTTTGGTGGACGCACTGGACTACCCGGATGAATGCGGCGTGATCGGGTTGGTGAATCTGGCGATGGCCGATCTTTATGCCGACGTGAGCGCCTGGCTTAGCGCGCTGGGGCAGCAACAGGCAGTAGACCAAGAGGCCGGACGTCTGTACCCCACTACGGTTCGAGGCGCGGAAGAGGCAGGGCCTGGCGGCAGTCTCGAAGAGCGCTTCACGAAGTGGTCGCAAAGCGTCGGCTTTGGGAGGGGTAGTGCATGAGTAGTTCAACACCCATCCTCACCCGCTTTGACCGGACGGCACGGCTTGCCTTTTTGCGGTCCGATTGGTGCAGGAAACCAGTTGTTTGCATTGGCGCGCTCTGCGGACGAAAAGAACATCGGGCTTCTTCCACAACTTCCAAGGAAAAGCATGGTTTCTCTAGCCCATCCCCGGACTGTGCCGCAGCGAGGTGCCGAAATTCGTTCGTCCCCGCTTTCTACACCTGCAGCAAGTGGCGTCCCCAAAATCTTTCTGGATCAAGCCGAAGTAACGATTGCAACGACCATGAGCCGGACGGCAATCTACGAAGCGATGCAAGAAAAGCGGTTCCCGACCCCGGTAGCCGATGCGGCCAGTGCCCGACAAAGCGCGTTGACGGACTCATTCAAGGCGCTGGTGTTTGGTGCAGACGCCACTGCGGCTTCACAGGCCAAGGCAGGCGCAGCTATAGCCCAGACAGGCAGAGATGCAGGTGCTGCGGCTGTTGGTGTCGGGCAGGTGACGCAGGCACATGGGGCGGCGGCGGGCGCGGCCCTGGCCAATGCCACTGCACAGAATGCTGCAGCCATCGCAGCGCAGATTGCAGGCAATGCCAGCATGGACGCGGGCGCGAAATGGGTCCAGCTGGGAGTGCAACTCAGAGAGATTGCAGCGGCGCAAGATCAGCAGATCAAGAATGCGGAGAAGCTGGCATCAGCAGCAAAAATCGAGGGGGATGGTCTGCAGGCCTTGGCCGCACTGCGTGGTAAGCCAACAGGTGTTGCTGAGAGCAATGGCATCAATGGCCCAAGTCGGGACTGGTTCAGCATCGTGAACGAGGCCATCAGCAAGGCTGTGATCGACAAGGCGCGAGAGAACACGAGGAAGCCTGCTGCCAATGAAGGTACTGGAACGATGCAGGGGGGGCTACGGGTCCCGAATCTTCGGGACGTTCGGTGACGCGGGTGGTCAATATGAGCATCAACTCTGGCCGCACCTACCCGATACCAACTACGGCTGCTGGTGAGCAGAATCTTCAGGGACTTGCACGCGCTGTTTTGGACGAAATTGCGATGCATAAG
>JADHED010001061.1_pt1 | contig 25671 bp, 20 predicted proteins | sample 8952041 | NCBI WGS metagenome assembly JADHED01 (sample SAMN16124423, study PRJNA663239) | bioreactor sludge metagenome | isolation source: sludge (control) | place: India:Bengaluru | collected 2018-09-08
TGGCGGCGCAGGCCCTGGCGGCGGATGCCACGCTGCGCCTGAGCGCTCTGGAATACCTGTACATCCCCGGCGCGCTGGCCGTGTGGGTGGGGCTGCTGCGCTTTCCGCGCCAGCCGCGCCCGCTCTTGGGCCGCCTGGGGCTGCTGTTTGACCTGACCCTGGTGTCCACCGGCGCGGTGACTCTGGCCTGGCTGTGGGCGCTGCAGCCGGTGGTGGACGCACAGGTCAGCGCGGGGGCCAGCGCGCTGGTGCTGCTGCCCCTGGGCATGGACCTGCTGACCCTGCTGCTCCTGCTCAGCCTGTTTCTGCTTTCCGACCCGCGCAGCCTGCCCGCCCCGTTGGGCTGGGTGGGGCTGGGGCTGCTGGCTTATATATTTTCCGACCTGGCCTACACGGCCATGCTGGCCGGGCCAGGCTACCAGAGCGGCACGCTGTTGGACCTGGGTTGGGTGATCGGCGATGGGCTTTTGGCCTGGGCGGCCTTGCAGGCCCCCGTGGCGCAGATGAACGCCGAGCCGCCGCCCGCCGGAAGGGTGCGGCGCTGGGTGGTGCGGCTGCAGGGCCTGCTGCCGCTGCTGACGGTGGTGGTGGTGGGCTGGTACAGCCTGGTGGAATGGCAGCTGTGGGGGCGCTTTAACCCCACCGCCCTGTGGGTGACGCTGATTTTGGGCCTGGGCCTGATCGCCCGCCAGGGGGTTTTGACCGGCGAAGTGGAGATGCAGCAGTACGCCAATCTGGTCAATTCGGTGGCGGAACCGACTTTCGTGTGCGATTCCAAAGGAAGATTGCGGCTGGTGAACCCGGCTTTGCTGGAGGCGGCGGGCTACACCCATGCCAACGACCTGCTGGGGCGGCCTTTGCAGCAGCTGGTGCACCCCGCTGAGGGCACCTTTAGCTGGATCGCCGCGGGACTGAAAGGCGGCTGGCGGGGCGAGATCCATCTGCGGCGGCGCGACGGTCAGATGCTGCCGGTTTCTCTGGCGCTGCGCCCCATCTTACCGGCGCGCGGCGGGCGCCTGGCGCTGGCGGGCACAGCCCACGACCTGAGCCTGCAAAAACGCCAGCAGGCCGCGCTGCAGCAGGCCTATGAGCAGATTGCCGCGGACCGCACCGAGCTGGAACAGCTCAACGCTCAACTGGAGGTGCGCGTGGCCGAGAAAACCGCCGATTTGACCCAGGCCCTGGAGCAGCTAGAGGAGCAGAACCGCGCTTTGCAGCAGCTGGATGAGCTGAAAACCGAGTTCGTTTCCCTGGTGTCGCATGAGCTGCGCGCCCCGCTGACCAACATCAGCGGTGGGATTGAGCTGCTCCTCGGCGGCGGCTACCGCCTGCCGGTGCGCGCGCGTGGGAATTTGACCCTGGTGCAGGCCGAAATTCAACGCCTGAGCCGCTTTGTGGAGACCATCCTCGACCTTTCGGCCCTGGATGCCGGACGGCTGCCGCTTTACCCGGCGCCGCTGCTGCTGGCAGCGGCCGTGGGGCCTCTGCGCCAGCAGTTCATGGCCCACGCCCAGGCCCAGCGGCTGCGCTGGGACATTCCGGCGGATCTGCCGCCAGTGCTGGCAGATGAGCAGGCTCTGAACAGCGCGCTCTTTCATTTATTAGACAACGCTTTCAAGTACACCGCCAGTGGGGAAATCTGGGCGCAGGCGCGGGCCGAGGCGCGCACCGTGCGCGTGGAAGTGTGCGACCAGGGGCCGGGATTGGATGAAGCCCAGATTCCGCTGCTGTTTGAACGCTTTTACCGCTCCAACGCGGGCGATTCACAGGCGGTGTATGGGCACGGCTTGGGACTCTACATTGTGCGGCGGCTGGTGGAGGCGATGGGCGGCGAAGTGGGGGCCGAAAACCGCCCGGAGGGCGGGGCTTGTTTCTGGTTCCGACTGCCGCGTTTGGAAGAGCGAGGTGAGCATGGGCTATAAGATCCTGCTGGTGGATGACGACAGCACCTTGCGCCGCTTTGTGGGCGAATTTTTGCAGAACGAGAATTTCGAGGTGCTTTCGGCGGGCAGCGGCCCCGAAGCCCTGCGGCTGGCCTACCGCGAACACCCCCATCTGGTGGTGCTGGACGTGATGATGCCCGGCATGGACGGCTGGGAAGTGACCGTGCGCCTGCGCGAGATGGCGGATGTGCCCATCATCCTGCTGACGGGCAAGACCACCGAGGCGGATAAGCTGCGCGGTTTCCGGCTGGGGGTGGATGATTACATGACCAAGCCGTTTTCCTTTGCCGAGCTGACCGCGCGCATTCAGGCGGTGCTAAACCGGGCGGCGCGCCGTGCCGGAACGGCCCACCATGTGCTGCCGGTGGGTGAGCTGAGCCTGGACCTCGACCGGCGCGAGGTGCGGCGCGGGGAGCAGGTCATCGCCCTCACGCCCACCGAATTTCGCCTGCTGGAGGTGCTGGCACAGACCCCCGGCAGCGCGGTGTCGGAAGAAAAGCTGTCTGAGGTGGTGTGGGGGGCCAGCCGCAGTGAGGATTCCACCGCCGTGCGGCGCTACATCTGGCTGCTGCGGCAGAAGATCGAGGCCGACCCTTCGCAGCCGCGCCACGTCATCACCGTGCGCGGGTTTGGCTACCGCCTGGATACGGATTGAAGGCGGGGCAAGGGTGTGCACAGGGTGGAAGCGGCCTTGACCCCTGGGGTATAATGCAGGCCGTAGGATAAATCATCGTGAGGGGTATCTCATGAATTTTGAACTGCACCGCGACTTCTCAGAGAGCCTGGAAGAAGAATGGACGCGTTTGCTGAATCAGGCGGCTGTGCACGTGCCGTTTTTACACCCGGGGTATCTGCGCGGCTGGTGGCAGACCCGCGGCGGGGGTGAATGGCCGCCGGAGGCGCAGCTGGCCCTGGTGACGGCGCGGCGGGAGGATGAGCTGGTGGGGGTGGCGCCCCTATTTTGGACGCCCCGAGCTGAGGGCGGTGCAGCGCTGATGCTGTTGGGCAGCGTGGAGATTTCGGATTATCTGGATGTCATCGCCCGCCCGCAGGATCTGGCGGAGTTCCTCCGCGGGCTGCTGGCGGCTCTGCCGGGTCTGGATCTGCCCGCCTGGTCGGCGTTGGACCTCTACAATCTGCTGGACGATTCACCCAGCCTGGCGCTTTTGGAAGCCGAGGCGGCCGCGGCGGGCTACACCGCGCAGGTGGAGCGCTTGCAGCATTCGCCCTTCATCCGCCTGCCAGGGGATTGGGAAACCTACCTGGCGGGGATTGATAAGAAGCAGCGTCACGAGATCCGTCGGAAAATGCGCCGCCTGGAAGAGGCGGGCGTGCCCTTCCGCTGGTACACGGCTGACGACCCCGAGCGTCTGCCGGCCGAGGTGGATGATTTCATGACCTTGATGGCTCAGGACGCGGAGAAAGCCGCCTTCCTGACCCCCACCATGCGCCAACACCTGCACCTCACGGCGCGCTGGGCGCTGGAGGCAGGCTGTCTGCATCTGTCTTTCCTGGAGATCGAAGGTCACAAGGCGGCCGGGTACTTCAGCTTTGATTCGTTAAACCGCCTGTGGGTCTACAACTCCGGCATGGATCCGGCCTATAACGCCTATTCGCCGGGGTGGGTCATGCTGGGTTATTTGCTGCAATGGGCCAACGAGCAGGGGCGGGATGTGTTTGACTTCATGCGCGGCGACGAAAGCTATAAGTACAAATTTGGGGCGGTGGACCGCTTTGTGATGCGCGTGCGCCTGGAACGCTGAGCGCGCCCAGGCCCGAAAATATTGAGAAAACCCCCAGGCCCCCCTTGACAGACGCGAGGGGGGCCTGTATACTTGGCAATATATGAATAACTGCTCATATATTCAAGGATGAACCCATGAACTCCACTCTAGCCCGTTGTGAAGAAAACGTGATCCATGAAGAACAGGTGCAGGCCGCCCAGGCCAACCTGATTTCCGGCCTGGAGGCCACTTACCTATCGGCGGTGTTCCAGGCCTTGTCGGACCCCACCCGGCTTCGGCTGATTTCAGCCCTGAGCGGCGGGGAGCTGTGTGTGTGCGATCTGGCCGCGGTGTTGGGCATGACCCAGAGCGCCGTGTCGCACCAACTGCGCCTGCTGCGCAATTTACAGGTGGTGCGCCACCGCAAAGCCGGGCGGATTGTGTATTACGCCCTGGAAGATGAACATGTGCGCCTGCTGTTCCAGATGGGCCTGGAGCATATCCGCCATCCCAACGGGGACGAGGCCGAAGGGGGTGCGGCATGAGCAAACAGACCTTTCAGATCACCGGTTTGCACTGCGCCGACTGCGTGACGACGGTGGAAAAAGGGGTGCGGCAGGTGCCGGGGGTGCAGGCGGTGCAGCTCAATTTTGCCGACCAAACCCTGAGCGTGGAAGGCGACGCCGAGGCGCAGGCCGTGGCGGCGCGGGTGACGGCTTTGGGTTACGGCGTGCAGACCGCGCCTGCCCCCGCTGCGGCGGGGCGCATGGGGGTGGCGGCCTTTTTGCTCTCCAGCCGCGTCACGCGCCTGGCGCTGGTAGGCGGGGGGCTGCTGCTGGCGGGCTGGCTGCTGGGTTTGGCCGGAGCGCCGCGCGCCCTGACGGCGGCTTTGCAGATCGCCGCGCTGGGGCTGGCGGGTTGGCCGGTGGCGCGCAGCGGCGTGGTTAATCTGGTGGTCAACCGCGATTTTAACATCAACTTGCTGACCACCGTGGCGGCCCTGGGGGCGGTGTGGATTGGCGAATTGGGCGAGGCTGCCACGCTGATTTTCCTGTTCGCCATCTCGGAGGCCCTGGAAGATTACAACGCCGACCGCGCCCGCCGCGTGTTGGGCGAGCTGAGCCAGTTGACCCCCGATACGGCCCTGCGTCTGCGCGGCACGGAAACCGAAAAAGTGCCTGCGGCCGTCCTGCAGCCGGGAGATCGGGTGCTGGTGCAGCCGGGTGAGCGCATCCCCGCGGATGGGGTGGTGGCGCTGGGCGAAAGCGAAGTCAATCAGGCGCCCATCACCGGCGAAAGCCGCCTGGTGGAAAAGAGCGCGGGCGACGAGGTATTTGCCGGCACGCTCAACGGCAGCGGCGCGCTGCATGTGCAGGTCAGCCGCCCGGCGGGCGAATCCACCCTCAGCCGCATCGTCAAGATGGTCAGCGAGGCCCAGGCCCTGCGCGCGCCCAGCCAGCGCATGGTGGACCGCTTTGCGCGGGTGTATACCCCGGCGGTGACGGTTTTGGCGCTGCTGGTGGCGTCTCTTCCGCCTTTGCTGTGGGGCGCGCCTTTCTTTGATCTGGCGGACGGCACGCGCGGCTGGCTGTACCGCGCCCTGACCCTGCTGGTCATCTCCTGCCCGTGCGCGTTGGTGATCAGCACGCCGGTGACGGTGCTTTCGGCGCTCAGCGCGGCGGCGCGGCGCGGGGTGCTGGTGAAGGGCGGGGCCTTCCTGGAAGCCCTGGCGCGGGTGCGCCTGTTCGCCTTTGACAAGACCGGCACGCTGACCTACGGGCGGCCGCAGGTGACGCAGGCGCGGGCTGTGGACTGCGACTGCACGGCGGACTGCGCGCGCTGCGGCGAGGTGCTGGCTTTGGCCTGCGCCTTGGAACGCTCCAGCGCGCACCCGCTGGCTCAGGCGGTGGTGACGGCGGCTGAAACGCGCGGCCTGGCGCAGGCTTACGCCGCGGCCGAGGGGGTCACGGCCCTGGCGGGGCTGGGGCTGCGCGGACAGGTGAACGGCGCCACGGCCGTCATCGGCAGCCACCGCCTGTTCGATGCGCACTATCCGCACCCGCCCGCGCTGTGCGATTGGGTGCTTTCGGCCGAGGCCGCCGGAGAAACCGCCATGCTGGTCAGTGACGGACAGGCGGTGCGCGGGGTGATCACCGCCAGCGACCAGATCCGTCCGGAGGCGGCCGATGTGGCGGCGGCCCTGCATGCCCTGGGGCTGCACACGGCGGTATTGACCGGCGATAACCCCGCGGCGGCCCAGCGCAGCGCGCAGGCGGCGGGGATTGAGACCGTGCGCGCCGGGCTGCTGCCGGAGGAGAAGCTGGGGGCACTGCGCGAACTGCAGGCGGCCTTTGGCCCGGCGGCCATGGTGGGGGACGGCATCAACGACACCCCGGCGCTGGCGGCGGCCAGTGTGGGCGTGGCCATGGGCGGGGCGGGCAGCGCCCAGGCCCTGGAAACCGCGGACATTGTGCTGATGGCCGATTCGCTCGAGCAGCTGCCCTTTGTCACCCGCCTGGCGCACTTCACCCTGCGCCTCATCCGCCAGAACATCGCTTTTTCCCTGCTGACCAAGCTGGCCCTGATGGGCGTGGCTTTGCTGGGGTGGGCGCCCATGTGGCTGGCGGTGGTGGGCGATATGGGCATTTCGCTGGCGGTGACCGCCAACGGCATGCGCGCGGTGCGCTTTGAGAGCCAAAAGTCTGTATAATGAGGGTAGACTGCAATCGGAGGGTACAGCCATGCAAGATGTGTTAACCTGGTACGGACATGCGGCCTGGGGGCTGAAAACCAGCGGCTACACCGTTCTGGTGGACCCCTTTTTCAGCGGCAACCCGGCGGCCACCCTGCAAGCCTCACAGGCTCAGGCGGATTTTATCCTGGTGACTCACGGCCACGGCGACCATGTGGGCGACAGCGTGCAGATCGCCGAACGCACCGGGGCGCTGGTGATCAGCAACGCTGAAATTGCCGGGTGGATGCGCAAGCAGGGGGTGGAGAACACCCACGCGCAGCACCTGGGCGGGGGCTATCACCATCCCTTTGGCTATCTCAAGCTGACCTTTGCCCTGCACGGCTCGGCCCTGCCCGACGGCAGCAACGGCGGCAACCCAGCCGGGCTGCTGATCACCACCCTGGGCGGGAAGAAGATTTATCTGGCGGGCGATACGGGCCTGTTTGGGGATATGGCTCTGATCGGCGAGGAGGGCCTGGACGCGGCCGTTCTGCCTATCGGCGACAATTTCACCATGGGGCCGGAGGACGCCCTGCGCGCCGTGCGGCTGCTGCGGCCCAAGGTGGTCATCCCCATGCACTACAGCACCTGGGGGGTGATTCAGCAGGACGCGGCCGCCTGGGTGGAGCGCGTGAACCGCGAGACCAGCGTGCGCGCGCTGCTGCTTCAGCCGGGGGAGAGCTACACCCTGTCGTAAAAGATGCATTTCACCGCACATCTTAGCGGGCCGCGAGGCCCGCTTTTGTTTGAAACGGTGCACAATGTACAAGCTTTCCACAAATCTTGTACAAGGTGGCCGAGTCTGATAGTTTTTGCCAGTGAAACGTGATAAGATTTTTGATAGATCCTGCGGGAGGAGTGTGGACGGATGACCGGCGAGAGCAAAAAATTCTATCAGATGAGCGTGGAAGAACGGCTGGCCTGGCTGAGTGAGCAGACCGGCCTGAGCGCTGAGGTTTTGGCGCCGCTGGCCGAAGGGGGCGGGCTGCACACCGAACAGGCGGATCACATGATTGAGAATGTGGTCGGCCTGCACAGCCTGCCGCTGGGCATCGCCCAGAACTTCATCGTCAACGGGCGCGAGGTGCTGGTGCCCATGACCCTGGAAGAGCCTTCGGTGGTGGCGGGGGCCTCCTTCATGGCCAAATTGGCGCGCTCTTCGGGCGGTTTTTTTGCCTCCTCCTCCGACCCGCTGATGATTGGCCAGATGCAGATTCTGGATCTGGCGGATGCGCCCAGCGCGCGGCTGCGGCTTTTGGAGGCGCGCGAGCAGCTTTTGGCCGAGGCGGCCCAGGTGGATCCCATGCTGGCGCAGTTGGGCGGCGGCCCGCGCGAGATCGAAGTGCGCATTCTGGAGGGGCCGGGGTTAGGGACCTTCTTGGTGCTGCATTTGATCTACGATGTGCGCGACGCGATGGGGGCCAACGCGGTCAACACCGCTATGGAGCGGCTTTCTCCGATGGTGGAGAGCCTGACCGGCGGGCGGGTGCTGCTGCGCATTCTTTCCAATCTGGCCGACCGGCGCCTGGCGCGGGCGCGCATGACCGTGCGCCTGGAGGAGCTGGCCTTTGAAAACTACGCCGCTGAAGAGGTGCGCGACGGCATCATCGCCGCCTGGGCCTTTGCCGCGGCAGACCCCTACCGCGCGGCGACCCACAACAAGGGCATCATGAACGGGGTGGACGCGGTGGTGATTGCCACCGGCAACGATTGGCGCGCGGTGGAGGCCGGGGCGCATGCCTACGCGGCCCGCAGCGGGCGCTACACCAGCCTGAGCACCTGGGGACAGGACGCGGCAGGCAATCTGGTGGGCACGCTGGAAATGCCCATGGCGGTGGGCACGGTGGGCGGGGCCACGCGGGTGCATCCCACGGCGGGGGCGGCCCTGAAGCTGATGGGCGTGCGCAGCGCGCGCGAGCTGGCCGAGATCATCGTCTCGGTGGGGCTGGCGCAGAACCTGGCGGCCTTGCGCGCGCTGGCCACCGAGGGGATTCAGCGCGGGCACATGTCGCTGCATGCGCGTCAGGTGGCGATTGCCGCCGGGGCGGTGGGCGCGCAGATTGAAACCGTGGCCGGGCGGCTGGTGGCAGAAAAAGTGGTGCGGATTGACCGCGCGATGGATATCTTAAAAGAACTCAATGCGGGCGAGACCGGCCGGGCCTAAGCCCAGACCGGACCCAGGCATCTACAAGGAGCGAAGTGATGAGTGAGACCCAACCTCAAAAAGACCTGCTGTTGAAGACCAACCGACCGGTTGGGATTGTTGGGTACGGGGCGTATGTGCCGCAGTACCGCCTGCCGGCCACCGAGGTGGCGCGGGTGTGGGCGGGGGGCGAAGAGGGGCTGCCGATCAAAGAAAAGGCTGTGCCCGGGCTGGATGAGGATGTCATCACTATGTCCATCGAGGCCTCGCGCAACGCTTTGAAGCGGGCGGGAATTTCGCCGGAAGAGCTGCGCGCGGTGTGGATCGGCTCGGAATCGCACCCCTACGCGGTGAAACCCAGCGGCACGGTGGTGGCCGAGGCCATCGGTGCGTCGCCCTCCATTCAATCCGGCGACTGGGAATTTGCCTGCAAGGCGGGCACTGAGGCGATGGTGGCCGCGATGGGCCTGGTGGGGTCGGGCATGGCGCGCTACGCTCTGGCGGTGGGCATGGACACGGCCCAGGGGCGCCCCGGCGACGCGCTGGAATATACGGCGGGGGCGGGCGGCGCGGCCTACATCCTGGGGCCGGGCGAAGAATCCCTGGCGGTGATTGAGGCCTCTTATTCCTTCGTCAGCGACACCCCAGACTTTTGGCGGCGGGCGGAGGCCAAATACCCCGAACACGGGCAGCGCTTCACCGGCGAGCCGGCGTATTTTCACCACATTTCCTCGGCGGGCAAAGCCCTGATGCAGATGATGGGCACCAGCGCGGGGGATTACCAATACGCGGTCTTCCACCAGCCCAACACCAAATTCCCGCAGCGCGTGGCGGGCATGCTGGGCTTTTCGGCGGATCAGATCAAGCCGGGGCTGCTGGTGCCGGTGATCGGCAACACCTACGCGGGCGCGGCCATGATTGGCCTGACGGCCACGCTGGATGCGGCTCAGCCGGGGGACCGCATTTTGATGGTGTCCTTTGGTTCCGGGGCTGGCTCGGATGCGTTTTCCATCCGCGTGACGGATGCGCTGCTGGAGCGGCGGGAGAAGGCCCTGCGCACGGCCGATTATATCGCCCGGCGCACGGAAATTGATTATGCCACCTATGTACGCCTGCGCGGCAAGCTGGCGATGAAGTAAACCAGACGGGGCAGGTTTTCGGAGGAGCTATGACGGATATCATCATTGCAGGCATTGGGCAAATTCCCGTGGGCGAGCATTGGGAGCTTTCGCTGCGCAGCCAGGCGGCCAAGGCCATGCTGGCGGCGGTGCGCGACGCGGGCGGCATTCGGCCGCAGGCGCTGTATATCGGCAACTTTTTGGCTTCGGTGGTGTCGCACCAGTCGAATCTGGGCGCGCTGTTGGCCGAGAACGCCGGCATGACCGGAATTGAAGCCTACACGGTGGAAGCCGCGGGGGCTTCGGGGGCGGGGGCCTTCCGCACGGGGTATCTGGCGGTGGCTTCCGGCTTTGTGGATGCGGCCCTGGTGGTGGGCGTGGAGAAGTACACCGATATGGTGGGGGCGGGCCTGGAAAGCGCGGCGGCCCAGGCCATGGATTATGACTACGAGGGCGTGCAGGGCCTCTCGGCGGTGGGGCAGGCGGGTCTGGTGATGCAGCGCTACCTGCACCAGTACCAGCCGCCGCGGGCGGCCTTTGCGGCTTTTCCGCTGCTGGCGCATGCCAACGCGGTGAACAATCCCAACGCCATGTTCCGCAAGGCGATTAAGCCGGAGACCTACGAGAAGGCCGGCATGGTGAGCGCGCCGTTGAATTTATTCGACGTGGCCCCTCTGGCGGATGGGGCGGCGGCGGTGCTGCTGACGCGCGCCAGTTTGCTGCCCAAGGATTTTGCCCATCCGCTGGTGCGGGTGAGCGGCTCCAGCGTGGTGGTAGACACCCTGGCCCTGCACGACCGCAGCGATCCGCTGGCTTTTGAGGCGGCGCGCATTTCGGTGGAGCAGGCCTGCAGCCAGGCGGGCATTTTGCCCAAGGATGTTAATTTCTTTGAGCTGTGCGACAGCACCTCCATTTACGCGGCCCTCAGCCTGGAGGCGGCGGGGTTTGCGCCGCGCGGCCAAGGCTGGCGGCTGGCGGCGGAAGGCGCGCTGAATTTGGGCGGCAAGCTGCCGGCGCTGACCCTGGGCGGGCTGAAGGCGCGCGGCAATCCCCTGGGCGCCACGGGTGTGTATCAGATTGTGGAAGCGGTGATGCAGCTGCGCGGGCAGGCAGGGGCCAACCAGGTGGCGGGGGCGCAGCGCGGCCTGGTGCAGTCTTTGGGCGGCCCGGCTTCCACGGCCGTCACCCATGTGCTGGAGCGTTTGGGATAGCTTTTGACAGATCCGTACGCGGGTCTGATAGGAATTGATAGTATCTTACCGATACACTACGGGTTGTAACGCACAGAAAAGGAGCTGATCATGGAGATTCCTCGCCATTGGAGAATTAAGAAGCAACGCTACGCGCTGGTGGGCGAAGTTTGCCCGCATTGTGACGCGAAAATCTTCCCGCCGCGGGATGTGTGCCCGGAGTGCGGCGGCGAAGCCAAGACCCCCTTCGCCTTCACGGGGCGGGGTGAGATTTATTCGTACACGGTAATGAACGACGCCCCGGCGGGGTATCAGGAATCCACGCCCTACACGGTGGCGCTGGTGAAGCTGCAAGAGGGGCCCATGGTGACGGCGCAGCTGACCGACCTGGGCAGCCAGCCGGTGGAAATTGGCATGCCGGTGGAAATGGTCACGCGGCGCATCCGCTCGGATGGGGATGAGCGCGGCATGCTGGTGTACGGGTATAAGTTCCGGCCGGTGGGACTTGGTCCGCACTAGGTCGTTGCCGAATCATCTGGAGGAGATTTAGACGAATCGTGACCTCTAAAGACCGATCCTTGTGGATGTAGACCTTCTCAACCAAAGTATTTACAATCTTTCGTTTCAACTCAAATTGTTCAAGCCGTTCCTCATCTGTTTGAGGAACGGTATTTAATTCCAATAAACCGACCTTAAGATCAGCAAAATATTCCCGCGCATGTTCTTCCCACTGATTGAGGGCAGACAGTAAAGATTGATCGGTTACCATCTCCATTTCCTGCTTCAACGTAATTTCTTGGGCTGCAAGATCTGCTAACTGCTCATCCATGTCTTGCTCTGAAATACTTCCTTTTCGCGCCTGGGTAATCACCCACTTCCGTTCTAAAACCAGATTATCCAACTCTCGTTGTATCCGATCGTTGTCTTCATTTGCGGATTTTGCCTTCTTACGTAGATCATCCACATAATCTCTTGCCCTTGCGATGAGAATCTCGGGGGCATCAATCGCACCTTTTACTTTGTCCCAAACATGGTCATCTGCTTTTAGGTGACCAATGCTGCGGGGACAGTCCTCATGAATCAATTCCTTGTGGTGTTGGGTGCAGCAATAAGTGCTGGACATAGTCTTTCGTGGCACAACCTCACCCTTACGATTCTTTCGAGTGGTAGAAGATTGGGTTCTGCCGGCCCATTTACGCCCACAGGCGCATTTCAGCAATCCACTAATCAGGTAATCATGGCGATAGTTGAACATGGGATGCTTAACGTTTCGTTCTCGAACAATGCGATACCGTTCATATGTTTTGGAATCAATAATTGGTGGTGCAGGAATCTCGAATACTTCTCCATCTCGACTCTGTTTCTTAACCCCGCGATAATATGATTCGGCAGCTTGTAAAATGGATTGAATGGAAGTGACTGCCCATTCAATTTTTCGAAGACGAGTTGAGCCTTTTTGAGGAGCACATGCTTCAATTAATCTCCTTCGGATCTCCATCAGTTTGACGCCCTGGTTATACCATTCAAAAACTTTTCGCACCCACGTGGCTTCTTCCTCAACGATTTCAATAATTTCACCATTCCGACGATAGCCGTAGCGATCCTGCCCAGTGTTTGCTTTGCCATTACGCAAACGAGCCTTGACCCCCATACTCATGCGTTCGCGCATACCTTTTAATTCCATACTGGCCACCCAGGCTTTCAAGGGTGCCATCATGGGATCAAATGATTCTCGGGCGAGAAGAACTTGAATATGATTATCCTGAATAGTATCTAAAACAGTCAGCATGGCACGCATACTGCGATATAAACGATCTTCTCTCCACGCAATAATGTAACCAAAGTGCCCTGCAGCTGCGTCTTTCTGTAATTCCAGTAATTTTGGCCTATCCACTCGTGTCCCCGAAGGATCAACCAACCGGCCTTTGACCCGATACTTTTCAATGTCGCGATAAATCTTATAAACCGTCAGATTGTTTTGTTGAGCCAGAGCCCGACATTCAGATTCTTGCTCATCCGGGCTGGCTTTTTCGCCCTGGTGTTCAGACGAGGTTCTTACATAAATGGCGGCAAGTCGATTGGAAGGTTTTATCTCATTCATTCGAGCACCTCGACTCCATGACCGTTGCGACGGATTTTTCCAGAGTGCTCCAGCTGATCCATGTAGCTATAAATGGTCTGTCGAGAAACATCCAAAGTTCGGGCAGCATCGCTAATCCCAAGGGTTGGATTGACACGAAATGCGTCCAATAACCTGGCAAGTCGATTGTCTAGTTTTGCTTTTCTGCCTGCCTGTAATCTGTTCAAATTCATGTCAATCCGTCCATTATTTGACATATCGCTGGACATAGAGGGTTCAAACAAACCCCTCAAATCTTGACGCTGAAATCCATGGTTCATCTGACGTTCTGCTTTACGTTCAGCTTTTTCATTGGCAATTTGCTGAACCCGCTTCTGATAATCCTTGCGCAGCGCTATGACCGTGACGCCTGCCAGGCTGAGGAAAGGGAAAATTGCCGGCGCGATCACCGACCAGGAAGGTTGGGTATCTAAAACAACAGTGAGAAGAACAGCGACTAAAAAGTAGATAACAATTAAAAACACCGCCAACAAAAAAGGAGCGGGGGGATCATTCTTGCGACGGTTCTGATTAAATTGGTAGAGATCCAAGGCTGTTGCGCAAGTGACTAAGCCTAATGACTCAATCACTGCTGCTGCAAGAAAACCAATGGGAACAGGCCATTCGAGATGGTTGACCGTTGCCCGACCAACCAGGTATGCCGTGGGAACAGGAGCGCACCAAGGCGCAATCTTTGCCACTAGATCAATCGCTCCGTTTTCAAAACTATCGATATTGCGTAAATCCATTTTCACCTCATTTATAGAAACAAAAATCCGCTCATCCTCACCGGGAGAGCGGCCGATAGCATAGCGTGAGACTGTACCGGATGTTCTGGTACAATACCTTCAGCCCTGTGCCGTCAACCCGGCGAGAGGGTTAGGGCCATGTTTGTGTTACCAGCACTGACTTGGCCCGTTATAAGGGTGATAAATGTTCACCTATATGAACATTATAGCATAAAAATAAAGTTATGGAAGTGTGTCAACCCTGATGTTTCGGGCCTCTTCTTCCCCCTTGTGCTTCCACTTTCTGAAGATAATCCATAAGAGATTGCCGGTTGATCATCAAAGCGGAACCCCATTTGCGAGCCACAATTTCGCCAGCACGTATTAGCCGGCGTATGTGATTCGGATGGTATCCGCTGATCTCGGCAGCCTCTGTTGTTTTAAGCCATTCTTCAGGCATAAAAAATACTCCATTATGATTCTACTGTCTCATGACGTTGAATGCAATAAAAGCTCTCCACTTATTCAATTATTAAGGTCCTGATTTGCCGATATTCAATCCCAAAAGCGGGGTTTGCGGTATATGCTGGGTTTTAGAAACCAACTCTCTTGGCAATTTTTTGTATTGCTCAGTCTGCTTTATTAATCCCGCAAATCCCGCATACACCGCAAGTAAATTGCCAGCGAGCTACCTTTGAATGACTGTCATTAGAACAACGTTCAACCCGCACTTGTGACTCTCCATAACGGGTACCTTGACGCTGAACAAAACCTTTCCCCAATCTTTTCTTGAAATTTGGCCGAATGTAACCACGTTCATCCAGCGGTGCTTCAAAAGTGTCTGGTAACAAATCCATTAACTCAGGTATTGAGGCCAGTTCTTTGCATATTTCTGCAATCGTGACCGGAGTATTCTGAAAGATTTCGTGAAGTGCCATCAAGAAGGTTTCCCACTGGGGACCCTCATCATCAATGATTTCATAAAGACTCTCCAGGTTTTCTAAAAATCCGGATATTCCAGCATATGTCAAGATTCCCCCAATAACCTTCGACCATTCTAAAAATCCACCAATGACCGGAGAACCACTTGCCGGTCGACCTGCTGTAAACCATCCTTGGGCGAGCATTAGCACAGCGCTGATTAAGTCACCACGATTTTTCAGTACCCATTCTGGCAGGTCAGAATGTAGAAAGTTTTCTCGTTGCCAGGGATGTGAAGTCTTGGCATCCAAACGAATCCAGTAACAACGCCGTGGAAGATCACCGCCAATGCGAATGTTATTACCGTTTGCGATCCAGGTAGCTCTTTGTGGTACTTTCACCATCTCCGAGTGGCCAAGGATCCGATCTGACCAGATAGGCGCAGTAATTGCAGCTGCCACTTCGCTGGAGTCCAACGGTTCTGTCACATTATCGATTGAAATTACCGACGCCCCAGTCATCAAAGTTGCCGTGATCTTTTTACGCCACTCATCAGAATCTCTGGGGGCAGTAATCATTGCTGGTTCATGGCCGGTTGCGACCAGACTGATCACTGATTGAAGCAGGGATTTTCCCGTTCCAGATTGGGGTGAATCAATCAAAGCCAGAGGTACTTTCCCTGATATTGCCGGCCTGATAATCGGCGTAATCAGAAGTCCGATTGCATTTGCCCAGGATGATTGGTCTACAAATGGGAAATCCCGCATCACCTCTTGGATTAACTCAACGGCCAATGCTTTTTTATCCTGGCAGGAGGCGTGAGTACTCCAATGATTGGTTATTTGAACATTAGGAACATAATACAACTTTGTCGATGGATCGTATCCTGGATCAGCCAAAATGGATCCGTCTGGGCGGATTGTTGGACACTCGATTAATCCATTGAGTGTTGGAAATGGCCACGCTCCCAAAGAAAGGATGTCGCGTACTATCTCATAAGGTGGTGGTACAGGATCTTTGAAGGTGGTTTTTTTATAAGTACGCTCCGAATAATAGTTGGCGATCCGGGCGAGTCGTCCACGTAACGCTACTTCAGAAAGAGGTTCGATGGTTGGTGTATGATGCTCATCTATTCTGATTCTGGACAATAATCCCGAGCGGATGAAAAGAATCGGGGGTACATTAGCCGATGATAATGCCTGGATTGAATCATCCACCACATCGCGGAAGTGGCGATGGTTGACGCGAATGTCCGGAAGTCCATCTTGATTCGTGTCAGGTTCATCTTCTGTGTCTTTGCAGTGTAGCCCGAACATTTCTGCCGCAGTTCGCACTGCAGCAGAAATGTTTCCTTGATGCTCAAGTAAACAAAACACATCAAAGGGTGAGTGCCAATAGCCATCCCCTAAAGGATCGTTCGTGTTGTGGTGAAAACTGCGATTCTTTTCCTTCGAAATAAATACGGAGTAATGAGAACCGCCGGGGCGGATCGCTCTACCATCACAAACCTGATAGCCATTTCGGGACAAAATGTCAGCGATGGTCACGTTGCTGTTATACGAGCCAATGACATCGGCGGATTGTTTTCCGGAAGATTTCAAGTGATACGAATTCGCTTTATTTTGCTTGTCCAATTGTCGACGGGTCAATGGACACTCATCCAATAATCGAGCAGCCTGCACCAATGCGTTAGCCTCCTCTTGCGTGAATATTGGAATATCAGTCAGGCTGCCCGAAATGATGGAATAAACAGCACCATTGGGATGTATACTCGGCTCCACTAAGATGTACCCGCCTTCACCGCGCGTTTCTATTGCAATTCGACGGCCGTCCACCTCTTGTTCATCTTTGACAAAAGCTAATTTCTGATTAATCCCAGGCTCCGGACAGCGGAAAAGTACATGAATTCCTTTGCCGGTTTTCTGGACTACCAATCCCTTCGTGCGATCTCCAGCTCTTTCCAACCAGGTCTCGTAAAAACGTGGTTCGTCAAAGTCAATCACCAGCAAATTACCGGACACCTTTCCGGTAACGACAGCAATACTGCCTTCAGTGCCAAACCAGTGTTCCAGCGTTCGCTCATCCGCGATATGGTCCTGATATTCAGCCCACTTGATCCGTGGGCGTTTGTCTCGGCCTACTGGGATGACCGATAGTCCGGCCATTGCGTAAGAGCGGGCAATTTCAAGCAGATTTGCCATTCCGCTTCTCTTCTTTTTCCATCCTGGACAGGAATTCATTGGCATCGGCAATCATTCTTTGGTAATCAGCCTGTTTCTGCTGTTCACCATTCGCTATTGCAGCCAAGCGCACCTTCCGGCCATAGGCAGCCAGTAGATCATAAATTTCGCGAAGCTCTGCCGGCAGAGACGCCGTACCATTCGGTTTAGGGATCAGGGTATTTGTTTTCGTCATTTCACTTCTCCTCTGGCGTGAGGGTAGTTTCAGTAGTTTTTTTCATGTCTGGTCCATATGGCAGCTTGTCTGCCGGCAGCAGTCCACGCCGGACCAATTCATTACGGACAATAACCACTACCTGGTCGGCAGGGCTGCGGACTTCCTGACCTGAAAGTTTGATCAGGGCAGAATATTCGGGTTGTTCAAGGATGATGCGTAAGCGATTGATCATTTAGCTCCTCAATAGAAAAATGGCGGTTCTGTGTTTCGCCGCCATTTTCTATCGAAGGATATCCTTGCTGCAATATCCTAGAATATCCCGAAATGTCCTGAAACATCCCAATTTACCCTGAACGGTAATTTGCATTCCGATATGGCACAATTTGCTCGCCAAATTCCTTCCGCAACTGGTTCAAACGGTTGAGAATTGTTTTATCCGTTTTCTGGAGACGTATTCCAATGTCTTTACAGGTTAACCCACGATGCCACAGACGAAGACACTCCCTATCCCAACCCCTGTCTGGAATCATCAGCCAGGTCTGAGAAGGTTCTTTCTTGGGTTCTTCGATAGTTGGGAGAGGTTCCGAATCAGTATTTGACGAGGTAATTTCTGAGCCCTTTATCTCCGGGGGTTTAAAATCAACAGGTAAAGATATGCTTTCTACAGTGGGTATCGAAAACCAGCCAAGCCGTTCCATCTCGTCCCGAAAAGCATCCCAAAGCCACCACCCCCTTTCACTATCAAACAAAGAAACCTTGAGAAGGGTATTTCCGTTCAGTAGTTTGTGGGCAACCAGGTCAAGAGAAGTATCCCTGTCCAAAAATCGAACTGCAATCGGATTAATATCCAGCGGAAATTCCAGGATTTTACGCTGTCTGCCAGGATTACGGACGGTGCAGATCGCCCCCATCTCCTTCAATATCGATTCGCGAGCCATAACCGCAAATTCAGCCGGCAAACCCTGAATGACAAATTCAAAGGCAGCTCGTGGTATCTGGAGTAAACCCAGTCTTTTACTCCATTGACCCCATAAACTGTTCTTGGGTTTATCCCTTTGGGGTTGATCCAACGTGTCTATTCCCCAAATTCTCAACCCATTCAAAAACCAATTCATTGCATGGGCACGCTGTTCTGAGCGTATCTGAAATAGTTCGTTTGCCAGTCGTGCTAACAACTGCTCTTCATCAGAAGCGGAACTGGCCAATCGGCGTATATCCGGTTGAATCGGGTTCAAATTCAATAAAAGGGCAGTGCGAAACAACTGAGTATCAGCGGTATTTGGATATTCCGGAAAATGAGTGATTAAAAATGATTGTGAAGCTGGCAGGGCAGAAACACCGAACGTCACCAACGATCCCCAGGTTTTATGCTCCAGTGAGATCTCCCATTTCTCAACCATCACAGAAAGATGAATTTCAGGATGTGCAAACGGAGGTTGAGAAAGCAGCCGGCATATTGCCAATAATCGATTTGAAGTTGTGTTAAGGATGCAGCTCGTCAAGGGTTAGTTTCTCCGATCCTGTGGAGGAATATAACTCTGGATGGTGACTTCCTTACGATTGTGGCCTAACTGAATGGAGGTATCCAATAACGCCTGGTCATCATCCGCGCCGGCTTCAATCCTGTTTTTATAGTTTTGCGCTGCAAATGTTTTCCGGAAGCCGTGTGTGCCCAGGCAAGGAATTCTCAGGGCTTTACACGCTTTACGCACCTGTTCGCGCACCCGATCCGGGAGAGAGCCGCGGTCATGGAAGATGTGACCGGTTGGATTTTTCTCGCCGATGGCTTTGATCTCGGAAAGGAAGGGCGTTTCTTCTGGTGAAATGCGCACCTGGCGAGGTCTGCCACCTTTAGTATGATTCACGTTCCCTTCCAGTGTGATAATGCATGTTGCCACATCAATATCTTGTGCGCGGAGGTAGACTGCTTCGCGAATCCGCAGCCCAGTTTTTTGCATCACATGCAGTACCCGCGCTGAAATTGGATCGATATTGATGATCCACTCGATAATTCGTTCCGCTTGCTCCGGAAAATAAGCCACCGGTCGAGGTTCGGAGTGGAAGCCGCCTAATCCCCCATCGGTTTTATAAGGAAGTAACGGGGGTGCATCTTTGCCAAAGACTCCGGTAATCCTACAAGCGCGATCCAGCTTACGTAACGATGCCATAACGCGTCCAATCCGGCCACCGCTGCGTTCACGCCGAATCAATTCTTCAACGTATGCCTGTGCCATATCTGGTTCGACATCTTCAACTTCACTCACTTCAGGCCACTGCCTGCGGATGAACCGCGCAAATTCATGCACATCCGCCACCATGCTTTGCATGGTTCCAATACTGCGGATCACATCCTGATTGCGTCCATGTTTCCCGCTGCGTACTTCGCTTTGGGAAGGTGATGGGTGCAAGGTCAACTTCTGGGAATTTTCACGCGATCAGCAACACCTGCCGGCGATCCATTCCCCCTGGTTGTGCCGGTTCGGTTTTTGCGTGTTAAAACAAAAATACCGAACATTGCACCCGGGCGGAAATAAACAGGCCAACGTTCAGTATTACGGTATAAAAACAAGCTATCGTTAACTATTTTGGACGCTTTTGCGTCTCGTTCAATTGTATATTGATTATAGCACGCGTTTTCTATGATCAAAAGGTGGCGCATTGCCTCATAAATAATCTTACTTTAGGAAAGGTCGTTGGCTCAAAATAAATGTTACCCTAACGCGGAATACAGGATCCGCAGAGGGAGCAAATGATGAGTCAACGCAGCAAGCGGGAAATGATCGAAGCAATTCGCCCGCGCTATTTGAAAGCTGACAAAGCTGAGAAAGAACAAATACTGGATGAATTCGTAGCCACGACGGGTTATCACCGCAAATATGCGATCCGCCTGCTCAAACACGGTCCGAAGCCCAGGGGGTTGAAAAAGGCTGGTCGCAAAAAGGTTTATCAAAGGGAAGTCGTGCAAGCCTTAGAACAGATCTGGAAAATCTGTGGCCACATTTGTTCGCTGCGTCTCAAACCGTTTCTACCGGAGATCATCCATAAGCTCGAAAGCTGTAATGAACTGAGCTTACCAGAGGAAACAAAGCGCTTATTGTTGGGCATGAGCCGATCGACCATCGACCGCTGTTTGAAACGTGCCCGATCGATCACCGCACAGCACGGCATCTCCACCACAAAACCGGGCAGTCTCCTCAAACAAGCCATCCCAATTCGTACTTTCACTCCCTGGAATGAAGAACAGCCCGGTTTCCTGGAGATCGATCTGGTGGCTCATTGTGGCATGACAACCGAAGGGAGCTATCTGAACACGCTGACAGCCACCGATATCGCCACCGGATGGACGGAATGCCTGGCCCTGCCGCAGAAAACGCAAGCAGCCGTCTCTCAGGCTGTTGTGGAACTGCAAAAATTGCTCCCCTTTCCCTTACGTGGATTGGACTCGGATAACGGCAGTGAGTTTATCAATGACACCCTGTGGCGCTACTGCCAGACCGAACAGATCACCTTCACCCGTTCTCGTCCCTACCAGAAGAATGACCAGGCACATGTCGAGCAAAAGAACTGGTCTGTCGTTCGTCATACCATCGGCTACGACCGCCTGGATAGTCCAGAGGAGTTGGCCTTGTTACGCGAGATTTATACCGCTCTGCGCCTGTATATCAATTTCTTTCAACCTGTGTTGAAACTGGTTGGTAAAGAGCGAATTGACGGCAAAACGATCCGTGAGTATGATCTTGCACAGACCCCTTATCGGCGCGTTTTGGCTGACGTATCAATCCCTGTGGAGGTCAAGACTCGCCTTGTGGCTCAATACGTTCTCCTGAACCCGGTCACCTTGCGTTACCAGATTGATGCCTTGGTCGACCGTTTGTGGAGAATCACTCGGTAACATTCTTATTTGAGGCAACGATTACTCTAAAGTAACATTTTCTTTTGAGGCATTACGGGTGGTAACACCCTTTTGCAATATTTCAAGGAAATGTGAAAGGAAATTGCAAGGTACCACTTAATCTACCTCTACGACTTGTACTCCATTTTCGTTGACATTTTTTGTTTCCTCACCTATGATTATAGAATATCCCCTCGCGAGGTGGCTCATGCCCGGAAAAATTGTCAATCACTTTCGTATTTTACTGGCACAAAAAGCGACCAAACAGCAGCAAAATATTGCTCTGATGGACGTCCAGCGCGAGACGGGTATTGCCTGGTCCACGCTCAATTCCTGGGCAAACAATCAGTTGACCCGTTATGATGCGCCGGTAATTCAAGCTCTATGTGAATATTTTGAGTGCCAGGTAGGGGATCTACTGGTTTACGAGAAGCAAGATTAAAAATACATAAATCACTTGACTACATTATGGCTAAAACTTTTCCCGAATATCTTCCTGAGACAATCTTAAACGACCCAAAGCGTAAAGCAGAAATAAGGATGTATGATGCTTTGGCAACCATGGAATCAAAAATCCTGGTTTTCTACAGCGTTGCCTGGCAGGCAAGGCGCGATGGCGTTGCGCGTGATGGTGAAGCCGATTTTGTTATTGTTCACCCAGACTGGGGAATAATCGTTCTTGAAGTGAAGGGAGGCGGGATTGAATACCACGCCGATTCGGGTGAATGGTTTACTGTTGATCGAAATGGATTGCATCATAAAATTCATGATCCGGTAGAACAGGCGAAGAAAAGTCACTATACATTATTCGAAAAATTATGTGATTTGCCTGGTTGGGATCGGAACCGGTATGTAAACATTGGCCATGCGGTATGTTTTCCAAACATCCATGTGCCAGCAAATTCTCTGAAATTGGATTTGCCCCGTCAAATAATCATAGATCACGATGATATCCAGGAAATCGAAAAAGCAGTTCTTCGTATCTTCGAATACTATGCAAGTAACGGCAGAAAACAACCACTTGGTATGGACAGAACTCGGGTGGTTCAGGATCTTCTAGCATCTTCTTTCGCATTTCGCACCCCATTAGGTATGGAACTGGAAGAGGAAGATGAAAAAATTGTTCAATTAACCGAGCAACAATTACTTATTTTGCAGATCCTGCGAAAACGTAGACGCGCGGCAATTGCCGGGTGCGCGGGATCGGGAAAAACGATGCTGGCATTGAACAAAGCCAGGTTACTCGGTGACCAAGGATTTCGTGTGCTGCTTGTTTGTTTCAATGTGGCATTGGCGCAATATCTCAGGAATTGCGCTCCATCCTCAGTGGCAGTTTACCATTTTCACGGTTTATGTAAGGAGATGGCCCAGGAAAAAGGCTTTTCATTACGCCGGCCGGCAAATGAGCAAGAATATAACGATGTGATTCTGCCCGAGGAATTATTGGACGCGGCAGAACAACTGGGCCCTCAATTTGATGCAATTATCGTGGACGAGGGTCAGGATTTCAAAGAAACATATTGGATAGCACTTGGCGCTTTGTTGGAACCGGATGGAATCTTCTATGTTTTCTATGATGACAATCAAAACTTGTATAGCGGGGCGGATGTACTAAAAGGCGTCATCGATGACGATCCATTTATACTGCCTGAGAATTGTCGAAATACGAAAGCTATTCATAACTTCGTTGTAAAATTTCACAACCAGCCGGACGAATTAATTTGCAGAGCGCCTTTTGGCCGGCCACCGGAATTATTCTTCTATAAAAATGAGGGAAGTCTTTCCCGTTTGGTTCAGGCTAAGCTTCACCATCTGGTTGTAGATGAGCATATCGCTCCTCAAGATATTGTCATCTTGACGCCGCGGGGGCAAGAGAGAACAATTTTTAAGGTCGGTACCCGGCTGGGGAGCTTTGTATTGACCGATGGGAATCGAAAGTGGGAAAACGATATTCAGGTTTCGACAGTACACTCCTTTAAAGGGCTTGAACGACGCATTGTGATTTTGGTAGAGGTAGATGACGCAATTCGTTTTAAACCTGAAGCTATTTTGTATGTTGGTTGTTCTAGGGCAAGGACGCATTTAATCATATTCGCAGACGAAATGCTTTCATCAGACATTCGGCAGCGCATCGAATCAGCTTGTAAGGAATAAATGGGAAACTATGAAATACAAAGAGCTTATCCAATTTGAACCAGTGGTTGACATTATCCAACTCAGGCAGGCTGACCAACGCGCCCGAGCAGAACAACTCGTTTCCACTTATGTCATCTCAGATCGAATGACCGATGTGATTCTCCACAGGATTCTACCAAGTCTGCGGTGTGATCTGGACCGTCCCGGAGATGGTTTATTTATCGTCGGCAATTACGGCACTGGTAAGTCACATCTCATGGCATGGATCACAGCGATTGCTGAATACCCAGATTTACTGGAGCGGGTTACGCACCCCGCTGTCATTGAAGGACTAAAGCCAATCGCAGGAAAGTTCAAGGTTGTCCGTCAAGAGACCGGTGCAACCGAAAAAAATCTGCGCGATATCATCTTGGAAGATCTTGAAAAGCACCTGAACGACATGGGAGTGGCATATCACTTCCCTTCGATGGAAAAAGCTTCCAATAACAAGGATTTGCTGATTGAAATGATGCGGGAGTTTCAAAAAGTATTCCCTGAGTATGGGTTATTGGTCGCCATGGATGAGCTACTGGATTACCTGCGTGGTCGTAAGGACCAGCAGTTAGCTCTGGACTTGAATTTTCTTCGCGAGTTGGGTGAGGCATGCGAGATATCGCCGTTTCGCTTTATTGCTGGTATCCAAGAATCCTTATTTGACAGCCCGCGCTTCCAATTTGCTGCGGATTCGATTCGAAGGGTGAAAGCCCGGTTTGAGCAGGTGCGGATCGTGCGTGAAGATATGGCCTATGTAGTGTCACGACGTCTTTTAGCCAAGACGGAACTGCAGAAACAGCAAATACGCAAACATCTCGAAAAATTCACCGCGCTCTATATGGCGATGGCGGAACACCTGGATGAGTATATTGATTTATACCCTATCCACCCCTCGTATCTTGAGATCTTTGAACGGGTAACGGTTGTTGAAAAACGTGATTTGCTGAAAGCATTAAGCCGCCAGATGGAGTCAAAACTAGATCTTGAGGTCCCCGCCAATGAAACCGGCCTGCTTTCTTTTGATGAGTACTGGGCAATACTGAACGAAGATCCTTCTTACCGCTCGGTTCCAGAAATCCGAGAAGTACAAGAGAAAGCCAGGGTTTTGCAGGATCGTATTAAGACTGCTCCAAATATGCGCGATTATCGCCCGGCAGCCATGCGAATGATCGCTGCGCTGGCAGTGCACCGCCTTACGCTCACCGATCTATACGCGCCTGTAGGACTCACTCCTGGCGAACTGCGCGACCAGTTGTGCCTGTACCTGCCAATTCCCGAAGACGATGCTGACTTCCTTCTTACGACTGTCGAGTCCGTTCTCCACGAAATCTCTCGGGCTGTGAATGGGCAGTTCATATCTCGAAACTCTGAAAATGATCAGTATTATCTGGACCTAAAGAAGGATATTGATTTTGACTCGCTGATTGAACAGCGAACCCAGTCTCTGGATGCGGAACAGTTAAACCGGTATTTCTTCGATATGCTCGCTCGCGGGCTTGAGCTTAATGAAAGTACCTATGTACCTGGTTTTCGCATCTGGCCCAGAGAACTTCCGTGGGCTGGACAGGGAATGAGCCGGCGAGGATATATCTTCTTAGGCGCAACCAATGAGCGCTCGACGGCTCAGCCAGAGCGGGATTTTTACCTCCACTTTCTGTCCCCCTATGGAGAGGAAAAGGTTGAATTATCCCAAAAACCGGATGAGATATTCTTTCGGATTTCTCAAAAGAACATGGATTTTGAGGACATGATGCGCCGCTATGCTGGCGCGAAAGAAATGAGCTCAATCTCGTCCGGCAGCAATAAAGAGCAGTATGAAAGAAAGGCCGATCAGGCGCGCATTTTCCTTCATAAATGGCTCAGGGATAATCTCACCCGAGTAATCTCGATTCAATACAAAGGGAAACAGGTATCCGTTCCCGAAGCATTATCTCAATTCCACCTGAATATTCGCGACCTTTCTTTGCGCGACCAGGTTTTTCGGCTTGCATCTGCTTTCTTAGGTGACCGCTTCAAACAGCAGTATCCACTCTACCCCAAGTTTAATGGATTTGAATTCACCATGGAAACAATGCCCCAGGCAGCCGAAGCAGCCATTCGAGCAATCCTGGGCAATGCGGTTACGCGGCCAGCGCAGATTGTGTTGGATGGCCTCAACCTGGCGCATATGGAAAATGGACAGCTCGTTTTCACAACCGAGGATAGTGTGTACGCTCGGTCAATTCTTGAGCGGTTGTACAAATTACCAGAGGAGAAAGTCATCAACCGTTCTGATTTGATCCAGGGCGCGCGGGATGCTGAACGCGATACGCAATTTGGATTAGAGCCAGAATGGTTTATGGTGGTGCTGGTTGCGCTTGTTCGGCAGGGCGAAATTTCCCTAAATCTCCCCGGGGTCCGCATCGATTCCGCCAACCTGGATGAAGCGGGGCGGGTTGGATTGCCCATGTTGATGCGCTTCAACGCGGTTTCCCGGCCCAAGCCGATCCCTGAGCAAAGCCTGCGCGCCTTGTTTGAAGGCCTGGATTTGAACGCGGATTTGATCAGTGATCCTAGAAGCCATGAACTGGCTATTTCGCAGTTGAAATTTGCG
>JADHED010001064.1_pt1 | contig 25666 bp, 20 predicted proteins | sample 8952041 | NCBI WGS metagenome assembly JADHED01 (sample SAMN16124423, study PRJNA663239) | bioreactor sludge metagenome | isolation source: sludge (control) | place: India:Bengaluru | collected 2018-09-08
CCGGAGACGCGCCGCGCGCGGCTGGCCGAGCTGCGCCACCGGCTCGCGGCCGCGCTCGCGCGCTCCGGCAACGGCGCGCGGCGCCTCGTGCAGCGCGACCGGGCGCGGCTCGGCAACGCCGCCGCGGCGCTGCACGCGCTCTCGCCCCTCGCCTGCCTCGGCCGCGGCTACGCGCTCGCGACCCGCGACGGGCCCGACGGCCCCGTCGTGCACGAGGCGTCCGCCCTGGCGCCCGGGAAGACGCTCTACATCCGCTTCGCGCGCGGCGCGGCCGAGGCCGCGGTGACGCGCGTGCACGGGGAACGAAACGATGAGTGACCCGATCGACAACCCGACGCAGGACACGCCGCTCGAGACGTCGCTCGCGCGCCTCGAGGAGATCGCGAAGGCGCTCGAGAAGGGGGACCTGCCGCTCGAGGACGGCCTGAAGCTCTTCGAGGAGGGCGTCGCGCTCGCGCGCCGGCTCGAGGGGCGGCTCGCCGACGCGGAGATGAAGGTCGAGACGCTGCTGCGCGGCGCCTCGGGCGACGAGCGCGTCGTCCCCTACCAGGGCCCGGGCGGCGCCTCCGCCGGCCCCGGCGGGGCCGAGGAACAGAAGTGACGCACGTCGACCCGGTCGCCTGGCTGGCCGACTGGCGCGCCCGCTGCGAGGCCGCGCTGGACGGCGCGCTCCCCGCCGCGGGCGGCCCCGTCGCGCCGCTGCCCGAGGCCATGCGCCACGCCGCGCTCGGCGGCGGCAAGCGGCTGCGGCCGCTGCTCGTCCTCGCCGCGGCGCACGCGGTCGGCGGCCGCGCCGAGGACGCGCTGCCGGCGGCGCTCGCGATCGAGATGCTGCACGCCTACAGCCTCGTGCACGACGACCTGCCCGCGATGGACGACGACGACCTGCGGCGCGGGCGGCCGACGGTGCACCGGGCGTTCGACGAGGCGACGGCGATCCTGGCCGGCGACGCGCTGCAGACGCGCGCCTTCGAGGTGCTCGCGGCCGCGCCGCTGCCGCCCGAGCGCGTCGTCGCGCAGGTCCGCACGCTCGCCGCGGCGGCCGGGACGGAGGGCATGGCCGGCGGGCAGCAGCTCGACCTCAACGCCGAGGGGCGCGCCGCGACCGAGGCCCTGGTCGTCGAGATCGACCGGCGCAAGACGGGCGCGCTGCTGCAGGCCGCGTTCGTCATGGGCGCGCAGGCCGCGGGCGCGCCGGCCGACCTCGTGGCCGCGCTCGCCAAGGTCGGCGCGGACGTCGGGCTCGCGTTCCAGATCCAGGACGACCTGCTGGACGAGACGGCCACCACGGTCGAACTCGGCAAGACGGCGGGCAAGGACGCGGCGGCCGGCAAGGTCACCTGGCCCGCCGCGGTTGGCCGCGACGAGTCGGCGCGCCGGGCGCGCACGCTGCTGCAGGGCGCGCTGGCGCGGATCGAGTCGCTCGGGCCGCGCGCCGCGCCGCTCGCCGAGCTCGTCCGCCGCACCTCCGCCCGCGCCTCGTGACCGCGGCTCCCGCGTCGTCCCGTTTCCGTGGGGGCGGGGCTCTGCCCCGCCCGTTCCAACTTCGTGGGGGCGGGGCTCTGCCCCGCCCGTTCCACTTTCGTGGGGGCGGGGCTCTGCCCCGCCCGCGCGGGGGCCGTGTGGGGGGGGGGGGGGCCCCCCCCCCCCCCCCACCCTGGGGGGGGGGGGGGGGCCCGCCCCCCCCCGCGCCGGTGGGGGGGGGGGGGGGCGCGCCCCCCCCCGTCCGTTCGCCTCCACACAGCCGCGCTGCGCGCGGCCCGGGCGGGGCAGAGCCCCGCCCCCACCATTGAACGGGCGGGGCGCAGCCCCGCCCCCACAGGAACACGGGCGGGGCATAGCCCCGCCCCCACAGGAACACGGGCGGGGCAGAGCCCCGCCCCCACGGCGAGAGCATGAAGGGGACGCGGCTGGACGTCGCGGTCGTCGCCGCGGGCCTCGCGCCCTCGCGCGAGAAGGCGCAGGCGCTGATCCTCGCCGGCCGGATCCGCGTGGACGGCGAGCGCCGCGACAAGCCGGGCGTCGCCGTGCCGGAGGGCGCGCGCGTCGAGCTGGACCCCGGCGACCGCCCCTACGCGTCGCGCGGCGGCCTCAAGCTCGCCGGCGCGCTCGACGCTCTCGGCGTAGACCCCGCCGGCCTCCGCTGCCTCGACGTCGGCGCCTCGACCGGCGGCTTCACCGACGTCCTGCTCCGGCGCGGCGCGGCCCACGTCACGGCCCTCGACGTCGGCCGCGGCCTGATCGACGACGCGCTCCGCCGCGACCCGCGCGTGACGGTCGTCGAGGAGGTCAACGCCCGCGAACTGCGTCCCGCCCACGTGACGCCCCCCTACGCGCTGGCCGTGGTCGACGTCTCGTTCATCTCGCTGACGCTCGTCCTCCCCGCCCTGGTCCCGGTCCTCGAGTCGGGCGCCGAGGTCCTCGCCCTCGTCAAGCCGCAGTTCGAGGCCGGCCGCCGGGAGGTCTCCCGGGGCGCCGGGGTCGTCCGCGACCCGGCCCTGCGCGCGGCGGCCGTGGCCCGGGTCGCGGAGGCCTTTGAGGGGCTCGGCTGCGGGATCCGGGGCGTCGCCGCCTCGCCGGTTGCCGGCCCCGCGGGGAACCGGGAGGTGTTTCTCCTGGCCCGGGTCGGCGGGACGGGGCTTCCGGAGGCAGAATGGCGCGCGCGCATCGACGAGGAGGTCCGGCGTGACTGAGCCCAGGTCCGGCGTGAGCCCGCCCGACGCTCCGGCCCGGGTGGCCGTCTTCTGCAAGCCGCGGGTCGAGGCCGGCGTGCTGCAGCGGGTCGTCGAGGCCGTGCGCCAGCTCGGCGCCGAGATGCTCCCCGACGAGAACGCCGCGCGCCTGCTCGGGCTCCCGAACGGGCTCGACCGCGCCGCGCTCGCCGCGCGCGCGCAGCTGGTCCTCTCGGTCGGCGGCGACGGCACGCTGCTCGCGTCCGCCCGCGCCGTCGGCCCGCGCGAGATCCCGATCCTCGGCATCAACCTCGGCTCGCTCGGCTTCATGACCGAGACGCGCGGCGACGAGGTGCGCGAGGTGCTCGGCGCCGCGCTCGCGGGCCGCGCGCCGGTCGAGCGCCGCAGCGTGCTGCAGCTGACGCTGGACGGCGAGACGCCGGAGCGGGACGGCATCGCGCTCAACGAGATCGTCGTCTCGAACCAGAAGATGGCGCGCCTCGTGACGCTCTCGCTCGCCGTGGACGGCGAGTGGGTGACGGACTTCCGCGCCGACGGGCTGATCTTCTCGACGCCGACCGGCTCGACGGCCTACAACCTCGCGGCCGGCGGGCCGCTGATGGTGCCGTCGGTGGACGCGATGGTGATCACGCCGATCTGCCCGCACAGCCTCTCGCAGCGGCCGATCATCCTGCCTGGCCACGCGACGATCGGCGTGCGCGTGGCCGAGGGGCCGAACTCGGACGACGTCGCCGTCACCGTGGACGGCCAGGTCGCGTTCCCGCTGCGCTCGGGCGAGGCCGTCGGGATCGCCCGCGCGGCGCACCGGGTGCACCTGGTGCGGCCGGCGGGGCGGACGTTCTTCGCGACGCTGCGGAACAAGCTCGGCTGGGGGCATCCGTGATGGATGTACCGGCCCCTCGTGGCGATCGTCTGAAACTCCGGACAGTACTCCGCGTAGAACCCGCGCACGAAATGCGGGCGGGAACGCGACTCGGGCTGCTATGCAGTCAGAACGAGTACTGAGCCCGATGCTGCACGGCTCGGCAAGAGCCTCTCCGAGTTGACACGACCGGCGCCGCCCCGAGATGTGCGGGGAAAGGTCGGGTGACCGATGTCGAGCGCCGCGGAACAAGATGTTCACGACGCAACGGCCGGCCAGGTAGAAATCCGAAGTCGAGAAGCTCGTCTGGCACGACTCGGACACGAGGTTCGATCAAGGACGGTTGGAACTTCGCAAGCCCGAGGCCTGCGGAAGGTAGGCTCTGCTCGGGCGCACCCAAGCCGGCAGTTGTGGCGGACCCAGCTGCTCCGCTCTGACATCGAAGATACCGCCACTCTGCGAGGCTACATAGTGACGGAACGGCGGATGTGCGCGAACCAGAACCTCTCTGTCATTCGACTCTGATCCGGACCTGTGTACCGTCAGGAAGGTGCCGAGTTTGCCGGCAAATCTCTGCTCGAAATCTCATTCCCTCTACTGCGCTCATCACGTTGAGGTTTTCAATCTCGAACGAACCACCGGCGATGAATGGGGTCGCGGGCACGAGCCTTGATCCTGGCGGAATCGGCCCTCTCTTCTGTTGCCAGCGGTGACCCACCGAAAACCCGGTCAACACGTCCGGCTGCTTGAGGATCTCCTCGGCCCACTGTTGCAGCGAGTGTGCGAATGGTTCGATCTGGCCGATCTCGGGGTCGAACGTGACCACCGCATCTTCTTGAACTCCGAACTGGCAGCCGAAGATGTCTTCCGCGAAGAAGAGCACTCCCGCGAGGTCACCTCCGTACTCGTTCTGCCAGAGATCGGGGGCGTTCCAAAGTTCGATTGACATCGTAGGTGCCGCAGACCTCGAAGGGAGTACGTGCAAGGCCGACTCAAACGCATAGAACCCGTTCCGGCCTCGCAAGAGACTCGTCAGTTCCGAGGCACGTGCGCCCTCCGCGAGCGGCAGGACCATCTCTGGGCTCGCAAGCGAGTCGCTACTGATCGCGAGCAACCGACCAAGAGCGTCACTCATTCTGAATCGACCATTACCTGGACCTTCGTTCCATCGGGCAACCCCCGGCATTGCTGTCCAATACAGGTGTGCCGGTTCAGCCACAACGTGAGTCCGGCTCTGGCTGCATAGTGTAGTCCGACTGGCCGATTCCGGGGGACCGATGCAGTTCCTCCATTCGTCGAATCCCGCGGCGCTCGCGTGCGGCCTCGAGCCGCTGTTCAGAAAGCGCGAGGATCTCGGTATCACGACCTGCGAGCTTGTCCGCCGGCGCCATGAAGTGAATGGCGCTGTGCAGCCGGTTGCAGTGATCGACGAGAGCGGCAACGGGAGAATCACTGGACGCGCGCGAACCGGACCACGGCGGGATGCCTGCCTTCAGTGTGCTCGGGGGACACGATGACGATCGAACTCGGCGGATCTGCTCGCGACCGGGAAACAGCGGACTGCTTCGCGTTCGTGGACGCCTCCGGCGATCACAGCCGCGCGTTCGACAAGCCGAACGTCCCGACGCACTTCGTCATGGTGGCCGTCGTGCCGAGGGGCGACTGTGAAACCCTCCGTGGCACGGCCGACCGCATTCGGGCGGAGCACTTCGGCACCGCGGAGATGAAGTCCTCCGCCATCGGGAAGAACGTCGAGCGCCGATGCCGAATCATCCGGGATCTCACCACGCTCGATGCTCACGCCTATGCCGTCGCCGTGGACAAGACGAAGATCGACCCCGAGTCCGGCTTGATCTTCAAGAAGCCCTTCCAGAAGTTCTTGCATGACAAGCTCTACGCGCGCCTCCTCCGCGCCTACCAGCGCGTGGTCGTCAGGGCAGACGAGCACGGCCGCCCGGCCTTCATGCGGGAGATGAAGACCTACTTCGAGCGCAAGCACCCTTCGACCCTCTTCAGCGGGTTCGAAGTCGAGTTCGTCAGAAGCGTAGACGACCCTCTGGTGCAGGTTGCAGACATCGTCGCGGGCACTGTCAGCCAGTGCATCGACCGCAGTCTGGCCCCGGAGGACCGCCGGGTGCTCATCGCCGCTTCGCGGTCTCTCAGCATGCAGGTCGAGGTCTGGCCTACGGACTCGCCGATCTTCGAGCCCGACACCTCCGCCAGCGGGGACGATCTGACGGTCTTCCGCTGCGCGCTCAGAGCCGCGGATGCGTTCTTCGAGCGGTTCGACGGCGAGACAGGAGACGAGGTCACCGAGCGCGCCAAGCGCGCTCTGCTCTATCTGCTGTACCGAGCGAGGGTTGAAGAAGACAGTCGCTATGTCAGGACGCACGAAATCGTCGAAGCACTCAGCGATCGTGAGCCCGACTTGGCCTTGAACCCCAGCCAACGACCGATCCGGCAAGCGATCGGCCGCCTACGTGACCACGGTGTGCTGCTCGCCAGCAGTCAGTCGGGGTACAAGGTCCCGCAGAGCGTGGCCGACGTTCTCGACTTCGTCACGCAGTCGGAGCGAGTTCTGAACCCGATGCTGCACCGGCTCGGCAAGGCCCACCGAGTTGTTCGCGACGCAACGGCGGGGCGGGTGGACATCCTCGCGGACCCCGCGGTGAGGGCGATCAGGGCCGCCGTGGAACTTCAGAGTGATCCTCTCGCTGCCGCGGATCACGAAATCCGCGAGCAGCAGCCCACTACTCCAGACCCAGCCTAGCCGCCGATTCATCAGGTGGCCAACCCTGCGCACGCTATAGACCTGCACGTCGGGCGCGGGCGGTCTTGAGGAGAGTGTCGAGAAACCGACGAGGTCCTCCTACCGCGAGCACGTGTAGGACTGGGCTGGCGATGACAAATCCTCTTCATAACGCCAGCCCTTTCCGTGAGGCTCACCTCAAGGAGCGGCCCCGTTCGCGGAGGCGGGGCTTCGGTCAGCCAGTTCGCCGCGAAAGGACATCAGGGATGGCCTCCGCCAGCCAGACCTCGACCTCATCTGCCGACACGATCTCCTTTCCGCCCCGGAACACGAAGAACTCAAGAACGTCAACGATCCCAGTCTCGTCCTTGAAGTCGACTTCGATTTCCGAAGTGTACGACGACAGCTCGCTTGCTCCCCTCACGGTCGGCTGAGTCCATGTTAGACCGACGCTTGCCAAGTCGGCTGCATAGCGGTCTAGGGCTGCCGACACGACCGTCGCGATCTGCCGTTCCAGTGCCTTGGCGTGCACTCACGTCCTGTTCCTGAACATCCCGCAGATGGGGCGGGTCAGCGGTCCCTCCAGACAACAACCGTCACCTTCTTGATCGACTCGTTGTCGGGCTTCTGGAGTTCACTGGTGAGTTCTTGCCCACCCCACTCGGGTGCGATCAGGTGATCATGTTGCCGTGTGGCGCTGACGCGCTGTAGCGTCTTCACGAGGAAAGCGATCCCCTCTGCGTCGGCATGGATCTCGATCTGATCTCCACTGGGGCACAGTTCAAAGGAGAGCATCATGGCGTGCTCCTACTCTAGCGGGTACTTTCGTTTCGGGAGGTCGCCCTTGACGCGGTTGACGTCTACGCGTGGCGGCTCGACGCCCTTCTTGTACGTCCCGCCCGGATCGATGTGGTAGGACCGTCCGGTTTCCGGGTTGACGTACCCGCCGCGACCGCCCACGGGGTCGTGTCGGTTCTCACGATGATGGGACAGCAGCGGGCCTGATTTCTCACGAGCATTCCCCACCCCGGTAGGGGAATTCTCACGGGCTTTCCCCACCCTGGCGGTGGGATTTCTCACGAGCATTCCCCACCCGGTACCCGGGATTTCTCACCGGGATTCCCCTGTTCGCGCGACACCCCAAGTCGCCGGATCCTCCGCGGTCCCTGACAGGGACCAGGAGGGCGAGGTGGCGTTCCGTGAGGTGTCGATGGAGGAGATTCGCGAGGTCGTCCGGCTCTGGATGGCCGGGAAAGGCATTCAGCCGATTTCGGTGCAGGTCGGACTGGATCGAAAGACGGTGCGTCGCTACATCCGGGCAGCTCTGGACAGCGGCATCGAGTGCACCGCGGCCGAGGTGACCAACGAGCAGTGGGCGGCACTCGCCGCCATCCTGCAGCCCGCGCGCGAGCCGGTCCGCGGTGACGCGTGGCAGAAGTGCCTCGAGCAGCACCAGCGCATCGAGCAGCAGCTGGCGAATCGCCTCAAGCTGACGCGGGTCCACGCACTCCTGCGGCGTGACGGGATCCTGGTCCCGTACTCGACGCTTCACCGATTCGCGGTAGAGCAGCTCGGCTTCGGACGGCGCGCGCCGACGATCGCCGTGCTCGATGGCGAGCCCGGCGACGAGCTTCAGATCGACACGGGGTGGATGACGTGGATCGAGCCGGGCGCGACGGGCCGTCGTCGTCGTTTCCGGGCCTGGATCTTCACCCCTGGCTTGTCGCGGTATCGATTCGTCTACCCGTGCTTGCGCGAGACCACCGAGTCGGCCATCGAGGCCTGCGAGGCTGCGTGGCAGTTCTACGGCGGCATCTTTCACACGCTCATTCCCGACTGCACGAAAGCGATCGTCGACGACGCCGATCCGCTTCAGCCGCGTCTCGTCCGGCTCTTCCTGGAGTACGCCCAGGCCCGCGGCTTCCACGTCGACCCGACGAGACCACGGAGCCCGCAAGACAAGGCGCGCGTCGAGCGCAGCGTCAGTTACGTGCGTGGCTCCTGCTTCGCGGGCGAGCACCTGATCTCGATCGATCAGGCCCGCGAGCGCGCCACCGCCTGGTGCCTGCACGAGGCCGGGATGAAGATCCACTCGCGCATCCAGCGACGCCCACGCGAGGTCTTCCTCGAGCTGGAGCAGGCCCGCCTGCTGGCGCAGCCGGTCGATCTCTACGATGTGCCGATCCACGCCGATCCCAAAGTCGCGCGCGACCAGTACGCTCAGGTCGCCAAGAGTCTCTACTCGCTGCCCCAGCGATTCGTGGGCCGTGTGCTCCACGCGCGCGCCGACCGCCACACGGTGCGCTTCTACGACGGACTCGAGCTCGTCAAGACACATGTGCGCGCCGCGCCCGGAGCGCGAGCGACCGATCCCAGCGACTTCCCGGAAGACAAGCGTATCTACGCCCATCGGGACATGGTCTCGCTCGTCCGCCTGCGCGGCGTCAACCTTACATTCCGGTCGGCGACAGCTACTCTTGCCGGTCGGGTCTTGTTGAGGACCACGAGGGCGAAGGCCCGTGGTCGGGATCGTGGTGAGGGAGTTCGCCTTCTCCTTCGCACAGGGGCTTGCCGCAGCGGAGCCGGAGCAGGGCCGCGGAGCGGCCCTGCGGAGGCGGAGCGGAGGCGAGCCCCTGTGCGTCACGCGCCGGCGCCCTGGGTGGCCGCCACCGAGCGGGACCGGGCCTTCTCGTTCCTGTAGCTCTCCACGTTGAACTCGAGGATGACGGAGTGATGGACGACGCGGTCGATGGCGGCCGCGGTGGCCATCGGATTCTTGAAGATCTGGTCCCACTGGCTGAAGACGAGATTGCTGGTGATCAGCAGCGAGCGGCGCTCATAGCGCTCCGAGAGCAGCGTGAAGAGCACCTCGGCTTCTTCCGGCGTCTGCTGGACGTAGCCGATGTCATCCAGGATGACGAGCTCGAACAGGTCAAGCTTGGCCAGCAAGCGCGGAAGCGTGAGCTCGCGCTTGGCGAGGAGCAGCTCCTGCACGAGCTGATAGGCCGGTGTGAAGAGCACAGAGTGGCCGGCGTCGATCAGCGCGTGCCCGATGGCGCAGGCCACGTGCGTCTTGCCGGTGCCCGGTAGTCCAAAGGCGAGGACGTTGGTCGCACGCTCGAGGAACTCGCCGTTGGCAAGGTCCGCGATCTGGCGCGCCAGGGGCACCGGCAGGCGCTTGCGATCAAACGTGTCGAGCGTCTTGCCCGGTGGGAGATGTGCCGCCTTGCGCAGCCGCGTAGTGCGCCGCTCCCTTCGGTCACCGGCCTCGAGCTCGAAGATCTCGAGCAGCGCGGGAAGCGCGGCGTCGAGCCCGGCCTGGCGCACTCGTGGCACGAACTCTTGGACCAGCGTCGGGAGTCGGAACGACGCGAGCAGGTCTTCGATACGGATCTCGACGGACTTCGCGCTCACAGGGCACCTCCGGCGAGCAGCGCGTCGTAGATGCGGAGGTCGGGTGCCGGTATGGCGATGTCCGGGACGGCGGGCTGCTCCTGCACGGCGAGTGCTTTGACCGCAGCGTAGTCGAATGACTCGCCTGTATCGAGCAGGGTGTCCACAGCGCGCTCGACAAGGCACTCCATCGTCGCGGCCGCGAGGTGAAGAATGCGGACGTATTCGACATCGGCACGATCACCCCGCCCGGAGCGTAGCGCATCGTAGGCGCGTCGGAAGGTGAGCGATGGGAACAACTCCTCGCGGAAGCGATAGTGTACAAACGCACCGGGCTTGCGCACGAGCGACCAGATCACGTGGCGGTAGTCGATGTGGCAGGTTTGTGCGCCACGTAGTCGAGGCAGCACTTCAATCAGCCGACCGCGGTACCGCACGTCGATGTGGTCGTGGTACTGCCGCGCCTCGAGCTCGTGACCGATAAGGCGCGACGGTACGGAGTAGGTGCGTCCACCGACCCTGATCGTGCTCCAACGACGAACGACGGGCCGAAATGGCGTGTACTCGGGAACCCGATCAAATGGCAACGGCCCCAGCAAGGGGCGCTCGGCGACGATCCGCGCGGAAGCCGGCCGATTGATCCGGAGTGCGATGGCCTCGCGTGCGAACGACTCCCACTCCGCGATGCTGACGAAATCCCGACTGCCGCGCACGACGAGTGCCTGTGCGAGCAGCGGCTTGATTCGACTGTGACGCGACTCGGCAACGCCATTTTCGTGCGCTTCGCCGGGCCGAATGCGGCTGGAGCGCAAGCCGTAGTGATCGAGAACGCCGCGGAATCTCAGGGTCAACGATCGGATCCCACAGCGCACCCTGCAAGCCGCGCACGAGGGCCTCGTAGCTCTCGCTGTACGCCACCTGGATCCAGGTCCATTGAACTGTGGCAGAGCGTGAACACGAACAGCAGGTGATCGAGCAGCTGGCCCGCGATCGTCACGCCCAACTCGGTCGCGTGCGTGAAGTCGAACGACGCCTGATGCCCCGGTCGGTGGTCCTGCTCGAAATAGACCACCCGCTCGGGACCACATGTCGCGCGCCAGTCCCGGACTCGGCGCTGCAGGGTCCGCAACTGCCCCGGGTGGAATCGACCGGGAAACCGATCCTCGAGCACGACGAACAACGTCGTGGCCTCCAGCACGCCCTCCCTGTCGGCCTCGAGCAACGGTACCAACTCGGTCTCCCAGACATCAACGAACGGATCCGGACGCGTGCGCCAACTCCGCTCATGACCAACCTGCGACGGCAACGGACCCGACTCCCAGGTCCGCGCGGAACGCACACACATCCCCGCTGCAGCCGCCGCCGCCTCCTGTGTCTTCCCCTGCATGCGCTTACGCCTCAGGAGCTTGACCTGCTCGTCCGTGACCACCGGGCCCTCCCGGACCCAACGGTCACACGTGCGGGCTCAGCCCGCCCGACCGGCAAGAGTAGTTGTCGTCAGCCGGCAGAAGTAATTGTCGCCGCCCATCCGCCGCGCCGACGACTGCGGGCGTGCGATCGGGGTGATGGCCCGTCGCATACTCGAGGTGCCGCTGCCGTGGACCCGCGTGCGCCGGGTCTACGCGCTTCTCGGGCTCGTCAAGAAGTACGGCTCCGCTCGCGTCGACGCGGTCTGTGCCACGGCGCTCGCGGTCGACATGCACGACATCCATCGCCTCACCCGCATGCTCGCCGACCCGCGGTCGCCGGAGCCGACGCCCACCGCATCGCGCGAGGCCGTACCCATCGCGCGCTATCTCCGCCCTGCAGCGCAATACGCCCTTCCACTCGCATCCAAGGAGACCCGTCCCGATGACCCAGGACCCGCTCATGCCTGACCTCAGCCGCACGCTGCGCCGCCTCAAGCTCGGTCGCATGCTCGACACCCTGCCGGAGCGGCTGGCGATCGCACGCCAGCAGAAGATGCCGCACCAGGACTTCCTGCTGCTCGTCCTCGGCGACGAGGTCTCCCGGCGCGAGAGCCAGGCCGCCACGATCCGCGCGCAGCGCGGCCGCCTCGACCCGTCGATGCAGATCGAGCTCTGGGACGAGACGGCCAAGGTCCACTTCGATCGCACCCTGCTCAATGAGCTGCTCTCGCTGCGCTTCCTCGACTCGCACCATCACGTCGCGATCGTCGGGCCCGTCGGAGTCGGCAAGACCTTCCTCGCCCACGCACTCGGCCATGTGGCGTGCCGACGTGGACACTCCGTCCTCGCGATGCAGGCCGACAAGATGCTCAAGGGCCTCAAGCACGCACGGCTCGATAACACCTACGAGGCCGAGCTGCGGAAGCTCATCGCCGTCGATCTGTTGATCATCGACGACTTCGCCCTCGACGCCATGGATGCCGTCGAAAGCCGCGATGCCTACGCGATCCTTACCGAGCGCGAGCGGTCCGGCTCGATCATCGTCACCAGCAATCGCGGCCCGGACGAGTGGCTCGCGACTTTCGCGGACCCGGTGCGTGCCCAGAGCGGCGTCGACCGCTTCGCCAACAACTCCTACGACCTCGTGATCGAGGGCGAGACCTACCGCAGCCGGCTCAAGCCGCGGCTGCGCGCGGTCACCGCATGAGCGCCGCGGCCCCGACCACCGCCGGCCTATGGATCCTGCCGAAGCCGTGGAAAACGCAAACGGCCGCGTTTCCCACCGCTTCTTGGACGGCGCAAAAAGCCGCGCCGCCCACAGGCTCCACAGGCCCTACTGCTGATCTACCGACTGGACGAAAGGCACTGGACTGAGGCAACCTGAGCCGTCGCACGGACTGGACCCGGTGGGGAATGCCTCTGAGAAACCGGTGTCCCATCCCCGTGAGAGCCCACAGGGTCGGGCCCTCGCGGACTATACCCCTTACCCTCCAGCATCCCACCGACTTCTGCAGGGCTCTTCCCTTTGAATGGGTTCGCAGCGAGTGTCCCACGCGCGGCATCATCGGCCCCGCCGAACAGCGACCGGATTGCTGACCCGAGCTTGCTGAGTCCGGAGGTCAGCAACGCCGCACCAGCACGTGCGAGACCTACCGCGTTCGTGGCTCTTACGGCGTCAACAACGACTGCTGCCGCGACGCCGCCCTTGGACTCGCCCGCGGCAACGGCGTACGCGGTCGCGCTGCCCGTCTTGGTGGGATCACTGACCTCGCCGACGATACGAGCCCCATCGGCATGGGCACTCGCTACCTTGTTGAATTGCTCCTCGGTCTTGATGACCTGAAAGTAGTCCGTCGCTGCCTCGTCCGAGATCCGACCATCAGGGTCGACCCTTCCTACTGGGTTGTTCCTGACGTACGCATACAGGTTCCACGACTGCGGATCCTCGACCTGCACATCGAACCCCGGATCCACGCACAGGAACCGCCCCAGCGCGGGGCTATGGTAACGAGCGAGCACTAAGTTCGGTGACTCTTCGAGAATCTGAGCCTGCATCTCTCTGGCCCACCTCGTCTTGGTCGCTCGACTCGACTATGGTTTCACCCCTTGGAGAGCCCGGGAAAGTCTACCCCCGACCGGCCTTCCGGCGGGTCAGGGGACCACCTTGGTCGCGCGCTGCTGGCGTCATCTCGCTCCAGTATTTATAGAGCATCAGTCGTCTTGAAGACGAGTACATCACGCAGCCGACCGTCGTCATCGAACGCCGCGATCGCCTCTACGTCAATTCGAAACACGAGCCAGTACCCTCCGAGATGAACGCGAAGATAGCCCCGACCGCCAAGGGGGCGGCCGTGCTGATCGACTGCATGGGTGTCGGGCATCGCTTGCCGTACCCTGAACGTCCTCTCGAAGTAGGACCTGACCTCGGCGAACGGCGTACCGACCGGCACCGCTCGGAGTAGACCCGCCCGAATCGAGGCATCACTTCGGAACCACTGCACGTCCGCGAGTCGGTTTGGGATGCACCAAGCCACAACTAGCAATACAAGCACGATAGCGACGACGATGATGATGGAAGCTCTCACGGCGCACCTCTCGACTGACGGAACTTCAGAACTGCCCGTCCCACTCGAAGACCGGATCCGGAGGATTCGGCTCGAAGCGCCACTCGGGAATCGGCTTGTCGTATCCCGGGCAGGATAAGGTCGGCTGAGGTGCATCGAGGCCGACCGCACCAAGGAGTCCCGTGGTGAAGCTGTTCGAGTTGTATCGGTCCGAGCTCGATGTCGGGAAGAGTGCGTAGGTCGTGTTGTTTGCTGAGTAGGAACTCAAGTTCTGCTCAGCCGTGAACAGTGACTCGATGACCTCGTTCTCGTTTCTGGCGCCAACATCAACTGGCAGAATCTCCGAGGTGATACTGAGGTCAGCGTCCCTCTCTCTGTTCACGCCAGATACCAGCGGTGTATCGATCCCGGCAAGGGCGGCGGTCAGGTTGAGCGGCCCTGCACCGATCGTCGCATACCGCTGGCCGCTGTCGTTCGTTAGGAATCGAGGATCGTTGGCGTATCGAGCTTGGTCTGCGGGGATGATCAGGACGGCGGTGTGGTACTGCTTGGCGGCTACCGGGTGGACCTTTACGTCGATCTCTCGTCCATCCGGATCCACCGCGTTGACCGGGTTGTTCCTCACGTACGCATACAGGTTCCACGACTGCGGGTTCTCCGGCTGGACATCGAACCCCGGATCCACGCTCAGGAACCGCCCCAGCGCGGGGGAATGGTAACGAGCGAGCATGTAGTCCAGCCCACTCGCCTCGTCCCGCTCGTGGCCAGTGAACTTGCGGCGGCTCCCGCTCGCAATAGTCCTCCCTGACGAGACAATCTCGTCACCGAACGGATAGTAATCATGCCGCTCTTCGGATCCTGCGCTATCGCGGGCCACAAGGCCCGCGTCATCCGTCACGATGCGCAGGCTTCCCAAGTGATCCCGGTGCTGATATCGGGCGACGAACGCGGATGCTTCGCCAATCCCTGGAGTCGACGGCGGATTCGACGTGGCCGGAGTGGCTGGAGTCAAGGATTGGTCTGCATTCTGTTGGCGAGCGAAGAACCTGCCCTCCGGCGCGGCCAGCGCTTGAGACGGGACCGTGTAGCTCGTGACTCCCACTTGCAGCGGCTGCGGCGTAACCTGCGCGACCGTTCCCGTATCCGCGCGTCTGAAGTAGAGCAGGGTCTTCTTCCCGTTCGACTGCGCCAATGTCCAGCGGACCATGATGTCCGCGCCGGATCTGGATATCGTCATGGATTGGATCTGGTTGGGGGAACTTGGACCGACCGTGTCATCCACCATGACGGACGCGGGTGCTGAGTAGGGCGCCGTCGGGTCGTCACTCGCCTTGACCCGCAGGAGATTCGTAACCCCGGGTGCAAACGCGGTATTCGGGATCTCGAACCCGCCGCTGGCGTCGGGCTGGGCGGTCGAGGAGTACGTCGAGTAGCCACTCTCGTCCGTAACAGAGATCGTCAGGTCGTGGGTGAAGGGCGTCGAGTTCCGCGTTGCCTGGAAGCGCTGTGAGGTGGAACCTGGAGATCCGCTCGAGCCTCCACCGACTGAAGCAGGCACGGTCGACGGCAAGCGCTCGACAAGCAACTGCCCCGCGCCGTACACGGACTCGGACTCCAATGTCGTCGCGCTTGGGCTGATCAGGAAGCTACTCAGCGCCTGGCCGCTTACATCTCGGATCGTCGCCCGTCCCGTGCCGGTGCGGTCCCACTGCAGCCAGCGATACCCGTCCGGATCGTACTCGTAGGACTCCGTCGGAAGACCACCTGCGGACCACGGCTCTCCTTCGAGGAAGACCGTCATCCGGCCATCAGGGGTCCAGCACGAGCCGACCTGTTGCCCGACCTTCCCCGTCATCCTGACGAGGTTGCCCGCTAGGTCGTACGAGAACGTGGGATCAACCACGTGATTGCGATTGCCCTGTCCGCCGGCGGCACCGCTGGACCGGGAATACTCGAATCCCAGCTTGGGCGTTCCAGTCGTCATGTCCTGAACGTTCAGGTTGCCGAACGGGTCGTACTGCCACGCGATCGCCTCGGGCACCGTAACCGTGCGGTCGCCGGCCTGTGGGAGGACGGTCGCGCCGACAAGCCGGTCCACCTGATCGTAGGAGAACGTCTGCGCGCCGATCGCGGTGATGTTGCCCTTCGCATCGAACTGGCAGTTCCCGCTCGCCCAATACGGATCGAGACCGCCAAGCCTACTGATCGATATGGATCGAGGACGACCGAAGATGTCTCTCGGCATCATGGTCGTCGTGCCATTCCTGAGCGAGAGCTTCGTCACGGCACCCGACGGATCGTAGGTGATCTTGCCGGCTCCGGCATTGAAGAACGACACGCCGGCCTCGTCACGAATATCCGCCTGCATCTCCCTGGCGTAATCGAAGCTGTACTTGCGCGAGAACGCCGGGTCTTCCAGATGTGCTGGCATCACCGAGTCGATCGCCGCGTGGCTGTTGTAGGTCATGGACGTGACCCACGACGTCCACCCCGATCGGTCAGCCAAAAGCGCGCCGGTCCAATCTGCTTCCGTCTTGATGGCGGAGAGGCGGCCGCCCAGACCTCGGAAGATCCGTCGCTGGCTGAATGCGGGCCTGCCGGCGGTATAGGTCGTAACGGTCGTCAGTTGGTTGTTGGCCCCACCCGAATGAGTTGCGCGGCAGGCATCAGTCCCGACTCCCGGCAAAAGGCAGTGGTCCTGGTCGTACTCCATCAACGCCTGAACCTCCTCCTCGGGGTGGCCGAGCGTCATGTCATCAACCATCACGCCTGTCCCGAGCCCCGCCGAGGTCGAATCACCCTTCTCGAACACAATGTAGACGTACAGGTCCTTCGCTGTGTCCTCGGGCCACTCCGCATCCGAGAAAAGGTCTCCGGGTCGCATCTCCGGAGCCGAACGCCAGCGTGCAAACGACTTCTGCGCCGCACTCTGGTGAAACAGAACGCGCTTGTCGGACAGCACCGCTCCTTGTGACGCCAGCGTGACCCAGACCGAGAAGGCATCTTTGGAGCTAGCTTCCTCGCGGACCTGGCGCCAGTACTTGAAGCGGAGCACGTCCTCGTGCCTTACACCCGACAGGAGGCGGCGGACGATCTGCGGTCCCGCGGGCACCGAGTTGTACGAGCAATCGAGCCCGTCCAAGACGAGGGCACCGTCACCAGATTCCGACCCGGCAGGTCCCGGTAGACAGCCGCCATAATCGGCCTGCCGCCAGCTGCTCGGTTGCGATGAGTCGAAGCCGCCGCTTGCGTCCACCCCGCCCAGCAGCCAGCCGCCCAGTCCGGTGTCGAAGCGTCCATCAGATCCGATGAGGTCGCGTGCCGCGTCATATCGAAGCCGCGTCTCGAGCGGCCGGCCTGCGCCGTCGTAAATGGTCCTGAAGCGGTAATGCCGGGTTGCTTTGAACGCATCCGTGCGCACCAGTGGGTTGCCCAATGGATCAAGAGCCGACAATTCATCATCCCACTCAGCAGGCTCTCCCGCGCCGTCCACCAGCCCCCGACCCTTCTCCGGGAGGTCGCTCTTCCGCAGGCGACCGGCGGCATCGTACTCGAAGCGGCGAATCTGGCCGCGTGGAAGAGTCCCGTCCTTCCAGCCGGGCATTGGATCGCCGGAGGGCAGCTGCAGCAGGTTTGCCCTGACGAGCTTGCCTCGTGCGTCATAGCGGTACTCCGCGTCAGCACCCGCGGGCGCATCCACGACGGCAAGTCGACCAAGAGCATCGTAGTAGTGCACAGTCCTCGACGACGTGTCGATGGTCCCATTCGTGCCGGTGTGCTGCATGTCATGCGGGCCGCAGTACACACGATCAACAAACGACCCGTCAGCACGAACCTCGCGCGACGGCTTCCCTCGCCCGTCCGCGACCGCATGCAGCGGATTGCCGTCAGTCGGCGTTCCGAAGAAGAAGACGGTTCCCCACGGCTGCGCCGTCCCCAACTCGTCGGTCCCGTCTCCGTCGACGTCGGCGGTACCAGGGATGTCCGCGATCGTGTAGTCCACGCTTCCATTGCCATCTCGATCAACGGTCCACGGTGCAATTCGGGAAATCGCAGCGCCGTACTGTGACTCGCTCATCCACTCCGACTTGAAGACGACGCGGCCCTCGTCGTCGTAGCGCTGAACCTGGATCGACAGTGTGCCATCGGGCATCGCCTTCCTCGATGCGATCAGCCGCCCCAACCCGTCGTACTCTTGCTCCACGTACTCCTGTTCCGGGTTCGAATCGAAGACCTGGGAGGCGTTGTCAAGCGAACGAATGATGCGGGTACGCAGGAGCGTGGGATAGATGACCCGGGTTGCGGCCTCACCGGGCGGCTGGATGCGCGTAAGGCGACCCAATTCGTCGAAACTGTAAGAGGTTCGGTATCCATTGGAATCGATGGTCGCTCGCAGGAGACCGGAGTCATCGGGATCGACCTCGCGAGACTTCCAAGCAACGGCGTCGAACTTCGTCCAGGAGGCGATACCCCGGGCCCATCCGAGTGTCACGTCATATTGCGCCCGATCTCCACTGACAGGGTCCGGGTCTCCGCCCTTGAACGCAACATGCTCGAGGATCCCAGTCGCCGTGTTGTAGCTCATCTCCGACACGACATCCGACGGACCGCAAGCGGGGACCGGCGAGGCCGTTCCCGTCACGGATGCCCAGGACTGCCGAGCGCAGGAGCTCGTCATCTCGCCGCCGCAGCCGCTGCTCGTAGGAGAATCGGAGTCACCCGCGTGAGTGAATCTCAGTTCGTACCGTCCTGTCGATCCGACCGGCCCCTCTTCGACAAACGCTTCGCGGAACTTGCTGATCACGTGGGTGCTCGCACGGCAGGATGGAGCTTCGCTAGGCTCCTCGTACTTCACGAACTCTGTTCGCACTCCTCGCATGAAGGTTCCGCTGATCTTCGTCATGCGCCACTGATTCCACGCGGTGCGTCCTTCGTACTCGGTCGTCTGACACGGAACCGGCTGGCTTCCGACCGCGCCGTCGCTCCTGTCGACGAACGTGCATGAGCCGCTGGATGGCGCCGAGGCACCAAAACACCCGGTGGCAGCGTCGTTGAAGAACACGACCTTCCTTCGTTCGAGTGCCATCCCCGCGTTATCGTTTTGATCGCAGCTGATCGGCCCGCAGTCGTAGTCGTGCTGTGTCGTTCTCCAGAGGACGTCTGTGGACGTGAACTCCTTCTCTTGCCGTGGGAATCCGGTCGGCCCGACGGCCTGGTAGTCCCATCCCCCCGACGTGCTGTCCCCGCCGCACGGGTTCCCGGCGAAGACGGAGACCGTATAGGAGCGATCGGGACGCGTCAGCCTGAACTCGTTGTGCGCCACGGCACCACCACCGACGCACTGGGTCGTGCTGAACTGACGGGCCCAATGCCACGATCCCCCCTGCCCGATCTCGGACACCGGCCTGACCTGGCGCGCTACGACTCCTGTACAGCGCTGCGGCATCGCGGGGGGGTTTGGGCAGTTGGGGACGTCGCACGGTTCCTTATCTCCGCGGGCCCCGCACACCCACGAACCGTACGTGTAATAGCTGCTACCAGAGGTCGGGTAGACAACTTCCTCCAGCAGGGGGCCGTATCCGCCATGCCCCGTATCGATGCCGTCCCGATACCGGTAGCGGATCTCGCCGGTAGCCCCGGTTTCGTGGAGCGGCAGGCGAACAGCGGACAGCGCAGCAACCGATATCGTACCGAGGTCGTCTTCGGCGCTTCGCACCTCGTAGAAGAAGTCGTACGTGACGGTGCGGCGCTGCGACTCTGCGTCTCCGAGGAAGCCCGTCGCGCGCACGCGCCGCAGCATTCCGAGCGCCGAGGCGGGGCATCGGCCGCCGTCGACATCCGTCTGCTCGCAAAGATCTGTCTCGATTCGCTTCGTCTCGGAGGCGTTTTGGAAGTAGACGGCCTTGATCGCCTCGGGATAGCAGGACGATCCGACGTTCGCGCCGACGCAGCCGGCCCGCCAATAGTCAACGCGGATCTGGTTGCCATGAACGTCGCTGATCTTGGTCACGTACCAGCCCGCCCGATCACTGTTACGAACGAAGCCCTTCCCGGACGCGGATTCGTCGACGGCTCCCGTAGAGCAGTTCCAGCCCGTGGGCGTGTCATAGATTTCATCGACGAGCTTCTCAAGCTCGTACCTGGTTCCATCCTCCAACGTCAGGACGTACCGATTGTTCGGCGCATCGTAGTTCCAGAGGATCTGGGGGTGCGCCTCCTTGTTCGCCTCGTGCTCCGTGCCTTCGGCATCCTCGAAGTACGTATGCCCCTGGCTGTAGCTGTAGTTCTGATTGTGGTCCTTGCCACATGCCCATCCCGTTCCGAGATAGTCGTTTCTCTTGAATACCCGTCCTAGGTGCATGCGCCAGCCGTAGCCGACCCAGCTGCGCCCCGTGAGGATCTCGACAGGGGTGAAGTAACCGGGGAATGCCATCGGGCGCTTCACGTCAAACTTGCGCACAAAGTTGCTGTTGTATGCGCGAGTCAGCCCGAGCGTCATGCCATTGTCCGAGTACGTCGGGCTGCTGGCGTGCTTGACGAGGAGATTGCCCGAGAGGAGGCTCACGCTCTCGTTGTTCTCGAAGCTCTCGAAGACCGAGCCCTTGGGACGGCCCGGCGCTGTCGCGACCTTCGTCTGGTAGTCATAGATCGTCGTGTCGATAGGTCCGGCGGCGAATGCGATCGTGGAAAGACATACCATTAGCAGCGCGGCGAACGCCGCTCCTGCGGACTTCCTCATCACCCCTCCCTCACCGATCGGCTTCGATCGGTCCCGGGTGGGTTCTAACAAAGGAATCCTGTCCTGTCCAGTGCGTGCGAGTGCCCGCGGCACAGGTTCGCGCGCTTGTCACCTCACGGCGCCTCGAAGAACACGGCGGCAATCGGCCGCAGCGTCGTCGGCAGCGAGTGCGGCCGCCCATGGCGCGGGAGCGGCGATGTCTCGATCGCCCCGAGAAGTTGCCGCGAACTCCGGCTTCTACCCGTCGCTGGCGTAGTGCGGCAGGACGGAGTCCTCGAAGACGCGTACATCGTCGGAGCGTCAGCGGCGCCTTTGCGGCGCCGCGGACGGCCGCTTCCACGCGCCCTCCGTCTTTGCGAGGATGGGGCATGCCCATCACAGGCCGCCCATGCCCCGCGGTTGTCCCGCCGGCGCCCACCGCCACCATGCCGACCGGCGCCGCCGCGACCACCGCCTTCGCGGGCACCGCCAGCACCGCCGGGACTTCCACCCTCCCGGGCACCGCCAGTACTGCCGGCACCGCCGCCATCGTCCTCGTGCTCCTGCTTTTGCTGCTGCTTCCCGGCGCGGCCGCGGCGGCGCCCTTCTTCTACACCGAGGTCGTGCGCGACGGGACGATCTACGTCTTCGCCGACGGGGGGAACGCCCGGCGCTTCGAGGAGACCGGGAAGGCGGACCCGGCCTGGATCACCCGCGCGGGCTACGGACCCGGCGGCGAGACCGTCGTCTTCGACGGCGCGGACGCCGTCAACCTCTACAACTTCCGGCACGACCGCCCGGGCGAGCCGCCCGCCTCCCCGCCGGCGGGCTCCGGCGCGCCAGCGCCCGAGAAGTTCCCGGCCGCGAAGTTCAGCGGCCTCGTGTTCGGGGACTACTACGACGTCGCCCGCCATCACGAGGGCGAGGCCGGCCCCGGCGAACCCGCCGCCGCCTTGGGCCAGCAGGGCTTCTGGCTGCGCCGCATCTACCTCACCGCCGACGTCGCGCTCTCCGCGCGGCTCACCACGCGCCTGCGCCTCGAGGCCAACAGCAACGGGTCGTTCGAGGGCGGCGACCTCGAGCCGTACGTCAAGGACGCCTATCTCAAGTGGACGTACGCCGGCCGCCACCAGGCGACGCTCGGGATCCAGCCCACCCTCACGTTCGACTGGGTCGAGGGCTTCTGGGGGCTGCGGCACGTCGAGAAGACCCCGGCCGACCTGTACCGCATCGACTCCTCGCGCGACTTCGGCCTGACGTTCCACGGGCCGCTCGGGATCGACGGGCTCTCGTACGGCGCGCAGTACGGCAACGAGTCGGGCCAGGGCTCCGAGACCGACGACTACAAGATCGTGCGCGTCGAGGCGCGCTACGACCGCAAGACCGGCTTCGCGGGAAACGTGGTCTACGCCACGGCGGACCGCCCCGACGGCGCGGACCGCGAGACCTGGTCGGCCTTCGCCGGCTACCGCTCCGCCGCGTGGCGCGCGGGCGGGAGCGTGATCCGGCAGACGCGCGCGGCGGCCGCCGGAGCGGCGGACCGGCGCGACCAGGAGATCGAGATCTGGTCGGTCTTCGGGGCCTGGGAGTTCCTGCCGGGCAAGGCGAGCCTGTACGCGCGCTACGACGACGTGAGCGGGAACAAGGACGGCGCGACGACCGGCCTGCCCGGCGCCGACGGCATCGACTACTGGCGGCTGAGCCCGGAACAGCCGTTCGGGATGATCCTCGTCGGCGGCGAGTGGTACCTCCTGCCCGGCGTCCGCGTGGGCCCGAACGTCGAACTGGCGACGTACGACGCCGACCCCGACCCCGTCAACGCCCCCGGGCGCGACGAGGACCGCATCTACCGGCTGACGTTCTTCTGGAGCTGGTAGTCCTTCGACGGCGACGGACCCGGGATGCAAGAGCACCCGAGCAGCGGCGCGTGATCGTCACGCCGCGCTGCGCGCCGCTCGAATCCGCCCTCGTACCCGCTTGATCACGGCGATCAGGGCCGTCGGCGCATAGAGGAGGCCCAGATACGCGGGAACCCCGACGACGAGGTGCTGTCTCAGGAACCAGCCGGTCGTGCAGAAACAGCATGATTGTGTGCCGTATATGAGGTCCATCCCACCCCAGTCCGGATAGAGCAGGCCGGCCGTCGATACGGGCCAGTTCAGCACGCGTGCGATGGCCCACTGCCACGAATCCCACTCGCCGAGATCCGGACCTGCCATGATCCAACTGAGCAGGACCAGCGTCGTCGCCCATCCCAGGCGGTGGCCAAGGGTCGCCGTTGCACGCTTGATCGACATCGGATCCGTACACCTCGTCGAGGCGGCCGCGTCGGCGCCAGCGACAGCCCCACGCCGGTTCACGCCCGCGTCACCTCACGGCGCCCTTACGGTGCCTCACGGCCCCTCACGGCGCCCTCACGGCGCCTCACGGCCCCTCACGGCGCCTCACGGCGCCCTCACGGCGCCTCACGGCGGCTTTACGGCGCCTCGAAGAACACGGCGGCGAGCGGCGGCAGCGTCATCGGCAGCGAGTGCGGCCGCCCGTGGCGCGGGAGCGGCGACGTCTCGAGCGCGCCCAGGTTCCCGATGCCGCTGCCCCAGTAGATCTTCGCGTCGCTGTTCAGCCGCTCGGTCCAGATCCCCGGCACCGGCACGCCGACGCGGTAGTGCTCGCGCACGATCGGCGTGAAGTTGAACACCGCGAGCACCGGCTTCTGCCGGTCGCTGCCGTAGCGCAGCAGCGAGACCACCGACGCGTCGGAGTCGTTGCAGTCCACCCACTCGAAGCCGTCCGGCGTCAGGTCCTTCTCGTGCATCGCCTTGTTCCAGCGGTAGAGCCGGTTGAGGTCCCCGACCCAGCGCGCGATCCCGCTGTGCGGGGCGTACTGGAACAGGTTCCACTCGATCCCCGCGTCGTGGTTCCACTCGCGCCACTGCCCGAACTCGGCGCCCTGGAACAGCAGCTTCTTCCCCGGCTGCGCGAACATGTACGCGAGCAGCAGCCGCAGGTTCGCGAACTTCTGCCAGTCGTCGCCCGGCATCTTGCCCAGCAGCGAGCCCTTCCCGTGCACGACCTCGTCGTGCGAGAGCGGCAGCACGAAGTTCTCGGAGAACGCGTACATCATCCGGAACGTCAGCTGGTTGTGGTGGTAGCGGCGATGGATCGGGTCCTTCGAGAAGTAGGTCAGCGTGTCGTGCATCCAGCCCATGTCCCACTTCATGCCGAACCCGAGGCCCCCGACGTAGACCGGCCGCGACACCGCCGGCCAGGCCGTCGATTCCTCGGCGTACGTCTGCGCGTCCGGGTGGACCCCGAAGACCTCCCGGTTCAGGTCGCGCAGGAACGAGATCGCGGCGAGGTTCTCGCGCCCGCCGTGGACGTTGGGGATCCACTCCCCCTCGCGGCGGCTGTAGTCGAGGTAGAGCATCGAGGCGACGGCGTCCACGCGCAGCCCGTCGATGTGGTACTTGTCGAGCCAGAACAGCGCCGACGAGAGCAGGAAGCAGCGGACCTCGTTGCGCGAGTAGTTGAAGATCGCGCTCTTCCAGTCCGGGTGGTAACCCTGTCGCGGGTCCGAGTGCTCGTAGAGGTGCGTGCCGTCGAAGTACGCGAGGCCGTGCTCGTCGTTCGGGAAGTGCGACGGGACCCAGTCGAGGATCACGCCGATCCCGCGCTGGTGGAGGTAGTCCACGAGCGCCATGAAGTCCTGCGGCGAGCCGTGGCGCGCCGTCGGCGCGAAGTAGCCCGTCGTCTGGTAGCCCCACGAGCCGTAGAACGGGTGCTCCATGATCGGCAGCAGCTCGACGTGCGTGAAGCCCATGTTCTCGCAGTGCGCGGCGAGGCGCGGCGCGAGCTCGCGGTAGTTGAGGAAGCGCTGGGGGTCGTTCTCGTCGCGCGCGAACGAGCCGAGGTGGACCTCGTAGATCGAGACCGGCGCGTCGAACGCGTTCTTCGCGCCGCGCTGCGCCATCCACTCGCCGTCGCCCCAGGCGTAGTCCAGCGTCGCGACGCGCGACGCGGTGCGCGGCGGCGCCTCGTGCGCGTAGGCGTACGGGTCGGCCTTGTCGACCTTGTAGCCGTTGTGGCGCGAGGCGACGTGGTACTTGTACAGCGCGCCCTCGCCGATGTTCGGGACGAACGCCTCCCAGATCCCGCTGCCGCCCGCCATGGCGAGCGGGTGCCGGCCCGGGTCCCAGCCGTTGAACTCGCCGACGACGGCGACGTAGTCGGCGTTCGGCGCCCAGACGGCGAAGTACACCCCCGCCACGCCGTCCACGACCATCGGGCGCGAGCCGAGCTTGTCGTACATCCGGTGGTGGGTGCCCTGCGCGAACAGGTAGACGTCCTGCTCCCCGAGCAGCGTCGGCCGCCCCGGCGGCGGGGGCGAGACCGGAGCCGTGGGCGGTGGCGGCGGCGCGGGCAGGTCGCCCGCGGGGGCCGCCGGCGCCGGTTGCTGCGCACCCGGATTCGCGTTCGCGTTCGCGGTCGTGATCGCGGACTTCGTCGTCCCGGACTTCCCGTCGCCCATGGCCTCGTCCTTCCCCTCCCGGCCGAATCGGGCCGGGCAAGTCCGGACATTATGGACCGGACGGGCGCGGCGGGGCCGCACGAGAACGCGCGGGCGGCTTCCGGCGAGGGCCCTGCTTCCGGTCCGTACGCGGCCGCCGGTGCCTCTCGCCGTGTCGGCGCGCCCCGGGCAGGAGCAGGTGGGTGCGCCGCGGACAGTTGCCGGAAGGTTCGCGTGCCCCTGCGAGGCGCCTCTCGCCGCGTGGGCGTCCCGGTGGGGGCTCGGAGCCGCCGCGCGCCCCCCTTTCCGGTCGCTCTCGAGCGTGCGGGCCAGGCCGGGCGTGGCGCGTCGCAGCGCGTTCGCCAGTGTCCGGCGCGAACCTTCCGGCAACTGTCCGTCGGCCCGGGGGGCTCGCCCTTCGGGGCGTCAACCCTCTCGCGGACGCCGCCAGGTGGCGGTGCATCGCGCGCGGGCGGACCCTCGCGCGCGTCGCGGGCGGACCCTCGCGCGCTTCGCGGGCAGACCTTCGCGCGCTTCGCGGGCAGACCTTCGCGCGCTTCGCGGGCGGACCCTCGCGCGCGTCGCGGGCGGACCCTCGCGCGCGTCGCGGGCGGACCCTCGCGCGCTTCGCGGGCGGACCCTCGCGCGCTTCGCGGGCCGAACATCGCGCCCCTTCGCGGGCGGACCATCGCGCGCTTCGCGCGCGAGGCCCGCCCCTACGTGTCGGGCGCGCGGCTGGGGGCGTGCGGCGAGGGGCGTGCGGCGAGGGGC
>JADHED010001065.1_pt1 | contig 25636 bp, 20 predicted proteins | sample 8952041 | NCBI WGS metagenome assembly JADHED01 (sample SAMN16124423, study PRJNA663239) | bioreactor sludge metagenome | isolation source: sludge (control) | place: India:Bengaluru | collected 2018-09-08
TTAGCTTCGGCACCGGAGGGGTCGATACCCCCGACACCAAGCACCCATCGTTTACAGCGTGGACTACCAGGGTATCTAATCCTGTTTGCTACCCACGCTTTCGCGCCTCAGCGTCAGTACCGGTCCAGGGAGCCGCCTTCGCCACTGGTATTCCTCCCAATATCTACGCATTTCACCGCTACACTGGGAATTCTGCTCCCCTCTCCCGGACTCAAGTCTCGCCGTATCAGAGGCACGTCCCGGGTTAAGCCCGGGGATTTCACCCCTGACGCACGAGACCGCCTACGCGCCCTTTACGCCCAATAATTCCGAGTAACGCTTGCCCCCTCCGTATTACCGCGGCTGCTGGCACGGAGTTAGCCGGGGCTTCCTTTGCCGGTACAGTCAAGACGGGGCTGATTAGCACCCCGCCGATTCTTCCCGGCCGACAGGAGTTTACAATGCAGAGCACCTTCATCCTCCACGCGGCGTTGCTGCGTCAGGCTTTCGCCCATTGCGCAAAATTCCCCACTGCTGCCTCCCGTAGGAGTCCGGACCGTGTCTCAGTTCCGGTGTGGCCGATCACCCTCTCAGGCCGGCTACCGATCGTCGCCTTGGTGGGCCATTACCCCGCCAACTAGCTAATCGGCCGCGGTCCCCTCGAAATGCGCCAGGCCTTTCGGTCCCCGGCTTTGCCCTTCCAGATCGACACCCAGAAGGACGTATGCGGTATTGTCCCGAGTTTCCCCGGGGTATCCCCCACACCTCGGCAGGTTAACCACGTGTTACTCACCCGTTCGCCGCTCAGGTATTGCTACCCGCGCACGACTTGCATGTGTTAGGCACGCCGCCAGCGTTCACTCTGAGCCAGGATCAAACTCTCCAGTTTAATTCAGAAAGTTTGTTGGCTTCTGTTTGTTTTAAAGCATCCGAATTTCGGACGCTCAAGGCTTTTGCTCTCACTTTTGCTCAACCCAGATGCTCACGCATTGGACTAAACTGTTTGCTCGAGCTTCAAAGGAGTTATTTTTCGTATCAGCGCTCACAGCCTTGACGCTGCTCGCCGATACTTTTCTCGTCTCTGCTCAGTTTTCAAGGAACCGGTGCCGTCTTGCGGCGGGAGGTGAATCTTGCCAAACCCCCTCGCTTTTGTCAACCACTTTTTTTCTTTTTCTCGCTTTTTTTTGCGAGCCCGCCGGCGGTTGCTCCGAGCTTTTCGGCCGCACTAAGGCGGCTACTCGGAGGTCTCGGCAGGGAGACCCCATCAAGGTGATTGGTTAGCGTTGAGGTTCGAAAGAGCGCCCCGATCGTTTCGGGGAGGGGAAATATAGGGGTGGGCCAGCGAAATGTCAACCCCGAAAATGCATAAGGGTTTCTTTTTCTCGATGGGCCCGGCCACGAAACGTTCGGAAACGTTCGGCATCCCACACCGCTGCCTGTCGAAAGGCCCTCACGCCATGAGTGCGGGGCGGGGTTCACCCCGCCCCCCAGAAGACCCCCCGCCGCATCACCATTTGTTGCTGTTTGACCGGTAATTTGGGTCCTTGCGGGAGGAATCGCAATCCCTCTAAAGTGGGATTTGCCCCCTCCCCATCTTCAGGACAGAAAAACCGAACGCCCGGCTTTTCGCCAGCCCCCAGCCAGCACAGCCCTGACCGCCTGCGCATAAAGCCGGTGCTCCACCCCCAGAATCCTCTCGGACAGGGCGTCCTCGTCGTCTTCCGGCAGGATGGGCACCGCCTCCTGCATGACGATCGGACCTGAGTCCACTCCAGAATCGACAAAGTGGACCGTCGCGCCCGTAACCTTGCATCCATATGCCAGTGCCTGTCGTTGCGCGTGCGTCCCTGGAAACGATGGCAGAAGCGCTGGGTGGATATTCAGGATGCGAAGCGGGAACCGCTCGACAAAGGACGGAGAGAGAAGTCTCATGTATCCGGCCAGACAGATCAGAGCCCCATCCGTATCGCCCAGAACATCGAGGATTCGCGTCTCGTGCTCTTCCCGGGATTCCCCTCGCGCCTTTTCAACCGTTGCCGTCCTGATCCCCAGTTCACACGCCCGCACCAGGCCTTTGGCCGATGCCCTATCCGACACGACAGCTACGATTCGACCGGGAATTTCATTCCGCAAGGACGCAGACGCCAGTGCTTCAAAGTTGGAGCCCCGCCCCGAGAGAAAGACAATCAGACGGGCAGGAAGCGGCAGGTAGGGACGAGGGGCTCTGAAATCCGTCATCGGGATCACGCGTACCGAACTCCGGAGGCGCCTCCTTCGATCCCCCCCAGCCGAAAGACCCGCTCCTTGCTTCCCGTCAGGGAGTCTTCGACTTCGCCCGCATGTGAGGCGCTCACGATGAGGACCATGCCCACACCACAATTGAATACTCGGAGCATGTCTTCTGTCGCCAACCCCGTCTCTCTCTTCAGGAGCTGGAAGAGGGGGGGCCACTCCCATTCTCCTGGCCGCACGACGGCACCGAGCCCCGCTGGAATTACTCTGGGAAGGTTGTCAGGGAACCCCCCGCCGGTGATGTGTGCCATGCCGCTGATCAAGCCTCTCTCCAAAAGGGGCGAGAGAACCTTCAGGTAACTTCTGTGAATCGCCAGCAGGGACTCTCCTGCCGTTTGCCCGAGTTCGGGAACAGGATCGTCCGCAGTCATACCCAGCTTCTCGAAGAAAACCATCCTCGCCAGCGAGTAACCATTCGTGTGGAGTCCCGAGGAGGGAAGCCCGAGGAGCACGTCTCCGGCCTTCACGCGGCCGCCATCCAGCAAGGCCGGCCGGTCGACCACGCCCACGATTGTGCCCGCCAAGTCGTAGTCGTCTCCGTGGTAGACGCCAGGCATTTCAGCCGTTTCTCCGCCCAGAAGGGCACAACCATTCTCGCGGCAAGCCTTCGCGAACCCGGCGATGAGGCCCTCGACGACGGCTGGCTTCATTTTTCCCATCGCGATGTAGTCGAGGAAGAAGAGCGGCCGGGCGCCCTGGACGAGGATGTCATTCACGCAGTGATTGACGAGGTCCTGGCCGACGGTGTCATGAATTCCGGCCGCGATGGCCACCTTTGTCTTCGTACCGGCACCATCGGTGGAAGCCACAAGCACAGGATCAACCATCCCCGAGAAGTCGGGCCGGAAGAGGCCGCCAAATCCTCCCACATCTCCCAGCACCCCCCTAGTGAAAGTGGAGCGGATCTCCTCCCGGGCCCCCTTGACAGCCGACATCTTGGCGTCGATGTCAACGCCGGCTTTTGAATACGTCACGACAGGGTCTGAGTCTTCATATGGCATGAATGGCCTCCGTCAGTCTATCCGGGGGAACAGGCTCTGCTGCTCCTCGATCTCAGCAAACGGGACCGGGTAGCGGCCCGAGAAGCAGGCCGCGCACATTTGATCCTCGCCGCGTCCCGCGGCCGCGAGCATTCCATCCAGGGAGAGATACCCAAGGGAGTCGGCCTCGATAAAGGCCCTGATCTCCTCGAGGTCTTTCTGCGCGGCGAGCAGTTCCTTCCGCCTCGGTGTATCGATTCCGTAGTGACACGGGTTCGTCGTCGGCGGAGACGAGATCCTCATGTGGACTTCCGCGGCCCCGGCGTTTTTCAACACCTTGACCAGTTTTTTTGAAGTGGTCCCCCTCACGAGGGAGTCATCAACCAGAACGATTCGCTTGCCCCCGATCACGGACCGCACGGGGTTCAGCTTCACCTTGACACCGAAGTGCCTTATCGACTGCTTGGGCTCAATGAACGTTCTTCCGACGTAGTGGTTTCTCACGAGGCCCATGCCGTAAGGGATCCCGCTCGCCTCGGAGTAACCGAGGGCGGCGAAGATTCCAGAGTCCGGGACAGGCACCACGACATCCGCGGGCGCCGGATGTTCCAGGGCCAGCCGCCGGCCGAAGGCCCGGCGCGCATCGGCAACCGAGCGCCCAAAAACCACCGAATCGGGGCGGGAGAAGTAGACGTGTTCGAAGACACAGAAGGACGTTCGCCGTCCCATGGCGAACGAAGCCGACGAGACTCCCCCGCTGTCGAGAGTCACGATTTCGCCTGGCTCCACCTCACGGACCGTCTCGGCATCCAGGAGGTCGAAGGCGCATGTTTCCGAGGCCACGACATAGGCGTCCCCCATCCGGCCTAGCGTGAGGGGCCTGAATCCTTGCGGGTCTCGCGCGGCGATGACCGCCTCGCCCGCCAGGAGGACGATGGAGTAGGCGCCCCGCACCCGGGCGAGGGCATCTCTCAACGCCCCGACGATCGTCTCGCGGCGCGACCGCGCCATGAGGTGCAAGAAGACCTCGGTATCCGAGGTCGTGGTGAAGATCGACCCTTCACCTTCCAGCTCGCTCCGTATTTCATCCGCATTTACGAGGTTGCCGTTGTGGGCGATCGCGAGCGGGCCCTTATTGGTCTTGTAAACGATTGGCTGGGCGTTCTCGATCCGGGACTCCCCGGACGTCGAATACCTCACATGCCCGATTGCGGCCCGTCCGGGAAGCCGGGCCAGCCTCGCCTCGTCGAACAGGTCCGCCACGTAACCCATTCCCTTTTCGACGACAATGCGGGTTCGGTCCCACGCGGCGATTCCGGCAGACTCCTGCCCCCGGTGCTGCAGGGCATAAAGCCCCAGGTACGAGAGATTCGCCGCGTCCGCATGACCATAGATTCCAAAAACACCGCACTCTTCTCGAAAGCCATCCACCCGGGAGTCTGCCTCTTCTTCAAACACGGCGGGAAGTCTATCCAACATTCCGGTCCGGTGCGGGCTGCGCATTTGGTGCTCGAGAAGTTCCTTCCGACGAGTCTTTTCGGCCGTGCTAAATTTCGAGGGAAACAGGAGGACTCCATGAGGCTCATAACGCGTGGCGACGTCGACGGCATCATGTGCGCCGTCTTACTCAAGGCCGCCGGAGCAGTCGACTCCATGCAGCAGGCGCACCCCAAGGACGTGCAGGATGGGCTCGTTTCCGCCGGCGCTGACGACATCGTCTGCAACCTGCCGTTCATTCCAGGCTGCGGGCTCTGGTTCGACCACCACTCGAGCGAGGAAAAGGAACTCCGCAAGCCTGGCAACTTCAAGGGGCGCTACGAAATCGCTCCCAGTGCAGCCCGGCTCGTTTACGAGTACTTCCTGCCCGAACACCCCGAGCTTTCACGGTTTGAGAAGCTCCTCGAGGTGGTGGACCGCTTCGACAGCGCCCAACTCACGGTTTCGGACATCAAGGACCCCGAACCCGCCATGATGCTGGCCTTCATCTCCGACCCGCGGACCGGCCTCGGCCTGCAGCACAGCTTCCGCATCAGCAACCGGCAGCTGACCGACTCGCTTCCAGACCTGCTCTCGGCCCACTCCCCGGAGGAAGTCCTCGCCTCCCCGGATGTTCAGGAACGCGTCGCCGCGTACAAGCAAGACCAGGAGAAAGCTAAAGAGTTCTACAAAAAGTACTCTCGAGTTGACGGTAACGTCTTGATTACCGATCTTCGCGAGGCCATGGCGGACGTTCCGCCCGCCAACCGCTTCCTCATTTACACGCTCGAGGGCTTTGAGAACACCAACGTCTCCATCCGGGTGGCCGGAGCAAAGGGCGGTGGAAAAGTTTCCATCCAGTGCGGTCTCAACATCTTCAACCGGACATCAAACGCCAACCTCGGGGAGATCCTCGCCGTTTACGGCGGCGGGGGCCACCGGGGAGCCGGTACGTGCCAGGTCGCGGCAACGGATGCTGACCGCGTACTTGGTGAAATCATCGAACGCGTCAAGAACTAAACAGGTTTCCGCTCCGAAAACGAAGACTCCCCGCGAGCACCGGCTTGCGGGGAAGAAGGCGGGCATCTCAGGCTCTCGGGGCTAAATCGAAACACTCGTCCGGGGCTGAAAAAGCTGAAAAGATGTCTATCCCTCTGTTCCTGGACGGGACCGGGGCAGTCCGGGGTCTCGGCCCGTGACAGGAGCACGATCGGCAGAATAGGCACGGTTCTTGTGGCTTCCTCTCCCAGATCCACACCAGCTAAAGCAAGGCAGGCCCCGAAAGGCGGCGCGTTCTCGAGTACGACCTCTACGCCGAGTCTCTCTTTCTCGTGGCCCGGCAGGACCGAAAAGCCGTCGGGATGGTACGACTGATCCTGGACTCTACGGGGCAGTACCGCTTCCCGGTTCTCCAACACTTCGAGGTGGAAGAAGCCGCGCTGGCCCGAATCCGGAAGATCCCGTGCACCCGGCTCGTCGAGATCGGCACCATCGCGGTTCGGCCCGAACACCGCAAGGGACCCGCCCACATGGAGTTGGTCAAGGTCATCATGACAACGACGTGGAGGCGCGGAGTCCGGTTCGTTCTCTCGTGCATCGACGAGGGCTACTTTCACGGTCTCTTGCGGAAAGGGCTCTTCTGCCGCCCCATCGGCCCGGCCAAGATGTACATGGGAAGCGTGACGGTTCCGGTTCTTTTCGATTCGGCCGAGCTGCCGTGGAAGTACCGGCTGCTGTTCTTCGTGTATCGAATCTGGGGCAGGTTCTACTCCGCGTAGACTCTTCTCAGCTCAGCGATGGATCCAGCCGTCTTGAGCGCTTCGTGGATTGCCTGAAGGACGTCGATGTCGCGGATTTTCCGGATCTCGGGCAAGGCCCGGAGCCCTTCCACTCCGAATTTGATCTGGAGGGCCAGCTCGATTCCAGCCAGAAGCCCCTCGCGCCTTCCCTCCATGAGTCCTTCCAGATGCCCCTGCTCGATTCCCTGCTGAATTCCCTGGTGGATTCCCTGCTGAATCCCGGCCTGAATCCCCTGCTGAATTCCCTTCTGCAACCCGATATTGATGTACTCCTCGGCAAACGTACCCATGAGAACCTCCCCTCCCTCGCGCAGTTGAGTGGTAACGACCGCCACCACTTCTTCCCGGCTCAACCGGGAACCCGATGCCACGTACCTCAGCACGGTCTCCAGAAACTTCAGACCCGTCGGCTGCCGCGTCAATTCTTTCATGAGCCCGAGAATCTCTGGGAGCTGCTCCCGGAGGTTCTCGTCGAAGACGTGTTTGAGCAAGAGCAGGCTCGCTCGAAACATGATTTCGCCCTTGATGTCCTCGTCCCGGAACCGCGAAAGATCGCATAACTGGATACGGAAATGAGGCCAGAACATCCGAAGTCCTTCCGGCCCCTCGAACAGCGATTCAAAAGCGACCGGGGCATTCCAGGACCTTGGTCCGTGGTACAAAACGATTGGTAAAACAGGTTGGAGTTCTGTCTGGCTCCTCTCCCAGATCCGCACGAGGTAGCGCAACACCTGAAACACCGTCAGCCGCTCCGGCGTGCTCTTGTGTTCGAAGAGGACGTAAACACACGCCCCCTGTCCACTCTCGAGCTGGACCGTGTACAGAAGATCCGAGAAATGCTCCTTGAGGTTCTCGTCCACGAACGAGTCCTTCTCGGCCTGAAGACTCTGAAGGTCGAGGCCTGAGACGATCTCGGCAGGAACGAACGTCTGAAGGAAGCGCGCGACGATCCTCGGGTTTGAGAAGACCGCTTTGAAGAAGTGGTCATGCGGTCTGGAGATTTCGTCCGGTGTGACCATTGATCTGGATTTTATCCAGGTACCTCGATGGCCAGAAGGGCTGCCGGGAAGCGCTGTCAAAGACCTGGTCCCAGGAAATCCGGATTGGAATTCTGATCGTTCGTTGCCAGTCAGCATGGACTCGAGCCTGCCCAGGGGCCCTCACCCGCGCTTCGCGCTGCCCTCTCCCTGAGGGAGAGGGCCCCCAGGGCTCCCTCAGGGCTCCCTTCTCCCTCAGGGAGAAGGTGCTGCGTGAGCGGCGGATGAGGGCCTCCTGCGCGTACACTCAAGAGTCTTCCAATCATCACCTTCCGGGGCCGTAACCGTTCAGATGGCTCGTTTTGACAAAGGAGGACCTACGAAGCGCAGGGCTCTTTCCCTTGCACTCCGGTCGGTCATCTCGACCAGCGAATCTCGGTTCTCGCAACAAAGGAAAGGCCTGGCCTGGCCTCGGTTCTCCTCCCCTTACGAAGGGGAGGATGCCCGTGAGGGCAGGAGGGGTCTTCCCCCGTCACATTCAAGCTCACCGCTCTCTTCCTGCCGGGCCGTACTTGGCCGCCCCCACCCTCGCGCGGTGGCTCACGAGCCACGCCCTCCCTGGTTCACCCTGACTTCCCCTGAAAACTTCGGCGAACGAAACAGGGGCTTACATCAGAGGGAAAACCCGGCCAGCACACGGCTCTCCTTCTCTTACGACGGTCTTCGTGACCGGAGTCAGGAGAGCCCCCCTGCTTCGGAGGCGGGCTTGCCGGCTCGTGTGCCGGCGAGAGACCCCTCCTGCCCTCACGGGCATCCTCCCCTTCGTAAGGGGAGGAGAACCGAGGCCGGGCCAGACCTTTCCTTTGTTGCGAGAACCGAGATCGTGTGGCCGGAGCCGTCGACGGGTGCGAAACGAGCCGTGCCGGTTCCTGGACGGTTCCCGGCGAGAGCGGGATCGTTGTGACCCCGCGTGAACGGTTACCCGGGACCTGTACCAAGAGAGCCTTGGTTTCCATTTTTTGGCTCGGTTGTTGTTATGATTCGCAGTCGGCCGAGTATGACTCCCCTTCCGATGGTTCTGGTCGTCGAGATCGAAGACGCTTTGCGCCGTGGGTGGCGTGAACAGCTGTCCGCCCGCCTGGCGGGACGCGCTGAAGTTCACTCGGCTGGCGGCGCAGGCGAAGCGCTAGAGTTAGCCCAATCGGCCATAAATTCGCGTCGTGATTACGTCTCAGGGGGGGGGGGGGTACTCTTGGAGGTCTGGCACTCGTCATTCTTGGGGATGACCGTTCCTGCTCGCGACATGATGTTCTCGTTCGCGAGCTGACCTTTCTCAGCCCGGGCACCCGCAAACTCCTCATCGACCGCCCGGCGCCGGACGGGGGCCGACAGCCAGCGCTTCTTACGGGAAAAGGCAAGCGCAAGAGACTATCTGCTGGCTCGAACGGCACTTCTGCCCATGGCACGGATCGAGGAGGAACTCACGGTCTGGCGGGAATGGGCATTGATCTCGCTCCGGCACCGGGCGTTCGGAGGGAAGCCCGATGTGCGCCGGGCACGAACGGCCGGGGAACTCGAGTGCGCCTTCCGGTTGCGTTACCGCGTCTGTCTCAGGGAAATGCACGACAAGATGCCGAAAGCACTGAACTCGGAGCAGAACGAAAAAGAGCGGGCATCCGGCGCCCACGACTTCTAGCCCGGGACGGTACGCCGTGAAACGAACGCTGAGGCAAGGCCGGAACAACTCCCGGCCAGTTCTCTTCGGTAGAGGAGAGGGCGCGGTCGACTGGTCTTCTTACGCTTCGGAGTACGACCTCATGGCCGCGCACAACCCCGCTTACCAGGAGCTTCTCATCCAGGTGGAGAAGGCCTTCGCCTCTCTCGGGCTCTCCGGCCGCATGGCCGACCTGGGGTGCGGAACGGGGAACTTCACGTTGGCCATCGCCCGCGCGTGCCCCGAGGCGAAGATCCTGGCCTGCGATCTGGACCCGCGCATGCTCGAGATTCTCGCGGGCAAACTCGATCTCGGCGAAACGCGCATCGAAACGCGGCGGGCCGATCTTCAAGAGCGTCCGGAGCCAGAAAACAGCCTCGACGCGGTCTCGATGGTTCACTGCCTCTACACGCAGGGACGCGAGGGCGCCCTGCGCACGCTGGCGAACGTACACGCCATGCTGAAGCCGGGCGGCTACCTCGTCGTCTCGGATATCGGCCGGCCTCTCGACCTCCGAGACTGGACGCGTTACATGGCTCGGCACGTTTCCAGACATTACGGATGGTTCTACCTTCTGCAGCTCTATCTTCGAATGAAAGCGGTTCGGAGGGAGAACCGGAAGGTCTCCAAAACACAGGCCCGGGGCGGGTTCTACATGCACGACCTCGCCACTTTTCGCTGCGATCTCGAAGCTGCTGGCTTTGAAATCCTCGAGGCAAGAGACGATCTCTACCGGGGCATCGACGATTTCGCCGTGGCGCGCAAGAGATGTTGAGGGAGGGGCCATGGCACCGAGAACGTGCCGTCAATGCGAGCTGACCGGTGTTCCGGAGGGTGCGAATGTCTGCCCGCACGGTGAAGCGAAACTCGGCCGAGATCCTCGGCTCCGGGGCAAGATCCTCTCGATCACGGCAGCCGTCATGTCCGTGGCGTTCGGCTGCTGCTTGATCGCGGATCTTGGCGTTTCCTGGATTGAGATTCCTCCCATAGAGATCCCCTTCGCTGTTCTCGGCCCGGTGGAGATCTACAAAGACCGAGCAAGCCCCTTCCTCACGCGGACGTTCACGGACTTTGGCGGGGACGGGACGCTGGATCAGTACTCGGAAGGAATCCGGTTCCTGCCGTTCGAGTTGCGCACCTACAAGATCTTCTCTGCCGAATCGTTACCTGCAGACGCGTCCGGGAAGAAGGGCTTCATCGTGAGAACGAGCGGCCCGGGCCTCCAGTTGCAGAGAGAGTACGTCCGGGTGAGCAAGGGGCATGTCGCGGATGACCCGAGAGGCGGCATCCGGTGACGTCGAACACCGTGGCCGCGTTGCTCGAGGAACGTCTGCAGAGGCTGAAAGAGAAGTACCCGCAGTTGAAGAGTGTCGTCATCCGGCCTATCCGGGAAACGAACCTCACGGAGACGGACCTCTCGCTTTTCATCGAGGCGGCCTGGCAGGCGTACTACGGCGACCGTCCCCGGCTCCGGTTCACCCCGCAGCTCGTCAAGTGGTTCATGGACGTGGACTCTCCAGCCTCGATCGCGGCGTTTCAGAACGAGAAGCTATCAGGGTGTTTTCTGTGCGCGGAACGGCCTTTCAGTCGCCAGGGTCAGGAGAATCTCAGATCCGTCCTGGCAACTGGGTGGAGCGTCTCTCTCTCCGCAACGAATCGAGGCCTCGGCAACCTCGCCTATCTCGAGATGCTTGCCCGAGCCCGCGCTGAAGGCATTCCGTACGTACTGTGTTGGTTCGATGTTCGGGAGGGGTTGCCTGCAACGTCGCACAAGATCGCGCGGCGAACCGCATCACTTCTGGAGTCACGAATCTCCATCCTGGGGAAACCGGTCGATTTCCGTGCCGCTTCCAGGATCCAACCCCTGAAATGGTGGGAGCACGCAGCCGCCAGAGCCTTCTTTGGGCTCCACTCTCCTCGCAGAAGGACCGCGATCAGAGGCTCTGTCTCGGTCAAGGCCTCCCGCGTCCTGCCACTCTACGACATCTGCACGAGAAACCGGCGGTTGAGGCGAAGCTTCGATGAGGCGTCGCTTGCCGGGCAGCTCGAAGGCCCCGGCGCGGACAACATTCTCTACTTTCAGGAATCGGACGGCGAGGTGACCGCTCTTCTCCAGGGCTTCCGGAACGAGGCGGGCCCGGGGGCTTCGGTCGCCTACATCGATCTCTTGCTTCTCCATCCGCGCCTGAGCTATCGCCAGAAGCGCGCCTTTCTCCTGACGGCCGAGAAGGAAATCCAGGAAACGAACCGCTGTTTCGCCATCGTCGTCTCCACGACGGCCACCAGCGAGAACCTCCTCAAGTACGGCTACTTGCCCATCGAAACGCAGGTCCTGGGGGCCACCACGCTCTCGGACGTCCCGCTCCTGTCTCCCGGAGACCTGGCGGGAGCGTTCCTCGACCTCAAATGAGAGAGGGACAGACAATGAATTGCTCGGAGATTCCCGGTCCCGTTCTCGCGGCCGCAAGCCAGCTCGAGACCCCCTGGTTCCTCTACGACATCGACAGAGTTCGTCACAACATCGAGAGACTCCACCGCGCGCTCCACCCCGTGAAGCTCTTCTATGCCGTCAAGAGCAACAGCTTGCCAGCGGTCTTGAGTACGGCGGCGGAGATGGGTTGCGGATTCGAGATCAACACGATGAGGGAACTCCAGAAGGCCGAGGCGGCCGGGGCCCTGCCCGAAGAGATGATCAACAGCGCGCCGGTGAAACTCCCCAGAGAGATTGCCGCGATGTACACGCGGGGAGTCCGGCAGTGGGTGTTCGACTCCCGCGACGAAATCGAGAAGCTCGCCGCGCATGCCCCCGGCTCGGACGTCTTGATCCGCCTCCACACGAGCAATCAAGACAGCGCTTTCCAGCTCAACAAGAAGTTCGGGGTTCCCCTTCACCACGCCGATGAACTCATCGAACTGGCCCGGCGCCGGGGGCTCAACCCAGCTGGAGTGACCTTCCACGTCGGGTCCCAGTGCCTGAACCTTTCGAACTGGGTCGAGGGAATCGAAATGGCCGCGCGGCTCTTTCAGAAGCATCCGGGAATGACGGTTCTCGACATCGGCGGAGGCTTCCCAGTCCAATACAGCAACGGCATGCTCGAAGTGGAAGAGATCGGGCGAACCGTGAGAACCACGATTTCGCGTGAGTTTCCCCTGGAACCTCACCTCATCGCCGAGCCGGGCCGGGTCGTCACGGGAAACGCCGCGATCACCGGGGCGACCGTCATCGGTACCAGGGACGGAGACGTGACACGCTGGGCTTACGTCGACATCCCTGTCTTCGGCGGCCTTCTGGAACTCCTGGAGGACCCGGACGAATTCCGTTACTTCGTCGAGACGCCCACGCCGTCAACGGAGCGAACCCTGACCACGATCGCGGGGCCCTCGTGCGATGGCTGCGACATCTTGCTGCGCAACGTCGTGCTGCCCGTTCTCGAGAGGGGAGACCGCCTCTTTTTCCGCAATACGGGGGCGTACTCGCTCGACTACGCCTCGCGATTCAACGGATACGACATTCCGAAGTGCTACTTCATCAGGGATGGAAAGCTGGATCCAAATGGCTACACCCATCACGGTTGAGGTCCACCCGCCACAGTCGCCGGGAGCGGACGAGGCACGCGAAATCGAGTACGAGATCTTCCGGCTCGCGGGTTACATCGAACCGAACGAAAAACGGCGCGTTCTCGAGTACGACATCCACGCCGAGTCCCTCTTTCTCATGGCCAGGCAGGACCGAAAAGCCGTCGGAATGGTGCGACTGATCCTGGACTCCACGGGGCAGTACCGCTTCCCGGTTCTCCAACACTTCGAGGTGGAAGAAGCCGCGCTGGCCCGAATCCGGAAGATCCCGTGCACCCGGCTCGTCGAGATCGGCACCATCGCGGTTCGGCCCGAACACCGCAAGGGACCCGCCCACATGGAGTTGGTCAAGGTCATCATGACAACGACGTGGAGGCGCGGAGTCCGGTTCGTTCTCTCGTGCATCGACGAGGGCTACTTTCACGGTCTCTTGCGGAAAGGGCTCTTCTGCCGCCCCATCGGCCCGGCCAAGATGTACATGGGAAGCGTGACGGTTCCGGTTCTTTTCGATTCGGCCGAGCTGCCGTGGAAGTACCGGCTGCTGTTCTTCGGGTATCGAATCTGGGGCCGGTTCTACTCCGCGTAGACTCTCGGCAAACGCAGGCCCAGAGCAGCAGAGCTGTCCCGGAGGTTTTCCCTGTTCTTGCTGGGATCCGTCGTCGTTTTCGAAGCTGGCTACGCCGCGGCATCCTTCTCGGCCTTACGTTTTTCCACCATCTTCTTGAAGCCGTCCTTGTCGATGGCCTTGTCGAGAGCCTCCTCGAAGTTCGCGGTTTCGGCCAAAACGAGGTCTGCCAGGTATTGGTCCATGCTGATCATCCCCTGGCTCTTTCCGGTCTGGATCATCGATGTGATCGTCTGTGTTTTCCCTTCGCGGATGCAGTTGGACGCCGCGGCCGAGCCGCGCAAGACCTCGAATGACGGGACGCGCCCCCCACCCTTTCTCTTCAGGAGCACCTGGGCGACGACGGCCTTCAACACTTCGGCGAGGACGGTCCGAACTTGATCCTGTTCTTCCGACGGGAACCCGTCGATGAGGCGGTCGACAGCCTTGGAGGCGGAGTTGGTGTGGAGCGTCCCGAAAACGAGAAGCCCGGTTTCAGCGGCCCGCAACGCCATGGTCATCGTTTCGAGGTCGCGAAGCTCACCCACGAGGACGATATCTGGATCCTCCCGAAGCGCGGCCTTCAGGGCGGTCCCGAAAGAGGGCGTATCCGGCCCCAATTCCCGGTGGGTGACGATGGACTTCTGCGAAACGTGCACAAACTCGACCGGGTCTTCAATCGTGATGATGTGCTGCGCGCGCGTCTTGTTGATGCGGTCCAGGATGGCGGCGAGTGTCGTCGATTTACCGCTTCCCGTCGGGCCGGTCACGAGGATCAGCCCCCGTTCGAGCCGGGCGACGCTTGCGACGATGGAAGGCATGCCGAGTTCCTCGCACGTCAAGACGCGTGGCGGGATCATTCGCATGACCGCCCCCGCGCCATGTTCCTGCTTGAACATGTTGACGCGGAAGCGGGCACGGTCGCCCATGGCATAAGCGAAGTCCGCATCCCCGTGAAGGCGCCACTCCTCATAAAGGTGCGGCGGAGCAATGGGGAGGAGAAGGTTCTCATAGTCCGACTCGGTCAGCGTCTTCCAGCGGATGCGCTGCATGTCCCCGTCCACACGCATCATGGGGGGGGATCCAACGGCAAGGTGGAGGTCCGAGGCCTTCTTCTCCAGAACGACGTGGAGCAGGGAATCGATACGGGAACTCAGTTTGGGGGCCACGCTACTCATGCCAGGCTCAGCCTCTCTTCCTGCATCAACTTCTCGAACGGATCCTTCTTCAGGGCGCGATCCATGGCGACCTCGGGAGTGATTTTTCCTTCTTCCACGAGCTTCATCAGGGCCTGGTCCATCGTGTTCATTCCGGCGAGTTGCCCGGTCTGGAGGGTGGAGGGAAGCTGGAACGTCTTGGCATCCCGGATCATGGCGGCGACGGCTGGCGTCCCGCGCAAGATTTCGAAGGCCGCGACGCGTCCATATCCTCCGCGCCTCGGGAGAAGCGCCTGGGAGATGACGGCCTTGAGTGATTCGGACACCATCGTTCGGATCTGTCCCTGCTGGCCCGACGGGAAGGAGTTGATGATCCGGTCGATGGTCGCCGTGGCGTTCGTGGTGCTGAGCGTTCCAAAGACGAGGTGGCCTGTCTCCGAGGCGGAAATGGCGAGCGAGATGGTTTCGAGGTCCCGCATTTCACCGATCATGATGACGTCCGGGTCTTCACGCAGAGCGGCCTTGAGGGCCCGGGCAAAGGAGACCGTATTCTGCGGCACCTGGCGCTGGTTGACGAGGCACTCCTTGTTCGGATGCAGGAACTCGACCGGATCCTCGACCGTGATGATGTGCCCCCGGTGTGATTCGTTCACCCGGTTGACGAGCGCGGCCAGCGTCGTCGACTTGCCGCAACCGGCTGGACCAGTGACGAGAACGAGCCCCTGCGTGTACCGGGTGACTTCCCACACGGACTGCGGGAGACCGATTTCCTCCAGAGTCGGCAGGTTGGCCGGAATCGCGCGGAAAGAAGCATCGAGCCCGGCGCGCTGGGAGAAGAAGTTGGCACGGAAACGGCCCAGGCCGCGAATCTTCAGGCAAAGGTCGAGTTGCCGTTCGTTCATGAGACGGTCCCATTCCTCATCGGAAAGAACTCCCTTGATGAGGCTCTGGGCGCGTTCGGCGGTAACTCCTGGGCCCTCGACGGGCTCCAGCATGCCGTTGATGCGCCGGTGCGGCTGAAACCCCGTGGCCAGGTGGAAATCAGAACCGCCCCTCGCCAGAAGATCGCCGAGATAGTCGATCAAACCCGGCTCTGCGGTCACCGCCAGGTCGACCTTCTTGGGAACGGCCGAGACCTTCGGGATGGCGTTTTGCGCCGCTTCGCCCTGGAGTTTTCCCACCAGGCGGCGCGCCTTCTCCCTTACCCTGTCGCTAAATTCCGCGTAGTTGGCGACTTGGGCCAGAAGCGGCCCAACCCGGGGCTCCTTCACGCCCACCCCTGCCAGCGCATCCAGGATGTCGAGCTGATCCTCGGGCCGCTCTCTCGCGTTCAGGAAGAGCTGGTAAAGAGCCCCGGCAGCCCGGGGATCCCCGATTTGCCCCAGTGCAGCCGCCGCGCCCATGGCGGTTTCCGGGTCGTTGATGCTCGCCAGAAGGGCGGAGAGAACGTCGTCGCGGCCCGCCCCATGACGGCCGAGCACTTCAATGGCGCGTGACCGGTTCCACCAGTCCTGGTCTCGCAACATCATGAGCCAGACAGGGACGGCCCTCTGGTCCGTCAGCCCGAGACTCATCTCGGCGGCGCCGTGCGCGATTGCCGGGTCCGGGTTACGCGTCTGTTGCAGGACCCCCAGAACAAAATTCGGGACGCCCCCGACCGCCGCTTCCAGGGCCCTGTCCCTGACCCACGCGTACGATGTTCCGTACTCCTTGATGAACTGTTGCGCCAGGACGTCCAGGGGAAGCCGCGTCAGAAGGCCCACCGCCCCATTTCGAACCGCTGCATTGCCGTCAGACAGGAGCGGGAGGATCTCTGGAGTGTGGTCGGTCTGCGCCGAGGGCAAGAGCTTCCTCAAGGTTGCAAATGCCGTTTCTACAACGCGTGTGCCTCCCGTGCGAGCCATGGAGAGGACATGGGAAATCAGCGCCTCGCTCGGGTTGTTCTCGAGAACCGAGAGGGCGGAAAGGCGGATCTCCTCGTCATCATCCTGTAGAAGCGGGAGAGCGAGACTGGCCGCGAGCGCGGAGGTGGCGGGAGAAGACGTGTCACTAACAGCCCTCAGGGCCCGTGCGCGCAACACGGGGTGCGGGTCCGTGAGAATCTTCCTGAAAATCGGAAAGGCTCTTTCCGCCGACAGTTCGCGCGCCAAATCGATGGCAGCCAGGCGCGCGAAATCGTCCCCCTTTTCAGCTTGCTCGGTCAGGTAGGCGTGCAACCCTTCGCCCGCGATGTCCTTGATCACCCTCTGAACGGCCCGGCGCACGGCTTCCGAGCGGGTACGCAGCATGGGGGTCAATGCCACGAGCGCGGCCTTGGGATCCTGCTTCTTGAGGAGTTGGAGACCCGCGGCGCGAAGCTCGGGGGCCTCGGCCGTGGCCGTCCAGGCCACATCCTCTGGCTCCAGATTCTGGAGGGCGAGGAACTTCTCGATCAGATCTCGCTTCTGACCCTCCGAAGCCCATTTGCGTGCCTTGAGCTGGGCAATGACCGGCGGCTCCTGCTTGATCCCTTTTCGAATCTGCTCGAAAACCACGTGACTACCTCCCTTTCCAGTGCCTGCAATGGTAACTCCAAAGGGGTGGCCCGCAGCCGGACAAGGCGCGGCGCGGACCTTCTGACAGCGTTCTATCATCCCGGTATGCCCATGGGCGAGACAGATTGGACCACCCACTTCGAAAAGACTCAGGGGCGTGAATCCACGCCCTACAACAGCACGATCACCTTCCTGCAGAAACTCGCCGATGAGACAGGCCTCGGAAAACTCATCCCCATTGGTGAAAGCCCGCGCGGGCGTCCGCTTTACTGCTTTGCTGCTTCCCTGACCCAGAATTTCGACCCTCGGAAAACGGCTGAGAGCGGCCACTTGACCGTTCTCATCCAGAACGGGATTCACGGGGGCGAGGTCGAGGGCAAGGACGCGTCTCTGCTTCTTCTTCGCGAGATCCTCTTGACCAGGGAGCGCCAAGACCTGCTGGAAGGGGTGACCCTTCTCGTGGTTCCTGTTTTCAACGTGGATGGCCACGAGCGATTGAGCCCCCACAACCGGCCCAACCAGCTGGGACCGGACCGGATGGGCTGGCGCACGACAGCCCAGAACCTCGACCTCAACCGCGATTACGCCAAGGCTGACGCTCCGGAAATGAGAGCCCTCCTCTCCCTTTTCAACACGTGGCTTCCCGATTTCATCATCGACAACCACACAACCAATGGCGCGGACTATCAGTACCACGTCACCTACTCCGTCGAGACCCACGAGAACATCTCTTCAGGCCTTGCGGGCTGGGCGCGAAATACCTTGCTTCCCGGAGTGACCGGGGAGGTCGAGGCCAGAGGGTTCCTGACGGCCCCTTACGTTCAGCTCAGAACGGGCCGCCTCGAGGACGGCTTCGCCGACCCGCCATCACTCCCGAGGTACTCCACCGGCTACGCCGCAGCCCAGAACAGGCTCTGCTTCCTGGTCGAGGCACATTCGCTCAAACCGTATCCCAATCGCGTGGCGTCGACTCTTGCGATGAACGCCGCCGTCCTGAGGTGTCTTTCCGAGAACCGGCACGACCTGAAAACACTCAACGAGGCAGCGGATGCGCTCGCCATTCATGAGTTCGGTGAGGAGAGGCGGCCGTTTCCCCTCCGGGTAGAGGAGAGCCCCGAACCAGTTCCGTTCTCGTTCAAGGGCTTTGTTTCCGAGTGGGAATACAGCCCCGTCACCGGGGCACACGTCCGCCGCTACCTGGAAGAACCAGACACGTTTGTCGTCCCCTACTTTGCGGGGTCAGCCGTGCGAGAGAGCGTGAGACCACCCGCGGCCTATTTCGTGCCCGCGGAACTCGAGAGCATCCTCGACCGGCTCCGCCTGCATGGCGTGGCGATGCGGCAGGCGGAGGAAGAGAAGTGGCTCGTGGAGCTTTACGAGTGGGAAGACACCCAGTTCGCGGGCTCTTCCTACGAGGGGCGGCAAATGGTCCACGGCCGCGTGAAGGCCAGGCAGGAGTGGCAGTGGATTGGCCCGCACGGGTACCTGGTGCCGGTCGCGCAGCGAAGGGCCCGCCTGATCATCCATCTGCTCGAGCCCCACGGGCCAGATTCCTTTTTCCGGTGGGGATTCCTCAACGCCTTTCTCGAGCGCAAGGAATACGCCGAGGATTTTGTTTTCGAGCCCATCGCGCGCAAAATGCTGGCCGGAAACCCACGGCTGAAAACGGAGTTCGAGGAGCGCCTTCAAGACGACGCATTCAGAAGGAATCCTTCGGCCCGGCTCGATTTCCTGTACCGCCGCTCCCCTTACTTCGACAGACGCGAGGAGACTTACCCCGTTCTGAGGCTTCTCAAAAGAAACACCGCCCGGTCAGAGACAACAGCACCTGGCCCGGGCCCCTTCAAGTGAGGACGCTCGAAACCGTGCCGAAACACCCCTTCACCATCCTGTGCGTTACCAGCTACTTCAAGGGTCACGAGTTCATGCGGCAGTGCAAGAAGGAAGGCTGCCGGGTGATCCTGTTGACTTCCAAGAGCCTCGAGCATGAACCCTGGCCACGGGAGAGCCTGGACGAGATCTTCTTCATTCCAGACAAGAACAAGGAATGGAACATGCACGACGTCATTTACGGCGTCAGTTACATGGCTCGCCGCGAACGGCTGAACCGGATCGTCGCTCTCGACGACTACGATGTGGAAAAGGCCGCGGAACTTCGCGAACACCTCCGCGTCCCGGGGGCTGGCGAGACAACGGCCCGGTATTTCCGGGACAAGCTGGCCATGAGAATGAAAGCGAAGGAATGTGGCATTCCGGTTCCCGCTTTTGTCCCAATCCTGAACTACGAGCAGATCTCCGAGTACCTGGACGAGTACTCCCCGCCGTACGTTCTCAAGCCAAGACTTCAAGCCAGCGGGATCGGGATCCGGAAGGTTCACTCGGCCGCGGACCTCTGGCGCGAGGTCGATTCACTCGGGGACGAGCAGTCTTTCTACCTCCTCGAACAGTTCAAGCCCGGGAAGGTCTACCACGTGGATTCGATCGTCCACGACCGCAAGGTGCTCTTTGCCGTGGCGAGCCAGTACGGTGAGACTCCGATGTCCGTGGCTCACGAGGGGAAAGTCTTCTCGACTCGCCTCATGAAGCGCGGGACGGACCTGGAAAAAGCCCTTCTCAAGCTCAACGAAAAACTTCTTTCCGATCTCGGACTCAAGGAAGGGGTTTCTCACAGCGAGTTCATCGAGGGGTCGGTCCCTGGCGACCTCTACTTCCTCGAGACCTCCATGCGGGTGGGTGGCGCCCACATTTCTGACCTCATTCATCAGTCACTCGGCATTAACCTGTGGGAAGAGTGGGCCAAGATCGAGGTTCTTCGTGATGGCCAGACGTACGAGGTTCCCGAGATAAAAGAGAATTACGGAGGGCTCCTGATCTCTCTCGCCCGTCAAGAGTGGCCCGACACGTCGGCCTACGACGACCCGGAGGTCGCGTGGCGGATGAAGTATCGCCACCACGCGGGCCTCGCTATCGTTTCGCCAAGTTACGACCGCATTACCGAACTGATGGGGAGTTACGTCGAGCGCTTCTCACGCGACTTCTTCGCCACGATGCCGCTTCCGGACCGGCCCTCGGCCTGAGGAGTTTTCCTGGAATCTTCCTCGCCTGGGAAACCGGGAAAATCGTTCCCGGAAATCGCCTAAGACTTCGCCCCCTCCTTCCCGTGCTTGATCGCGGTCGAGGTGAACAAAACCACTACCGACCGCGAATCGAGGCGGTAGGTCTTTTGTTGAACCTCCGGGGCGTTCAGGATTGACGTGATGTCGTGAGGTGGCAGAAGCGCTGTATCGACCCATCGCCGCCAGTGGCGCTCGGGCCGTCCGGCGGGCGGAAGCTCAAACTCCAGGGGTTCCCAGAAAGCGTTGAGCATCACGTGAAAACGGAACGGGCTTCGCGGCCCCTGCACCGTGAACGCCAGCGAGTGCGAAGAGGTGTGCCAGTCTGGCTCGAAGAGTTTCACTCCGTGCCACTCGATTCTCGAGGTGCTCAGGATTTGGTTGAGGCTGAGATCTTCAGACTCGTAGGTCAGCCCGATGTGGACGCGCGCATTCACGAGCCGCTGCACGAACCGCAAGAGGCCCTGGTGTTTCTCGACGAGTGACCAGTCGAACCAGCTGATTTCGTTATCCTGGCAATAGGCGTTGTTATTTCCCCACTGCGTCCGGCGAACCTCGTCCCCCATCAAGATCATTGGCGCCCCGAGGGCGACCAGGTTGATGGTGAAGAAGTTTCTGATCTGCTTTTCCCGCAGCCACTCGACGGCCGCATCGTTGGTTGGTCCCTCCACCCCGCAATTCCAACTCCGGTTGTCTTCGGTTCCGTCGCGGTTCTCCTCGCGGTTGGCCTCGTTGTGCTTGGTGTTGTAGGAAACGAGGTCGTTGAGGGTGAAGCCGTCGTGAGCGGTGACGAAGTTGACGCTCTGTTCCGGCTCGCGCTCCTCGTGTCCATAAAGATCGGGGCTCCCCAGAAGGCGCGAGGCGAGCCGCTGAGTCATCCCCTCCTCGCCCCTGATGAAGCTTCTGACATCATCGCGGAAGCGCCCATTCCACTCTCTCCAGCTGTGTCCCAGGAATGACCCGACCTGGTAGAGGCCGGCGGCATCCCAGGCCTCGGCGATCAGTTTTGTCCCCGCAAGCACGGGGTCCGTCTCGATGTCCCACAGGACAGGAGGGTTATCGAGAGGACGCCCCTTCTCGTCACGTGCCAGGATCGAGGCCAGGTCGAAGCGGAAGCCATCGACGTGCATCTCCTGCACCCAGTAACGGAGGCTATCCACAATCATCCGCCTGACGATGGGCTGATTCGCGTTGAGGGTGTTTCCGCATCCGGAATAATTCGCGTAGCGGCTGCGAGTTCCCTCGAGGATGTAATAGAGGTCGTTCGCGAGCCCCTTGAAACAGAAGATGGGGCCTTTCTCGTTTCCCTCGGCGGTGTGATTGAAAACCACGTCGAGAATGACCTCTATCCCCGCGCGGTGAAGCGCCTTCACCATATCGCGGAACTCATCCACGGCCCCGAGCGGCGTACGGCTCGCGGAGTAGCCAAGGTGCGGGGCAAAGAAACAGACGGGGGAATAACCCCAGTAGTTGGGAAGCTGTTCCGGTGCGTCCCAGGGATCGAACTGAAAAACCGGCATCAACTCGACGGCGGTAACGCCCAGATCGGCGAGATAGGGAATTTTCCTGATGAGACCCGCATAAGTCCCGCGCTCTTCGGGAGGAACTCCCGAACTGGGGTGCCGTGTGAACCCGCGAACGTGCATCTCGTAGATGACCGTCTGCCCCAGGGGACGTTCGAGGGGGGCGTCGCCCTGCCAGTCGTAGCGCCGGGGGTCGACGACCACGTTTTTCATGGCGGTCGGGATGGTGTCTCCAGGAGCCTTGGCCACTTCGCGGTCATACCGCTCTGGCACCGCCACGGCGCGCCCATAGGGATCGAGAAGCAGCTTTTCGAAGTCGAACTTTTGCCCGCGTTCCGGCCGGAATGGTCCAGAAACCCGGTAGCCGTAAACCTGCCCATGGCTAATTTCTGGCACGAAGACGTGCCAGTAGTGGTAGGAACGGTTGTTTTGCGGGGCCAGGTCGAGCACCTGGCGGGCCTTTGTGTCGTTTTCGGAATCGAACAGCAACAGTTGCACGGCCGTTGCGTCACGGGAAAAGAGGGAGAAATTGACGCCACCCGGGCAGACGGTGGCGCCGAGCGGATAACTTTGTCCGGGGTTGAGACCAGCGAACATGGAGCACTCCGGCACGTCTCCCGGCGGGATCAGTGCCCACCCTTCTTCATGGCGTCCTCGATCTGCTTTCTCTGTTCGGGCGTCATCTTCTTCATCATTTCCTGCATCTGTTTCTGGGCTTCGGGACTCAGGAACATCCCCATGGGGTCTGTCTTCTTGTACCCGGGGGGAATTTCGAGAAGCGAAGCGGAAACGGCCTGTTTCTTGTATGAAACGAGTTCCATCGCCGCCTCCGTTCCGGACCGCTCCTTCGCCTTCATGAACATTCGGATGGGCATGCCAACGAGTCCGTTTTCCTTGAGCGCCTTGAAAATGCCGCCACGCTGGATTTCGGACCGGTTCAGTTTCTCGAACCAGTCCGCGGCGCCGAAGAGTTCGGAAGAGACGCACACCTCGGTCTCGTCTCCCCTGGAGGATGTCAGGAGAGCCTTCTCGCACGGGTAGCTCGCAACGGAGTCGCGCCCCAGTTTCTTGACGGAATAGGTCTCTTCCTGGGTCTTCCCTTTTGTCTTCTGGCGGATCTCGGCGAGATTCATCACCGTGTACGACTTGGTGGACTCATTGATTGAGTAGACCGTGTCTGGGTCGGCGAACTTCTGAATCATGATCATCTTGAAAGACCCAACACCGGCTGTTCTCTTCAGGTCAGGACCGCCGATTTCCATCTCACTGCGAGACCCCGACTTGGCAACGTAGAAGATGATCTTGCCCGTTCCCTTCTCACCCTGATTTCCCGATGAGAACGTCATCTTCATCTCGGCCACGCCTTCGATCTGTGCCCAGGCCGTGGAGGAGGTGAGAAGGAGAGAAAAAACCGCGTAGCCGAAGCTCTTCATGGAGTTGCTTCCTTTCTCATCAACCATAAACCATAGATGTGAGCCTGGTCTCGGGAAATTCCTGTCAGGCGTGATAGAACATTCTGCCGTCAGAAGGGGGGCCGATGCGCCGCGCAAACGCGGGGAGTTCAGAAGGCCACTACGCAGGCGAGTTGCGCTATCAATTGTTCTTCGAAAGAAACCAGGCCGGCGCTTTCCGCCTGTCGGCCGGCGGGACACTTCTGGACTGCAACGAAGCCTGTGCCCGGCTCTTCGAGTTTGAAAGCCGGGCAGAACTTCTGTCGGCTGCCGGGTTTGATTTCTTCGGATCGATTTTTTCGGATTCCCGCCTCCTGAAATCTCTCGAGGAAGGGCGCTTTCTCGCCAACGTCGAGATCGTGTCCCGATCGCGGGAAGGACGCCCGCTCTTCATTCTCGCGAGTATTAGCTTCATCGAAGGAATAGCCCAAGAGGAAGACTTCATCGAAGGAACCCTCGTTGACATCACGGCACGCAAGGTGGCGGAGGAACGGATGGAGTTCCTCGCCTTCCACGACCCCGTGACCGTTTTGCCGAACCGGAAGCTGTTTGTCGACCGGCTCGAGATGGCGATTGCACATGCCCAGTGCGGCGGCCCGCGGCCCTCGGTCTTGTTCATTGACCTCGACCGCTTCAAGATCGTCAACGACAGCCTCGGCCACTCCGTGGGTGACCGGCTTCTGTCCGAGGCCGGCCGGCGGCTTCGGCGATGCGTGCGAGGAGACGAGACGATCTCCCGCATCGGCGGCGACGAGTTCATGATCTTGCTTCTGGAAGCCCGGACACCCGCCGACGCGGCGAGAGTTGCGGAGAAGATTCTGTCGGTTCTTGGTGAACCGTTCTCGATTGACGGAAACCGCGTCTTTTCAAGTGCGAGCATTGGCGGGAGTTCCTTCCCCGCCGACGGAGCCTCCGCGGAGGAACTGATACGCAGCGCGGGCAGTGCGATGAGCCGCGCCAAGGAACTTGGGGGCAACTCATTTCAGCTTTTCAACCCGGAGTTGACAGAGAGGGCGCTTCGGCGGCTCGCCATCGAGAGCGGCCTGAGAAAGGCTCTGGAAAGGCGCTCCTTTGTTCTGCATTTCCAGCCCATCATCAATCTCGAGACCCTTGACGTCACCGGACTGGAGGCCCTCGTTCGCTGGAGACGGCCAGGAAAGGGACTGATTTACCCGGGGGATTTCATCCGGATCGCCGAGGAGACACGGCTCATCGACCGTATCGGACTCTGGATATTGAGGGAAGCCTGTTCCCTGGGGCGCCGTTTCAACTTGACGGGGCACCGCGAGGTTCGCATGTCCATCAACCTGTCACCCCGTCAATTCCTTGATCCCAGTCTCATGCGATCGCTTCAGCAGTCGATCAGTGCGTCCGGAATCCCCCCATCGCTGATCGAATTCGAGATTACCGAGACGGCGGCGATGGAAGATGTCACGGCCACTATCCGGAGCCTTGCGGAGCTTCGCGAAATGGGGGTCAGCGTCGTGGTCGATGATTTCGGGACCGGGCACTCATCCCTCAGTTACCTCAAAAAGCTCCCGGTCGGGGGAATCAAGATCGACCGGGAGTTCCTTCAGGAGGTTCCGGGGAGCCCAGCCGACAACGCCATCGTCACGTCCATCGTGCGCCTGGCCCAGGGGCTGGGATTGAGAACGACGGCGGAGGGAATCGAGCGCCCGGAACAGGTCGAGTTTCTTCGCCGCGCAGGTTGTGATGAGGGGCAAGGCTTCCTCTTCTCAAAACCCCTTCCGGCAGAGAAGATCGAGGAGTTCCTCTCCGCGAGCTTTTCTGGCATTTCCCTGTAAACGCCCGTTTCCCTGCGTGCGTCTGATCGTGTGACCGCAGCCAACGGCGATCCGCCGAACTCGAAAAAAACATGAGGACACACATCATGAAACGCATCGCACTCCCCGTCTTTCTCTCCCTCTTTCTCGCGTTTTCCGCTGCCAGCCAGCCCACGGGCGAGGGACACCGAATGGGTCAACCACCACTTCGGCGTGCTCTGGCGGCTCTCGATCTATCCGACGCTCAGAAGACGCAAATCAAGGATATTTTCAAGGCTCAGCGGCCAGCGTTTCAGGACCTCAGAGAGAGGGCCAGAAACAGCCGAGAGCGGCTCGACCAACTGGCGTCGGCACCCGCCCCGGATACGGCGGCCATCGGTGCGGCCTACCTCGATTTTCACAAGAACCGGGAAGCCATCAAGCTCGAGCGGAGCAAGCTCATTCAGCAAATCGAGCAAGTGCTGACACCTGAACAGCGGGGAGAACTCAAGGGGATGAAAAAGGCCTTTCAAGCTCGCAAGGACCGCTGGGCTCGCCACAGGAACCAGTGACGAAAGGGGTCATGTAGCTTGCAGAAGACCCATGCCGGTGAGGTCTGGGAGACGGTGTTCTGGCGTCCGGCTCTTCGACCGGGCGCCAAAGCGCCAGCGATTCTGGGGGAGCCATCCATCGATGAA
>JADHED010001066.1_pt1 | contig 25631 bp, 12 predicted proteins | sample 8952041 | NCBI WGS metagenome assembly JADHED01 (sample SAMN16124423, study PRJNA663239) | bioreactor sludge metagenome | isolation source: sludge (control) | place: India:Bengaluru | collected 2018-09-08
CCCTCCCCCGGGCCCCCCCCGCGCGGGACTGTGCCGGGGCGTGACCGGAGTGGCGGGGCGCCCGCGCCCCCCCCCGCGGTGGCCCGCCCCCCCGCCTCGGCCGCAGCGCCCGGGGCCTGGGGCGCCGTGGCGACCAGCGACCACCGGCCCTGGCCGGCGGGGGGCGCCGTGCGTCGCGAGCGGAACGGCTGGCCGGCCACGCGTCCGCGGCGCTGGCGGGCGGCGGGCCGGGTGATGGCCCGCAGCGCGTGCAGCGAGTCGTTGGTGACCAGCCCGCGCCACACCAGCGACCACAGCGCGTCCACGGTGTCGCCGGGGAACCCGCCGCCGGCGGCCACGTGCAGCGCGTCGAAGAACGCGGCGCCGCCACGGGTAAGCGCGTCGAGCACGGCGGCGTCGCGTTCCGGCAGGTCGGGTTCGGCCGGCGGCGCGGGCCGCAGCGCCGGCAGGGCGTCGGCGAGGTACAGCGACAGCCGGCCGTCGCGATCGCCGATCGGCTCCACGCCCACCCACACCACCTCGCCGGCCGCGATCAGCGTGTCGAGGTCGGCGGGGCGATAGCCGTCCACGCGGGCGGGCAGGATGTCCGTCTCCAGGATCGAGGCGGCGAGCGGCGCGCCCTGCAGGTGTTCCACCGCGTCGAGCAGGGCGTCGAGGCCGGGCCGTGGCCGCACGATGCCGTGCCAGGTGGCGAGGAAGCGGCCGAGCACGTGCGGCTCGACGGGCTCGACCTCGCGGCGGAGCTTGGCGAGCGATCGCCGGCGGACGCTCGTGAGCACGCCGGGGTCGCACCATTCGCGGTGGCGGCCGCCCGGGCGGAACTCGCCTTCGAGCAATCGACCCGTCGCGGTCAACCGGTGGAGTTCCTGTTCGACGCGCCGCCGCGGCAGGCCGAAGCGCGCGGCGAGCGTGCCCGCCTCGAAGGGCGCGTGCGTGCGCGCGAAGCGCTGCGCGAGGTTCGCGAGCGGATCCAGCGCCGGCCCGAGCAGGGCATCGGGCAGGCCGACGGGGAGCGGCGTGCCGAGCGCGTCGCGGTAGCGGGCCGCGTCCTCCACCGCCACGAGGCGGCGCGCGCCGGCCACGGCGAGCCACACCGCGCGGCGGGTGCGCTCCAACTGCGCCGCCCACGCGTGCCAACCCTCGCCGTCGCTGCGTGCGGCGAGCTCGTCCTCCGACAGGTCGCCGATCCGCAGCAGCAGGTCGTGCAGGCTGTCGGCGCTGCGCGCGGGCGCGCGGCCGTCGAGGTGCTGCAGCTCGCGCTCCACCTCGTCGAGGACGTCGGCGTCGAGCAGGTCGCGCAGTTCGGCCTCGCCGAGCAGTTCCCGGAGCTGGGCCTGGTCGATCGTCAGCGCCTGCGCGCGGCGCTCGGCGAGCGGGGCGTCGCCGTCGTAGATGTAGTTGGCGACGTAGCCGAAGAGCAGCGAGGCGGCGAAGGGCGAGGGCTGGGGCGTGTCGACGGTGACCAGGCGGAGCGTGCGTTGCGCGATGCCGCGCAGGCACTGCAGCAGGGCCGGCATGTCGAACAGGTCGCGCAGGCACTCGCGGTAGGTCTCGAGCAGCATCGGGAACGAGCCGTAGCGCGAGGCCACCTGCAGCAGGTCGTAGGCCCGCTTGCGCTGCTGCCAGAGCGGGGTGCGTTGCCCCGGCCGGCGACGGGGCAGCAGCAGGGCCCGTCCCGCGCACTCGCGGAACTTCGCCGCGAACAGCGCGCTCGACCCCAGCTGCGCGACGACCAGGCGCTCGGCCTCGTCGGGATCGGGCACCACGAGGGACACGTCGGGCGGGTCGTCGGTCTCCGGGAACCGCACGACGAACCCATCGTCGGTCCACATGACCTCGACGTCCAGGTCGGTGCACTCGCGGATGTGCGCGGTCGCCGCCAGGGCCCACGGGGCCAGCACGCGTCCGCCGAAGGGCGAGAGCACGCAGACGCGCCACTCGCCGAGTTCGTCGCGGCAGCGCTCCACCACCACCGTGGTGTCGTCCGGCACCGCGTGTGTCGCGGCGCGCTGCTCGGCGAGGTACTGCACGAGGTTCTCGGCCGCGAGCGGGTCGAGCCCGTGGTCGGTGCTCAGGCGCGCGGTGGCGGCCGATGCCGGCAGGTCCGCGAGCGTGCGCGTGAGCGCGCCGATGGCCTGGCCGAACTCGAGCGGGCGGCCGGGGCCTTCGCCCTTCCAGAACGGCATGCGGCCCGGCTCGCCGGGCGCCGGGGACACGAGCACCCGGTCGTGGCTGATATCCTCGATGCGCCAGGAGGAGGCCCCGAGCAGGAACGTGTCCCCGACGCGGCTCTCGAACACCATCTCCTCGTCGAGCTCGCCGACGCGCGCGCGGCCGGCGTCGGAGCCGGCCAGGAACACGCCGTAGAGGCCGCGGTCGGGGATGGTGCCGCCGTTGACGACGGCGACGCGGCGCGCGCTCTCGCGGGCGGTGACCGTGTCGCCAAGTCGATCCCAGGTGAGGCGCGGGCGCAGCTCGGCGAACTCGTCCGACGGGTAGCGGCCCGACAGCATGTCCAGCACGCCCTCGAACGCGCCCCGCGGGAGCGTGGCGAAGGGCGCGGCGGCGCGCACGGTGTCGAAGAGCCGATCCACGGGCCACGCGTCCATCGCGGCCATCGCCACGAGCTGCTGGGCGAGCACGTCGAGTGGGTGGCGTGGAAAGCGGGTGGCTTCGACGCGCCCGTCGTGCATGGCGCGCGTCGCGGCCGCGCACGCCACGAGGTCCCCGCGGTACTTCGGGAAGACGATGCCGCGGCTGATGGCGCCGACGTGGTGGCCCGCCCGGCCGATGCGCTGCATGCCGCTGGCGATCGAGGGCGGCGCCTCCACCTGCACGACGAGGTCGATGGCGCCCATGTCGATGCCGAGTTCGAGCGACGAGGTGGCGACCAGGCCGCGCAGGTGGCCGGCCTTGAGGGCGTCCTCGATCTCGAGGCGCTGCGCGCGGGCGAGCGAGCCGTGGTGGGCGCGCACCAGCGGCTCCTCGGCCAGCTCGTTGAGCGCGGCGGCGAGGCGTTCGGCGATGCGCCGGCTGTTGACGAAGATCAGCGTCGACCGGTGGGCGCGCACCAGGTCGAGCAGGCGCGGGTGGATGGCCGTCCAGATGCTCGCGCGCACGGGCCCTTGCGACGCGGGCCCGCTCGGAATGTCGATCGGCTGCCCGAGCCGTGCCATGTCCTCCACGGGCACCTCGATGCGCAGGTCGAGGGTCTTCCGCGAGCCGGCGTCGACGATGGTGACGGGGCGCCACGCGGGCAGGTCGGGCCCGGCGTCGTCGTCGTGCAGGGTGTCAGCGGTGAGCGTCGCGGTGTCGCGTGCGGCCGCGACGTGGCTGTCGGGCCGTGTCGGAACGGTCCGCGCGCATCCCGTCAGGAAGCGCGCCACCTCGTCGAGGGGCCGCTGCGTGGCCGACAGCCCGATGCGCTGCAGCTGGCGTCCGCACAGGGCTTCGAGGCGCTCCAGCGAGAGTGCGAGGTGGGCGCCGCGCTTGGTCGGCACCAGCGCGTGGATCTCGTCGACGATCACCGTGTCCACGGCCCGCAGGGCGTCCCGGCTGTTCGAGGTGAGCAGCAGGTAGAGCGATTCCGGCGTGGTGATGAGGATGTCGGCGGGCTCGCGCTGGAAGCGGGCGCGCTCGCTCGCCGGCGTGTCGCCCGTGCGCACGGCGATGGCCGGCACGTGGTGGGCGTCGCCGCGGGCCAGGGCGAGGTTCGCAATGCCGGCCACCGGCGCGCGCAGGTTCCGCTCCACGTCCACGGCGAGGGCCTTGAGCGGCGACACGTAGAGGACGCGGCAGCGGCGCGGCGCGTCGGGCACCGGCTCGAACATGAGGCGGTCGATGCACGAGAGGAAGGCGGCGAGGGTCTTGCCGCTGCCGGTCGGCGCCAACAGCAGGGTGGATTCCCGGCCGACGATGGGGGGCCAGGCCTGGGCCTGCGGCGGGGTGGGGGCCCCGAAGGCCTGGGTGAACCAGGCGCGAACGGCCGGGTGGAACAGGGCGAGGGCGTCGGCCATGGCGGTGCCCGCTACGGTACGGGGGTCAGACCTTGAATTTCAACATCCCCCTCGGGGCCACTCTGCTTGGTGTTTCAGTGACGTAGGCCAGGTGAAACGACGAATGACGCCTGCCGACGGGGACTGAGGGACCACAGGCCTCGGGCCGGCCCGGCGACGCTCCAGGCCTTGCGCCCGGCGTGAGCGCGAGGCGGGTACGGGGTCAGACCTTGAATTTCAACATCCCCCTCGGGGCCAGTCTGCTTGGCGTTTCAGTGACGTAGGCCGCCAGGAACTACGAAAAACGACGACCGCGACGGATCTGGATGGCCCGGGTCCTGGTTCGGGACGGGACACCTGGGACCCCGGGATTCGGCCGCACTCCTGGGCAGGGAACGGGGGCACGAACCGCAGGCGAACATCCCGATCGGTCGTTCGGTATGTTGAAATGCAAGACCTGACCCCCGTACAGGTACTGTAAACTGGCGGGTCTGACCTCCACCCATACGGCGGTCAAGGGGACAACCACGCAATGAGTGATTCCGGAGAAGGCCTCGTCGACGCGGAAGCGCGGCTGCAGGAACAGATCGACGCGCGGGAGGCCGAGCGGCAGCGCCGGGCGTCCGGCCCCGTGAAGGACCCCGAGAAGGTGCGGGCCCTCGAATCGCTGCGGCTGGCGCGCACCGACATGCAGCGGCAGCTCGAGGTGGCCAGCCATCCCGTGCGCAAGCAGCAGCTCGAGCAGGCGATCGCCGAGATCGACCGCCGGCTGGCCGCCGAGGCCTGACGCCACACGGCGCGCGACGCGCCCTCCCCATGGCCCCGATGAACCAGCCCGCTTCCGCCGCCGTTCCTCCGCCCGTCGAGGTCGAGGAGGGCTGGGCCGCGTTCGAGCCGTTCCCCGAACTGACCGCCCGCGAGTCGTTCGTGTCGGGCGGGCCGGGCACGCACCGGCTGCGCGTGGCCTACTTCAAGCGGCCCGGCGACCGCCGCCTGCTGGGCCGGGCCTGGTTCGGGCCCGAGACGCAAGGGCCGCCCGGCCACGCCCACGGGGGCGCCGTGTCGGCCGTGATGGACGAGGCCCTGGGCGCCGCGGCCTGGGGCGAAGGCCACCAGGTGGTGGTGGCCCGCCTCTCGGTGGACTTCCGCGCCATGGTGCCGCTCGGCACCGACGCCACCTTCGAGGCCTGGGTCGAGCGGGTCGAGGGCCGCAAGATCCACACGCGCGGGCGGCTGCTCGCCGCCGACGGCCACCTGCTCGCCGAGGGCCAGGCCCTGTGCGTGCTGCTCGGCAGCGAGCACATGGAGAAGTTCGCCGCGGCACGTGCGGCCCGCGCCGCACGGTCGCCCCACCGGTGACGCGGTGACCGGCCGCCTCGGCCGCGCTGCCGCGTGGGCCGTCCACGCCTACACCGCCAGCGGCGCCGTCCTGGCCCTGCTCGCCGTGGTCGCCGTGCTCGAGCGCGACTACCGCCTCGCCTTCGCGTGGCTCGCGCTGCAGGTGTTCGTGGACGCCACCGACGGCTGGCTCGCGCGCGCCGTCGACGTCCACACGCGCCTGCCCCACTTCAGCGGCGCCCACCTCGACGACATCGTCGACTACCTCACCTACGTGTTCGTGCCGGCGCTGATGGTGTGGCACGCGCCGCTCGTCGGCGAGCCGTGGCGGCTGGTCGCGCCGGCGGCGATGCTGCTGGCGAGCGCCTACGGCTTCTCGCGCACCGACGCGAAGACGACCGACCACTTCTTCACCGGCTGGCCCTCGTACTGGAACGTGCTGGTCTTCTACCTGCTGATGTGGCAGACGACAGCGGCGTTCAACGCGGCCGTGCTGCTGACGCACGCGGCGCTCGTGCTGGTGCCGTGGCGCTACGTCTATCCTTCGCGCACCCCGGTGCTGATGCCGCTGACGGTGGTGCTGGGGTTCACGTGGGGGGCGGTCCTGCTCGTGGCACTGTGGCGCTGGGACGCGGTGCCGGCCTGGGTGCGGTGGTATTCGCTCGCGTTTCCGGCGTATTACTACGGGGTGTCGGCCTGGCTGGCCTGGACGCGCCGGTCACGGCCGCTGGCCTGAGCGGGTCGCGCCGGCAATCGCGCAGGCGCGCCGCCGCCTGCGTCCCGCGATGGAACGGATGGCCCTCACCCGCGTGCGTGACTGGCGGCTGGCTCGTTGGCTTGCCGCCCTCGTCCTGGTCGCCGCGGCCGTCGCCGGTGGCTTCGGCGTGGCCTGGCTCACGCGCTACGCCTTCGCCATCGACGCGCTGAAGCAGGGCGTCGGCGACACCACGTTCACGTGGGCCGACGGCTCGCCCTGGTTCCGCATGGACGAGCAGCGGCAGGACGTGCCCCTCGCCGAGATCGCGCCCGCGCTGCGCGACGCGGTCGTCGCCGTCGAGGACCACCGGTTCCGGCGCCACTTCGGCATCGATCCGCTCGGTGTCGCGCGCGCCGCCTGGACCAACGTGTCCTCCGACGACCGGCAGGGCGCGAGCACCATCACCCAGCAACTGGCGCGCACGCTCTTCCTCAGCACGCACCGGACCTGGTCGCGCAAGGGGAAGGAGGCGGTGCTGGCGCTGCTGCTCGAGCAGCAGCTCTCGAAGGACCAGATCCTCGAGCTGTACCTGAACCGCGTCTACCTCAGCTCGGGCGTCTACGGCGTGGAGCCGCTGTCGCGGCGCCTCTTCGGCAAGCCGTCGAAGCAGGTGACGCTGCCCGAGGCGGCGCTCATCGCGGGCCTCATCCGCGCGCCGTCCGCGCTCTCGCCCTGGACCAACCTGGATGGGGCGATGGAGCGGGCCCGCGTCGTGTTGCGGCGGATGCGCGAGGAGGGCTACATCACCGAGGCGCAGGAACGCGAGGCGGCGCGGGCGCGGGTGCGCGTGCGCCCGTACTCGGTGGCCATGGACGGTCGCGCGGGTTACGCGAAGGACTTCGCCCGCCAGCTGTTCCGCGACGAGTTCGGCGGCGACCGGCCGCCCGACTGGACGGTGCGGACCACCTTCGTCGCGCCGCTGCAGCAGGCGGCCGAGCAGGCGGTCGAGGCCGCCGGGCGCCGGCTGGGCCGCAACGGCCCGCAGTTGGCGCTCGGCGCCCTCGACCAGGCCGAGGGCGCCGTGGTGGCGATGGTGGGCGGCCGCGACTACGTGGCCAGCCCCTTCAACCGCGCCGTGCGCGCCCGGCGCCAGCCGGGCTCCACCTTCAAGCCCTTCGCCGCGGCGGCCGCGCTGGCCGACGGCTGGTCCCCGGTGTCGCACGTCACCGGCCTGCAGTCGGTGAGCATCCCCGACCTCGCCACCGGCACCGAGTGGAGCCCGCGCACGGTGCGCGACGCCGATGCCGACACGATGACGCTGCGGCAGGCGCTGGTCACCTCCAACAACCGCGCGATCGCCGCCCTGCAGCAGCAGGTGGGCACCCGCGCGGTGAGCCGCGCCGCCGCCGCGGCCGGCCTCGGCGACCAGCCCGACGTGCCCTCGCTCTCGCTCGGCACCGGGCTCGTCTCGCCCCTCGACCTCGCGGCGGGCTACGCGACGCTCGCCGCGGGTGGCGTGCACTGCGCCCCGCGCGGCTGGCAGCGCGTCACCGACGGCGAGGGCGCCCCGGCGCTCGACGTGCCGACGCGCTGCGAGGCCGCCATCGACCCGCGCGTCGCCTTCCAGGTCACGTCGATGCTCACCGACGTGGTGGAGCGGGGCACCGGCGAGGCCGTGCGCACCTACGGCGTCACGTTCCCGGTCGCGGGCAAGACGGGCACGACCAACGACTTCAAGGACGCGTGGTTCGCCGGCTACAGCACGTCGCTGGTCGCCGTGGTGTGGGTGGGCTTCGACCAGCCGGCGCCGATGGGGCGCGACTGGTACGGCGCGCGGGTGGCAGGCCCGATCTGGGCCGACTTCATGCGCCGGGCGGCGCGCACGCGCCGGCCAGGCCGCTTCGAGGCCCCCGACGGTTTGCGGGCGGAACGGCTGTGTCGCGTGTCCTACGCCCGGCCCGTGAGCGGGTGCCCCACCTACCCCGAGTACTTCAAGGACGGCGACCTCGTGCCCGCGCGCCTGTGCAGCCAGCACGAGGGCACGTTCGGCCAGGAAGTGCGCAAGGCCACCGAAGGCGTGCTCGGCTGGCTCGCGCGGAGGATCCTGGGGCGGAAGGAGACACCCTGACGCCGCGCTCAGGTGGGCCCCTGTAGCGGCCGGCGAAGAGCCGTTGCCCGGGGGTACGCCGGGGTCTGAAGACCCCGGCCTACATCAGAGGGGTGAGCATCAGATCAGTGAGCGCTCCCGATGTCGCCGCGCGTGGGTTGTCTGTGGGGATGTAGCCGCGCGTCCTCAGACCTGCGGTGACTCGGGATGTAGCCGCGGGTCTTCAGACCCGCGGAGACCCGCGATGTCGCCGCGAGCCTTCAGACCCGCGGTGACCCGAGATGCTGCCGCGGGTCTCCAGACCCGCGGTAACTTGGGATGTAACCGCTCTTCAGGCCTGCGGAGACCTGAGATGCTGCCGCGGGTCTTCAGACCCGCGGTGACCTCCAGGCCGCAAGGCGCAAGGCCCAAGGCGCAAGGCCCAAGGCCCAAGGCGCAAGCCCCAAGCCCCAAGCCCCGCCTCACTCCCACATCCACGCCGCCAGCCGCGCGCGCTGCTCCGGCGTCGCGTCCGGGTGCACCTCGAGCGACCAGCCGCGCGGCGGCTCGGTGCCGAGCGTCACGTCGATGCGCATCAGCTCGTCGCGCCGCGACACCAGCACCGACACCTTTCGCCCCGGGCGGTACTGCTCCAGCCGCGCGTCGAGCTGCTCGGGCCGCACGCGGAACGCGTCGATGGCGAGGATCTCGTCGTCCACGTTGATGCCGGCGGCGTGCGCCGGCGTCCCGCGCCGCACCTGCGTCACCACCAGGCGGCCGGCGTCGTTCTTCGTCGTCGCCCCCAGCCAGCCCTTGTCCTCGCGCGGCGGCACGGGCCTGAAGCGCAGCCCGTACCAGGCGAGCGCCTCGTCGTAGTCGAGTTCGTCGGTGGAGTCGGCGGCGCGCGCGAACCAGGCGGACACGTCCGTGCCGGCCACCTCGCTCGCCGCGCGACGGAACTCGTCGGTGGTGAAGCCGCGCTCGCCCGAGTGGCGCTGGTAGGCCAGCCGCATCACGTCGTCGAGCGACTTCGCCCCGCCGGTGGCCGCGCGAATCCGCGCGTCGAGCAGGAAGCCGATGACGCCGCCCTTCGTGTAGTAGCTGATGGTGGAGTTCGGCGAGTTCTCGTCGGGCCGATACAGCTTGATCCACGCATCGTAGGAGGACTGCGCGGCCGACTGCACGAGACGGCCCGGCGTGGTCTGCAGGTCGCGGATGCCGTTGCTCAACTGGTCCAGGTACTCCTCGCGCGTGGTGAGGCCCGCGCGCCGCACCATCAGCCCGTCGTAGTAGTCGGTGAAGCCCTCGCCGATCCAGAGGTTCTCGGTGTGCACCTCGCGCTCGTAGTCGAAGGGCCCCAGTTCCACCGGCCGCAGCCGCTTCACGTTCCACGCGTGGAAGAACTCGTGGCTGACGAGCGCCAGCCAGCCGAGGTAGTCGCGCCGGGTGCCCGTGCGCCACCGGCTCGTCATCAGCACCGTGGAGTTGGCGTGCTCCAGCCCGCCACCGGCCTCCACCAGCAGGTTGAAGAAGACGTAACGCTCGTAGGGCGCCCGGCCCCACAGCTTCAGGTAGGCCTGGACGATGCGCTGGACGTCGGCGACCGAGCGCGGCCCGTCCCACACGCCGGCTTCGCCCTCGTTGGCGAGCACGTGGCGGGCGCCGCCCTCCGTGAACTCGTGCAGCGTCGGGTTGCCCGCGAGCAACGGCGAGTCCACCAGCGTGTCGTAGTCGGGCGCGACGTACCGGTGTGGCTGCCCGTCGGGCGAGGGCGGCAGCGGCGACACCGTGGTCGACCAGCCGGGCGGCAGCGTCACCCCCACGACGTGGGCGCGGGGGCCGGGCTCGACGAGCGTGAGGAACGTCGGCGCGCCGTTGAGGATGGCGAAGCGCGCGTCGACGAAGTTGGTCCGCACCGACATCTCGCGGGCGTAGACCCTGTAGCGGACGCGAATCGGGTCGGCGCCGCCCGTGTCGACGCGCCAGCGGTTCTTGCGGCTCTTGGCGACGGGGAGCGCGCGGCCGCCGGCCTCGGCGCGGACCTCCTCCACGTGGCGGGCGAACTCGCGCACGAGGTAGGAGCCGGGGGTCCACACGGGCATCATCAGTTCCACGTGCGCGCGCCCGCTGGTGGGCACCTGCGCCTCCACCTCCACGTAGTGCGTGTGCGGCGCGGGGAAACTCAGCGTGTAGGTGACGGGCGGAAGCGGTTGGGCGCTGGCGGTCACGGCAGTGAGCAGCAGGGTGGTCGTCAATCCGAATCGTGTCATCGTCGTCGCAGGGAGCCGGCGCGCGCGGTCCGGGTCCCCCGGGCGCGATCCGCGTGCGTGGCCGCGCGGCGTGGGGTCACTTCGGCGGCTTGCAGGCGTTGCAGGCCTGGTACTTCGCGCGGGCGTGGTCCAGGCGCATCTGCGCGCGCGGGGTGCCCACGAGCGAGCAGCCCGCGAGGTGGTAGCGCTTGGTCTTCAGGTCCACCAAGACCAGGCGCGTCGGGTCGGTCTCGAGGGCCTGCTTGATGGCCGTGGCGCAGTCGTGCGCCTTGTAGCGCAGGTGCTGTGCGCGGCGGCGCACCGTCACCTCCACGCCCTGCCGGCCGGCCACGAGCGGGCACGCCGTTTCGTGGTAGACCTTCTCGCCCTTCAGCACCACGACCAGGTCCTTGGCCTGCGCCAGCGGCACCCCCTGCGCCCAGGCCGGGCCGGGGGCGCAGGCGACCAGGACCAGGGCGCCGCACACGATGCGCGCGAGCATGATGGGTGCATCCTACACCGCCCGCCGCCGGCCGCGCGTCACCGTAGAATAGAGCGCGGCTCGGGCCCTTCCGCGCCGCGTCCTGCTGCCCACTCGCGTGAGCCTTCCCCCCGACATCGCGCCGCCCGTCGATTCGCAGGCACCGGTGTCCCCGGTCGTGCCGCGGCGGTTGCCGGACCTGCCCGCGCGTGACGCGCTGATCGTGCTGGCGCTTGCCGCCCTGCCACTGCTCGCCGTCGCCGGGGGAGGCTTCGTCGCCGACGACTTCTTCTTCGTCACCGTGCTGGAGCGCACGGCCACGCCCTGGGTCACCTACCTCGCGGGCGCCGTCACGGCCATGCGCGAGGTGCCCACCACGTTCTACCGCCCGCTGGCGATGGCGAGCCTGCTGGCCGACCTGCGGATGTGGGGGAGCGACCCGTGGGCCCTCCACGTGGTGAACCTCGCGCTGCACGCGGTGGCGGCGCTGGCGGTCTGGGGCATCGCGCGTCGGCTGGTGGCTGGCCCGCAGGCCCGTGCGGCCGCCCTCGTCGCGGCCGTGGCGTGGGCCTGGTTCCCGCGCCGCGTGGAGACCGTGGCGTGGATCTCCTGCCGCCCCGACCTGCTGGCCACGGCGCTCGCCGCGCTCGGGCTCTGGGTGTGGGTGGAGGGCGCGCGCCTGCACCGCACCCCTCTGCGGGCGCTCGGTGTGCTGCTGTGGGGCGCCGCGCTGTTCGCGAAGGAGTCGGTGGTGGCGCTGCCGCTGGCCCTGGTGGCCTGGCCCGCGCTCGACGGGCGCGTGCCCGCCGGCGACGTGCTGGCGCGCTTCACCCGCACGGCGGCGCGCGCGGTGGCACTCTGGCCGTTCGTGGTGATGGGCGGCGTCTACTTCGCCTTCCGCTATGCGGCGACCGGCGCGATCGTCGGCGGCTACGGCCAGACGGCCCTCGCGTTCTCGTTCACCTCGGCGGTGAAGCACCTCGTCTATCCCGCCCTACCCCCGCTCGAGTTCCTCAACCGCGTGCTGGTGGATCCCGGCGCGTTCCTGCCGGCGGCCATCGTCGTCGCCGTCGTGGGAGGGGCGCTCTGGACGGCGGTGGCGCTCACGAGCGACCGGCCGGCCGTCGCCTTCGGCGCGCTGTGGTGGGTGGCGGCGGCCCTGCCCGTGATGCCCCTGGCCCCGTCGCTCACCACCACCTTCAACGATCGGCTGATGTACTTGGCGGGCATCGGCCTGGCGCTCGTGGTCGCCGGATGGTGGGCCGGCGGGCGGCGTCCCGTGCGTGTGGCGATCGCGCTGTTCGTGCTCGCCACCACCGCGCAGACGCTGGTGACGGCCGCGCGGTGGCCCGTGGCCGGCGCGCTCACCGCCCGCATCGTGGAGGCCGTCGCCGCCGAGGCCGCCCGCGAGCCGGCGTCGACGAGCATCGCCGTCGCCACGGTGCCCGACAGCTACCTCGGGGCGTACATCCTGCGCAACGGCCTCGACTATGCGCTGCAGCGCGCGGGGGTAGCACATCCCGCGCGGGCCAGGGTGCTGTCGCGCTCGCTGCTCGAGCAGCCGACGGACGAGCCGGTGGAAGCCGAGGCCGTCGGCCCCGACGGCCTGCGGCTGCGCGGTCGGAACGGGCGGCCAGAGGTGATGATTGGGGACGTGTCGACGCTGGCCACGGTGGTTGGCGACAGCGGCTTCCCCCACGACCGCTACGGCCGCTACCGTGAGGTCGTGCTGCGGCTGGATCAGCGGGCGCTGGTACTGACGGCCACGAGCGACGGGGTCCGGTCGCTCGGCGTGCTGGGGCCACCAGCCTTCGCCGACCCGCAGTTGACGCCCCGCGTGGGGCCGAAGGAGTGATGTCCATGTGGCAGCGAGTGGTGCGGCGCGCCAAGCGCCTTGCCGGCGTGCCGCCGGAACCGCCGGCGCCGCCGCCACCCGAGCCCGAGCGGTTGCGCGAGATCGAGCCGGCGTTGATCACGACGGCGCCCTCGCCGCAGAACGCGTTCGACGTGTTCAAGGGCGAGTGGATTTCCAAGCCGCCGCCCGGGCTGGCGCACGTCTCCGCCGGCGAGATGCCGCTGTGCGAGGACCCGCGCGTGGCGTGGGGGCTCGAGGCGCTTGGCGGCGTCGAGGGCCAGCGCGTGCTCGAGCTGGGCCCGATGGAGGGCGGGCACAGCTACATGCTGCAGCAGGGCCGGGCGCGCGAGGTGGTGGCCATCGAGGGCAACCAGCGCTGCTACCTGAAGTGCCTGGTGATGAAGGAGGCGGCGGGGCTCGACCGCGTGCGCTACGAGCTGGGCGACTTCCTCGAGTTCATGCGCACCACCGACCAGCGTTTCGACCTCGTGCTGGCGGCCGGCGTGCTCTACCACCTGGCGGACCCGCTCGAGGCCGTGCACCTGGTGGCGCGCGTCACCGACCGCGCCTACTTCTGGACGCACTACTACGACGATCGCGTGAAGCAGACCGTGAGCGCGCCGCACTTCTCCGGCCGTCACACGCTGCGCCACGGCGACTTCTCGTGCCGCGCGCACCGCTACGAGTACCACCTCGACAGCCGCTACGCGAAGTACGCCGGTGGCCTCGGCGCGCACGCGCACTGGCTGCCGCGCCCGGACCTGCTGCGGTTGCTGGCGCACGCCGGCTTCACGCGCGTGGAGATCGGGTTCGACGACGTGGAGCACGTGCACGGGCCGTGCTTCGCGCTCGCGTGCCGGAAGGGGTAGCGGCTGGTACAGCAGATGGGGTCGGGCCTATCCTCCGGGTCCCGGGTGGTGACAGGAGAATAGGCCCGACCCCATTCTTTCGAGGGCGAGGCGTGCGACCTACCGCAGCTTGAACGCCGTCTCGTTGGTGCCGGCGCCCCAGTAGCGGCCGCCGCCGTTCCAGTACATCGCGCGCTCGACGACGATTGGCACGCCGTTCTGCGACTCGACGATGACGCCGAAGCGCTCGCCGTCCCCGAGCGGGAACTGCGGGGACGACACGGTGAGCCGTGCGTTGGCCGGCACCACCACGTTCATGGTGAGCGGCGGGAGGCCGGCGGCGCGCAGCAGCGTGACCCGCGCCGTCGCGTCGGTGCCGTTCGGGTTCGCCAGCAGGATGTAGGTGACGTAGCCGCGGCTGCCGCCGTGCTCGCCCTCGGCCAGCGCCCACTTCAGCCCCGTGGCCGTGACGCCCGCGCTCGCGTGCCCGTCGGTCCACGCCCCGTTGCCCCAGTACATCGCGCGCTCGACGATGATGGGCAGGGGCGCGCTGATCGAGGCCGAGATGTCGGTGCTGCCGAGCCCCGGGATCTGGTCCACCCAGACCGTCGTCCGGCTCGAGGCCGGCAGCGCGTAGTCGCGGCTCACCACCTGCCCGCTGGGCAGCAGGTACCGCACGGTGGCAGTGGTCGCCGCCGTGCCCGGGTTGGCCAGCAGCAGGAACATGTCGAACATGCCGGCCGTGCAGCCCTCGGCCACGAACCAGTTCGTCGCGGGCGCGTCCACGGCCGCCGCGCCGTGCCCGCCGTCCCACTGGACGTTGGGCGTGTTGAAGTACATCGCCCGCTCCACGGTGATGGGCAGCCCGCTCTCGATCGTCGTCGAGAACGCTTGGCCCACCAGCTCGGGAATCAGGTTCGTGTAGATCGTCGTGCGGGAGTTCGGGCCCAGGTCGTAGCTCTTGTGGACCGGCGCCCCGCCCTCGAGCAGGAACGAGACGTGGGCCTGCGTGCGCTCGCCGTTGGCGTTGGCCAGCAGGATGAACGTGTCGAACAGGCCGGCGTGCCCCTCGGCAAGGTACCACTTCGTCCGCGCGTCGGCGAGCGCCTTGCCCGTGTGGCCGCCCTGCTGCAGGTTGCCCCACGCCATGGTGCGCTCCACGACGACGCCGCCCGTGTTGGCGGTGACGACGGCCGACACCGCCGTGTCGGCGAGGCTCGCCACGCTGTTGACGTCCACCGTCAGCCGGCTGTTGCCTGCCACCGTGTAGTCGCGCATCACCGGTGGCGCGCCCTCGCGCAGGTACGTGACCGTCAGCGTGGCGTCCTCGGGGTTCGGGTTCACCATCGCCAGGCGCTCGCTGAAGGCGCCCGTGGCACCCTCCGGCAGGATCCAGCGGTTCGACAGCCGCGGGTCGGTGCCCCGCCGGTACTCGTCGAGGTTGCTCACCCCGTCGCCATCCTCGTCGCCGTCCGGCGAGGAGATGTCGTGGCGGGCCTCCCAGGCGTCCGAGAGACCGTTGCGATTGGCATCGGTGGGCGTCACCAGGCCGGCGCGCACGCGCACCGGGCCCGTCGACGGCCGCAACTGGGCGTTGCCGGCCGCGTCGGTGATCTGCGCGAACACCCAGTAGGTGCCCGGCGGCAGGCTGGCCACGTTCCACGCGAACTGCCCCTGGCTGGCCGGCAGGTTCGACGCGCCCGGGATCGCCTGGCGCCCGGCCGGGCTCTCGCTCGTGTTGTAGAAGAGGCTGACCGTGGCGTCGGCGCCCGCGGTGTCGGCGACCGCGCGCGTGAACGTCGCGTCGGCCACGCGCCATCGCACCAGGAAGAACCCGCTGCCGTTCGGCTCGTCGTCGGCGGCCAGCTTGACGTTCGAGATGCGGAAGGGCCGGTCCACGCCCTTGCCCTCGTTGACGTCCACGCGCAGCGTGCCGATCTCGCCCGTCCACAGCACCGGCGACCACGCCTCCACCGAGGGCTCCACGGGCCCGGACTTGGTGAGCGTCTTCAGGTCCATCGAGAAGGTGTGCGGCCCGCCGTCGAGCATCACGATGGGCAGCGTCTCGGAGTAGGGCACGTTCTGCCCGTTCGCGCGGTAGCGCCAGATGATGCGGAACACCGCGCCCCAGTCGTTGTTGAGCGCGATGGGGCCAGGCAGCTCCTTGCCGCTGAGGTACTCGAGCGTGAAGGTGAACCGGTGGTACTCGTCGGCCGGGATCACGCGCTCGCGCGGGTAGGTGATGGCGTCGTCCACGAAGGCCACCCACGAGTCGCCCTCGTTGACGGCCTCGCCGCCCGGGCCCAGCGTGGTGCCGGTCATGCCGGCGTCGCCGTAGCTGACGCCCGTCATGTCGTAGTGCCGGCCGTGGCGCGTGACGTCCTCGCGGTTGGTCATGTCCCAGGCGTCGCCGATCACCGACTGCGCGAAGTCGCGGCCACCGCTCACGTCGGGGTCGGTCACGTGCACCACCGGGGCGGCGTCCACCACCAGCGTGTTGGTCACGGTGTTCCCGTTGCGCGTCGCCGAGATCACCCACGTGCCGGGCGGCAGGAAGCCGTAGTCCCACTGGAACGTGGAGTTGTCGGGGAACGTCGTGGCGTTGGTGCCGTTGTCGGGCGTGATCTGGATGAGGTCGCCGGTCTCGGCGTGCCGGGCCGTGACGGTGACCGGCCCGCCGAACCCGGTGAAGGAGAGGTCCGCGAAGTTCACGCCGCGCTCGGTGAGCCGCACCCAGTCGATCTCGAAGGTGCCGCCCGCGAGCGCCGTGTTGCGCGGCTCGCCGAAAGCCAGCTGGATGCCGCGCATCGTGTTCGCCCAGGGGATGCCGTGGGCCCACACGCCGCCGGGCCTATCGAGGTCCACCTTGTAGATCTGCCAGCCCGACCCCTGCTGCGCGGCCGGCATCTGGTTGTTGTAGATGTTGGCCTGGCCGTTGTAGCCCGCCGCCGGCCACAGCCGCCCGCCCGCCGACGTGGAGGTGCGCGTGATGCCGTTGAACCACATCACCTGCATCGTGTCGTCGATGAGCGTCGTGGGCGGACGCTTCACCCGCACCGACAGGCGACGGAACCGGTTCGCGTCGATCGGGAACCGGACGCCGTTGCGGCCCGCCATGTTGAAGCCGCCGGCGATGCCCTCGAACTGCAGGCTCAGCCACGGCATGGGCGTCGCCGCCACGCCCCGGAACACCCCGTTCACCAGCTGCGGCCGGCCGACCCACGCGCTCTGCAGCGGGTTGTCCCAGCGCAGCGAATACATCAGGTTGTAGTCGCTTTCCTGCTCGAAGTCCCACGGATCGCCGATGACCTCGCTCGCGAAGTCGCGCCCTGCCGGCGCTACGCCAGTGGCGGCCGCCCCGAGGGCCTGCACGGCCGTCGGCTGCCGCACCGTCAGCGTGAAGGTCTGGGCCGAGGCGCTGGTGGCCAGGAGCCCGACGAGCAGGGTTGACGAAACAGTGGGTCGAAATTTCATATTCGTAACCGCCGTCCGGCGGCCTGGACGGGGCAGGCCCCCTGGACTGGCGGTGACCACTGAAAAATGTCGCCGGAAAAACCGCTGGGCGTCGCCTGTCTCGTGCAGCGCCCTCGTCCCGTCACCGCCGACGGGCAGCAAGAGTGTTGCCAGCGACGACGGCTCACCTCAGGTAGAAGAACCAGGCATAGACGGCGAGCCAGAGGTTCAGCGCCCCAGCGATGGCCGCCAGGGCGACCGACAGGCCGACCGGCCACAGGGTGTCCCGGGGGATGGGCCCGGCCCGGCCTTCCCGCCAGAGCGACAGGCACAGCACCGCCGCCACCAGCGCGGCCGGCCCCAGGACCGCCGCGTCCTGGAGCGCCGGCCACCGCCGCCACGCGCGCGACCACACCTCCCAGGCCGGCTGCCTGGCGCGCGCCCACCAGGGCTGTCCAAGGACGACCGGCTGGTCCAACGCCACCTCGACGATGGTGGTCGTGCGGCCGCCGGTCCCGAGTGTCAGGTGCGCCGGGCCTGGCTCCAGGCGCGTCACGTCCGTCGGCAGGTCGACGCGCGCGAAGGAGACCGGGGTGCGCGCGCCGCGGCGGTCCACGAGCGCCGCGTTGGCGACCGTGGCCGTGTCGCCCGGTGTCGTGAAGTCGATCCGCAGCCGGCGCACGGCGGCATCGGCCAGCGGGAACGAGAGCCGCGCGTCGCCGTCGCGCCGCCGCACCGGGTGCGTCGCGTGCTCGGCCTCGTTGAAGCCGACGCCGCTGTCGGCGAAGACGGTGACGAAGCCGTCGCCCGCGACGCGCACGTCGACCTCCAGCCAGCCGGCGGGCACGCGGGCGAGCGAGGCGGTGGACCCGACGGCGGCGAGCGCGAGGGCCGTCGCGCCGGCCGTCGCCAGCAGCGGTCGGCGCAGCCTGGCCCACGCGACCAGCAGCGCGCCCGCGCGTCCCGTGAGCGTCACCGGGGCCGCGAGGTACATCGCCTGCGGCAGCACGAAGGCCAGCCAGTGGCGGCCCTGGCCCTGCACCATGCCCATCGCCGCGCCGATGGCGATCATCTCCACCACGAAGACCAGTCCGGCGACGACGAGCACGAGCCAGGGGCCGAAGGAGGGGGCGAGCGTCACCGGGCGCACGCGCAGCTGGTCCTCGCGCGCGCGGGCGAGCAGCGCGAGCACGAGCATCATCGCGGGCAGCAGCGACACGGCCATCAGCGGGCCGATCATCCAGGGCTCGACGCCGAAGTCGAACCAGCCCCACACGCCCCAGTAGCTGCGGAAGGTCATGGGCAGCGAGATCTGCCACCACAGCCACAGGTTCTCGAGCCACGTCGGCCCGCCGGGCCCCGGCAGCCAGGCCGTCAGGCCCATCCAGTTGCCGAAGAGCAGCGCCGACCGCACGTACCACCAGCCGCCCACGGCGATCGCGACCAGCGCGCTGGCCGACGCCCAGCGCGCGGCGGCGGCCACGGGCATGCGCTTGGTGAAGACGCCCCAGGCGAGCGCCGCGGCCATGGCGGCCACGAGCGGCGGCACGTAGTGCGTCTTCGTGAGGGCGAGGGCGCCCAGCAGCGCGCCGAGGGCGACCGCGCGCGTGAACGGGGCGCGCGTGACCGCGTCCACCAGCACGGCGAGCGCGGCGGTCACCAGCAGCAGGCCCAGCAGGTCGGGCTGCGCCGACACCGACAGCAGCGACAGCTGCGGCTGCAGGGCGATCAGGGCGAGCGTGGTCGTCTTCCACAGCTCGCTGGTGTGGAGCCGCGCCAGGGCCGCGGCGGCGGCCACGATCGCCAGCAGGAACAGCGCGAGCGAGAACAGCCGCACCGAGTAGTAGCGCACCACCGGGTTCACGCCCACCGCCCGCTGCGCGGCGATCAGCGTGCCGGCGGCCGCGTAGTAGAGCGGCGGGTAGTTCATCAGCCCGCTCCACGTCGTCCGTCGGCGCACGTCGTGCTCCTGCCCGTCGTCCCAGGCGGCTCCGGCGGCCACCATGTCCGCGACGTCGCGCCGGGCCGGGAGCACGGCGTCCGACAGGTGCGTGGCGGTGCCCGTCGCCTCGGCGAGGGCGACGACCTCGCGCGTGACGACGGCCTCCTGCACGAGCGTGATGGGGCGATCGATGCGGCCCAGCAGGAAGTCGGCGGGCGGGACGCGCGAGAGGTAGAGCGCGTAGTCGTAGTGGCCGTACTCGTCGGGCGCCTGGAACGGCGGGATGAGCCACGCGAGCACGAGCCCCTTGACGAGCGCGAGCAGCAGGATGGCGCGGACGCCCTTGACGTCGGCCCAGGTGCGCGGGGGCCGGGCGGGGGAGCCGGGGGTGGTCACGAGGGCGATCTCCAGGCGAGCGCGGCGAGCGCGAGCAGGGTCGCGAGCGACACCGCCGCGCCGGCCCGCACGCTCGCAGGATGGTAGGCGAACTGCACGCGGTGCCGGCCCGCGGGCACCCGCACGGCGCGGAAGGCGTGGTTGGCGCGCAGGATGGGGACGGGCTGGCCGTCGAGGCGGGCTTCCCAGCCGGGATAGTAGAGGTCGCTGAGGACGAGCCACCGTGGCGCCGGGGCGGTCACCTCGAGGGTCACCTCCTCGTCGCGATATGCGAGGACCTGCACCCCGGAATTGGGGTCGGGCCCATCTTCCCGGGCGGCCGGTGAGTCGGCCGCGTGCCCGGAAGATAGACCCGACTTCAGCTCTGGGGGGAGCACGACGGTGCGGCGCGGGTCGACGGCGCCCGACGCCAGCAGGCGCACGGCCTCCTCGTCGCCGGCGACGACGTGCTGCTCCACCAGCCACGCGCGCGGCAGCACGCGGGTGTTGACGTGGAGATCGGCGCCGTCGAACGTTCCCACGCGCTGCAGCCTGGTCGACTCGACCGGCGTCCCCGGTGGGGCCAGGACGTACTTGACGTTCAGCAGGTCGAGCACCGGGGAGTCCTGGAACGGGCGGTCCAGCCACAGGTCCCACTCGCGCCCGACGGACGCGTCCACCAGCGCGCCGTAGCGGCGCTGGTTCCTGCCGTCGTAGCCGCGATACTGCGACAGCCCGTACACGAGGTGCGTGTTGGGCAGCAGGGCCGAGCCCCAGCCCGCCACGCGGAACAGCCCGTCGTCGGACCGCAGGGCGTCGATGGCCGCGTGCGGCGGGTAGACCAGCGTGGGTGGGGTCATGGGGCGGAAGCCGCGCCCGAACGCGAGCAGTTCCGCGGCGAGCACCACCGACACCGAGACGGCGAACGCGACGGCTGGCAGCGCCTGCCTCGTGCGAGCCAGGGCCAGCGCGGCCACGATCGTCCCGACGCCCAGCAGCACGGCGCAGTGCATCACGGTGGGACGCCACAGCCCGGTTGCCCGCAGGCCGTGCCGCTCCAGCCACAGCCACGCCGCGCACAGCGTGCCGGCGAGAACGAGCGCGCTGCACGCGCCGGCCAGCACGCGACCGAGCGCGGGCGGGGCGTCGCGTCGCGTGAGCGCGTGGAGGCCGAGCGCCGCGAGGGCCGCCACGGCGAGCATCCAGACTAGGCCGAAGCGGCCGAGCGGCGAGACGCGCAGCAGCGGCAGCGTGCTCGCCACCTGCAGGGCGCCCGGCGCGCCGAACTTCAGCGCGAGCGCCATGGCGCCGATCCCGGCGACCGACAGAACCGCGCGCCGCCGGCCGCACGCGAGGCCGACGCCGGCGAGCACCAGCAGCGTGACGCCGGGGTAGGCCACCTGCTCCACGTAGTTCGTGGGCTGCGCGTGCGCGTTGGCGAGGAGGATCGTGGGACCGCTGGCCGGGTTGCCGAAGAAGTCGGGCGCCACGGCGGTGACGAGCGCGCGGGCCGGCGTGTAGGACACGTTCACCGCGCGGGCGGCGCGCTCCGCGTAGACGCGGCTCTCGCGCAGGTACTCCACGAAGGGCACCAGTTGCGCCGCGGCGACGGCCGCCCCGGCCACAGCGGCGACGGCGAGCGCGGCGACGACGCGCCGGCGGTGCTGGTGCCGGGCGGCGAGCGCCAGGCCGAGCACGGCAGCGCACACCGCCACCGCGAACGCCGTCTGCGGTGGCCCCGCCACGAACAGCCATCCCATCGTCAGCGCGAGGCCCGCCACCGCGCGACGCGACGCCGTCTCGCTGGCGCGGACCGTCGCGGCGAGCACCCACGGCGCGGCCGCGGCGACCGAGTCGGACGCGTTCTCGAGCCAGACGACCAGGAACGGGTTGAGCGTGCCGGCGACAGCCACCACGGCCGCGGCGGGCCGCGTGGCGCCGAGGGCGCGCGCGAGGGCCGCCATCCCCAGCCCGCACGACACCATCTTCAGGAGGGCCAGCGCCACGGTGGCCCACGGCAGCGGCGCGAGGCACGCGGCCCAGGTGAGCGGCGAGAACACCGCCGTCATCGCCGGCCCCACGAACGGGGCGCCCGCGTAGCTCTGCGACACCCACAGCGGCACGCGTCCCTCGCCGAACGCGCGGCAGGTGTAGGCCAGCCACGGGTAGCCCTGCAGCGCCGCGTCGGTGAGCAGCGGGTTCGAGAAGCCCGATTCCGCCGGCAGGGTCGCGCCCTTCCACGGTGCGTAGGCGAGCAGCAGGTGCGCCTGCGACAGCACCCATCCGCGCGTGACCGCCTCGGAGAACATCGCGAGCGCCAGCGTCGTGAGCGCAACGGCGAGTTGTCCCCACCAGCGGCCGATGGCGCCGCGCCGCAACTCGCCCGCGGGCAGGAGCGCCAGCATCCCGACGCCCACGCCAAGCCCCGCCACCGTGGCCCACGGGAACAGCACCGGCGTGTGGGTAGGCAGCGGGTTCATGGGTGGCGCAACAACGACACGGGTGCCGCAGGGCGTGGGACGGGACCAGCGACGTGCCGGGACGCGTGGAGGGGCCGGCCGTGCCGCGCTGCGTGACGCCCTGGCACGACGTTCACCGGACGGCGTGCGACGGGGCCCGGCCCTCGAGGTAACCGCGTGTCCACTCCCGCAGGGCGACGGTGGCGTACTTCAGCGCTGCCGCGCGCCGCGCTGGCGGGACCCGTGTCACCATCGCCGCGGCAACGGCCGCTGCCAGGCCGCCGTCGACGAGCAGCGCGAGCCGGCGCGTGCGCCGCGGCAGCCACAAGGACTGCGCGGCGGCGAGCGCGATCAACGCGTGCGGCACGTAGTGCCGCGCCCGGTAGCGGCCGTAGCGCTCCACCAGCGCGCGCTGCGCCCGCCCGTCGTCGCGCATCGCCGTGGCGAGCCATCCGGCGGGGTCCGGCCGCAGGCGCTGGACAGGCGCGACGGGCGCGTGCCAGGCGCGGTAGCCGAGCCGGCGCAGCCGGATGTCGAGGTCCACGCCCTCGCCGGCCGCCATGCCCTCCGCGAAACCGCCCGCCTCGAGCAGCGCGTGCTTGATGTACACGGCGTGGCCGCCGGCGTGGTACTCGACCTCGCGTTCCTCGTGCCGTTCGTCGTCGGACGCCAGGGACGCCAGCGAGCACAGCGCCTCGACGTCGCGGGCGCCGTGGTGCTCGCCCTCCGGGAACAGGTTGGTCTCGGGACCGCTGGCCGACACGGCCTTCCGCCGCCGCAGCACGTCCACGAGGCCCTTCAGCCAGCCGCGCGACACCAGGCAATCGGCCTCGACGACGGCCACGATCTCGTGACGGGCGCGCGCCACGCCGAGGTTGCGCGCCGCGGCGGGCCCTCGCCCGTGCGTCTCGACCACCGTCGCGCCGAGCGCCGCCGTCACCGTCGCGTCGCTCGACCCGTCGTCGGCGACGAGGACCTCGACGTCGGGGTAGTCCAGCGCCCGCAGCGAGGCGAGGCACGCGTCGATGGTCGCCGCCGCGTTCCGGGCCACCACCACGACGGACACGCCCGGCCACACCGCGCCGTCGGCGGGCGGCTGGCGCACGATGGGCAGCGGCGCGGCGTGCATGGGTGCGAACGTTATCCCGAAAGCGCGGCGCGCGTCATCGCCCGCGCTGCGCGCGCGCGAGCGCCACCCGGTTGCGCCACACCAGCAGGGCGCGCACGGGGCCGGTCTCCTTCACGCGCTCGATGAGGCCCTCGGGCACGCCGAGCTCGAGCGCCGTGCGCTTCAGCCACTTCGAGAAGCGGTACTTCTCCTCGAGGCGGGCGCGCACGGCCTTCACGCCTGGCGCGCGGTCGGCGGCGTGGCGCGGGTCGAGGCAGAAGCGCAGCAGCGGAGCGGTGACCTGGCTCCACCGCATCCGCGCCGCCGTGGCCCGCAGCGCCTCCCGGCTCCGCCCGCGCAGCGCGTGGTCGTCGAGCAGGCGCTCGATGGCGGCGGCCAGCGCCGGCACGTCCTCCGGCGGCACCGTGAGGCCCAGGCCGTGCTGCTCGACGAGGTCGGCGAACACGTCCCCGCGCGTGCAGACGATGGGCTTGGCGGCCCAGAGGTAGTCGAGCATGCGCGTGCGGAACGACAGGCGCGTCTCGAGGTGATCGCGGTGGGTGCTGACGCCGAGGTCGGCCTCCTGCAGCCACGCGTGACGCTCGTGGTACGGCACCCACGGGTTGAAGACGACGTGGGTGTCGAGCACGCCGAGCTCGCGCGCGAGCGCGATGGTCTCCTCGACGGCGCGCATCGGCGGCACGGCCGGGTTCGGGTGGCGCGTGCCCATGAACACGAGCCTCACGTCGCGCCGGCGGGCGGCCAGGTGGGCGACGGCGCGCACGAGGTTCTGCGGGTCCTGCCAGTCGAGGATGGAGCCGGCCCACAGCAGCACGCGGTCGTTCGGGCCGACGCCCGGCAGCACGCCCTTCATCACCGGTTGCGCGGCGGGCGGCGGCGGTTCGTCGGGCAGGCCGAAGGGCACCACGTCGATGAGCGAGCGCAGCGTCGGATCGGCCGCGTAGGTGCGGGCGTTGAGGCGGCCGGCGGTCTGCAGCGCGCCGATCCAGAAGTCGCGCTGGCGCTCGCTGGCGCACAGGAAGAAGTCGCCGGCGAGCAACTGCTCGTTCTGCGCGGTGAGCACGGGCGCGGCCTCGGCGAGGATCGCGTCCATCGCCATGGCGCCGGGCGCGGCGGCGGCGAGCGCCGAAGTGCGCATCTCGAGGTGCTCGATGGTGAACGGGCAGTAGAGGTCCACCACGAGCGTCGCGGGCAGCCGGGCGAGGAAGCCGTAGCGCGCCAGCGTGAAGCCCTGCAGGACGATGACGTCGGCGTCCTCGGCGAGCGCGCGCATCGAGGCCTGCGACGTGAAGCTGTACTGCGCGATGCGGCACCGGTCGTCGGTGATCTCCGGCGGGAAGGGCGTGGCCAGCGTCACGCGGCAGCGGGCGGCGAGCGCGCGCCCCAGCTCCAGGGTGCGCACGCCCGGGCCCGACATGTTCGGCTGCAGCGCCTCGTGGGTGACCACCAGCACGCGCGTGCGCTGGCGGAACAGGCGCTCCAGGTCGAGCCGCGCCACCAGGGCCTTCTGCGCCCGTACGTAGCTGCCGCGGCTCGAGAGTGCCTCCATCGCGCGGCCGAGGCGCGGCAGCACGTCCTCGTCGGGCGTGACGCGCCAGGCGTCGAGCCGGTGGCGATCGGCGACCACGTCCGGAAGCTGCCGCACCGCTTCGCCGAGCGCCGCGAGCGACTCCACGGGGCAGCGGCGGAGCAGTGGCGAGGCGGCGACGGTCGCCGGATCGCCCGCGTTGGCGGCAGGGCCCGTCCCGAGGCGCGGGCTCCACGCCGCCAGCGCCCGCGCGGCCGCCGTGCCGCGGTCGAAGCCGCAGTCCTGCACGATGCGGCGGATCGCGAGCAGGAGGATCGCGCCGAACGTGCGGCGCAGGGCGCGATCGCCGTAGCGCTTGGCGGCGGCCCACACCGCGTTGCGCTCCATGAGGAAGCGCTTCTGACCGCGCGGCTGCTGGCTGGACGTGGCGCCGTGGCGATGGTGGACGACGGCCTCGGGCACGACCCGCACGTGGCCGCCCGCGAGCCGCACGCCCCAGCCGAGATCGATGTCGTCGTAGTAGGCGAAGAACCGGTCGTCGAAGCCGCCCGCGCGTTCGTAGGCCTCGCGCGTGATGGCGAACGCGCCGCCGTTGGGGAAGAACGACTCGCCGGCGGCGGAGAGTTCCGGCCGCACCACCTCGCCGTAGTGCTCCTGGAAGCCGCGCGCCTCGAAGCTGATCGTGCCGCGCACGAAGTCGATGCGGTCGCCGTCCCAGTTCAGCACGCGCGCCGCGGCGCACGGGTGGCGCGCGTCGAGCGCGTCCACGAGCCGGCGCACCGCGTCGGGCGCCACGCGCATGTCGTTGTTGAAGAAGACCAGCACGTCGCCGGCCGCCGCGGCCACGCCGGCGTTGTTGCCGCCGGTGAAGCCGCGGTTCTCGTCGAGCGCGACGAGGCGGACGCCGGGGAAGCGCGCCGCCATCAGCGCGCGCGAGCCGTCGGTGGACCCGTTGTCCACGCAGATCAGCTCGAGCCGGTCGGCGGGCCAATCGCTCGCGGCGAGCGACGAGAAGCACGCCTCGAGGTGGGCCTCGCCGTTCCAGTTGACGACGATGACCGAGACGAGGGGGAGCGAGCCGGGCGCGCGACTGGCGCCTCGCGCTTCCTCCACGTGGCCGCGGGTCTTCAGACCCGCGGGGGGCTCTCCATCGGTGACGGGGTGGGCGGCTCGCGCCGCTTGCCCGTGGCCGCGGG
>JADHED010001067.1_pt1 | contig 25628 bp, 23 predicted proteins | sample 8952041 | NCBI WGS metagenome assembly JADHED01 (sample SAMN16124423, study PRJNA663239) | bioreactor sludge metagenome | isolation source: sludge (control) | place: India:Bengaluru | collected 2018-09-08
GGATGACCGGCAGCGGCACGCAGTTCAACATGAACGTGAACGAGGTGATCTCGAATCGTTGCTGCCAGATTGCGGGTACTCCCCTTGGCAGCAAAGCCCCCGTGCATCCGAATGACCACGTCAACATGTCCCAGTCGTCCAACGACTCGTTCCCTTCCGCGATGAACATCGCCGCTGCCGGAAATGTGAAAAACCGCCTCCTTCCCGCGCTGTGCGCTCTGCGTGACGCAATGGAAAAAAAGGCCGAAGCCTGGAAGGACATCGTCAAAATCGGACGCACCCACCTGCAGGATGCGGTGCCAATGACTCTCGGGCAGGAATGGTCGGGATTTGCGGCGTTGCTCGAGGAGGACAGGGAGCGGGTGGAGTCCGCCTTCAATGGGGTTTTCTGTCTGCCCCTCGGAGGCACGGCCGTGGGCACGGGACTCAACGCATCTCCCGGTTTCGGAAAAGGCGCGATTGCTGAGATTGCCAGGCTGACCGGATTGCCATTCGTTCCCGCACCGAACAGATTTGCCGCGCAGGGCAGCCACGATGCCCTCGTCCATCTCTCCGGAGCATTCCGCACACTGGCGGTTTCTCTCACCAAGATTGCCAATGACATCCGTCTCCTGTCCTGTGGCCCGCGGGCGGGATTCGCGGAATTGCGAATTCCTCAGAACGAACCGGGTTCCTCCATCATGCCGGGAAAAGTGAATCCCACCCAGGCCGAGGCCCTGACGATGATCTCCATCCAGGTGATGGCAAATGATGTGGCCGTTGGGCTCGGCGGAGCAGGAGGCCATCTGCAAATGAACGCCTACAAGCCGCTGATGATTTTCAACATCATGAACTCCATCACGCTCCTGACCGACGGGTGCACGAATTTCCGGAAATTCCTGGTCGAGGGAACAGAGCCGGATCGTAAAAAAATCGCGGAATATGTGGAGTGCTCGCTAATGCTTGTCACCGCGCTCTCACCCGTGATCGGCTACGACAAAGCCTCCGCGATCGCCCACCTCGCGGATGATCAAGGCCTCACCCTCCGGGAGGCGGCCCTTCAATCGGGGCACATCACAGCGGAGGAATTTGACCGGGTGATCGATCCCTCAAAAATGACCGGTGGCGTCCAGTAGAAGCCACCGGTCATTGAGTCAAAACCGATCTTTTGTTCAGAAGTGAATCGCGTGCCCCTGGGAGGCATGGGCGGCTTCATGAACCGCCTCGCTCAGGGTCGGATGGGCGTGGATCGTGGCGATGAGTTCCTCGTAGGTGGCCTCCATCGTGATCGCGAGCCCGAGTTCGGCAATCATTTCGGTGGCGTCCGCACCGATGATGTGGGCACCGAGGACTTCCCCGTGCTTTTCACCGATGATGAGCTTCACAAAACCGTCGCTCTCGCCGACAGCAAGAGCTTTTCCACTCGCCATGAACGGGAATTTTCCGATCTTGAAAGCCACGCCTTTTTCCTTCGCCGCGCGCTCGGTCAATCCGACGCTGGCGACCTGGGGCTGGCAGTAAGTGCAGCCGGGGAACACATTCACCTTGCGCGGTTTCTTCCCCGCAAACATGCCTTCCACAGCCTGAACGGCTTCGAAGCTGGCAACGTGGGCGAGCCACGGCGGCCCGATGATGTCGCCCGCACCGTAGATGCCTTTGACGCTGGTTTCGTAATTCGCATCCGTCTTGAGCCAGCCCTTGGCATCGGTCTCCAGCTTGATGCCGTGCGGCATGAGCGGGCTGACGCCGATGGCGACGAGCGCAATGGCCGCCTCGATGGTCTCGTTGGCTTTTCCACTCACCGTGAGGCGAACCCCCTTGTTCGTGGTCTCGGCCTTCTCGACTTTCGTGCCGGTGAGAATCTTGATCCCCTGCTTGGCGAGGGACTTCTCCAGAGCCACACTGACTTCCGTGTCCTCGACGGGAAGGATGTTCGGCAGCATCTCGACCAAAGTCACCTTGGTGCCGAAGGAATTGAAGAAATAGGCAAATTCCACGCCGATCGCGCCGGCTCCGATAATGATGATGTCCTTCGGCTGCTCGGCCAGAACCATGGCCTGTTTGCTGCCGATGACGCTCTTGCCATTGAAGGGAAAGCCCGGCATCTCGCGCGCCACGACACCGGTGGAAATCAGGATCTTCGCCCCCTTGTATTCGGTCTTCTTTCCATCCTTGTCGGTCACTTCCACAACCCCGGCCTTCGGAATCGATGCTTCCCCGCGGATGTAGTCCACCTTGTTTTTCTTGAAAAGCATCTCGATGCCGCCTGCGAGCCGGTCCGCCACCTTGCGGCTGCGTCCGATGATCTTGTCCCACTCGTAGGAAAGCCCCTCGACCTTGATCCCAAAATCAGCCGCGTGATGGCTCAAAAGCTGGAACACTTCGGCATTTTTCAGGAGAGACTTGGTCGGAATGCAACCCCAGTTCAGGCAGGTGCCCCCGGCACGGTCCATCTCGACGCATGCCACTTTTTTTCCCAATTGCCCCGCGCGAATTGCCCCGACATACCCGGCAGGTCCGCCGCCCACAACTATCAGATCGTAATCAGCCATATTGTTTGATGAAGAAGGGGGAATCTGAACGGAAATGCGGCGCGTTGCAATCGATTCCCACTATTTGCAATTGACTTGCAAATAAAAGCCCGGCAATTTCCAACAATCATGAAATTGCTCCGCCTTCTTCCGGCTTCCCTGGCCCTGGTCTCCGTTTCCGCCATGGCGGCACCGTTGAAGGTGGCTTCGCTGAACACTGTGCTCACGGATATCGCCGAAAATGTCGGCGGCAACCGGGTGGAAATCACCACCATTGTCCAACCGGGAGTTGATCCCCACATGTATGAGCCGACCCCCGGAGACATCCGCAAGATTTCCAATGCCCGGATCGTCCTGGCCAGCGGGCTGGGTTTTGAGGGATATCTCGACAACCTGAAATCCAGCGTCGGAGCAGGTCCGGTGTTCGTCGTGGCCGGGGATGCCATCCAGCCGATTTACGTTGACGAGACGGACGCCCATGACGAAGGCGAAGGCGAGGAACATGGACACCACCATTACTCGCACACGTCCGGCGACGGTGGAAAATATCCGGATCCCCACTGGTGGCACAGCATCAGGAACGTGCAGGCGGTCACACGGCAGATCCGGGATGCGTTCATCGCGGCAGATCCGGAAGGTCGCCCGATCTACGAAGCCAATGCCCGGACTTTTGACAAAAAACTGACGGATCTTTCCAAGTGGGTGCGTCTCCAGTTGGCCAAACTGCCGAAAGACAAACGCATCCTCGTCACTTCGCATGACGCACTCGGATACTTTGCACAGGACTATGGCTTCGAGATTCATCCGGTGCAGGGGATCAGCACCTCGGACCAGCCTTCCTCGAAGAAAGTCCGGGAACTTGTCAGCGACATCAAGGACGAGGGAGTCAGGGCCATTTTCGCCGAAAACATCGAAAATCCCAAAGTCCTGCAACAAATCACCCAGGAGACGGGAGCCAAACTCGGCGGCACCCTTTATGCCGATGGTCTGGGCACAGGCGATGCCGGCACCTACGATGGAATGATGCGCCACAACGTGACCACCATCGTCACCGCGCTCCAATGAAAAGAAGCCCCCGACGTCCGCTTTTTGCGCCGTGACCGGGGTGCCTCCATCTCTTAACCTGTTTTTATGCGTGGTTCGCCCATTTTTCGTCTTCTCCTGGTTTTGGCCGGGCTTCTGCTTGCCGGCATCCCGGTATGGCAGCTCACGCATCGCAGAGAAGAAGCCCCGGTTCCGCCCCCGGTTGTTCCGGCCCCCGATGCTTCAACCGGTCATTGGGTGGAAGTGGAAATGACCGCTTCCGCACCGGGTCGGCTGGTCCTTTCCTCTCTGGGACGCCCCTTGCTGGATTCCGGCAATTCCGTTCCGACCCTCGGTGGACGGATTTTTGTTTCCGGAAAATCCCCCGACGATCTGGTGGTATCCGCCAAGTGGGAAAACTCCGCCGACAATCATGCCGTAAGGGTCGTGGTGAAGGAAAACGGGGAGACACTCAAAGACGTGACGTTTTGGGGAACAGATTCCGTGGAAGACGTGCTGCCATGACCGATTCTCCGCTTGTCCTCGAAGATTTGACCGTCAGCTACAACCGGATCCCGGCGGTTCATCACCTGAATGCCCGGTTCCCCGCATCCTCCTGCGTGGCACTTCTGGGACCAAACGGAGCGGGAAAAACCACTCTTCTCAAAGCAATCGCGGGACTTCTGCCCGCCGAGACCGGACGTGTCAAATTCCAGGAAACGGATGGCGCACACGCGATCGCCTACGTGCCCCAGCGCGAAAGCGTGGACTGGGATTTTCCGATCACCGTGCGGGGACTTGTGGAAATGGGACGCTATCCCCGGCTCGGTCTCTGGAGAAAATTCTCCGCGACAGACCAAAGCGCCGTGGAAGAAGCCCTGCATCTCTGCAATCTGGAGGATCTCGCCGACCGGCAGATCTCGGCCCTTTCCGGGGGCCAGCAACAACGGGCCTTTCTCGCCCGGGCCTGGGCCCAGCAGGCCGCCATTTATCTTCTGGACGAACCCTTCACCGGCCTGGATCGCAATGCCTCGGACACATTTTCCGCCGCCCTGCACCGGCTCCGCGATGCCGGAAAACTCCTCATCGCCTCACATCATGATCTGAAAAGCGTGGAGTCCCTCTTCGATCATGTGCTGCTCATGAATGGAGAGCTTGTCGCCTTTGGGCCGACGGCAGAGGTCTTCAACGGGGCCAATCTCGACCGTGCCTATGCAACCCATGTCTTCAGCGGAGCCCATCACCATCCATGAACTGGCTCACGGAACCCTTCCAGTATGAATTCATGCAGCGTGCGCTCATCGCGTGCGTGTTGATCGGCTTCACCAATGGCTTCCTGGGCTCGTTTGTGGTGATCCGCAGGCTGGCGCTCATGGCCGATGCCCTCTCCCATTCGCTCCTTCCCGGACTCGCCGTGGCAGCGATTTTCGTCGGCCTCTCGCCCTGGGGACTTCTGCTCGGCGGCCTTCTTGCGGCCATTTTTGTGGCTCTCGGCGGCCACATGATCGCCCGCAGTTCGCGGGTCAAGGACGAGACAGCCATTGCCTCGCTCTACATCATCGCCTTCGCCCTCGGCATCGCCGTCATCAAATACGCCGGAGTCAAAGTCAGCCTCGACCACTTTCTCTTTGGCAACATCCTGGGAGTCGGCGACACCGACCTTTGGACGACCTATGTGATCAGCGGAGTGATCCTGCTGTTGCTGGTCGCACTCCACCGGCCGCTTCTTGTCGCGATGTTTGAAGCCTCCGTCGCGCAAACCCAGGGCATCCGGGTCGGGCTCCTCCTCGGCCTGCTCGTGGTGCTGATCGTCCTGGCCATGGTCTCCTCCCTTCAGGCTGTCGGCGTGCTTCTTTCGCTCGGCCTGCTGATTCTTCCCGCCGCCACCCTGTATCTTCTCAGCGACTCCTATGCGATCATGGGCTGGGGGGGGGCTGTTTTGGGAACACTCGGAGCCATCGCGGGGCTTTTGATTTCTTTCTGGGCCAACATTCCCTCGGGACCGGCCATTGTGCTGGTCCTCGGAACAGTCTTTGTCTGCGCCTACCTCTTCAGCCCGAAATACGGAATTCTCTCAAAAAAAATCCGGCGACGACATCTCCACGAGGAATCTCTCAAGCGCTGGAAAGATTGATTTTCTTGCGCCACGCCGTTTCGGGAGAGAGAAAGAACCATGCGCCAACTGATCCTTCTTCTCACCGTCCTCTGCCCGATCCTGCTTCGGGCGGAACTCCCTCCCTCCGCCTATGAAAAAATGCAGCGGGCGGCCACCGATGTCGTGAACATGGAAGTGCTCCGGGTGGACATCGAGCCCGGGGACTCCCCCTCGCGCCAGAACATCCACATCATGGCTCTCGTCAATTCGGCCCTCCGGTCCGCAAGCGGCCTGAAGGAAGGAGATCTGATCAATATCCTTTACACGGTGACCAGCCACGAAAAGGGCTGGGTGGGACCGGGAGAAATCCCCATTCTCTCGGAGAAGGACAAAACCGTGGCCTATCTGCTCAAGGATGCCTCAGGCGAAGACTACCATCCCGCCGCAGGGGCCATGAGTTTCCGAAATTTCTGATCTCCTCCCCCGGCGCGAATCCGCGGTTTCCCTGCCGCCGGATTTCTGGCAGTGTCGGAAAAGACCCATGACACTCGCCAACCAGATCACCATCACGAGAATCCTGTTGATTCCCGTTTTTGTGCTTTTCTGCATCTACTACGGACGCGGAATCGAAACCGGCGATGTCAAGGAATGGCAGCGATGGGCGGCCATCACCACCTTCCTTCTCGCCTCAGCAAGTGACGGGCTGGACGGCTGGGTCGCACGCCATTGGGGACAACGCAGCAAACTGGGGGCCATTCTCGACCCCATCGCCGACAAGGGCCTGCTCCTCACGGCGATCATCACCCTCAGCTTCAGCAAGTGGACCTATGCTTTCCCAATCTGGTTTCCGGTCCTGGTCGTTGCCCGCGACGCCATCATTCTCACCGGTTGTGCCGTCCTTTTTCAACTCGACCAAAAACTCGAAGTGCGGGTGAGCATCATGGGGAAGCTGGCCACAGCGGCCCAGATGGTCACACTCGCGTGGATGATGCTGCAGTTGCCGCATTACCTGGTTTCTGTTTATGTCGCGGGATTCTTCACACTGGCCAGTGGAGCGGTGTACGTTACACGGGGGATCCGCCAGCTCCGCCACCACGACCATCCCAACTGATATTTTCCCATGCGCAATGTAGCCATCGTCGGACGTCCCAATGTGGGCAAATCCGCTCTCTTCAACCGGCTGGCAGGCCGGATGATCTCCATCGTCCACGACCAGCCGGGCGTGACACGCGACCGCATCGCCTCGGTCTGCAAGCTCGGCTCGGCTCCGTTTGAAATCGTCGACACCGGAGGCATCGGCGAAGAACCGGATCCGGACTTCGCGGAGTCCACACGCGAGGGAGCCATGATCGCCATCGAATCCGCGGATCTCATTCTTTTCGTCACGGACGCCCACGATGGCGTCGCCCCGCTGGATGCCGAACTGGCCTCCATGATCCGGACCGCCGCCACCCCGGTCATCCTGGTTGTCAACAAAGTGGACGTCGAAGCCCACGAAGGCCAGGCCGATGAATTTGCCCGGCTGGGTTTTTCAAACATGCTGACCGTGAGTGCCGCACACGGCCGGGGTATCGCGGATCTCGTCCAACTGGTCGAATCCCTCCTCCCCCCCGCGCCGGAAAAAAATTCGGAAACCCCCGAAGCAATCCCCAAACTGGCCATCGTCGGACGTCCCAATGTCGGAAAATCCTCCCTGGTGAATTCCATCCTTGAGGACAAACGAACGACGGTCAGCGATATTCCCGGCACCACACGCGACGCGGTGGACATCGCCACCGAACGCGAAGGAAAATCCTACATTCTCTGCGACACGGCCGGCATCCGCCACCGCTCGAAGCACAACACCTCCGTGGAAGTCTTCAGCGTGATGCGATCGGAAAAAACCATCCTCCGTGCGGACCTGAATGTCCTGGTCATCGACGCAACCAGCGGCGTCACGTCCCAGGACAAAAAAATCGCGGGGCTCATCCAGAAGGCCAACAAACCCGCGGTCATTGTCCTGAACAAATGGGATCTCATTTCCCCTGAAGGAAAAGCCGACGCCGAACTGCTTCGCGAGTATGTGGGCCGGGTGAAACGGGAACTTTTCTTCCTCGACTACGCCCCTGTGATCGTCCTCTCCGCGAAGACCGGCGAGAACGTGAAGAGGCTGTTCACCATGGTGGAAAAAGTCCGCCAGCACTCCACGCGCCGGGCCGGCACCGGCGAATTGAACCGCGTGATCCGCGCCGCCATCGAACGCCAGGCCCCGGCCACAAAAGCAAACAAGCGCTTCAAGGTCCTCTACATCACCCAGGTCAACGCCACCGGCCCATCCCCCATCAAGCCGCCGCAATTCATTCTCTTCGTCAACGATCCCCGACTCCTGATGGACAGCTACGTCAACTACCTCTGTGCACGAATCCGGGACAAGTGGGAATACCCCGGACTCCCCATCCTCCTTCGTCTGCGCGGACGTGAGGGCCGGAACGCCAGCGTTCAGGAAAACTGACTACCCTGCCTGCGCATCCCGGTAAAGCGCGGCATAAATTCCGTTTTTCTCCACAAGTTCCGGACCGGTCCCGTCCTCAACGATTCGCCCTTCCTTGAGAACGACAATCCGTCCGATGCCATGAACAGTTGCCAGCCGGTGGGTGACAATCAGCGTGGTCCGTCCACGCATCAGCTCGCATATCGTTTCCATGATCGCATGCTCGGTCGTGGGATCGAGAGCGCTGGTGGGTTCGTCCAGGAGAAGAATCGGGGCGTCTTTCAGGAATGCGCGGGCGATACCGATCCGCTGGCGCTGTCCGACACTCAGGTGCCCGCCGCGCTCCCCAACCGGACTGTCGAACCCCTGCGGCATTTGCATGATGAAATCGTAGGCCTGTGCTTTCCGGGCGGCCTCGAGGATTTCCTGCTCCGTCGCACCGGGTTTTCCATACGCGATGTTCTCCTTGATCGTGGTCGAAAAAAGCAGCGTGTCCTGCAAAACCATGCCGATATGAGAACGCAGACTCTTCTTCGTGATCCCCCGGAGATTGTTTCCGTCAAGAGACACGGAACCGGTGCCTGGATCGTAAAACCGGGGCACAAGACTCAGGAGCGTACTTTTCCCGGTGCCGGTGCCGCCGACGAAAGCCACGGTCTGGCCGGGCTCCACGGTGAATCCGATGTCTTTCAAAATGACACGCTCGTCAGTGTAGCCGAAGGAAACTCCACGAAATTCAATCCTCCCCCGGACTTCCGTGATCACTTTGGCATCCGGGGCATCGGGCACATCGTTGTCGCGGTCGAGCACTTCAAAGCATCTCGCCGCCCCCGATGTCGCCCCCTCCAGCGCCCACGCGGTATAGGTCAACTGTTCCAGCGGCTGGTAGAGCATCAGCAGGTAGGAAGAGAAAACCAACAGGTCGCCCAGCGTGAAGGCCCCTGCGGTTTTCAACACCTGCACGGACCCGACATAATACATGAGCGCCGTTCCCACCGCCATGAGCGTCCCGACCACCAGTGCGCTGGCAACGGACGTCATGTTGAGCCGCATGTTGGCTTCCAAACTTTGCGCGGCCCGGCGGCGGAATTGCCGCACCTCGAATGCCTCACGTCCGAAGGCATGCACCATCCGGATCTGGCTCAGCCCTTCCTGCGCCAGCGTCAGCAGGTCGCTCTCCCGCTCCTGGATTGTCATCGATTGCCTGCGAACCCTCTCGGCATAATGACGGATCGCCCACACGACAAAAGGCAGGATCACCAGCGAAGTGAGTGTCAGCGGCCAGTTCATCCGGAACATCACAACCAAAGCGGAAATCAACATGACCACCGAGGAAAGGATTGTGGCAAATCCCTTGTTGTAGATTGTCTGGATGCTCTGTGAGTCGTAGGCCACCCGGAAACTGGAGTCCGCGCTGCGCCGGGAATCATGGAACTTGAGCGGCAGCGACTGCAGCGCCGCGTAAAGATCCGTGCGCAATTTCAGCAGCGCCCGGAGCCCGACCCGGATGAACAGATAGTTGGAGGCCAGATTGATCAGCCCGGCCAGGAGACTGATGACCACCATCGCCAGCGCCAGCCCGAGCACCGCCCCCATCGGATTGTCGGCACCGAACCATCGGTGAACGAATGCCGTCGCGGCGGAATCTCCCTTCGTCGAGTCGAGCACCCCGTCCACGATGTATTTGAACGGCCAGGGTTTCAGCAGATTGAAGGCGATTCCGACGAACGTGAGCAGGACTCCGCCCAGTGTCGGCCATAAAAACGGCCGAAAATACCGGAGGGCTCTCGCATAAATATTCACCCGTCCGTGCTATGCGAGCGGACCGCTCTTCGCAAGAGGATTGGAAGGCTTCGCACAAAGAGCCGCTTGCACCATGGCCCGGCCCGGGTATTTTGTGCCCATCATGAACACCACATCGTTCACCCGCCGGGGAATCTTCCACCTCGGCCTCGCATCCGCCGTCACCGCCTTTTTCGGCGATCGCCTTTTTGCCCAATCCTCTCCCACCCCGACCGGACCGACCGGCCCCTATACCCTGCCCCCCCTGCCCTACCCCTACGAGGCATTGGAACCTCATATTGACGTGGAGACCATGCACCTCCACCACGACAAACACCACCAAGCCTACATCACAAACGCCAACAAACTCCTCGCCGACCAGCCCGAATTGGCAAAACTCACCCCGGAAGACCTCCTCCGCAATCTGGACAAAGCCCCCGAAGCCATTCGCACCGGACTCCGCAACAACGTGGGCGGGCATGTGAACCACAGTCTTTTTTGGCTCATGATGTCCCCGAAAGGCGGCGGCACACCGTCGGGAGCTCTCGCCACCGCCATCGACAAAACCTTTGGCTCGTTCGCCGAATTCCAAAAACAATTCACCGATGCCGCCCTGAAGCGCTTCGGCAGCGGATGGGCCTGGCTGGTTTTTCAGGACGGAAAACTCTCCATCGTCTCCACTCCGAATCAGGATCCCCCGCTGCTGGAAGGACAAACCGCCCTTCTCGGCCTCGATGTCTGGGAACACGCCTACTACCTGAAATACCAGAACCGGCGTCCGGATTATATCACCGCATGGTGGAATGTCGTGAACTGGCCTTTCGTCGAAGAACAGTTCGCCAAAGCATCCGCTTGATGCCCGGGGACCGCGCCCGCCCCCGGGTGCATCCGGATACGCCTCCTGTCCGAATCCGTTTCCCGTTCAACGGACGTGACAAGCACCCCGCCCTGCGGCATTCTCACCGGTTCAGCCCAAGCCCATCGTGACAGCAACCACCGTCGCAGACATCCCGCAGCCGGTCACCACGGACAGCCCCTTCCGCCGTGTGGCACGGAGGTTTTTCAGCGATCGCCTGGCCCTGACCGCCACGCTTGTCATCGCATTGTTTTTCCTCGTGGCCCTCGTTGCCGGGATGTGCAGCCTTCTGGATCTGCCGATGCCGCAGAACCCGAATGCCACCCATCTGGAGCGGAAGCTGCTGCCCCCCAACTCCACAAACTGGCTCGGCACGGACAATCTTGGCCGTGATGTGCTGTCCCGGATGGTCGCCGGTTCGACCATCTCCCTCACCGTCGGCTTCGTCGCCATGGCGGTCTCCCTCGGCATCGGCATCATTATCGGTGCCGTCTCGGGTTACCTTGGTGGATGGGTGGACAATGTCCTCATGCGCATCGTGGACGCCCTCCTCTGTTTCCCCTCGTTTTTTCTCATTCTCACCGCCATCGCCATCATCGGTCCGAGCATCTGGATCATTGTCATCGTGATCGGACTCGTGGGTTGGACGGGAACCGCCCGGCTCGTTCGCGCGGAATTCCTCACCCTGCGAGAAAGCGAATACGTGCGCGCCGCCCGCTCGCTCGGGCAAAGCCGGGCAAACATCATCTTCCGCCACATTCTTCCAAACGCATTCGCCCCCATCTTCGTCACGGCAGTCATCAGCATTCCCGATGCGATTCTCGTGGAATCCGGCCTCAGCTTCCTGAGCTTCGGAGTTCCTCCCCCACAGGCCACCTGGGGCAACATCATTGCCGATGGGAAAACCTATTTTCTCGATGCCTGGTGGTTGATCGTGTTTCCCGGTCTCGCCATCTTCATCGCATCGCTCGCCTTTTACCTCGCCGGTGATGCCCTTCGCCGCGCCGGTTCCACCCGATGACAAACAACCGGACAGAAAACCTCCCGCGAAGGCGCGAAGACGCAAAGGGAAAATCCAAAAGAAAGTCCCCTGCCTCCGCGCACTCAGCGGCTCCGCGTGAGCCTGTTCTTTCCCTTCGCGTCTTCGCGCCTTCGCGGGAACCTCTTTTTCCATGAATCTTCTCGAACTTCACAACCTCTCGATTCGCTTCCGGACGGAAAACGGCGTCGTGGATGCCGTCAAAGGCGTCTCATTTTCCATGAAGGAAGGCGACTCGCTGGCCATTGTCGGAGAAAGCGGCAGTGGCAAAAGCGTCACCGCCCTCTCGCTTACCCGCCTGCTCCCGTCCCCTCCGGCGGAATATGTCGGGGGCAAAATCCTCTTCCTCGGACGCGATATTCTCCGGATGCCCCCGCGACAGATCCGCCTGCTCCGCGGAGGGGGAATCGGCTATGTTTTTCAGGAACCCGCCACCTCCCTGAACCCCGTTTACACGATCCGCAGCCAGATCGCGGAGGGAATCCGCCTCCACCGCCCGGAGATCACGGACGTCGATGCGGAAATCGTCAAATGGCTCGGAGCCGTCGGCATCGTCGATCCTGACCGGCGGATGCACGATTACCCGCACCAGCTCAGCGGGGGAATGCAGCAACGGGCCATGATCGCCATGGCCCTGAGTTGTCGTCCAAAGCTTCTCATCGCCGACGAGCCCACCACCGCTCTGGATGTGACCATTCAGGCCCAAATCCTTGCCGAACTCCGCCGACTCCGTGCCGAATTCGGCATGTCCCTCATCCTCATCACACACAACTTTGCCATCATCCGGGGACTCTGCGAACGTGTCGCCGTCATGTTCCGCGGCGAAATTGTCGAGTATGGAGACACCGAAAGCCTCCTGAAAAATCCCCAACACCCCTACACCAAAGCCCTCATCTCCTGCGTGCCCCGACTGGGACTCAAACAGGCCCGGCTCCGGACCATCGCGGACACCTGGACGGCTGTTCGGTAAACAGCGACAAACTTTCTCAAAAACTTGCGCATTCCCGAAGATATGCGTTTGACACCTATTGCAGAATGCGGCAACTTCTCTTGAAAACTTTATGAAACGTTCCTCCGGCTTCACGCTCATTGAGCTTCTTGTTGTTATCTCCATCATCGCGATCCTTGCCTCGCTGGCACTGCCTGCAATCACGGGTGCCATGGTGCGCGGTCAGATGACCCAGACTTTGAGCAACATGAAACAGCTCCACTTGGCTTCGCAACAGATGGCGCTCGATGCCACGACAACCGGTGACACAAATCTCGGCTGGCCGGGAGATACAGGTGGATCATGGGCTGGTTGGGCGACAAACATGGTCAGCGGCAATTACATGTCGACAAATGATTTTGCAAAAATGATTTCTGCTCCAGGCGTTATTGTTTCAGGCCAAGGATTGAACGTCGGAACACCTGCCAAAAGTGCCGTCATTGTGTACAAAGTTGGTGAAAGTTCCGAGGGCGGGACTGTTTTTCTTTCAAGCGCCAACTATGATTACAATAGCGGTGCCCCCGGACAACTTGCTGCAGATGCCAGACCTTATGGAAACAAAGGTTTCATTGTTTATAGAAAAGCAGGTGATGGAACCATTTTTCAAGCCCGTCAGTATAATCAAACAAACTTGGTGGGCATAAGCACCAACAAGGTTTCAGGTCAACCAGGCACGTAGAATTCTATACTATACCCATTCCTTTGAGAACCCCACATGTTGCTCACATGTGGGGTTTTTTGTTCTGAAAATCCTGTTCAGATTTAGAGGGTGCTATTCCCCATCTGCATAAGAAAATGAGGTGAGATTTCCAGCAACGAAATCGCTGCTGAGTCAGCATCCACAAGTTCTTCCAAAGGATGAGTCGTCGCCACGGCAAAAACCTTCATTCCCGCGCGATGGGCGGCTTCGATGCCGACGTGCGCATCCTCAATAACCAGGCAATCTGCAGGAGCAAGTCCGAGCCTTTCTGCGGCCAGAAGAAAAACATCCGGAGCGGGTTTTCCATTTTCAACATCGTCTCCGCAAACCACGACATTGAACATCTGCCCCAAGCCGGTGGCGGAAAAGATGGCATCCAGGTTGGAGCGGGGAGTTGAAGACCCCACCGCACGGGGAATCCCGGCCTCACTCAATGCCACAAGAAGTTCCCTGGCTCCGGGCAGCACGCATACCCCATCCGCTTTCACCAGTTCACGATAAATTTCCTCCTTGCGCTCCCCCAATCTGTGAATCTCTTCCGATTCCGTGCTCCAGTGAAGAAGATGGGGGATGATTTCCTGATTCTTTTTTCCAAACCCCTGCTTGAAATGGCCGGGAGGCAAGGGTTTCCCGATTTCCAGCGCCAACAACTCCCACGCTTTTTCATGCTGCGCGGAAGAGTCGATCACCACGCCGTCCCAATCAAAAATGACACCTTTCATTTGACGTCAAGGGATACCCCCCTGCGCGTATCAATGCAACTGCGGGAAACCGATGGGCACACATGAGAACATGTCCATCCTTCAAAAAAATGTCGTTCCGCTTACACGAGGTTCTTTGGTAGGGGAACACACCGTTCCTCGGCTATTTTTCACACGCTTGTCCTCCTGCTCCTGGATATGCGATGCACGACTGCCTCGTCTTTTCCGACCTTTCGATACCCATTATCCTCTCGCCCAGAGTTCCTTCTTCGTCTGGCAGACACCCGAGCGATGTGAATTGCACTCTTGACCTTGATATACCCTACCACTTGCGCCACCGAATGCTTCGGCGGCACCGAGATCAACATGTGCACATGATCGGGCATCAGATGCCCTTCGATGATCTCGCTTTCTCTCTCCGGCCAGCGCTCGGAATATCCCTCCAAGCTCCTGCCTCACTTGCCCGAAGAACACTTTTCTCCGACACTTCGGGATGAATACCACATGATACTTGCAATCCCAGGTTGTATGCCTGAGCGCTTCGTATACTTTTATCCCGGATCCGGCGATTGGAGGATTTAGACAGGATGACCAAGGTTCACAGGATTGATTGACTGCGAATGTGCGGTGGACAGAAATATTTCAGCGCCGTTTTTTGCAAATGCCTTTCCGGCAATCCAGGGCTCACGCATCAAAATCTGGAAGAAAGATGGATAGAAACAAACAGGAGGGAAAGAGCTGTACAAAATTCAACAGTTCAGAGATACGCTCGGGATGGAAGAACGCCCGAGATGGAATCTGATCACGATTATCCGAGAAATCGAAGACCCGCGGATGGAACGAACGCGGCTGCATAAGCTGGAGGATATTTTAGTCATCGCGATATGCGCGCTGTTATGTGGGGCGGAGAGTTTCGAGGACATGGAGGTTTTCGGGGAAGCCAAGGAAGAGTGGTTTGGCACGTTTCTGGAGTTGCCCAATGGGATCCCAAGCCACGACACGTTTGGGCGGGTCTTTGCGGCGATGGATCCCGAAAAGTTCCTGAAGGCCTTCATGCGCTGGACGCAAAGTCTGCGGGAGGCGCTTTGCGGTGAAGTGGTCGCCATTGACGGGAAGGCGCTGCGCCGGGCAATCGACAAAGGACAGAGTCCCAAAGTGATCGTGAGCGCCTGGGCGGCGGGCAATGGGTTGGTGCTCGGCCAGCGCAAGGTGGAGGATAAAAGCACCGAGATAACGGCGGTGCCCGAATTGCTGCGCAGTCTTGAGCTGGCCGGATGCATCGTGACGCTGGACGCCATGGGCTGCCAGAAGCAAATCGCCCGGGAAATCATCGACTCGGATGCCGACTATGTGCTTGCTCTCAAAGGCAACCAAGGCACGGCCCACGAGGAAATCCGCTCCTTCCTCGAGGATGCCATCGCACGAAAGGCCCCTTCACTGGCCTATTGGGAATCCGTCGAGAAAGGACACGGGCGCATCGAAACCCGCCGCTATTGGCAAAGTGATCGCATCGCATGGTTTGGCGACAAGGCAGCCTGGGACTCTCTGCGCAGCGTGGGCGTGGTCGAAGCCACTCGGGAAATCGACGGAAAAATCAGCACGGAACGCCGCTACTATCTGAGCAGCCTTACGTTGGACGCCCTGCGTTTTGGCCACGCCGTTCGCAGCCACTGGGGAGTCGAAAATCAACTCCACTGGGTCCTCGACGTCGTCTTCAACGAGGATCAGAGCCGCGCCAGAGCCAAACAGGCCGCAGAAAACCTCGCCACCCTGCGCCGATGGAGCCTCAACCTCCTCAAAGCCGATAAACTTCTCGCCAAGCGATCCCTCAAAGGCCGCAGAAAAAATGCCGGCTGGGACAACTCCTACCTTCTTCACCTCCTCGGCATCAAATTAGATGCGTGAGCCCTGTCCGGCAATCTTGTTCATCTTGTTAATCCTGTCTAAAATCCGTTTTCGGGTTTATTCCTGTTTCCTTTCGTAAACTTTGAGCGGGGCACGTTTTGGAGATTGGGAGCGACTCCCGGAGCTGTCAAACTTCGGAGGTCCTCCGGCAAAGCCGGAGGTTTTCCCGGCGGATTAAGAAGCGCTTTACGAACAATTACAGTCGCGCCAACAAGCTTTGGAACAGTGACGGGGGAAGAACTTCCCCACTCGCCACAGTGTTTGCTTTCGGAGGAGGATTGCGAAACGCAAAAAGTGGGCGGATCGAATTGATCGGCCCCTTTCCCGCCAGAAAGTAGACCAGATCTTTGTCTCGCCAGGTTGCAACGGCCACGCCGTCCACTTCAAAAAAAGAAGGACCCTGCTCCGGAGAGGACGGGGAAGCCTGCATCACATAGAGGTGAACCGGTTGGTGGTTCTTGCGGTCGAAGCAAAGAATGGTGACCTTGCGCCCTTCGATTTCCGTCACTTCGCAGGCAATTCCAGCCGCATTTTTCAACCCTTCGGGAATGGTCATGTCGGAAATTCCTCCATGCTCCGCCAGCCAGGAGCGAATCGGCGCAAAATTGCCGCCGGACGCCATGGAATGGCTGTGGGCAACGGTCATTTCCGGGATTTTGCGGACAAGCGCCGCCAGCGCGGCGTCATCATCCGTCACAGATGACGGCCTGAACAGCCCCCCCACGGCAACCAAAGCGACAAGAATCGCAGCGATCGCCAGCAGGGGCGCATACGGGCGGAAGGAAAAGGGCCGGATCACCTTGTTCTCGCCGAGCAGGGCGTCGCGCAGATCGGCGGGAGGCCGGATCTCCCGCAGGGCCTCGCGCATGTCCCTGTCAAAGGACTTCTCTTTCTCAAACCATGCGGCCAACTCCGGCTCCGCCGCCAGCAATGAAAAGGCGTCGGCAAACAGGGGATCCGCCGGATCGTCAACATCCGGGCGGAAGCACCCAAGCAGAAGTTTTGCCTCATCGAGTGTCATTTTTTCACCTTTGACTCCGATTGATTTGAGACGCCAGATTGGTTTTTATTCCCGGATTCAGCACTTCCCTCAGGGCATCCTTTGCGCGGGCCAGGCGGGACATCACCGTGCCGATGGGGATCTCAAGCAAGGCGGCGATTTCCTTGTAGGAGACTTGATCCATATAAAAAAGAGTGAGAATCGTCCTGTGGGATTCCTCGAGTTGGAAGAGCGCTTCCCGCAACTCCACGTAGGCCGCCTGTCGCTCGCTCCCCGTGCCGGGGTCCTGCAACTTCTCTATATCTTCCTCTTCGGCAAGAGGTTGGCGGTTGGCGCGAACACGGGTTTTGAGAAATTCCCGGTAGAGAGTGGTGAAGAGCCAGCTCTTCGCCTTGGAAACCTCCCGAAGCTGATGGATGTGCCCCGCAGCCGTGGCATACACCTGCTGGGCAAGATCGCAGGCATCATCCGGATTGCGGGTCAACGACAGCGCGAAACGATAGACGTCCACATAATATTCGTCCACCAGTTCCTGAAAAATGCCATCCATCGGAATAGTCGCCGAGCATGGCACAGCATTCTCTCCACGACAATTCGCATTTTCCTGTCCCATTCCCGGGACCGGCATGGCTTGTCAGGGAATCCGCAAACCGGTATTGATCAGGTTCCTTGAACGCCATCGAATCCCTTTTTCTTATTGCCGGCAGCGGTGACTATCCGCGTCTCGTGATGGAATCCGCTCGGGCGGCGGGTGTCCGGCGGATCTCTCTGGCCGCCTTCGACGGGGAAACGTCGACCGAATTGGAACCCCTTGCCGACGAGGTCTTCCGCATGAAAGTGGGCCAGCTCGGCAGGCTCCTCGATGCCGCAAAGAAGTCCGGGGCAAAACATGCCCTCATGGCCGGACAGATTGCCCCCGGGAATCTCTTCAACCTCCGTCCGGATCTCCGAGCCCTGGTGCTTCTCGCCCGGCTGAAGGAAAGAAATGCCGAGACCCTCTTTGGAGCTGTGGCGGCGGAACTCGCCTCGGCGGGACTCACGCTCCTCCCGGCCACCACTTTTCTGGAATCGCACCTCGCGGGCAAAGGCCACATCGCCGGACCGCGCCTGAAATCCCGCCACATCGCCGATCTGGAATTCGGATTTCGCATCGCCAAGGAATCCAGCCGCCTCGACATCGGGCAAACCGTCGTCGTCAAAAACGGCACCGTCCTCGCAGTCGAAGCCTTTGAGGGCACCAACGAGGCCATCCGCCGCGGCGGGGCACTCGGGCGGAACGGCTCAACCATGGTCAAGGTCTCCAAACCCGGGCAGGACATGCGCTTTGACGTTCCCGTGGTGGGAACCAAAACCCTCGAAACCGCCTCCGGGGCAAAAATTCACGCCATCGGTGTCGAAGCCGGGGCCACCCTGCTCCTCGACCTTCCGAAAGTCGCAAAGACCGCGGACGCACTGGGCATCACCATTTACGGACTATGAAAAACATCAGAACAGGCGTCGTCGGCGTCGGGCACATGGGAGTCAACCACGCACGCATTTACAGCGAACTCGAAGGCAGCACGCTGGCGGCCGTCTACGACTCCAACAGTGCCACCGCCCGCTCCGTGGCGGAAAAATACAACACCAAGGCCACCACCTCGCTCGAAGAATTCGCCTCCCTGGTCGACGCCGCCACGATCTGCACCCCGACCGTCACCCACTACGAAATCGGCAAATTCCTCCTCGGCAAAGGCCGTCATCTGCTCATCGAGAAACCCATCGCCGACACCCCGGCCCACGCGCGGGAACTCTCCGAATTTGCCGCCTCGAACAACTGCGTGCTTCAGGTCGGCCACGTCGAACGCTTCAACCCCGTCCTCCACGCCCTCGAAGCCCAGCTTCAGAACCCCCGTTTTCTCGAAGTCACCCGTCTTTCGCCCTACCCGAACCGCAGCACCGACATCGGGGTCGTCCTCGACCTCATGATCCACGACATCGAGATCATTCTCCACCTCGTCCGCTCGCCGATCACCAGCATCGACCCCGTCGGCATCTCCGTGCTTGGCCGAGGGGAAGACATCGCCAACGTCCGCTTCCGCTTCGAGAACGGCTGCGTCGCCAATGTCACCGCCAGCCGCATCAGCCAGGACCGCGTGCGCAAAATCCGCGTCTTTCAGGAAAATGCCTACCTCTCCCTCGACTACAAAAACCAATCCGGCTACCTCCTGCGCCTCGCCCGCGACGACGAAAAGGAAAGCTCCGGCATCGGAAAGCTGATCGGCCTCGCCACGGACTCCAAGATCGTCACCGACTTCAGCGGACGCCGGATCGTCCGCGAGCCCGTCGAAGTCGAGAAAGGCGAACCGCTCAAAATCGAATTGGAATCCTTCATCCAATGCGCGCGTGACGGACTCAAACCCCAGGTCACCGGACAGGCCGCCGCCGACGCCCTCGACATTGCCCTCGAAATCACCCGCCGGATCGGGGAAGCCGATCCGCGCAAGCAAACCGCCGCCGCGTGAAGGAACTCTGGTTCGTCGCCGGTGAGACCAGCGGAGACGCCCGGGCGGCGGAAGTCATGCGGGCACTGAAGGCCCTGTCTCCCGACATCCGTTTCTCCGGAGCCGGAGGCCCGAAGATGGAGGCGCTTGCGGAAGGGCGCTTCGACAACTGGACCGCCCAGGCCGCCGTGCTCGGGCTCTGGGACGTGCTCCGCCACTACGGATATTTTCGCGCGAAATTCCGGAAGATGCTTCGCGACATCGCGGAGACCCGCCCGGCAGCAGTCATCCTCGTGGACTACCCCGGCTTCAACCTGCGCCTCGCCAAAGCGCTCCGGAAATCCGGCTATGCGGGAAAAATCCTCTACTACATCAGCCCGCAGGTCTGGGCCTGGAACCGCGGACGCATCCCGAAGATGGCAAAGATTCTGGATCTCATGATCTGCGTGTTCCCCTTCGAGGCGCCGATGTATGAGGCCAGCGGACTCCATACCGTCTTCACCGGACACCCGCTCCTGGAGGCACTCGAACACGAAAAAACCGGCATCCCCCGCGAGCCCGGTCTCGTCGGCCTTTTCCCCGGCAGCCGCGAACGCGAAGTGAAAAGAATCTACCCCGCGATGGCCGCCGCAGCGGAGTTGATCCGGAAAGAATTCCCCTCCGCCCGCTTCGAAGCCGCCGCCGCCAGCGAATCCCTCGCCACGCGAATGCGGGAAATGGCCCCCGCCATCCCCGTCCGCACCGGCACCGCCCACGAGCTCATGCAGCGCGCCACAGCCGGCATCGTCTGCTCCGGCACCGCCACCCTCGAAGCCGCCTTCTTCGGACTCCCCTACTGCCTCGTTTACAAGATCGCCTGGCTCACCTTCGAGATCGGCAAACGCCTCGTCGATGTGAACGGCCTCGGCATCATCAATATCCTCAACAACTACCGCAAAAATCCCCCGCCCGATCCCAAACTCCCGGCGGCACCCGCCCCCCACGTCATCCGCGAATTCATCCAGAACGACGCCACCCCCGCCGCCCTCGCCGGAGAAATCCTGCGCCTCCTCCGCGACGACAACGCCAGACACACCCTCTCCCACGAACTCCTGGAAATCACCTCCTCCCTCGACGCCCACGGCGCATCCCAACGCGCCGCCTCCGCCCTCCTCGACGCTCTCCGGGGATAAAGAAACAAAGAGGAGGGGGGCAATGGATCTCGATCCGCTCGGCCCCCCGGCAGGCGACGGAATGCGTTATGCCGCCAGATTGTCGAGCGCAATGCTCAATCCTGCGGCTTCGTCATACCGGCAAAAGACATCACACACTTCACTCCCGATACGCAATGCCGTGGAGTCCCAGGCCTGATTTTCAGGATCATAGACCATGGCCGCCACCAGGTGTTTGTTTTTTTTGCGGAGATCATCCCAGCGGAAAGCCCATTGCTCCATGTAAGGAAGGAGGTTTTCTCTCCGGTGGACCACTTCCAAAGCCATCTGCCCGCGCGCATCCACGACATAATCCACAAGAATGCGTTTCTCGATCTGGCCCTCCATGGGAACATTGCGCCGGGGCCGGATGTTGCGGGCCTCAAAAATCCCGCGCACCACCCTGTCCGCGGAACTCCATTGCAGGGACGCCGGTTCGTGCCGGTAGATCAAGTGGGCGATGCTGACCAGTGATTCCGCAAAAATCTGGATATCGACGCCTTGCAGGGGCAGCCGCACATCTTTTGTTATCAGCAACCCCTCGCGGCGCACCTCAAACATGCTCAACCGCTCTTCAAGCAGCGAAGCGGTAAAACGGGAATTCAAATTCAGCCCCCTCTCAATGAGCGAACCCAGCGCTCTCCCGTGATCCGAAAGGCGCAGGCAGCCGGGAGAGGTGGGCGTGAGATGAACTGTCACCTGCCATCCGTCGGGATACATCAAAGGCAACGTGAGGGCTATGCCGTCGCGGGTATGCGCGGCCTCCACCTGCTCCCGCCAGAAGGTTTCCATCGTTTGAATGCAAGCCTCCGGAGTCAATGTTTCAACGCTGGTCACAAAAAGAGTCCTTTCTCGATTGCCAGATCAATATGCCACACTCCTGCTGCTTTCACGAAAAAATCGGAGAGATCGGTGGGTTGAAAGTTGTCGAGTGGCAGGTGGCGGTTGATGTCACTATGTCCTTTCGGGAGATTCGGGTCCAGAACGTTCTGGTGCCACCCTTTGGGAATGACTTGTTTTCCGTAAAGTCGTTTTTTCCCGGTGGCACTCCATCCAATTCCTCTCACCCGCTCATTGGCCAAAATCAATGCCGCTTCGTAGGTCTCTGGATTGTTCACGACAGGTCCCCTCACATGGAACCTCATGGAAATAATCGACGACTGTCCGGGAATGTCCAAATCCAGATCCAATCGCTTGCTTCCCCCTTCGAAACTTTGAAAGGGAATATCTTTCCCCTCTTGGAGCAATTCCGGGCGGCGAAGCACCTTGGCGCTTCTCACAATCTCTTGAATTTGGATCGTGGTGTAAGGGAAAGACAGTCGAGCAATCGCTTTTTCAAGTGGAAGCTTTTGATGCCTCCGGAAAACCGGGGGTGCAGACACGGCGACGGGTCGGCGCGGTGGGCAGGAGGAGCGGCATATCTCCCATCATTGATTACAGATCCTCCAGCAAAAGGGGAGCAGAAATGCCGGAAGAAAAAACCGGCGTCTTCCAGGTGGAATTTTCCTTTGGAATGCAGAAACTCCCCCTTGGAACGGGGTTTCCCCGTCGAAAACGGCTGTTCGGACGCAAAAAAGAAAAGAACCGAGCCCCCCGGGATTGACTGACATCCGGCGGATGCCGCATGGTGGACCGTCCGGAATTCCGGATGATTCGACCCATGGCTTCCTCCAAATATCCCGATGCCCTCAGTTCCTCTGGGAAAACCCCGGTCATCCGCGAAGGAGACCTCGAGGATGCCTTCCTCGAGAAGCTCCGCAGTCTCAAATACACCCACCGCCCCGACATCCACGACCGCACCTCGCTGGAAGCTAATTTTCGCGAGAAATTCGAGGCCCTGAACCGCTGCAAGCTCACCGATGCGGAATTCGCCCGCCTGCTCGACGAGATCGTCTCCGCCGATGTCTTCACCGCCGCCAAGACCCTGCGCGAAATCAACAGCTTCACCCGCGACGACGGCACGCCGCTGAACTACTCGCTCGTCAACCTCAAGGACTGGTGCAAAAACCACTTCGAGGTCGTCAACCAGCTCCGCATCAACACGGACAACAGCCACCACCGCTACGATGTGCTCCTGCTCATCAACGGCGTGCCATGCGTGCAGATCGAGCTGAAGACCCTCGACGTGCCTCCGCGCCGGGCCATGGAGCAAATCGTCGACTACAAGAACGACCCCGGCAACGGCTACACCAAGACGCTGCTCTGCTTCGTTCAGCTCTTCATTGTCAGCAACCGCACGAACACCCGCTACTTCGCGAACAACCACCCGAAGCATTTCGCCTTCAACGCCGACGAGCGTTTCCTGCCCATCTATGAGTTCGCGGATGAGGACAACAAGAAGATCACCCACCTCGACGACTTCGCCGCCCGCTTCCTGCAGAAGTGCGAGCTGGGCCGCACCATCAGCCGCTACATGGTGCTCATCCAGAGCGAGCAGAAGCTCATGATCATGCGACCTTATCAGGTCTATGCCGTGCAGCACATCGTGAAGTGCATCGAGGACGACGCGGGCAACGGCTACGTCTGGCACACCACCGGCAGCGGCAAGACGCTCACCTCCTTCAAGGCCTCCACGCTGCTCAAGCTCAACGAGCACATCCACAAATGCCTCTTCGTTGTGGACCGCAAGGACCTCGACCGCCAGACCCGCGAGGAGTTCAACCGCTTCCAGGAAGGCTGCGTCGAGGAAAACACCAACACCGCCGCCCTCGTCCGCCGCCTGCTCTCCGAAGACTACGCCGACAAGGTGATCGTCACCACCATCCAGAAGCTCGGCCTGGCACTGGACGAAAACAGCAAGCGCAACAAGCAGCGCAGCAAGAACGGCCAGGCCACCTACAAGGAGCAGCTCGAAGCCCTGAAGGACCAACGCATCGTCTTCATCTTCGACGAATGCCACCGCTCGCAGTTCGGCGAGAATCACAAGGCCATCAAAGAGTTCTTCCCCAAGGCCCAGCTCTTCGGCTTCACCGGCACGCCCATCTTTGAGGCCAATGCCACGCTCCAGAAGATCGAGGACACCACCGCCTCCATGCGCACCACGGAGGACCTCTTCCAGAAGCAGCTCCACGCCTACACCATCACCCACGCCATCGAGGACGGGAATGTCCTCCGCTTCCACGTGGACTACTTCAAGCCCAAGGAAGAAGCGGGCAAAAAGGCCCCCAAGCCCGGCGAGGCCATCGCCAAGAAGGCCGTCATCGAGGCCATCCTCGCGAAGCACGATGCCGCCACCGCCGGACGCCGCTTCAATGCCCTCCTCGCCACCGCGTCCATCAATGACGCCATCGAATACCACAGCCAGTTCAAGTCGATGCAGGCGGAGAAACAGGCCGCCGATCCCGAGTTCCGCCCGCTGAACATCGCCTGCGTCTTCTCCCCGCCCGCCGAGGGCGACCGGGACGTGCAGCAGATCCAGGAAGACCTGCCGCAGGAAAAGGCCGACAACGAGGAAGATCCCGAGGGCAAGAAAGCCGCGCTCAAAGCCATCCTCGCCGACTACAACACCCGCTACGGCACCAACCACAAGCTCAGCGAGTTCGACCTCTACTACCAGGACGTGCAAAAGCGCATCAAGGACCAGCAGTGGCCCAATGCCGACTACCCGCACGCGCAGAAAATCGACATCACCATCGTGGTGGACATGCTGCTCACCGGCTTCGATTCCAAATACCTGAACACGCTCTACGTGGACAAGAACCTGCGGCACCACGGCCTCATCCAGGCCTTCTCCCGCACCAACCGCGTGCTCAACGGCACCAAGCCCTACGGCAACATCCTCGACTTCCGCCAGCAGCAGGCCGAGGTGGATGCCGCCATCGCCCTCTTCTCCGGCGAGAAGACCGGCGAGCAGGCGCGGGAAATCTGGCTCGTGGACAAGGCCCCCGTCGTCATCCAGAAGCTGCAAGCCGCCGTGCAGCAGCTCGACGCCTTCATGAAATCGCAGGGCCTCGACACCGCGCCCGAGGCCGTGCCGAACCTCAAGGGCGACGCCGCCCGCGCCTGCTTCATCGAGCGCTTCAAGGAAGTCCAGCGGCTCAAAACCCAGCTCGACCAATACACCGACCTCACCGGCGAGGACAAAGCCGCCATCGCCGCCGTGCTGCCGGAGGAGCAGCATCGCGGCTTCAAAGGCGCCTACCTGGAAACCGCCCAGCGGCTCAAAGCCCAGCAGGGCAAACCCGGCAAGGACGACCCGCCCGGCTCCGACGACACCGACCAGATCGATTTCGAGTTCGTCCTCTTCGCCTCCGCCGTCATCGATTACGACTACATCATGGGCCTCATCGCCCGCTTCTCGGAAAAAGGCCCCGGCAAGTCGAAGATGACCCGCGAGCAGCTCATCGGCCTCATCAGCTCGGATGCCAAGTTCATGAACGAGCGCGACGACATCGCCGCCTACATCGGCACACTCAAAGCGGGCGAGGGTCTCAGCCAGACCGCCATCCGCGAGGGCTACACCCGCTTCAAGGCGGAGAAAAGCGCCGCCGAACTCGCCGCCATCGCGCAAAAGCACGGCCTCGCGACCGCCGCCCTGCAATCCTTCGTGGACGGCATCCTCGACCGCATGATCTTCGATGGCGAGCACCTCAGCGACCTCATGGCCCCACTCGACCTCGGCTGGAAAGCCCGCACCCAGGCCGAACTCGCCCTCATGGCCGATCTGCATCCCCTCCTCACCCAACGCGCCGCCGGCCGCGACATCTCAGGACTCAGCGCGTATGAGCAGTAACACGATCATGAATCTCACTCAGGCATATTACGAGCAGCGCTTTGAGAACCTTTTTCTTCGCGCCAAAGGAGACGAGTTCCAGACATTCTTCGAGCGCCTGATGGGCTTGGCTTATAAGGCAGATTTCTTGGCCTGCCGCCCTTGGGGAAATGTCGGC
>JADHED010001068.1_pt1 | contig 25610 bp, 22 predicted proteins | sample 8952041 | NCBI WGS metagenome assembly JADHED01 (sample SAMN16124423, study PRJNA663239) | bioreactor sludge metagenome | isolation source: sludge (control) | place: India:Bengaluru | collected 2018-09-08
TGATCTCCATGATCCGCGAGAGCAGCACCCGCCCCGACGCTGGTGCGCTGGCAGCCTGGTGGGACACCATCGAAGGCTGGCGCAAGCGTGAGTGCCTGAAGTACAACATGGGCAGTGGCGACGTGATCAAGCCCCAGTACGTGGTCGAAACGCTGTGGAACATGACCAAGGATGGTGATACCTACATCACATCCGACGTGGGCCAGCACCAGATGTGGGCGGCGCAGTACTACCGTTTTGACGAGCCGCGCCGCTGGATCAACTCCGGTGGCCTGGGCACCATGGGTGTGGGCATTCCTTACGCCATGGGCATCAAGCTGGCCAAGCCGCAGTCCGAAGTGTTCTGTATCACCGGCGAAGGCTCGGTGCAGATGAACATTCAGGAACTGTCCACCTGCCTGCAGTACAACACGCCGATCAAGATCTGCTCGCTGAACAACCGTTACCTGGGCATGGTGCGCCAGTGGCAGGAGATCGAATACTCCGGCCGCTACAGCCACAGCTACATGGATGCGTTGCCCAACTTCGTGAAGCTGGCCGAGGCCTATGGCCACGTGGGCATGCTGATCGAGCGTCCTCAAGACGTGGAGCCGGCGCTGCGCGAGGCCCGCAAGCTCAAGGACCGTACAGTATTCATGGACTTCCGCACCGACCCCACCGAGAACGTGTTCCCGATGGTGCAGGCCGGCAAGGGCATCACCGAAATGCTGCTGGGGTCGGAAGACCTTTAAGTATCAAATTGGCCGCTAGCGCTTTTCCATCAAGCGCCAGCAGCTATCATTTTTGAAGAATCTATTGTCCGCCAAGCCCGCGCATTACCGTGCGCGGGGGAGGGCGGCGAAAAGAGGAATCTCGTCATCATGAAACACATCATTGCCGTTCTGCTGGAGAACGAAGCGGGCGCCCTGTCCCGCGTGGTGGGCCTGTTCTCGGCCCGTGGCTACAACATCGAATCGCTCACCGTCGCGCCCACCGAGGATGCATCGCTCTCGCGCATGACCATCCAGACCACGGGCTCGGATGACGTGATCGAGCAGATCACCAAGCACCTCAACCGCCTCATTGAAGTCGTGAAGGTAGTGGACCTCACCGAAGGTGCCTACACCGAACGCGAGCTCATGATGGTGAAGGTGCGCGCCGTGGGCAAGGAGCGCGAGGAGATGAAGCGCATGGCCGACATCTTCCGGGGCCGCATCATCGACGTGACCGAGAAGAGCTACACCATCGAGCTGACCGGCGACCAGTCCAAGAACGACGCCTTCCTGCAGGCCATTGACCGCACGGCCATCCTCGAAACCGTGCGGACGGGGGCCAGCGGCATCGGCCGCGGCGAGCGCATTTTGCGCGTGTAAGACAATTCACCCCGTTTTTTCCCCATTTCAACCCCCAACAACGCATTTCAACCGGAGCGACCCATGAAAGTTTTCTACGACAAAGACACCGACCTGAGCCTGATCAAGGGCAAGACCGTGGCCATCATTGGTTACGGTAGCCAAGGCCACGCCCACGCACAAAACCTGAACGACAGTGGCGTGAAGGTCGTGGTCGGCCTGCGCAAGGGCGGTGCATCGTGGGACAAGGTTGGCAAGGCTGGCCTGACGGTGATGGAAGTCAACGACGCCGTGAAGGCCGCTGACGTGGTCATGATCCTGCTGCCCGACGAAGACATCGCAGCCGTGTACAAGAACAACGTCGAACCCAACATCAAGCAAGGCGCTTCGCTGGCCTTTGCCCATGGCTTCAACGTGCACTACAACCAGGTCGTGCCCCGCGCTGACCTGGACGTGTGGATGGTGGCCCCCAAGGCCCCAGGCCACACCGTGCGCAACACCTACACCCAAGGCGGCGGCGTGCCCCACCTGGTCGCTATGCACCAGGACAAGTCCGGCAAGGCCCGTGACCTGGCCTTGAGCTACGCAGCTGCCAACGGCGGCGGCAAGGCCGGCATCATCGAGACCAACTTCAAGGAAGAAACCGAGACCGACCTGTTCGGCGAACAGGCCGTGCTGTGTGGCGGTGCCGTCGAGTTGATCAAGATGGGTTACGAAACCCTGGTCGAAGCGGGCTACGCCCCTGAAATGGCCTATTTCGAATGCCTGCACGAGCTCAAGCTCATCGTGGACCTGATCTACGAAGGCGGCATTGCCAACATGAACTACTCGATCTCGAACAACGCCGAGTACGGCGAGTACGTGACCGGCCCTGAAGTGATCAACGAGCAGTCGCGCGCCGCCATGCGCAATGCCCTGAAGCGCATCCAGAACGGCGACTACGCCAAGATGTTCATCCAGGAAGGCCGCCTGAACTACCCATCGATGACGGCCCGCCGCCGCAACACGGCCGACCACAGCATCGAAAAGGTGGGCAGCCAGCTGCGCGCCATGATGCCCTGGATCGCCAAGAACAAGCTGGTCGACCAGACCCGCAACTGATACTTCCGAGCGAAGCATCCCAAGGCCACTTCGGTGGCCTTTTTCGTTGCCAGGCGGCCCATGCGCAGGCGCTACACTGCGGCCTTCGCCTTTTGCGCGCAGGGCGACTTGTGTCCCTGCGACAATTCGCTTAATACTATAAATTTTATAGCTGCTTGCGTAATGTGCGTGGGCGCTGGAGGTCTTTTTGATGCATGACGGCAATGAGTCCACCGAGAACCCCGGTGTGATGGTGCGCAAAAGGCGCAAAGGCATCTACATCCTTCCCAACCTGTTCACGCTGGCGGCTCTATTTGGTGGCTTTTATTCCATCGTCATGGCGATGAATGGCCGCTTTGACCAAGCGGCTGTAGGCGTTTTCTGCGCCATGGTGCTCGACAGCCTTGACGGCCGCGTGGCCCGCATGACGAACACCCAGAGTGCGTTTGGCGAGCAGATGGATTCACTGTCGGACATGGTGTCTTTTGGCGCCGCGCCGGCCTTGATTGCTTATGAGTGGTCACTTCAGGGCCTGGGCCGCTGGGGCTGGATTGCCGCTTTTGTGTACTGTGCGTGTGCGGCGCTTCGCCTGGCTCGCTTCAACGTGAACACTGGCGTGGTGGACAAGCGCTACTTTCAGGGGTTACCTTCGCCGGCGGCTGCGGCTCTGGTGGCGGGGTTCATCTGGTTGATGACCGAGCTGGGCGTGCGTCCTGGCGAAGACCATTGGTTGACCTGGAGTCAGGTGACCTGGATTATGTTTGCCTTCACGCTGTATGCGGGACTCACCATGGTGACCAATGTGCCGTTCTACAGCTTCAAGGACGTGCAGATGAAAAAGAGCGTGCCCTTTGCGGCCATTGTGCTGATTGCGCTGGGCATTGCCGTCATCAACATCCATCCTCCCATCGTGCTGTTTGGCGTGTTTGTTTTTTATGGGCTGTCTGGCTACGCCGTGTATGCCTGGCGCAAGGCCAAGGGCCAGCACAGCAGCGTGATCAGCACCTCGACCGATGAGCCCGACGAACGCGGGTTGCATAAGTGACCATCGCCGCCGCTGCCGCGCAGTTGTGCTACATTGCGTTGCATGAACAAGTTTGCACTGGCTCTACTGCTACCTCCCCACGGGCGGAGACAGTAGGCGCACGCGCCCACTTTTTCCACAAAGGCCCGTATGCACCCGCAACGGGCCTTTTGTTTTAGGCGCCAGATTTTTGACGTTGCGGGCCCCCCACCCACCGATACCAGGAGAACAACATGGCTGACAAACTGATCATTTTCGATACCACCTTGCGCGATGGCGAGCAGTCCCCCGGCGCCTCGATGACCAAAGACGAAAAGCTGCGCATTGCGCGCCAGCTGGAGCGTCTGAAGGTGGACGTGATCGAGGCTGGTTTTGCCGCCAGCTCCAACGGTGATTTCGAGGCGGTGCAGGCCATTGCCAACGCCATCAAGGACTCGACCATCTGCTCGCTCTCGCGCGCCAACGACCGCGACATCTCGCGGGCGGCCGAAGCGCTCAAAGGTGCCAACAGCGCGCGCATTCACACGTTCATTGCCACCAGCGCACTGCATATGGAGAAGAAGCTGCGCATGACGCCGGAGCAGGTGCTGGAGCAGGCCAAACAATCCGTGCGCTTTGCCCGCAACCTTGTTGCCGATATCGAGTTCAGCCCCGAAGACGGCTATCGCAGCGACCCAGACTTCCTTTGCCGCGTGCTCGAAGCGGTGATCGCTGAAGGCGCCACCACCATCAACGTGCCCGACACCGTGGGCTACGCGGTGCCTGAGCTGTACGGCAACTTCATCAAGACGCTGCGCGAGCGCATTCCCAACAGCGACAAGGCGATCTGGTCCGTGCACTGCCACAACGACTTGGGCATGGCCGTGGCGAATTCGCTGGCCGGCGTGAAGATCGGTGGCGCGCGCCAGGTGGAGTGCACGATCAACGGCCTGGGTGAGCGCGCTGGTAACTGCTCGCTCGAAGAAATCGTGATGGCCGTGAAGACCCGCAAGGATTATTTCGGGTTGGATTTGGGCATCGACACCCAGCACATCGTGGCCGCCAGCCGGATGGTGAGCCAGACCACGGGCTTTGTGGTGCAGCCCAACAAGGCAGTGGTGGGCGCCAATGCGTTTGCGCACGCCAGTGGCATCCACCAGGACGGCGTGCTCAAGGCCCGCGACACCTACGAAATCATGCGTGCCGAAGACGTGGGTTGGAGTGCCAACAAGATCGTGCTGGGCAAGCTCAGCGGCCGCAACGCCTTCAAGCAGCGCTTGCAGGAGCTGGGTGTGCAGCTCGACAGCGAAACCGAGATCAATGTGGCTTTTGCCAAGTTTAAGGAGCTGGCCGACCGCAAGAGCGAGATTTTTGACGAGGACATCCTCGCGCTGGTCAGCGACGAGAGCGTGACGGCCGAGAAGGAGCAATACGGCTTTGTCTCGTTGTTCCAGCAGAGCGAAACCGGAGAGCAGCCGCGTGCGCGCATCGTGTTCACGGTGGACGGGCAAGAGGTGCGTGGCGAGGCAGAGGGCAACGGCCCGGTTGATGCCTCGCTCAAGGCCATCGAATCGCACGTGAAGAGCGGTGCCGAGATGGTGCTGTATTCCGTCAATGCCATCAGTGGCTCCACCGAGAGCCAGGGCGAGGTCACCGTGCGGTTGCAAAACAGCGGGCGTGTCGTGAACGGGGTGGGCGCCGATCCAGACATTGTCGTGGCATCGGCGAAGGCCTATCTCAGCGCTTTGAACAAGTTACAAAGTAAAGCAGATCGCGTGGCCGCACAAGGCTGAATGAACTCTTTATAATTCACTCACTTTCTCGGAAAGTCGCGCAAGGTGTTGATCTTGCGCGACTTTTTTTGATTCTGTACACTGCCCCATAATTCTTACCGTTTGGAGCACTTTGATGCACCATCGCCGCAACGCTGCAGTGAATCGATTTTTCCAGTGGATGGGTTTTGCGCTCGTAAGCGCTGCCCTCATTTCGCCTGCCGCACACGCGGCAGATGTCAAAAAACAAGGGACCAAAAAGCAGCAGGTCAGTGCAGCCAGCGCCAAGCGTACTGTCGCACAGCGCAAGGTGGCCGCCAGCGTAAAGCCCACCCGTGTGGCTGCCCGCACAGCCAAAGCGCCCACCAAGGTGGCGTATGTGCCTGCCAAGCCTTCTTTTGGTCAGATGGCGGGCTTGCATGAAGTCAATGACCCGCTGGATCTCAAGTCCAGTGTGGCGTTGGTGGTAGACCAGGACACGCACGAGGTCTTGCTGCGCAAGAACGATCAGGCGGTGCTTCCGATTGCGTCGCTGACCAAGCTCATGACGGGCATGTTGATCTCCCAGGCCAAGTTGCCCATGGATGAGCCTGTGACGATCACCCAGGATGATGTGGATACCGAAAAGGGGAGCCGCTCTCGCCTGACGGTGGGCACGACCCTCACGCGTGGCGAAATGCTGCACTTGGCGCTGATGTCAAGTGAGAACCGCGCCGCCCATGCCTTGGGTCGTACCTACCCCGGTGGACTGGAAGTTTTTGTGGCCCGGATGAATGCCAAAGCCAAGTCGCTGGGAATGAACGACACCCACTACGTCGAGCCCACCGGCCTGTCCAGCCGCAATCAGTCCAGTGCCCGCGACCTTGCGACGCTGGTTGGCGTGGCGCACGGAGACCCCTTGTTGCGCGAACTGTCAACGTCACCCGGCTTTGAGGTGGCCGTGGGACACAAGACGCTGCAGTACAACAATACCAACGGACTTGTGAAGAACCCCACCTGGGATATCGGCCTGCAAAAGACCGGCTACATCTCCGAGGCGGGCCGTTGCCTGGTGATGCAGGCCCAAGTGGCGGGGCGCAAGTTGATCATGGTGTTCCTTGACTCTGCGGGCAAGTTCAGCCGACTGGGTGATGCTGAGCGGGTTCGTCGTTGGGTGGAATCCAACCCGGCGCTGGCAGCCCCTTTGCAGGCAGCACGTAGCACCAACGGATGATTTGCTGAATTCAATAAATGCGTCTGACAGGCTTAGTCTGTTAGGCGTTTTTATTTTGCGTTTGCGAGTCCTTGGCAGGTAAGCGCTTATGCAGGCCGCTGAAGGCCGGGGCTGTGTGCGCCTTGTTGGTGCGAGGGCGTGTAGTCGTGACGGCCAGACGGCACTGGCTATTAGGCCGGTTGCATCAATACATTGCCGACGCCTTGCTGAGGACGGCGTTGCCTAGCCCTCCTTGGGGCGTCAGCGCAATTCGGTACGTTGGCTGGTGAGGGATGGGTGACTAGCTTCGACACTCGGTGGCGTATAGCCCAAGGCCAGTGAAATCTCATTCGCTGTAGCCTGCAGTTTGGGCAGCCAGCCTTCATCCAGACGATCCGCAGGGGCCGAAATGGAGAGGCCTGCGACCAGTTTGCCCTGGTCGTCATAAACGCCCGCGGCCATGCAGCGCACGCCCAGCTCCAGCTCTTCGTTGTCGCGAGCAATACCGTACTGGCGGGCCTTGGCCAGTTCTCGTTCCAGCAACGGCAGTTGCGTGATGCTGTTGCGGGTATGGCCTGCCAGACCGGTGCGGGTGGCATAGGCGCGGACGCGTTGGGGGTCATCCAGTGCAAGGAAGAGCTTGCCTGTCGAGGTCAGGTGCAGAGGCGCTCTGCCGCCAATGGCGCGCACCACCTGCATGCCCGACCGCTCGCTGTAGGCCCGCTCCACATACACAATCTCATCGCCCTGGCGCATGCTCAGGTTCACGGGCTGCTGGATCAGTTTGTGCAGCGCGCGCATGGGAGTGAGCGCCGCATCACGAACGCTCAGGCGTGCTTTCACCAGGTTGCCCAGCTCCAGCAGTCGCATGCCCAATCGGTAGCTGCCTGATTCGGGGCGGTCAACAAAACGGCCGATGGTCAGGTCGTTGAGGATGCGGTGGGTGGTGGAGGGATGCAGCCCGGTTTTTTCGCTGATCTCCTTGAGGGAAATCGCCTCTTCCCGTGAGGCCAGAACGTCGATCAGTGTGAACATGCGCTCAAGCACCTGAACGCTGGGTTTGGGGGAGATGCTGGGATCTGTTTTTTTCATGAGCGGCAATGGTGCAAAGGCCGCTGCATTTTATCTTGTGAAATGTGGGCGTGTGTTCAGGGGCTCACTTGCGCGGCGCCTGGGACCCGGCGCCAGACCCCGTCGGTGCGGATTTCATGGGGCAGGAAGCGTGCTTTGTAGCTCATCTTGGGGCTGGTTTCGATCCAGTAACCCAGGTACACATGGGGCAGACCCAGTGAATGTGCCTGCGCGATCTGCCACATGACGTTGTATGTGCCGTAGCTGCAGTGGGGTTCAGGCTCGTAGAACGTGTACACGGCAGACAGGCCGTCATCGAGCACATCGAGGATGGAGACCATCTTGAGCGCGCCGGGTTCGCCGGACGCGTCGGTCTCGCGAAACTCCACCAACCTGGAGTTCACCCTGCTTTGAAGCAGAAATTGCGTGTACTGGTCGATGCTGTCATGGTCCATGCCGCCGCCCGCGTGGCGGCCGTTCTGGTAGCGCAGGTACAACTGGTAGTGCTCGGGCACAAAACACAGCCGCAACACCCGTGCCTGCAGTTGGCCGTGGCGCGCAGCGGCACGCCGCTGGCTGCGGTCGGGCTTGAATTCGTCGACAAGAACCCGCAGCGGGGTGCAGGCCTGGCAGCCATCGCAATAGGGGCGATACGTGAACATGCCGCTGCGGCGAAACCCCTTGGCGACCAGATCGGAGTAAAGATCGCTCTGGATCAGGTGGCTGGGAGTGGCGACCTGCGACCGTGCCTGCCGGTCCGGCAAGTAACTGCAGGGGTAGGGGGCTGTGGCGTAAAACTGCAGGGTTTGCAGCGGAAGGTCGTTGAGTTGCGTCATGCCGGTTCGGGCTTGGGTGGCAGCAGCTCGTCCCAGTATACGGGCTCAAATTGCCAGGGGGTGGGGGGCTGCTGTCGCGCGCTGTCTACATGCCGCAGGAAATCGGCCCGGGGTATCTCCCGTCCGCCCAGGGAGGCCAGGTGCTGCGTGTTTTGCTGGCAGTCAATCAGGGTGATGCCATGACGGCGGCACAGGCAGACCAGGGCGGACAGGGCGATCTTGGAGGCGTCGGTTTCATGTGCAAACATGGATTCTCCGAACACCGCGCGACCCAGCGCCACGCAGTACAGGCCCCCGACGAGTTGCCCATCGACCCAGGTTTCCACGCTGTGGGCATGGCCTGCCAGATGCAGTTCGGTGTAGGCGTCGACCATCTCCGGAACGATCCAGGTGCCAGCCTGGCCTTCGCGTTCCTTGGTGGAGCAGGCGGTGATGACGTCCCGGAACGCGCTGTCGATGCGGATTTCGCAGTGCGCCTGTCTGCGAAATGCCTGCAGCTTTTTGCGCAGCGAGCGGCGCAACCTGAACTCAGCCACCGGCAGCACCATGCGAGGATCAGGTGCCCACCACAGGATGGGCTGCCCAGGGCCGTACCAGGGAAAGGTGCCTTGTGCATATGCAGCGCACAGGCTGGCCACATCCAGCGCGCCGCCTGCTGCCAGCAGCCCCGGCGCGGGATCGCCTTCCCCCCACGCAAGGGTCGGTGCGGGAAAGGGGGCGTGGGGTTCGAGCCAGGGCAGTTGTGGAGGCATGCTGGGGGGAGCGCAAATCCACCATTGTCTGGCATGCAGCGTTTTCACGTTGCGGCGGGATGGCGAAAAAAAAGCCCCGCACTTCGGAAGTGCAGGGCTTTTTGATTGGCTCCTCGACCTGGGCTCGAACCAGGGACCTACGGATTAACAGTCCGGCGCTCTACCGACTGAGCTATCGAGGAATATTCTGTTCAACACGCGTTGAAGCCCGAATTATATAGCAACTTTGCTACTGTTTTGTAGATCCAGTTTTTGGCGATTGATTGTGGATTGTTGTAGTTTTTCGCTGGCTAGTGTCCCACCAGTGTCCCACGGGACACTGGTGGGAAATCGCTTCAGTCGGTTATCACGCGTACCTCCTGCCGCGCCTTGCCTCGATACGGACCCAGGTCCACCCCCTGCAACTGCGGCACCTTCTTGTAGTCCACATTACCTTGCTTCCAGTAGCGGGTCACACTGACCCCCGCACCTTGCTCCCTGGGATGCTGTGCCAGTGCAACCAGCGCCTGGCGGGCAGCTTCCACGCGCTCGGCCAGAGCGTCAGCATCGCGCTTGACTTGGGTGTATGCCGCAGCGGCGGTGGCCCAGGCAGCGTCATGTCGCATGACGGTGTCGGCTTCGGTCAGCGGTGGCGGTATATCTCCCGCGAGGTACTGCTGAAAATCCTCCCACCCCGCCCGAATCCGCTCCATGACAGTGGCATCGCGCTCGATCGCATGCAGGATGCCCTTCCTGCCATCAAACACCCACAGGTGCGCGGTATCGGCGCCAGACACCATGAGCTGGTGCTGCACCTGGATGCCGTAATACGCAGGCACGTGCCCGGATTGCACGTCTTGCCACAGGTCGGAACGGGTGCCCCGTAGCGGGCACTTGATCTCCAGCACCAGATCGCCTTCGAGCGTCATGCCATCCAGGCTGGCGCTGTAGCCATCAGCTTCCAGCACCAGCGGCTGCATGACCAGCCCCGTCTGTTCCTCGTAGGCTGCGCGGGCCAGTGGTTCCAGATCGGTCCCACGCTGCATGGCCTGCGTGACCCGCGTCTCGCTGCGCCCCGTCTTGACCAGCCACAGCTGGTAGGGTGTCATCCAAGGGCTCAGCCCCAGGACTGCCGCTGACTCCGACGCATTGCGCCGGGACTGCCGGTAGGCATGCCACTCAGGGCTGCCCTGGGCAAGTTGGATGATGGTGGCCGGTTGGGCCAGAACTTGATGGATGGTCGTGTTCATAAAAGTCTCCGTACGTTGAAACAAAACAGGCCCTGCCGTAGAAACCGACGGGGCCTGAGTGGGGTGGGGCAGGGTGATCAAGCAGCCTTCCGGCGCTTCTCCAGGCTGCGGATCACTCGCAAGAAGTCACTGGCCGCTATGTCCTTGAGCTGGGCCACACCGAAGTACGACAGCACCCGATCCAGCGACACGCCGACCTCGATAGCCAGCTTGTGGATCTGTGTCTGCTGCGCCCTGGTGATGCGCTCGCGACCGTCCTCGCGTCCCACGGGCGGCCGGTCGCTGGCCAGGCTGGGGCGCTCTGATTGAGGCGCCGGATGCACCGGATCATTGGCTGCATCCAATGACGACACCGGCTGCGGCAGGTCTTCGCCCGCATAGATGTAGAGCCCCAAACCATGCAGGGCAATCGCCTTGACCAGGCAGCGCTGCAGACTGATGTCAAAGGCCGACGGCGCCAGCAGCGGACGGTTGCGGCCATCAAGCACCGGGTGAATCTGACTCAGCGTCACACCATTGGCTGTGACCGCCACCTCGACGAACACGCCCGCTTCGGTGGCCAGATACGGCAGACCATCAAACCGACGCACCTCCCAGGTGGCCAAGGGATCGGCCAGACGCAACTGCGCCACCGCATACGGCCAAGATAAGTAGCTGAAGCCTCCTTTCTTCTCGACCTGCTCATTGACGTTGATCGCGCTCAGGCGCGCAAAGTAGTTGTCGGTATCAGTGACGTTGGACATGGTGAAACTCCAGGGTTGAGAAACAGAAACGCCCGGTGAGCTGCAACTCAACCGGGCGTGGATGTAAGTGGATGGGCGGATCGGCGTGACCGATGGCCGCTAAAGCAGCCCTCGCTCCGCGAAACTGACGATGCCGCTGCGCGTGACAACAAAGTGGTCCAGCACCCGCACGTCCACCAGCGCCAGCGCAGACTTCAGGGTCTGCGTCAGCGCCAGATCGGCACGGGAAGGCTCGGCCACGCCTCTGGGGTGGTTGTGGCACAGGATCACGCTGGCAGCGCTGCGGGCCAGGGCCTCGATCAACACCTCGCGGGGGTAGACCGAAGTCTGGGTCAACGTGCCCCGGAACATCTCCACCGTCTCGATGACCCGGTTCTGGGCGTCCAGGAACACGACGGCAAACACCTCGTGTGGCCGGTCAGCCAGCAGAAGGCGCAGATAGTCGCGCACCGCATCGGGCGATGCCAGGGCATCAGCTTCGCGGGCCTCGCATTCCAAAAGCTCAAGGGCTTGCTGAACCACCTGCGCGCGGGTGTAGAGCGTGGGCAGGCTGGTGGGCGCAGTGGTGGGCCTGCTCATGCCGTCACCTCCAAGCCTTCGGTGGCCTGAACACTGACCAACTTAGGGACCAGGAAGTCCACCGCCTTCTGTGCCAGCGATGCGGCGCTGAACACCAGACGTTTATCGTTCCTGAGAGCTTCCAGCCAGGACGCTATGTAGCTGGCATGGTGCAGTTGCCCCTGCAGGCCGCAGTGGCTGGAAAGGAAGGCTGATCCCATCTCGGCCACCAGCTCCTCGAAGGCATAGGCCTCGATGTGCTGGCGGTTGGCCAGGGTCCGGCCACACCGGCCCGGATGCCCGGTCCAGTGGGTGAGCTCATGCAAGGCCGTGCTGTAGTACCGCTCGAAACTCACAAAGAACTCAACCGGAGGCATCTGGATCAGGTCCAGGCTTGGGCTGTAGAAAGCCCGGCTGCCGCCATGCTGGATCACAGCACCCGAGCGTGCCAGCAGCGCATCTGCCGCCGCATGCGCATCACCCTCCGGCTGAGGGGTTGGCGGCCAAGTCAGGTGGGCAGGCAGGCCCTCGACCTGGGCCTCGTTGAACACCGTGAACGAGCGCAGCAGCGGAATGACCTTGCGCGACGGCTCATCGTTGGCCGCTTGGAAGCGGCCCCCAGTGATGCCCTCACGGATGTCACCAGGAACATCGTCCCGCTCCAGCAGCTTGAAGAACACGATGCGTGTGCCGGACTCACCCCGGCGGACATGGGCGCCCAGCATGTGCGCCTGCTGAAACGTCAGCCAGCGATTGGTGGCGGCCACGCCGTCCACGTGGTACAGCGTCTTGCTCTTGCCAGCACTGTCCTTGTCCAGAATCAGCTCTTGCGATGGGAACACCTCTTGCCCCGCACCCTGGCGCACAAAGGCCGTGATACGCAGCAGCACATGCTGTGATCCGGCCAGCCCGGCAGCCATCGCCTGGCCTAGCTCGTCAAGGCCTTTTGCTTCTGTATTGATAGCGCCTACCGCCCGTGTATTAAGCGCCAGGGCATCAAAAGACCATATCTGCGCAGCCTGCCCGTTCTGCATCTGCTCCACCGTCACTTCGACTTGCTCGGCCCCGGCGCGGTTGCGCCACAAGAAGCGGCCATTGGCCAGGTTGGCCGCGTAGCGCCGGGCCAGCTCGCCAAAGCCGTGCTGCTGCACATAGCCCTGCACGGTGGCTAGCAGCTTGGCTTGGTAGGCCGCGCTGTTGCACGCCGATGGCGTGCCCGCGCCTCCCAGCACGCGCAGCGTGAACTGCACTTTGAGCGTGTCAGCCTCAGCGGGCAGGGCGGCCACGTCCACGGTTTGCAGGTTGGGGTTCTCGATGGCGGCGTCCAGCTTGGCGGGGTCTTGGTCCTTGGCCTTGAGGCGGTTGCTGATGGTGCCGCGCACAGACTTTTCACGGACAGTGAGGCTTGGAGATTTTTGCGACAGGGTTTTCATCGACCCAACCCCAGTCCTTGATGGCAATGTTGTATGCGTGGGAGATCGCTGCAAGGTAACGCTGCACGGTGGCGTTGGCCCTGCGGGTACCTCGGTCTGTGGGCGTGGACAAGAGCTGATCGCGGAGTTCGGCAATCTGTGACGGCTGTATGTCCGCCAGCAGGCGGTAGCCGATCTGGGCTTTCCACCAGAGCAGGTGACGGCTGGTGTTGCTGGCGTTCTTCGGGCGCTGAGGCAGCACGTCGCGGAGGTAGCGGTCTATCAGGTCTGCAAGCGTTTTGCGGCGTGCTTCCTGCACCTTGAAATACCAGCCTTCGCGCATGGCCGCTTCTGTGGATTGTGCCCAGCGCTTGGCATCAGTCAGACGGGCAAATGATGCTTGTTGAGGGCGCTGGCCCTTGATGCGAACTTTGACGCGAAAGGTCTTGGTGCCGTCTTCGGCGAGGCGGGTCTCGATGGTGGCCATCAGCGTTCCTTTGAAAGGTATGAACAACCACGGTCTAGGTCGAAACCTAGCAGCTAGTGGAAGGGAGGGCTCCACGCTGGACTCGGGCAGTCCAACGCTTCAACGCTGTGCATCAAGCACGGTCAAATACTATCGTGAAAAGTGGCGATCTGTCGACGTGAGTTGTCGGCCAGTGTCCCGCCAGTGTCCCATGGACCTCTAGAAAGGGTTTCTTGGGGCAGGGCAGAAATGAAAAAAGCACTTAGACGATGTATCTAAGTGCTTGATTCATATCGTCTTTTCAACGAAAGTTCTTTGGCTCCTCGACCTGGGCTCGAACCAGGGACCTACGGATTAACAGTCCGGCGCTCTACCGACTGAGCTATCGAGGAACAAGACTTAGATTATATACACAAAATTGGGCCCGAATCGAAAAACAGTCCTGTCCATTCACAAACCCGTGCAGCGCCATGGAGTCGTGCTGCACGTTATCCTGAACGGCATGCCGCCATACGAGCGGCTTGTGCTGTATCCAACTTCCTCACGACATGACCATCCACACCATCTTGAAAATGGGCGACCCCCGCCTGCTGCGCGTGGCCCAGCCAGTGACGGCATTCGATACCGATGAATTGCACCAGCTGGTACGCGACATGTTCGAGACCATGGCCTCGGTGAACGGAGCCGGGCTGGCCGCACCGCAGATCGGGGTGGATCTGCAACTGGTCATCTTTGGCTCGAACGACCGCAACCCGCGTTATCCGAACCGGCCACTGGTGCCACCCACCGTACTGCTCAACCCGGTGATCACGCCTCTGGGGGCGGAAGAGGAAGAAGACTGGGAAGGGTGCCTCTCCGTGCCGGGTTTGCGTGGCAAGGTGCCCCGCTGGTCACGCATCCGCTACACAGGCTTCGACCTGTATGGCGATCCCATTGACCGCACGGTAGACGGCTTTCATGCGCGCGTTGTACAGCATGAGTGTGATCACCTGATCGGAAAGCTGTACCCCATGCGGGTGCGTGATTTCACGCAGTTCGGGTTCACCGAGGTGCTGTTCCCGGAGATCAGCGCCAACGAGGACGACTGAGCCTGACCCACACCCTTGGCCCACGCCTGCCGGGTCAGGATGACAGTTCCTGCAGCAGCTCGGTCTCGATCTGGATCTGGCGTGCGTTGTTCTGCAACTCGGGGCCCTGGATGAGGAAGGTGTCTTCCACCCGTTCGCCCAAGGTGCTGACCTTGGCCAGCTGCACGCTCAGGTAGTGCTGCGCCAGGATGCGGGCGACCAGATACAGCAGGCCCGCACGGTCGCTGGCAGAGATGGCCAGTAGCCAGCGCTGCGCCTTTTCGTCGGGCCGCAGAGTCACGCGGGGGGCTACCGGGAAGCTCTTGACCCGGCGCGATACCCGTTTGCGGGTAGGCTCGGGCAGCGGGCCGCCTTCCTCGATCACGCGCATCAGGTCACTCTCGACCATGTGGGTCAGCTCGCGGTAGTGCCCGGGCTGTTCAGACGCGGAAGAGGCTACAACCTGGAAGGTATCGAGCGCATAGCCGTTGTTAGCGGTGTGCACCCGCGCGTCCAGGATGCTGAAGCCCACGCGGTCGAAGTAGCCGCAGATGCGTGCGAACAGGTCGGCCTGGTCAGCCGCGTAGACCATGACCTGCAGGCCATCGCCCGCCAGTGACTGCCGGGCGCGCACCACCGGTTTGGCCGCGCCCACGTAGCGCGACAGGTGGCGTGTGTGCCAGGCAATGTCGGCCGCGTCATGGCGCATGAAATAACTCACGTCGAGCGTGGCCCACAGCGCCTTGTGCGCTTCAAAGGGCAGGGCGTTGAGCGCCAGCAGCACCAGTGCCTCGCGCTTGCGGGCCTCGATCTCTGCGGCTGCGTCGGGCGCGCGGCCGCCCAGGGTGCGCAGCGTGGCGCGGTACAGGTCTTCCAGCAGCTTGCCCTTCCAGGCGTTCCAGACCTTGGGGCTGGTGCCGCGGATGTCCGCCACCGTGAGCAGGTACATGGCCGTGAGGTTGCGCTCGTTGCCCACACGGTGCGCAAAGGCGCCGATCACATCCGGGTCGCTCAGGTCCTGCTTTTGCGCCACGGTGCTCATGGTCAGGTGCTCACGCACCAGAAACTCGATGAGCCGGCCGTCTTCTCGGTCCACGCCGTGCTGGCGGCAAAAGCGCCGTACTTCTTCAGCGCCGATTTGCGAGTGGTCGCCGCCGCGCCCCTTGCCAATGTCGTGGAACAGCGCGGCCACGTACAGGATCCAGGGCTTGTCCCACCCGCCTGCCAGCTGCGAGCAGAACGGGTATTCGTGCGCATGTTCGGCCATGAAGAAGCGGCGCACGTTGCGCAGCACCATCAGGATGTGCTGGTCCACCGTGTAGACGTGGAACAGGTCGTGCTGCATCTGCCCCACGATGCGTCGAAACGGCCACAGGTAGCGCCCCAGCACCGAGGTCTGGTTCATCAGCCGCATGGCATGGGTGATGCCCGAGGGTTGCTGCAGGATGCGCATGAAGGCATCGCGGTTGACCGGGTCGCGCCGGAAGGCGCTGTCCATCACGCTGCGTGCGTTGTACAGCGCGCGCAGGGTACGCGCCGACAGGTCTTTGAGCCCGACCGTGGTCTGGTAGAGCAGAAAGGTTTCCAGGATCGCATGCGGGTCGCGGGTGTAGAGGTCGTCACTCGCCACTTCGATGAGGCCCGCCTTCTCGAAGAAGCGCTCGTTGATCGGACGTGGCTCGTGGGTCGATGGGTTCAGGCGCTCCTCGATGTTGAGCAGCAGGATCTGGCTGAGTTGCGACACCGCCTTGGCTGCCCAGTAGTAGCGGCGCATCAGGCTTTCGCTGGCCCGCATGGGCAGGCGCGATCCATCGGGTGCCTGCGAACGGTAGCCGAACGACTCGGCCACGGCGGTTTGCAGGTCGAACACCAGCCGGTCTTCGTGCCGCCCGGCTGCCGCATGCAGACGGGCCCGGATCAGGCAGAGCAGCGCCTCGTTGCGCTCGATCTGGCGCACTTCGAAGGCCGTGGCCATGCCGCTGGCGGCCAGCTCCTTCCAGTTACTGCCCAGACCGGCCGCCTGGGACACCCACAGGATCATCTGCAGGTCGCGCAGACCGCCGGGCGACTCCTTGCAGTTGGGCTCCAGCGAATAGGGGGTGTTCTCGTACTTGGTGTGGCGCTGGCGCATCTCCAGCGTCTTGGCGACCAGAAACGCCTGGGGGTTCATCTGCGCCCGGTACTGGCGCTGGAACTCGGCAAACAGCGCGGCATTGCCGCACACCAGACGGGATTCGAGCAGCGAGGTCTGCACCGTGACATCGCCCGCGCTCTCGGCCAGGCACTCGGCCACTGTGCGCACACTGGATCCGATCTCCAGGCCGGTGTCCCAGCAACTGCCAATGAAGCCTTCGAGCTTGGTGCGCAAGGCACTGCCGGCCTCGGGTGCTGTGCCGTCGGGCAGCAGCAGCAGGACATCGACATCGGAATAGGGGAAGAGCTGGTCGCGCCCGAAGCCACCGACCGCCACCAGGGCCATGTCATCGGGCAGCTGGGCGCGTTGCCACAGGGTTTGCAGCAGGTTGCCCGCCAGCGACGACAGCTTGCGCAGCAGCACGCGGATGCCGCGCGTTGATGCGCCGGTGGATTGCATGGCAGCCAACAGCGCGGCCTTGTCGCTGCGGTAGGCGTCGCGCAGGGCATGGAGTTCAGTCATGGTCGGTAAGTATCGTGGGAGGCCATGAAAAAGCCATGCAAGAGTTGTGCAAGCGGCAGCCAGCGGCGCGGGACCCGGTGGCCCCGCCGTCGCCTCAGGTCTTGGTGGCAGTCACAAAGGACGGCAACGGTGGCGATCCCGCCGACAGCGTCATCACCTCATACCCCGTGGGAGTGACCAGCACAGTGTGCTCCCACTGGGCCGACAGGCTGTGGTCCTTGGTCACGATGGTCCAGCCGTCGTTGCCGTGTTCCTTCACCTCGCGGCGGCCCGCATTGATCATGGGCTCGATGGTGAAGACCATGCCGGGCACAAGCTCTTCGAGCGTGCCGGGCTTTCCGTAGTGCAGCACCTGCGGCTCTTCATGGAACTTCTTGCCAATGCCGTGGCCGCAGAACTCGCGCACCACCGAGAAGCCGTGCCCTTCGGCAAACTTTTGGATCGCATGCCCGATATCACCCAGCCGCGCGCCGGGCTTCACCTGCACGATGCCATGCCACATGGCTTCAAAGGTCAGGGCGGACAACCGCTTGGCGGCGATCGAGCATTCGCCGATCAGGAACATGCGGCTGTTGTCACCGTACCAGCCGTCCTTGGTGATCACGGTCACGTCCACATTGACGATGTCGCCCTTCTTGAGCGGCTTGTCGTTGGGGATGCCGTGGCACACCACATGGTTGACCGAGGTACACAGTGAGGCCGGGTAGGGCGGGTAACCCGGCGGCTGGTAGCCCACGGTGGCTGAGATGGTGCCCTGCTGGGCCATGCATTCGGCGCCCAGGCGGTCGATCTCTTTGGTGGTGATGCCGGGCTTGATGTGCGGCGTGATGTAGTCCAGCACTTCGGAGGCCAGGCGGCAGGCCACGCGCATGCCCTCGATGTCCTCGGCGCTTTTGATGGTGATGCTCATGCCGCAATTATCCCATCGCCCCCCCAGCCGCGCAGGCGGCCTGGGCTTGCCCGGTAAAATGGAGGGCTCCGGTGCTGGTTGCACGCTGGCACCCGGAGCCACCCTCTACCCCTGACACCCCCCAACAGGCCGCTACCGTGACCTTGCACATGACCACGCTGGCGGGCGGCGACGCCCTCAGCTCCTTCCGCGTTCAGCAACTTCAACCCGCCCTGGAGGCGATCCACCCCAAGATCAGCGGCATTGCAGCGCGTTTCGTGCATCTGGTCGCCACCGATGCGGCCCCCACGCCCGCGGAACAAGAACGTCTGGCTGCGCTGCTGACCTACGGCGACCCCTACGCGGGCCCCGAAGACGGTGCCGTACTCATCGTCACCCCGCGCCTGGGCACGCTGTCACCCTGGGCGTCCAAGGCCACCGACATTGCGCGCAACTGCGGCATTGCTATCCGCCGCGTCGAGCGCATCACCGAATACCGTATCAGCCTGAAATCGGGCCTGCTGGGCAAGACGCCCGAGCTGACCGCCGAGCAACTGGGCCAAGTCGCCGCGCTGCTGCATGACCGCATGACCGAATCCGTGGTGGCCGACCGCAGCGCTGCCGCAGCCCTGTTCACCGAACTGCAGCCCGCCCCCATGGAGCATGTGGACATGCTGGCCGGTGGCCCCGAACAAGGACGAAAGGCGCTCGAAGCCGCCAACACCCGCTTCGGCCTGGCATTGGCCGACGATGAAATCGACTACCTCGTGACCGCCTTCACGGGCCTGAAGCGCAACCCCACTGATGTGGAGTTGATGATGTTCGCGCAGGCCAACAGCGAGCACTGCCGTCATAAGATCTTCAACGCCCAGTTCACCATCGACGGCGTGGCGCAGGACAAGAGCCTGTTCGGCATGATCCGCAACACGCACCAGCTGGCGCCCCAGCACACGGTGGTGGCTTACTCTGACAATGCGTCGATCATGGAAGGCCACCAGGTTGAACGATTTGTAGCTAAAATGGCATCTGGCGCTGATGGATCAAGCGCGAGCAGCTATCAAAAAAGTAGCGCAACGCAGCATGTGCTGATGAAGGTGGAAACGCACAACCACCCCACGGCCATCTCCCCCTTCCCGGGCGCATCGACGGGTGCAGGCGGCGAGATTCGCGACGAGGGCGCCACGGGCCGGGGCTCCAAGCCCAAGGCGGGTCTCACGGGTTTCACCGTGTCCAAGCTCTGGGGCAGCACGGTGGGCAAGCCGGAGCACATTGCCAGCCCGCTGCAGATCATGGTCGAAGGCCCCTTGGGTGGCGCAGCGTTCAACAACGAGTTCGGCCGTCCCAACCTGAACGGCTACTTCCGCGAGTACGAGCAGGAAGTTGGCGGCGTGCAGCGCGGTTACCACAAGCCCATCATGATTGCGGGCGGCGTGGGTGTGATCGACGCCGAGTTGACGAAGAAAATTGAATTCCCCGCCGGCTCGCTGCTGATCCAGTTGGGTGGCCCCGGCATGCGCATCGGCATGGGTGGCAGTGCCGCTAGCTCCATGGCCACCGGCACCAATGCGGCCGAGCTGGACTTTGACTCGGTGCAGCGCGGCAACCCCGAGATCGAGCGCCGTGCGCAAGAGGTCATCAACCACTGCTGGGCGCAGGGCAAGGCCAACCCCATCCTCGCCATCCATGACGTGGGCGCGGGGGGCCTGTCCAACGCCTTCCCCGAGCTGACCAACGACGCGGGCCGTGGCGCGCGCTTTGACCTGCGAGCCGTGCAGCTCGAAGAGTCGGGCATGAGCCCGAAGGAGATCTGGAGCAACGAGTCGCAAGAACGCTATGTGCTGGCGATTGCGCCCGAGTCGCTGCCCCTGTTCCAGGCTTTCTGCGAACGCGAACGCTGCCCGTTTGCCGTGATCGGCACCGCCACCGAAGAACGCCAGCTGGTGCTGCACGACCCCACCGCCACGGCCGACGACCAGAAGCTGCCCGTGGACATGCCCATGAACGTGCTGCTGGGCAAGCCGCCCAAGATGCACCGGGACGTGACCACCGTAGTCCGCGAATTTGCACCGATGGACTTGACCGGCTTGCCGCTGCAAAAGGCCGTGATCGACGTGCTGGCTCACCCCACGGTCGCGTCCAAGCGCTTCCTCATCACCATCGGCGACCGCACCGTGGGTGGCCTGAGCCACCGCGACCAGATGGTTGGCCCCTGGCAAGTGCCCGTGGCCGACTGCGCCGTGACGCTGGCCGATTACAAAGGCTTTGCGGGCGAGGCCATGAGCATGGGCGAGCGCACACCGCTGGCCGCCATCAACGCCCCCGCATCGGGCCGCATGGCCGTGGCCGAGGCCATCACCAACCTGCTGGCAGCGCCCATTGAGCTGCCGCGCGTGAAGCTGTCGGCCAACTGGATGGCTGCCTGTGGCGAACCGGGAGAGGACGCTGCTCTCTACGAAACCGTGAAGGCCGTGGGCATGGAGCTGTGCCCCGCGCTGGGCGTCTCGATCCCCGTGGGCAAGGACAGCCTGTCCATGCGCACGCAGTGGAGCGAAGGTTCGGACAAGAAGAAGGTCACTTCGCCTGTCAGCCTGATCGTGAGCGCGTTTGCCTCGCTGTCTGACGTGCGTGGCACGCTCACGCCCCAGCTCAACGCCACCGAGGCCGACACGACTCTGGTGCTGATCGACCTGGGCAAGGGCCAGAACCGCATGGGCGGCAGCATTCTGGGCCAGACGCTGGACCAAAGCGGCGATGTGGTGCCTGATGTGGACGACCCCAAAGACCTGGTCAACCTCGTCAACGCGGTGAACGCACTGCGCGCCAAGGGCCAGATCCTGGCCTACCACGACCGCAGCGACGGCGGCCTGCTGGCCGCAGTGGCAGAAATGGCCTTTGCAGGCCACGTGGGCGTGTCGCTCAATGTGGACCTGCTGGTGACCGAAGGCGACGGTATCAGCGACAGCCGCGCCGAAGTGGGCGATGCCAAGAACTGGTCGGGCCAGGTCAGCGCGCGCCGTGAAGAACTCACGCTCAAAGCCCTGTTCAACGAAGAACTGGGCGTGGTGCTACAGGTCAAGACCAGCGAGCGCAATGAGGTGATGCAGACCCTGCGCGAGCACGGCCTGTCCAAGTTCAGCCACTTCATCGGCAAGACCCGCCCCGCCTCGTCGTCCATCGATGCGGGCAAGGGCGAGCTGCAGGTGTGGCGCGATGCCAAGGCCGTGTTCAGCGCCTCACTGGCCGACCTGCACCAAGTGTGGGACGCCGTGAGCTGGAAGATCTGCCAGCAGCGCGACAACCCCGCCAATGCCGACGCCGAGCACGCGGCGGCAGGTGAGCCCACCGACCCCGGCATGCATGTGCACCTCACGTTCGACGCCGCTGACAATGTAGCCGCGCCGTATTTGAGCCTTGCCAAACCCAAGGTCGCCATCCTGCGTGAACAGGGGGTGAACTCGCACATCGAGATGGCCTACGCCTTCACCGAGGCAGGCTTTGAGGCCTACGACATGCACATGACGGACCTGCAGACCGGCCGCGTCAAGCTCGAAGACTTCAAGGGCGTGGTCGCCTGCGGTGGCTTCAGCTATGGCGACACCCTGGGCGCGGGCATCGGCTGGGCGCGTTCGATCACCTTCAACCCCGTGCTGGCAGCGCAGTTCCAGGGCTTCTTTGGCCGCACGGACACGTTCGGCCTGGGTGTGTGCAACGGCTGCCAGATGTTTGCCGAGCTGGCTGACATCATCCCCGGCGCACAAGACTGGCCACGCTTCACCACCAACCAGAGCGAGCGCTTCGAGGCCCGCCTATCGCTGGTGGAAGTGCTCGAATCCCCCAGCCTGTTCTTGCAAGGCATGGCGGGCAGCCGCCTGCCGATCGCCGTGGCGCATGGTGAGGGCTATGCCAACTTCAAGTACCGTGGCAATGCCGACAAGGCCATCGCCGCCATGCGCTACGTGGACAACCACGGTCGCGCGACGGAGCAGTACCCGTTCAACCCCAACGGCAGCGCGGGCGGCCTGACGGCGGTGACCACGGCTGACGGCCGCTTCACGGCCATGATGCCGCACCCCGAGCGTGTGTTCCGCAACGTGCAGATGAGCTGGACCAGCGAGGACAAGTCCCAGTACAGCGGCTGGATGCGCATCTGGCGCAACGCGCGCAAGTGGGTGGGGTGATGGGCTGAGGCACCATGCGCTGCAGGGTGCTCATGCTTGACATCAGTAGCCGCTGAACACCGCAGGTTCAGCGGCCACCGTTTTCTTCAGGTTTCTTCAGGTGGGTTTCATGCCATGCCGTCTATCTGAAGAAACACGCGCCCACCCTCAATGCGCACGGGGTAACACTTCAATGGCGCGGTAACCGGTGCGCAGGTAGGGGTGCCACTGCGGACATCGAACTTCCCCTGGTGCAGGGGGGCACTCGATTTCATGGCCGTCCAGAAAGCCATCGCACAGGCGCGCGTGCCCGTGGGTGCAGATGTTGTCGGTCGTAAACACACTGCCATCCACCTTGTACAGCGCAATGTTGTGCTCAGCCTCCTGCAACCCGATGACATCGTCGTCGGCCATTTCGGCCTCACTGGCCGCGTCGATCCAGGATGATGCGTTCACGGTGGTTCAGATGGGGTAGATGATGGAGTTGGGGATCATTTCGCTGTCGTACACACAAAGGCGCGTCGCGAACTTGAGCCCTGCCGGGGTGCGTTCGATCACGTCGATGTACCGCCCCACGTTGAACACCGTGGACTCGCGCGAGAGCTTGGTGCGGAACACCGCGTAGTTCGCCTGGGCCTCGAAACGGTTCTCGCTCGCGGCAGGGACCACGGGCGCGCTGACCACATGACGCTGGTAGTAGGGGTCGTGGAACAGCGTTTCGCGGATGCCGTAGACGCGGTCCTTGAGCATCCCTTTGCTTTCGAACAGCAGTGTTGCGAGGGGGAATCCGCGTTCGTGGTTCTCGCGGGGCACCAGCTTGTATGTGCAGTCCTCCGTGAAGAATTCGGGCCACAGGTCCCAGTCACCAGAGTCCACTGCCAGTGCATACTCGGAGTACAGGCGCGAGATGGCCAGGTAATCATCAAAAGCAATGTGGGGCGCAGTGCTCATGGTCAGCCCTCCATCACTGCACGCCAGTAAGCGTACATGCCGCGGATCAGCGTTTCGGTCACCATGTGATCGGTGTTCTCCACCGTCTTTCCCCCCAGCTCGGCCAGGTTGCGGTGGTAGGGCTTGCTTTCAAAGCCTTCCTGCGAAAACTCGATCACCTCCCCGTCGTCGGCAGACACAAACCCCGCCGGGCCGAACAGGTTGGCCTGCCGCAGACGGCGCTGTGTCATCTCGGCGCTGTCGTCCTCAAACCCGAAGTGCGTCCATACGAAATCGAAGGCCCCTTACCCGTCCGGCTGGATATGCCGCGTGGAGACGCTGTTGACCTGCTGCTGAAAGATGACGCTGGGGAAAACAGTCATCATGACTGCCGTGGGCCCGCCCCACCAGGGCTCGGGCACGATGTCCAGAAACCGCGCGTCGTGGAGCTGCATGCTCTCTTTGAAGCTGGACACCTGGGTGACCTGTTCGGCCTTTCCCGCCTGGCCCCGGGTGGAGATCATGGCGGCATGCCCGTGGCGCGCATCCATCTTCAGCTCGCTCTTGTTGTCTGCACGGCAGAGGCCAAAGGTTACAAACCAGGTGTGCAGCAAGCCGGGGTGGTAGGGGTCCTTGATGTTCTCCTGCATGAGCCTCCAGTTGCCTGGAATGCGCTGGCGGTTGTAGCCCAGTATCGTCAGGCGCCGGCCGTTGAAGAGCCGGTCAAAGTACGACAGGATGTCCGGTCCCAGGAAGTCTTCGAGCGATTCCACATCGTGGTCGAAGCTGGCAAACACCACGCCGCCCCGGGTGGCCACCTTGAGTTTTTTGAGGCCATGGTCCGCCGTCTGGAAATCTGCTGGCATGCCCCCGTTGATTTTTCCGTCCTGCTTGACGCCACGGCGAAAGGGCACCCCTTGCAGGTCGCCTTGCAGCGTATAGCTCCACTGGTGGTAGGGGCAGACAAAGTCCTTCTTGTTGCCATGGCGCTCGCGGCAGAACTGCATGCCGCGGTGGGCGCACACGTTCTCGACCACCTGGATGCCGCTCGCGTCGCGGACCATGATGACCGAGCGTTCTCCTACCACCGTGCGCTTGAAGTCGCCCACGTTCGGCACCTCGGCCTCCAACCCGACATAGTTCCAGTGCTGCCGATAGAAGAAGCGCTCCAGCTCTTTCTTGCGCAGGTCTGCACCGGTGTAGGCCATGAACGGGATTCGGCTGCTGCCTTCGGCTTCCCATCGCATCTGGCTGGGAAAGACTTCCTTGGCGGGTGTGCTCATTGCTGTCTCCTGGGTTGTTTTGTGGGGCTCACGTGCCACTGGCATAAAACGCATCCGCGTACACCTGCTCTGGCAACACGCCCATTTGCCGTACCAGCAAGGCAGTGGCCTCGACCATCGGCGGCGCACCGCAGAGGTAGGCGCGAAAGCCTTCCAGGCTGCGCCAGTCCCGGGCGATGGCGTCGGTCACCAGGCCCGTGCGATGCCCCTGTGCGGTACCGGACGCGACCACGATGTGCACCCGAAGCTGCGGGTGCTGGCGCTGTAGCGCTTGCAGCCATTCCACGCCATAGATATCGCGCTCGGACCGCACGCCGAAGTACAGGTGGATGGGGTTGCCCATGCCGGCGGCGATCGCGCCCCGAACGATGGACAAAATTGGCGCCAGCCCTGTGCCGCCCGCCACACACAGCATGGGGCCTGTGTGTTGGCGGCGCAGGTAGGCAGAGCCCATCGGGCCGCTCACGCGCACCGTATCGCCCACGCGAAGCTCGTTCGCCACATAGCCGGTGACACGGCATTGCTGGACCAGCCGGATGTGGAACTCCAGCATGTCGTCCTGGGCGGTGCCCGCCATGGAATAGGGCCGCACATGCGCTGGCGTGAACTGCAGCTGCGCATACTGGCCCGGGGAAAAATCCAGCGCCTTTGCAGGCTGGAGAACCAGCCGCTTGATGTCGTGGGTGGAGTCGTCCATGGCCACCACCGTGGCCTTGATGATGCGTGCCGTGTGCACGACCACTTCGTCGGGTTAGGGGATCTCCACCGTACAGGGCTCCGTCACGAAGGTCTGGCAGGCCAGGACGTAGGAGTCTTGTGCCGCCAGTGGTTGCTGTACTTCGCGCCCTGAGTCGAGCACCTGTCCTGCCACGATCTTGCAGCGGCAGGTGCCGCACCGCCCGGCCATGCAGCTGTGCGAAATCGGCACATCGTTGTTGCGCAACGCGTCCAGCAGATTGGTGCCAGGAGCGACGTTGAGCGTGCGCTGCAAGGGGCGTACGTGGATTTCCATTGTCCGTTGTCTCGGGTGTTGTCTCTGATGTTTTTGTGGGTCGATTCCCCGGGAAGGGGTCGATGGAGGCGATGATCAGATCGGCGAGAAAATCAGTCAAAGCGATGATGTGAATGTTAAGGATATATCCGTAAATTAAACTATGCCCCTGAGTCGCCCGTGATGCGGCCC